>CAEZSR010000125.1_pt1 | contig 12553 bp, 9 predicted proteins | sample 7264011 | NCBI WGS metagenome assembly CAEZSR01 (sample SAMEA6813783, study PRJEB35770) | freshwater metagenome | biome: Freshwater; feature: Freshwater reservoir; material: water | place: Czech Republic | collected 2016-08-15 | depth 0.5m m | reverse complement strand
GCGTGGGTGGCCACCGACGGCGATCGTGTGGTGGGCGTGCGCATGTTCATGCGGTGGGAGTTCGTGCGTGGTGGCCAGGTGCTGCGAGCCGTGCGGGCGGTGGACACCGCCACCGACCCCGACTATCAGGGTCGTGGGTTGTTCACCGCGCTCACGCTGCACGCGCTCGACGAGGTGGCAGCCGAGGGCGTGCACTTCGTGTTCAACACACCCAACAGCCAGAGCCGCCCGGGCTATCTGAAGATGGGATGGCGCGAGGTCGGCCGTCTGCCGGCAGCGGTGCGCCCGCGTTCGCCGCTGTCGTTGGCCAAGATGGCGAAGGCCCGGGTGCCCAGCGGCCACTGGTCGGCGGATCTGTCGATGGGGCTGCCGTTCGACCGTTGGGCCGAGAAGGCCGAGGTGCTGCCCGGACCCCGTGATCTGCCGATCCGGATGCTCGCCACCAACACGAGCGACGCCTTCTACCGCTGGCGCTTCGGCGGCGATCTGCTGCGCTATCGCGTGGTGGAGGGCCGGGGTGGGGCGGTGGTGGTGCGCGGCCGTCAGCGGGGCCAGGCGCTCGAGCTGGTGCAGCTCGCCTCGTTCGGCCTCGACCCCGACGCAGCGGACGCGGTCACCAACACCGCGCTGCGGCGGTCGGGCGCCGACCACGTCATCCGCCTCGGTGCGCCCGACCCGAAGCGTGGCTTCCTGCCGCTGCCCGGTGGCGGCCCGGTGCTCACCTGGCGCGCCGTGAACGAGCACGGCCTGCCGCCCCTGTCGAACTGGTCGCTCACCATGGGCGACATCGAGCTGTTCTGATGCTGCGATGAAGGTGCTCGTGGCCCTCGCGTCCGCCAACCGGCGCGGCGCGGAGATCGAGGGCACCGAGCTCGCCCGCCAGCTGTCGGCTCGAGGGGAGGAAGCAGAGGTGGTGGCGCTCGCACCGTCCAGCGGTGCGGTGTCGCTCGACGTGGAGGTGCTCGGCGCTGCGCCGCTGTCGAAGGCGACCCTGCGTGCGCTGCGCCGTCGAGCGAAGGGCTTCGACGTCGTGATCGCCTACGGGTCCAGCACGCTCCCGGCCTGTGCGATCGCGCTGCTCGGTTCACGAGTGCCCTTCGTCTACCGCTCGATCGGCGATCCCACACAGTGGTCGCGAGGCGGCCTGCACCGGCTGCGGACGGTGCTGCTGTTCCATCGTGCGAAGCGGGTGGTGGCGTTGTGGCCGGAGGCCGGTGAGGCGATCGGTCGTCTCTATCGGTTGCCGGCGAAGCGGATCGTGGTGATCCCCAACGCCCGAGACGAAGCCGTGTTCCGCCCACCCAGCGATGCCGAGCGAGCGGAGGCTCGTGCCGCCTTCGGGTTGACGGACGACGCGACGGTGGTCGCGTTCGTCGGTGCGCTGAGCGCGGAGAAGCGTCCGCTCCTCGCGATCGAGTCGGTGATGCAGGTGGACGGCGCGCACCTGCTGATCGCCGGCGACGGTCCGCTGCGGGGCGAGGTGGAGGCCGCTGCGAGCGACAGCGGAGGTCGCGTGCACGTGCTCGGGTCGCTGCCCGACGTCCGCCCGGTGCTGTGGGCGAGCGACGTACTCGTGAACACGAGCAGCACCGAAGGTATGCCCGGCTCGCTCATCGAGGCGGCGATGTGCGCTGTGCCCGTCGTGACCACCGACGTCGGTGCGGTGCGTGAGGTGGTCGGTGCCACGAGCTCGGTGGTGGAGCCGTCCGCGAGCGCCGAGACGATCGCCGCCGCGGTGCGAGATGTCGCAGACGGGCCCGGCACCTCAGCGGCGGACGCGCAGCGGTTCTCCTGGGGCGCAGTGGCACCGCAGTGGCTGGGTGCGTTGGGTGACGCCGCCCGCTGAGCGCAGCTCAGGGGTAGGCGCGCAGCCAGCTCTCCAGCATCAGCACGGCCCACAGGCGGTAGTCGTAGTTGCGGGCGCCGGAGCGATGGTCGGCCCAGGTGCGCTGCAGGGCCTGCCCGTCGAGCCAACCGTTGGCGACGGCGTGCGAGTTGCTCACGAGATCGCCGGCCCACTCCTGCAGCGGACCGCGCAGCCAGGTGGCCAGCGGCGGGTCGAAGCCCATCTTGGGACGCTGCACGATGTCGTCGGGCACCACGCCATCGAGCACGCGTCGCAGCACGAGCTTGCCGACGCCACCGCGGGTCTTCACGTCGAGCGGCTGGCGCCACGACCACTCGAGCAGGCGATGGTCGAGGAACGGTGATCGCACCTCGAGCGAGGCGGCCATGCTCGCCCGGTCCACCTTCACCAGCATCTGATCCGGCAGCACGACGGCGGTGTCGGTGAGCATCATCGACTCCACCGGGTCGAGCCCGTCGATGGCCGGTCCGTGCGGGGCGGACCATCCGGTGGCGGTGAGCGCGGTGGCAGGCCACACCTGCGCGAGCGACTCCCACAGCCCGTCGCGATCGGCGTGCATGACGGCCGCGGCCTTCTGTGCCTTGTCGCCGAGGTTCGGGAGCCGGAGACGTACGGGGAGCACGCGGCCGATCCCGGCGCCGATCCGGTCGACGGTGGCGGGTGATGGCGCCAGCAGCGCCCGCCCGACACCGCGGCGCACCGGGGCGGGCATCCAGCCCACCTTGTTCCAGAGCGACGCCCCCAGCGCGTGGCGGTTGTAGCCGCCGAACATCTCGTCGCCGCCATCACCCGCGAGGCACACGGTGAGCTCGCGCTTCGCGGCTCGGCAGAGCAGCAGGCTGGGCAGCATCGACGGATCGGCGAAGGGCTCGTCCCACACGGAGGCGAGCGTGGGGACGGCGTCCAGCACCTCGCGCAGCGGCATGTCCACCGACGTGTGCTTCGTACCGAGGTGTGCTGCCACGCGGTGTGCGTGCTCGCTCTCGTCGAAGCCCAGCTCGGGCATGCGCACGGTGAACGTGCGGATCGGTTCGCTCACGGATGCCTGCTGTGCGAACGCAGCGATCAGGCTGCTGTCGACGCCGCCCGACAGGAACGAGCCGAGTGGCACGTCGCTCTCCATGCGCAGCGCCACGGCGTCGGCGAGCAACGGGCGGAGCTCCTCGGCGGCGTCGTCGAGGCTGCGCTGGTTGGGTCGTCGTGCGATGGCCGTGGCCACGGTGTCGCGCAGGCTCCACCACTCGCGTTCCTGCACGATGACCCGGCCGTCTCTCAGGCGGGCCTCCACCAGGTGACCCGGCGCCAGCTGGCGGACGCCGCGGTAGATGGTGTGCGAGTGCGGAAGGAAGCTCCACCGCAGCAGTGAGTGCACGGCGGCGGGATCGACCTCGGGCCGGAAGTCCGGCAACGTGCGGAATGCCTTGAGCTCGCTGGCGAACAGCAGGCGGCTGCCTTCGTCGAACCAGTAGAGCGGCTTCTCGCCCAGCCGGTCTCGGGCGAGCACGAGCGTCTCGGTCTGTCGGTCCCACGCCGCGAAGGCGAACATGCCGTTCGTCGCCTGCAGGGCACGATCGACACCCCATCGGTCGATCGCCTCCACCAGGGATTCGGTGTCACTGTGACCCCGGAATGAGACGCCACTCGCCTCGAGGTCGCGGCGCATGGCCCGGTGGTTGTAGATCTCGCCGTTGAAGACGATCACCCAGCGTCCCGATGCGCTGTGCATCGGCTGCGCGCCGGCCGGGCTGAGGTCGATCACCGACAGGCGTCGATGCCCGAGACCGATGCCGTCCGAGCCCCACTGATCACCTGCGTCCGGTCCTCGATGCGTGATCGCATCGGACATGGCGCGCACGTGCCGAGTGAGGTCAGCCCCGCCAAGCACGCCCGCCACGCCACACATGACGCAGAGCAGGCTACGCCGTGGGAAGACCTCCCAGAAACGGCGCGATCGAGGGGTGGCCCAGAGGGGTCAGTGGCCGGCGATCACCCGGCGATACATGTCGACCGTGCGCTCGGCGCAGACTTCGATCGTGTACCGCTCGAGGAACAGGAGACGACCGCGCTCCAGCGCTTGCGGATCTCGCCCCCGCCGCAAGGTGGTCTCCAGGGTGGCCGCGAGTGCCTGCGAGTTCCCGAGCGGGACGAACTCGGCGTGCTCTCCGAGCACCTCGCGCAGCACGGGGAGATCGAAGCACACGACCGGACACTCGACGGCCAGTGCTTCGATCACCGTTCCGCCGAATCCCTCCCAGAGCGAGGTGAACGCGAGCACATCGGCGGCCACCATCAGATCGGCGACGTCTTCCCGCCGGCCGAGCAGTGTGACGACATCTCCGAGACGGTGGTGCTCGATCGCCTGTGACAACCGATCGGAGTCATTGCCCTCACGTCCGGCGATCAGCACCCGGATCGGAGCACCCCGCTGCTTCAGCTCTGCGGCGGCCTCGACGAGCTGGCTGAACCCCTTCTGCGGCTCGACTCGCCCAACACCGAGGATCAACCGTGTCTCGTCGTCGATGCCGAGCGATCGGCGAACTCGGGCTCGACGCTCCTCGGAGTACTCGCCGAGCAGCCTTGCGTCACGCGCTCGATGGATCACCTCGATCTTGCTGGGCGAGATGTGCAGTCGAGACGCCATCACGGAACCGACGGTCTGACTGATCGCATGGAATCGATCGACGAACCGTGCGGTCGCGATGTCGACCGCCTGCGCAGCCCGAAGCTTCGCAACCGGCACGCCGGCTGCGATCTGCCGCGGGCCGTACATCTCGTTGACGAGCGACGAGATCACCGGAGTCCGGCACAACGCCGCCGCGGTGCGGCCAGCGATGTCTGCCTCGTAGAGGGTGGTGTGGACCATCTGGGGGCGCAACTCGCGTATCAGCCTCCGAGTCGCTGCGACTCGCTGCCGTCGGCCGCCTGCGTCGAACATCGGCCAGAGGTGGGCGCCCGCATCCAGAAGTCGCTCGGCTACGTCTCGGCGATCGACATAGAAACCGACATGAAGTTCGACACCGACAGCAGTCAGCTGAGGCGCCACCTCGGCCAACGAGGTCTCGGCTCCACCGCCCGCGAGGCCGTCGATCAGATAGAGCACACGCATGCTCGAATACTGGCTCTTCGCGATGAAGCGTGGGGTGGTGTGATGTCGGGTCCCTGTCGATAGGGGTCCACCAGCGCGGCCAAGGGCCTCGCAATTCTGCAGATGTCTGACGTCTGACAGGAGGAGAGGCCCTTGTCCAGTGTTCACGGTATCGATGATGCGACCGCACTTGTCGGCATGTCCGAGCTTGTCGTGCGTGCGCAGGTGTCGCGCGATTGTGAGTGGTGGCTTGCGGTGGAGACCCGGCCGGGTCCGCGGTGGTGTCCGGGGTGCGTGGTTCGTGCGGTTGGTCATGGCCGGAGCCGGACCGTGGTGCGGGATCTGCCGATCGCCGGGGTGCCGACGGTGTTGGTGTTCGCCCGTCGCCGGTTGCGGTGTCCGGAGTCGTTGTGTGAGGTGCGCACCTGGTCCGAACACATCGAGCAGATCGCGCCTCGAGCGTCGCTGACCGAACGAGCGCGGGAACGGTTGGCGTCGATGGTGAACACCGATGGGTTCTCGATCGCGGCCGCGGCGGTCGAGTTCGGGGTCGGCTGGCACACCGCCAACGCGGCAGTGGCCGAGTACACCGACCCAGCGGTTGACGACCCGGCCCGGCTCGATGGGGTGCGTGGGATCGGCGTCGACGAGAAGCGGTTCTTGAACGCCACCGTCGAGCATCGCACGGTGTTCACGACCCAGATCGTCGATCTGGACCGTCACCGCCTGTTGGACGTCGTGAAGGGCCGCTCTCGTGACGTGATCGCTGGCTGGCTGACCGAACGCGGCGACGTCTGGTGCTCCCAGATCACACTCGCCACGTTGGACCCCGCGGCGGGCTATCGGGCGGCGCTCGTCGAGCACCTCCCGAACGCGACGCTGGTCGTGGATCACTTCCATGCGATCAAGCTCGCGAACACGGCGATCGATGACATCCGTCGCCGCGTCCAGAACGACACGCTCGGGCACCGGGGCCGCAAGGGCGATCCGCTCTACCGCGGCCGACGCGTGTTCCTCACCGGCATCGACCGGCTCTCCGACGACCGGATCGCTCGGATGTTCGACATGCTCGCCGACGGTGATCCCTACGGTGAAGTCGGTGCGGCGATCCTCGCGAAGGAACTGCTCCGCGAGGTCTACGCCGCTCGCGATCTCGCTCACGCCCGCCGGCGGCTGATCGTGTTCTTCCAGCACTGCGCCGACGCCGATGTGGCCGAGCTGACCCGGCTTGCCCGCACGATCGAACGCTGGCAGACCGAGGTCCTCGCCTACCACCACACCGGCCGCGCATCAAAACGGACGCGTCGAGAACATCCACATGCTCGCCGAGAAGATCCGCCGCAACGCCCACGGATTCACCAACCACCACCACTACCGCCGCCGTCTCATCGGACGCCTCGGCATCACATGGACTACCGTCCCAACCCGCAGAATCCGAGGCCGTCAACCACGCTCAGTCGCGTAGAGCCCGAATACTGCTACAACGTGGTACGAGCCGAGGCAGAACCGCATGATAGACACGCCGCGACATCCGATTGTGGAGGTTGGTTCATGCGGATCTACTGGTACTGGCCGCACCCGCACCGGACCAAGAGCGGCCTAGCAATAGCTGTGCAACGGCCCGGTGACGACCTAGTGGTACAAGCGTTATCCGCCTACCGTGGCGAGAACTTGCCTCCGCTAGAGGACGGCTACAGCGTTGTTCGCGACTTGCCTGATCCTGCTCCTCCGGGCCGGTCGGACTTCTCACGAATCAAGCGCACCTGGGTCACTGCCAGAGCCAGGCGCGCCCAATTGGAGAGCCGATTCGACATTGCTCACATCGAGAACCTCGTCTACTGGTCAGATCCATTCGACCTCAGGGCTGCACTTCGGGGGACCCCGAGCGTAGGTGTCGTACACGACGTCTGGCCCCATCATTCACGCGTCCCAAGGATGATCCAGAGGACGCTTCATCAACGCTTGTATTCGTCCGTCGACCACCTAATTGTCTACCACGACGCCCTCAAGCAGAAGCTGGGGAGTGAGTTCGGAGTCGACGGCAGTAGGGTCTCCACCCTTCCGATACCGATGCCATCGCCAATTCTTTCTCCCAAGATCAATCGACACGGCCCGGTTCGCGTGCTGTTCCTTGGTTCGTTTCGACGTAACAAGGGAATCGGACTGCTCCTCGAATCAATTCGTTCAATCGGAAACGATCCATCGATAGAGTTCGTAATCGCAGGCGCCGGAGAGCCTGAACTGGAACGGCTCGTCTACCAGGCAAGCCTTCTTCATGGCAACATCACAGCCGAGATCGGTTGGTACTCTGAATCTCGAAAACTCGAGCTACTCTCCTCATGCGACTGGCTAGTGCTGCCGTACTCTGACTTCAACTCCCAGAGCGGCGTTCTCAGGGATGCCTACGCGGCCCAGAGGCCGAGCGTTGCCTGTGATGTCGGCGCGCTCGGGCCAACCATTCGTGAGGAAGGAACAGGAATCTTGGTTCCTCCCAACAGTTCATCTGCTCTCGCTGAGGTGCTTGCTTCGCTGGTCCGTGTGAGTGCCGAAGATTACGGTCCGGCACTAACGGCAGCGGCACAGAAGCACTCGGAGGCAGTCGTCGGCAAGCAACTCAGACAGATCTACGAAGACGTCGCGAAGCTCGACCGGAGGACGTAGGTGACCGATGAAGCCAAACTTGACTGTCATCATTCCTACGAGGGGTGAAGAGGAGCGGAAGCTCCTTCGCGCAGTTCGCAGTGTCGTCGGGCCAGAGGCCGTGGTGATCGTCGTGTTTGATGGACGTGAGCCCTCGCCGACCACCGAAAGCGAACTCCATGAGCTCGGGGTTGTCGTGCTCAAAAGTGCGAGCGCTGGCGCTAGTGCGGCGAGAAATCTAGGTGCAAGACACGCGTCGACCGACTGGCTCGCGTTTATCGATGATGACGATGAGACCAATCCTGGATGGCTGTCGTTCCACGGCACGGACGAGCCAGCCGAAGTCGCCATCCGTTGTTCAGGCGCAGTGCGTGTCTCGGAGGAGGGAGCCGAGATCGGCCGCATGGTACCGACCCCTCTCGGACCATTGTACGGAGAGGCCACGGGTCTATTTCTCGCCGGAGCCTTCTCGGTCAGGCGGGAGTTGTTCGAGCAAGTTGGTGGATTCGATAGCGCCTATGAATTCGGGGAGAACAATGACCTCGGCATGCGCCTATGCAGACATGTGAACTCGCGGATGCTTCGGGTGGAAACCACCTCGGACCCGCTGGTCCGCATCGAAGTGCGACCTGCGACGCAACGTCGACACACGCCTGAGGCACTTCTACGCTCCGCAGAACTTACCCTTCACTCCAACAGCGAAGTCTTCAACGTGCACCCCTCGCAGGGGGTCGGTCTGCATCGGATAGCCGCCATGAACGCACTCAAACTAGGAAGGCGGAGGATCGCTCTGGAGCACATGCGGAAGGCAGTCCGTCATAGCAGCCGGCCGTTGCCCGACGCATTACGACTGTTGCTTTGTGTGATTCCAGGGGCGCCTCTTCTCGCCAGAAGGTCCGTCGACAGACGAGCCAAACATCTCGCACTGTGATCATGACCGGCGATAGAAGGAGAGCGTGGGCGTCCCCGTCAGTGGACCATCGGTCTTTGTCGAGAGTTGAGGATCAGTGTGAGTGTAGTTGACACCGAACTTTACGTTGCGTGTCGAATCTCTCCCCCGATAAAGTCAGAGATTCGGCCGGCCTGGTACACACAATGGGTCTGTGTGGAGTCACTTGTTCGATCTGTTCTTCGCGCTAGGGAGAACGGTTTGTCCGTCACGTTCGAGTGTATTGCTGATTCATACGATGATGAAAGGATCCTTCGATGATTCGGCGAAATCGGCGAGGTGATTCGGATTCACGAACGCGGCAACTCGCGTTCCCTTTCGGCGCGTACTAGACAGAGCTTGCCTCGTCAATGCCAGCCTGGTTCTTCTTGTAGAGGACGACTACGTTTGGGCAGAGGAAGCGATAACCGTGCTCGCCTACGAGATGATGCAGCGTCCAGCCATCCGATACCTGTCTCCCTACAATCATCCGTATCGCCGCCGTCGAGACCGAGCTGATGTGCGTCGGCACTCGACCCGAGTCCTTCGCCTGGATGAGAAGATGAGCGCCGTGAGCACGCCACAGAACACGGTGACGTTCATTTGTAGACGCGAGGAGCTTGCGGCGGCCCGGCACATATGGTGGCTGGCCTCGTACGGCGATGCGCCAAAGGACGGATATGCACTTTGGGCTATCAACGAGGGGCGTTGGTTCACTCTCGTGGGCAACGCCGCGTACCGGGATCCATCGCGGGTGATCAACCTCAGAACGGCACGTCTTGCCATACGCGCGCAGTCAAGGTGGATAAGTCGCCGACGCCATGCACTGTTTCAGATCGAGCCATCGGTGGCTACGCATGTTCATGTTCCGTACATCGCGGACGACTTCGACTGGCGACTGGTGGTCTCATCCATAGAGGAAGAAAATCGTTGACTAGTGGGGAGCACCATCCATGTCGAGCCCGATCCTCTTGGGCGGCGAGGCGGCGTAAAGAATGGACCTGCGAAGCGCCTTCAGCTTCGCTATCCCGCTCCGTGTGCGCCCTGTCATGCACCAACGAGTTCCGATGTACGCATGCGCTGCAGTGAGCTTGATGCTGCTCAAGAGCCCATCCCTACGGCGTCGCAGGAGAACTCGGTTCTCTGCGATGAGCCGAATCGCCATGTCGCTATGCGCGGAACCGAGTCCGTGCGCGCCGACCGCTCTGCATCGCGCGACATCCCAACCAAGGTCACCCGCTCGCAGACAGAACTCTACGTCCTCAACGTAACTCCCCATCGACTCATCGAATCCGTTGACCTCTGCCGCCGTGCGATGTCGAATCATCATGCAGGTACCGCTGATGTCGGCGACGTAATCAAGATTGCCCTCGCTGCGTACAACTGGGCGCACAGCCAATCCAGAGTCTGGCCGAGGGCCTAGGACACCTATCTTGGGATGTGTGCGCATCACATCCTGAAGTGATCTTAAGGTCGATGGTTCAACATGGAGATCGTGTGCCCCGATCACACAAAGGTCAGAGTCGCACAAACTCATCGAGTGTCTCAACGCGAAGTTGGCAGCCCCGGCGAATCCTAGGTTTCGATCTGGCCTCAGAACTTTCACTGGTTGTGGGAAATCCGGAGCATCGCCACTGTTATCGACTACGAACACTTCCACCAGCGAATCAGATGCCAGGACTGACGAAACCGAACTCAGAATCCACTCCGGTGCGCTGTAGTGAATGAGATAGACGCGAATCGTGTTCGTCACAGTTGAGGCCGGTCACTTGCTGACGCTCTCAGAGCCTCTGCGAAGAAGGCAGAGGTCGTGTCGAGGTTCTCGGGTGTGTCGAAAGCTACTAGTTGCCCTTCCTGAAGAACCAGGATGCGATCACAGATCGTAAGAGTCGAAAGACGATGAGCGACGATTATGACTGTGGCTGCAGTTCGAAGCCTGTCGAGTGTCTCGCGGATAGCTACCTCGCTTATGGCATCCAATGAACTAGTTGGTTCGTCGAGGATCAAAACGTCGGGGCGCTCAACAAGGGCCCGTGCGATACAAAGTCGCTGTTGTTGGCCTCCGCTCAGACGGTTGCCCTCGGTCCCTACCTCCCTGTGGTAGCCCTCCGCTACCGCGATGATCTCGGGTTCAAGATTGGCAAGGCGAGCAGCTCGCTCGACGTCCTCCCTTGAGACGTCCTCCCTGAAGAATCGGATGTTGTCTTCTATGGTGCCGCTGATCAGCCGTGGCTTCTGGGGAACGAAGGTCACTAGCCGGGACCAGAGTTCGCGATCTACGTCCGAAATTGACTTCCCGTCAATGAGGATATCGCCTTCTGACGGACGCCGAAGGCCCAGCAACAGCTGCACGAGCGTCGACTTGCCACTTCCACTGGGTCCGATTATCCCAATGACCTCTCCCTTTGCCACATCAAAGGAGACGTTGTCTAGAACCTTGACGCCTGGGCGATACTCGAAGGACAGGTTCCTTACGGTGATTCGTTGAATTTCTGAGACTGCTCGTTGCCCTGTGCGTTCACGATTGTGCTGATAGTAGGTGACTCGTTCGACGATTTCATTCACGTACGGCACCATTGATGAGTATGAGGTTAGGGCAGCCTGTAGACCCTGGCCGTAGGTGAGAGATCGCAGTATCACGAGCATCACCGCGCCGACAGATCGCAGGTCGGTGCTATCTGCGAGAGTTACCGCACCCAACGCCAGCACCACCGCCAGGTATGCAAGGCCGGCATAGACGGTCGGCACAAGTTGCCGAAGGTAGTCGAGGCGCTCGTTTACGACTGCCTGCTCGTCAATGACGGAGTCGACTTTCGCCTTTATCTGTCTCTTGATTGAGAAGACGTGCATTTCAAGACCGAGCTGCGAGATCTCGCTCAATGTTGTGGCGTAGTTGATACTGCTGTCAGAGGCCCGCTTTGCGTTACGCCGAACTGCGGAACGAACTGGCAAGAGGAGCTGTGCCAGAACGGCAACGGCTGCCGTCACAACCAGGGCTGCGAACGGATCGACGACTGCGGCGAGAACGATCAGGGCGAGCAGGTTGAAGCCGGACGTCACCGCGCTCAGAAGTGCACTTACCAGGTTGGAGCCTCGTTGAGTGAAGGTCGAGAGAAGTTCCTGAAGTTGCCCGGAGCGTGCATCATTTTGAACCTCCCACGAGGACATCAGCCACGACTCCGCCATCTCGCGCCTCAGTGCAGCCGTTACGTTGCTGGTCAATCGTGCAGAACACCAAGCGACGAGTATTCCCAGTGCGAGGCGCACAGCCACCAGCAGCAGCGAAAGGAGAATCGCTGAGCCCGTGGAGACTGAGGCTTCACCGATCACCTCGACCCTGCCGGTTCCTTCGGTGATCGAGAACGCGGTCCGCGTTATCAAGACGAGGAAGAGTGCCTCAGTAGCTCCAGCGACGAGCGAAGCGAGCGCAATGACGGCAACTTGAAGGCGCCGGCCATGCGTGATCGTGTCTATCGATGAGTCTCGACGGGGCGCGACGCTCGCGGTGGTCATGTTTGCCTTGGTCTCGTCGCTGATGGTCGGATGTGATCTATGCGGCTACGATTACTTTCTGACTCAAACCAGACTCTTCTCAGAACCGAAATCGTTCGCATCTAACGCTCTACGTCTCTGGGCGGTGACACGTTTCGCGTTCGTTGCGCCAATGAGATCGTTAACGAAAACCATCGCATCTTGTTCAGAGAACCTCACCCCTATGCGAAGTGGTTCTCAGCACGTTCTTCGAGTCGAACACCAGCCCCGCTGCGCTGGCGATCAGCGCCGGGTCGAACTCCGGGTGGTCCACGAGCACGACCACCAGGTCTGCCGCTGACAACTCGTGCTCGTTGAACTCCACCAGTGGGTAGTGCAGGTCCCTGGCGTTGACCTCGGCGATGTAGGGGTCGCAGAAGGTGATGTCGGCGCCGGCGGCGGCGAGGAGGTCGGCAACGTGGATGCTGGGGCTCTCGCGCCAGTCGCTGGTGCCCTTCTTGTAGGCCAGGCCGAGCAACAGGATCTTGCTGCCGTTCACGCT
>CAEZSR010000122.1_pt1 | contig 12912 bp, 10 predicted proteins | sample 7264011 | NCBI WGS metagenome assembly CAEZSR01 (sample SAMEA6813783, study PRJEB35770) | freshwater metagenome | biome: Freshwater; feature: Freshwater reservoir; material: water | place: Czech Republic | collected 2016-08-15 | depth 0.5m m | reverse complement strand
AGCGGCGCTCGCCGCCGTCGCCCCGCACGTCCACCCCGCCGCTCGTGCCGCGATCGACGACGTCGGCCGGCGGGTCGAACGCGGCGATCGCTTCGTCGACGCGCTCGACGCGCTGGTCGACCACCTGGGCACCCGGGTGCTCGGACTCGTGTCGGCGGTGGCGGCCGCCGAGCGGTGGGGGTTGCCGCTCGCGCCCACGGTCGACCGCATCGCCGACGACGCACGGCTCCACCGGCGACGACTGGCCGAGGCCGAGGCGCGGCGGCTGCCGGTGCGCCTCGCCGTGCCCCTCGTGTGCTGCACCCTGCCCTCGTTCGTCTGCATCGCGATCGGCCCGCTGCTCGTCGGGGCCCTGTCGTCGCTTCGCTCGGTGTGAGCCGGCGATCCCCGAACCCGATCGGCGTCCCGGGGACGCCCTCCGCACCACCGCACCCAACGCACCCAACGCACCCAACGCACCCAACGCACCACGTGAGGTCCGCCATGCACCGTCTGCTGCTCCGCCCCGTCGTCCGCGCCCAGGTGGCGCTCACCACGCCGCCCCCGTCCACCCGTGCCACCGGTGCCGCCAGTCCGGACACCGACGACCCGGCCGACCCCGGTGCCGTCGCGTCCCGCACCGTCCGCGACGCCGGCCAGGCCACCACCGAGTACGCACTGGTGCTGCTCGGTGCCGCCGCGGTGGCGCTGCTCGTGGTCACCTGGGCCACGGCCGGCGGCGGCGCCGGCCGCATCGGGCGACTGTTCGACCGGGTGATCGATGCGGTGCTCGGCCGCATCTGACGCGCACGACGTGTCCGACGGGCTCGACGCCTCCGCTCGGCACCATGGCGATCGGGGCCGGCTCGACCGCGGGCAGGCCGTGGTCGAGCTCGCGCTCGCGCTGCCGGTCGTGATCCTCGTGCTGCTCGGGGTCGTCCAGGTGGCGGTGGTGGTGCGCGACCAGCTCGTCACGCAGCACGCGGCGCGCGAGGCGGCACGGGCGGCCGCGGTGTCCGCGTCGCCCACCACCGCCGCGTCGCGCGCCGCAGCCCCGCTCGGCCTCGACGACCTGGGTGTCCGGGTGTCGGCGGCGGGCGACGTGGTGCGGGTGGAGGTGCGGTCGCGCACGCGCACCGACGTCCCGCTCATCGGCGCACTCGTCGGCGACGTCACGCACCGGGCGGTGGCCGTGATGGCGCGGGAACCGCCCTGAGCACGGGGCCCGTGGCGGGCAGGTCCGGGCGCACGGAACGCACCGGTAGCGTCGCGCCGATGGACCTCCGGTGTCGCACCCTGCAGCTCGGCGGCACCACCGCGCTCGTGCTCGAGGGCGACCTCGATCTCGCGTCGGTGCCGGCGCTGCACAACGCGCTCGGCCGCCTCCTGAACGATGCACGCGGCGACGTCGTCGCCGTCGACCTCGACGGGCTCGACGTGCTCGACGACGCCGGTCTCGGCGTGCTGCTCGGCTTCGCCGGCCGGGCCCGTGAGGCCGGCGGCGACCTGGTGCTCGTCTGCACCAACGAGCGCCACCGCGCACGCTTCGAGCTCTCCGGATTGGCGCGAGCGATCGAGGTACGCGACCGTCTGGGGTGATGACCCCTCCGCCGCTGCCCACGGTGTGGGTGCTCGGTGACCAGCTGCACCCCCGGCAGTCCGCGCTCGCTGCGGCGTCACCCGCCACGCACCGGCTGCTCGTGGTGGAGAGCGCCGCCAAGCTCGCCCAGCACCACTGGCACGTCCAACGCGCGCACCTCGTGATCGCGTCGCTGCGACGCTTCGTCGAGGAGCGCCGTGCCGAGGGGTGGCAGGTCGACCACCGCGTCGCGCCGTCGCTCGCCGCCGGCCTCGCCGCGCACCGGGCGGAGTTCGCGCCGCCCGAGGTGACGGCGATGGAACCCGCGAGCCGCGACGGGTGGGAGCTGCTCGAGCGGCTCGGGGTGCGGCTCGTGCGGTCGAACCAGTTCCTGTGCCACCCCGACGAGTTCGCCGCGTGGGCGGCGGGCCGCAAGCAGCTGAAGATGGAGGACTTCTACCGGTGGCAGCGCCGCCGGCTCGACGTGCTGATGGACGGCGACGAGCCGGTCACGGGCCGATGGAACTACGACGCCGACAACCGTGAGCGTCCGCCGAAGGACGGTCGCAACCACTGGCCGGCGCCGCTCACCACGCCGCTCGACGACCTCGACCGCCAGGTGCTCGCCGATCTGCCGGACACCGTGTGGGGCGCGCCACCCGACGGTACGTGGGCCACGTCGCGCGCCGAGGCGCTGCGCCGCCTGCACCACTTCGTGGAGCACCTCCTCCCCCGCTTCGGCCCGCACGAGGACGCGATGCTCACCGCCAGCTGGCACCTCGCCCACGGGATGATGGCGCAGTACCTGAACATCGGGCTCCTCCACCCCGACGAGGTGGTCGAGGCCGCCGAGGACGCGTACCGCGCCGGGCTCGTGCCGATCGCGAGCGCCGAGGGCTTCATCCGCCAGGTGATCGGCTGGCGCGAGTACGTGTGGGGTGTCTACTGGCTCTGGGGTCGCGAGTACGGCGAGGCCAACGTGCTCGGCGCCCACCGGCCGATCCCGCCCGCCCTCACCGGTCGGGCACCCACGCAGATGCGCTGCCTCGCCACCACGCTGCAGACCCTGCACGACCACGGCTGGGTGCACCACATCCAGCGGTTGATGGTGCTCGGCAACCTGGCGCTGATCGCAGGGATCGACCCGCAGGCGATGACGCGGTGGATGTGGGCCGGGTTCGTCGACGGCGCGGAGTGGGTGATGGTGCCCAACGTCGTGGGGATGGCGCTGCACGCCGACGGCGGCCGGATGGCGACCAAGCCGTACGCGGCGGGCGGCGCCTACATCGACCGGATGAGCGACTACTGCCGGGGATGCCGCTACGACCGCACGAGGCGGACCGGCCCGGACGCCTGCCCGTTCACGACGCTCTACTGGGACTTCCTCGCCCGCCACGAGGCCCGCTTCGTGCGCAACCCGCGCGTCGCGCAGCAGGTGCGTGCGGCCCAGAGACTCGGCGACCTGCCGGCCGTGCAGGAGCGGGCGACCGAGGTGCTGCGCCTGCTCGACGCCGGCGAGCTCTGACCCACGACCCCACCCCGCGTCACGCGGCGCGGCGGGTGACGAGCGGGACCACTTCGGCCGCGAAGCGCCGGATCTGCTCGTCCTGCGCGGCGGGATCGTCGACGCACGGCACGACCACCACGCTCGTGGCGCCCGCCGACACCAACGCGTCGATCGCGCGGGCGCAGTCGTCGGGCCGGCCGGCGACGGCGTAGCGCTCCACTCGGTCGGCGGGCGCGACGACCTCCACGGTGCCCAGCTTCGCGAGCCGCTCGTCGGTGTCGCCCGGTGCGAACACGTCGACCGCCGCGGCCACGCGGGCACGAGCGGCATCGGCGTCGTCGTCCACCGCGAACAGCACGTACACCACGCACGGAGCCGGTCGCCCGATTCGGGCCGTCGCCGCCGCCACGAACGCCGGGCTCGACCCCTCGGGCAGCAGCAGGCCGTCGGCAACACGGGCCGTGACGTCGATGCCCCTGGGTCCGGTGACGCCCACGACGATCGAAGGCCGGGGCGAGGGCGGGAACACCAGCTGGACGTCCTCGAGCCGGACGTGCCGACCGTGCACCGTGAGCCGGTCGCCGTCGAGCAGCCGTCGGACGGCGTCGATCGTCTCCTCCAGCGCGGCGAGCTGTGACGGCGGGAGGGCACCGATCTGGCCCATCCACGACCCCACCCCGTGACCGACGCCGGCCACGAACCGGCCCGGGAACATCCGGGCCACCCCCGCCATCTCCATCGCGGTGATCGCCGCGTTGCGGGCCACGGCCGGCACGATGCCCATGCCGACGGTGACCCGACCGGTCACGGCGAGCGCGGCCGAGACGGCCGTGAGGCCCCCAGCCCAGAAGCAGTCCTCCACGATCCACACCTCGTCGAGCCCGGCCGCCTCGACGGTGCGGGCGAACCCGGCGAGCTGCTCGGGCGGTCGCTCGCGCCGGAACATCGCGCCGAACGTGGTGGGGCCGGTCGGGTCCATGCGGCCGACGATACGACCCCTCGGCCCACCGGTCAGCGGGGGCGCTGCTTGCGGACGCCGCGGCGGTCCTGGGCCTTCTCCCAGGCGCGCTGCTCGGCCTCCAGCGCGGCTTCCTCCGCCACGAGACGCTTCATCGCGTCCAGACGGCGGGGGTCGAGGCGGCCGAGCTCGATCGCGCGGTGTACCGCGCACCCGGGTTCGTCCTCGTGCTTGCAGTCGCGGAACCGGCACCGCTCGGACAGGTCGAACACGTCGCGGAACGCCCGCTCGATGCCGTGCCCGCTGCTCCACAGGCTCACCGCGCGCACACCCGGCGTGTCGATCAGCCAGCCGTGGTCGTCACCCGGCAGCCGCACGAGCTCGCAGGCCGTGGTGGTGTGGCGGCCCCGCTGGTCGTTCTCGCGCACCTCGCTCGTGCGCAGCAGCTCGCCGCCGACGAGCGCGTTGATGAGGGTGCTCTTGCCCACGCCGCTCGCACCCAGCAGCGCCATCGTGCGCCCCACCGGCACCAGGTCGCGCAGCTGCTCCACGCCCTCGCCGGTGCGTCCGCTGGCCCGCAGCACCGGCACCCCGACGGCGACCTCCTCCAGCGTGGCGACGGTGGCGTCGGCGTCGTCGACGGCGTCGGCCTTGGTGACCACGATCACGGGGGTGGCCCCGCTGTCGAACGCGAGCACGAGTTCGCGCTCCAGCCGGCGCTGGTTGGGCGGTGACGTGAGCGCGTGGACGAGCACGACGGTGTCGATGTTCGCCGCGATCGTGTGCGCGACCGCCCGGTTGCCCTCGAACGAGGCGCGGCGGGTGAAGGCGCTGAACCGCGGCACGACGGCGTCGACCCGCTCGCCGTCGTCACTCACGATCACCCAGTCGCCGACGGCGACGTCGGCACCGATGTTGCGGGCCCGCACGGGTGGCCGGTCGAGGTGGACCACGATCGTGCTCCAGCCCCGGTCGAGCCGCGACACCCGGCCGGGCCGCCTGGGGTCGCCGAGATCGGCCCACGCCGCGTCGAGCGACGAGTTCCACCCCAGCCGCTCGTCCGGTCGCTCGTGCGACATCTCCACAGGCTCCACGATGCCCTCGACGGTAGTGTTTCCCTGCCCGGATCGGTTTCCCCCGGACCATCCAGGGCAGGTGTCGGCCCCGCCGCCGGCACACCCCCGTCACCCCCGACAGGAAGCGACCCCCCGCCATGATCGCTCGTCTCGGACGGTGGTGCTTCGTGCACCGTCGCGCCACGCTCGCCACCTGGTTGCTGGCACTCGTCGGCATCGGTCTCGTCACCGCCGGCGTCGGCTCGAGGTACTCCAGCCAGTTCGAGATCCCCGCCTCCGAGAGCGCCAGCGGCTTCGAGCTGCTCGAGGAGGAGTTCCCCGGTCAGGGTGCGGGCCGCCAGGGCGGCTCGATCGTGTTCCAGGCCGAACAGGGCGTCACCGACCCCGAGGTGCAGGCCGCGATGTCGACCCTGTTCGACGAGGTGAACACGATCTTCGGCGTCGACGTCGTCAGCCCCTACGACCCCGCCGCGATCGGCCAGATCGACCCGACGGGCTCCATCGCCTACGCGCAGGTGAACCTGTCGGGCGATCTCGACCAGGTGGAGATGGCCGAGGTCGGATCCGAGATCGCCGACCTCCTTCCGTCGATCGACGGACTCACCGTCGAGATCGGTGGACAGGCACTCGCCGAGTTCGAGCCCCCGAAGTCCGAGCTGATCGGCCTCGGGTTCGCCGTGATCGTCCTGATCCTCGCGTTCGGCTCGGTGCTCGCGATGGGCCTGCCGATCGGCGTCGCCCTGTTCGGCGTCGGCGTCGGCATCTCCGTCGTCGGGCTGCTCAGCCACCTCACCACCGTGCCCGACTTCGCGACGACCCTCGGCGCGATGATCGGCCTCGCCGTCGGCATCGACTACGCCCTGTTCATCGTCACCCGCTACCGGGAGAACCTCCACGAGGGCCAGGACTTCGAGCAGGCCACCTTCTCGGCGATGGACACCGCAGGTCGTGCCGTCGTGTTCGCCGGCATCACCGTCGTCGTGTCGCTGCTCGGCATGCTGCTGATGGGCCTCGCGTTCGTGTCGGGGCTCGGCATCGGCGCCGCCACCACCGTCGCCGTCACGATGCTCGCGTCGGTCACGCTGCTGCCGGCGCTGCTCGGCTTCGCCCAGCACCGGGTCGAGGTGACCCGCTGGCGCGGCATCATCGCCGCCGGCTTCCTCGCCCTCGCCCTGTTCGGTGCCGGCCTGTCGGTCGACCCGCTGCTCGTGGGCGTCCCGCTCGCGGTCGTCACGCTGCTCGCCGGCTTCGTGCTGAAGCCGCTGCGCCGCGAGCTGCCGCCCCGACGCCGCAAGCCCGCCAGCGCGACGCTGCCGTACAAGTGGAGCCGCGTGGTGCAACACCACCCGTGGCTGGCGCTCGGCGCCGGTCTGGTGGTGCTCGGTGTCCTCGCCGCGCCCGTGCTGTCGCTGCGCATGGGCTTCGCCGACGAGGGCAACGCGGCCCCCGACACCACCACCCGCAAGGCCTACGACCTCCTGGCCGAGGGCTTCGGTCCCGGCTTCAACGGCCCCTTCGTCGTGGTGGTCGATCTCGCCGACCCGAGCGCCTTCGCCGCCGTGCCGGCGCTCGGCGAGGCGATCGCCGCCGACCCCGGAGTGCGGTTCGTGTCGCCGGCGTTCCCCGACGACCCGACGGCGCCCGACGCGGCGATCCTCCAGGTGATCCCCACCAGCGCGCCGCAGGATCAGGAGACCGTCGACACGGTGAACCGTCTGCGTGACACGGTGATCCCCGCCGCCGTCGCCGGCACGGGTCTCACCGCCTACCTCACCGGCTCCACCGCGGCGTCGATCGACTTCACCTCGTACATCTCCGACCGCCTCCCGGTCTTCATCGGGGTGGTGCTGCTGCTGTCGTTCGTGCTGCTGATGATGGTGTTCCGCTCGCTGCTCGTGCCGCTGAAGGCCGTGCTGATGAACGTCATCTCGATCGCCGCCGCCTACGGCGTGGTGGTCGCCATCTTCCAGTGGGGCTGGCTCAGCAGCCTGTTCGGCGTCCAACCCGCCCCCGTGGAGCCGTTCGCCCCGATGATGATGTTCGCGATCGTGTTCGGGCTCTCGATGGACTACGAGGTGTTCCTGCTGTCGCGGGTGAAGGAGGAGTTCGACCGCACCGGCGACGCCCGCGCCTCGGTCGCCGACGGCCTGGCCGCCACCGCCCAGGTGATCACCGCCGCCGCGGCGATCATGATCGTCGTGTTCGGTGCGTTCCTGCTGGAGGACGAGCGGGTGATCAAGCTGTTCGGCGTCGGCCTCGCGGTCGCCGTGCTGCTCGACGCCACCCTGGTCCGCCTGCTGCTGGTGCCGGCCACGATGGAGCTGCTCGGTGCCCGCAACTGGTGGCTGCCGCGCTGGCTCGACCGGATCCTGCCGAGCCTCAACGTCGAGGGTCCGGCTCACGCCAACGCCGCACCGGGCACTGCACCGGGCACTGCTCCGGGCACCGTCGGCTGGCCCGCCGCGCCGGCCGCGGGCGACCCCGACACCGACCCCGACGACCTGCGCGAGCGCGAGCTCGTCTGACCCCGTCCGCGGTCGGCCCGAGCGAGGTGGCTTGACAAGCCCCTCGGACATGCCGTAGCGATACCAGCCAATGGCCAAGCCACTCGTCATCGTCGAATCGCCCGCCAAGGCGAAGACCATCTCCAAGTTCCTGGGGTCGACGTTCGACGTGCGCGCCTCGGTCGGCCACGTCGCCGACCTGCCGAGCAAGGGCCTCAACATCGACGTCGACCACGACTTCGCCCCCACCTACGAGCTCACCGAGCGGGGCAAGCAGGTGGTGAAGGACCTGAAGGCGGCGCTGAAGGACGCGAGCGAGCTCTACCTCGCGACCGACGAGGACCGCGAGGGCGAGGCCATCAGCTGGCACCTCCTCGAGCACCTGAAGCCGAAGGTGCCGGTGAAGCGGATGGTGTTCCACGAGATCACCAAGAGCGCGATCGACCAGGCGGTCAACAACCCGCGCGGCCTCGACTACGGCCTCGTCGACGCGGCCGAGACCCGCCGGCTGCTCGACCGCCTGTACGGCTACGAGGTCTCGCCGGTGCTGTGGCGCCGCGTGAACCGCGGCCTGTCCGCCGGCCGTGTGCAGAGCCCCAGCGTGCGGCTGATCGTCGAGCGCGAGCGCGAGCGCATGGCCTTCGTCAGCGCCGGCTACTGGGACGTCGACCTGCACACCGCCACGTCCCCGGCCTTCACCGCCACGCTGGTCGCCCTCGACGGCACCCGCGTCGCGACCGGCAAGGACTTCGGCCCCGACGGCCGCACGAAGGCCAAGGTGGTGGTGGTCGACGAGGCGCGCGCCCGCGCGCTGGCCGACGCCCTCGGCAGCGCCGAGTTCACGGTGCGCTCCGTCGAGGAGAAGCCGTACCGCAGCGGCCCCAAGGCGCCGTTCATGACCTCCACCCTCCAGCAGGAGGGTGGCCGCAAGCTGCGCCTCAGCGCCTCACAGGTGATGCGCCTCGCGCAGGGCCTCTACGAGCGTGGCTACATCACCTACATGCGAACCGACAACGTCGTCCTGAGCGACGAGGCGCTCGCCGCGGTGCGCGCCGAGGTGAGCAGCAGCTACGGCGCACAGTTCCTCTCCAATGCTCCGCGCCAGTACTCCAGCAAGATCAAGAACGCGCAGGAGGCGCACGAGGCGATCCGGCCCACCACGCCGCTGCGTTCGCCCGACCAGCTCGCCAACGAGCTCAACGGTCAGGAGCTGATGCTCTACCGGATGATCTGGCAGCGCACCCTCGCGTCGCAGATGGCCGATGCCACCGGCACCACCGTGAGCGTGCGCCTCGGTGCCGTGGCCGTGCTGCCCGACGCCCGCACCGACGCCGAGTTCGCTGCGAGCGGCACCACGATCACGTTCCCCGGCTACCGCCAGGTGTACGTGGAGTCCGCCGACGACGACGCCCCCGATGCCGCGGCGGAGGAGCGCGAGGCGTTGCTGCCGCCGCTGGTCGTCGGCGCGCCCGTGGCCGTCGACCACCTCACTGCGGAGGGTCACGCCACCTCGCCGCCGGCCCGCTACACCGAGGCGTCGCTGGTCAAGAAGCTCGAGGAGCTCGGCATCGGCCGCCCGTCCACCTGGGCCTCGATCATCCAGACCGTCCAGGACCGCGGTTACGTGTGGAAGAAGGGCCAGGCGCTGGTGCCCACCTGGACCGCGTTCGCCGTCGTCGGGCTGATGGAGAAGCACTTCGACGAGCTCGTCGACTACGCGTTCACCGCCCGCGTGGAGGAGGACCTCGACTCCATCGCCCGCAACGAGCGCGGCAAGGTCGACTGGCTGCGCGACTTCTACTTCGGTGACGCCGAGGAGCAGCTGCCCGGCCTCAAGCGGCTCGTCGCCGAGAACCTCGACGAGATCGACGCCGCGGAGATCAACACGTTCCCGATCGGCGTCGACCCCGACGGCACGGAGATCGTGGTGAAGCCCGGCAAGTACGGGCCGTACGTGAAGCGCGGCGACGACACCGCCAGCGTGCCCGACGACCTCACGCCCGACGAGCTCACGGTCGACAAAGCGCTCGAGCTGTTGGCGATGCCGAAGAGCGACGAGCCGATCGGCGAGATCGACGGCCTGCCCGTGTTCGCGAAGAACGGCCGCTACGGCCCCTACGTGCAGTGGGGCACCGCCGACCAGCCGCCGCCCGGTCTGGACAAGCCGAAGATGGCGAGCCTGTTCAAGACGATGACCCTCGAGCGCGTCACCGTGCGCGACGCGCAGGATCTGCTGCAGCTCCCGCGCACCCTCGGCGTCGATCCGTCCGACGGTGAGCCGATCGTGGCCAACAACGGTCGCTACGGCCCGTACGTGCAGAAGGGCAAGGACTTCCGCAACATCTCCACCGAGGAGCAGCTGCTCACGATCACGCTCGAGGACGCCGTGCTGATCTTCCAGCAGCCGAAGGTGTTCCGTCGCGGCGGCGGCGCGAACCTGGCGGCGAAGGGTCCGCTGCGCGAGTTCGGCGTCGACCCGGTGAGCAACCGGCCGGTCGTCGCGAAGGACGGCAAGTTCGGCGTCTACGTCACCGACGGCGAGACCAACGCGTCGCTCAGCAAGGGTGACCGGCTGGAGACGATGCTGCCCGAGCGTGCCTTCGAGCTGCTCGCCATCCGCCGCGAGCAGATCATCGAGCGTGGCGGCCCGGCGGCGAAGAAGGCCGCGGCGACGAAGAAGGCCGCGGCCAAGAGGGCGACCGCCGCGACCGAGAAGGCGCCCGCCGAGAAGGCCGCGACGAAGAAGACCGCGACGAAGAAGACCGCGACGAAGAAGGCCGCGGCGAAGAAGACCGGCGCGGCGAAGAAGGCGTCGGGCTCGCCGCGACGCGGCTGACCCGACGACAGCGAGACCGCGGGCTCGCAGCTGGACGACGGTCTCGAACAGCGCGTCCACCTCCTGCGGTGCGAGCACGCTCGTCGCGTTCGTCGGGTTCGCCCGTTTCCTCGGCCGGTCCGTCGTCTGAACGGGTGGTATCGGTCGGGTGCGACGGGTCAGCCGTCGCCGGCGGTGTCGCGTGCGCGCGACCAGCCGGTCACCGGCCAGAGCTTGCGCATCTCCCACACGGTGTTGGCGATCATGGCCACGGCGACGACGGTGAAGAACGTGCCACCACCGGTGTTGTCCGGCGACGTCGACCAGAACACCGCGATGGCGACGACGGCGGCGACGATGAACACCACGTCGAACACGAACCAGCGCCGCGCGGCCCGAGGGTCGCGCACGTCGCGCAACCGCATCCCCTTCCGACGGGTCGTGCCCGCCCGCCTGCCGCGGTCGCTCCCGGTGGCCATGTGCGCAGTGTGCCAGCGGCGTGGCCGCGGTGCCAGCCGGACCGCCGAAGCCGGCGCCGCTCACCGACAGCTGGGCACGCAACCGCTGCTGCATCGTCGTGCGCGCCGTCTGGAAGCACGCGGCCGCGATCGTGACCGGGATCCGCGAGCCCACGTTCGCCTCCCTCCCTCACACCGGTGGCCACGACACCGCAGCGCGCCACCCTGCCTGCCGCGCCCTCCTGTGCCCTGCTGTGCCCCGCAGTGACACCGAGTCCCGCAGGTCGAGTCAGCTGTCTCACGTTCAGCGGACACGCCCGCCGGTAGCGTCGCTGCGGTGGAGCGGGGTCGGTACATCGCGTTCGAGGGCGCCGAGGGGTGCGGCAAGAGCACCCACGCGGCCCGCCTCGCCGCCGAGCTCGGTGCCGTGCTCACCCGGGAGACGGGCGGCACCGCCATCGGTGCCCGCATCCGGGCGATCCTCCACGACACCGACGTCACCGACCTCACCGACCGCGCCGAGGCGCTCCTCACCGCCGCCGACCGCGCCCAGCACCTCGACGAGGTCGTGCGGCCGGCGCTCGCCGCCGGGCGCCACGTCGTGAGCGACCGCTCGGTGCACTCCACCCTCGCCTACCAGGGCCACGGCCGCGGGCTCGACGTCGACGACCTCCGCCGCATCAACGCCTGGGCCATCGCCGACACCTGGCCCGAGCTCGTGCTGTTCCTCGACGTCGATCCGGCGGTGCAGACGGCCCGCATGCGCCATCGCGAGCTCGATCGCTTCGAGCGCGAGAGCGAGGCGTTCCACGTGCGCGTCCGCGACGGCTTCGCCACCATGGCGGCCGCCGATCCGGCGCACTGGGTCACCGTCGACGCCAACGGCACGCTCGACGACGTCTCCACCGCGGTGCGCCGCGCCGTGCACGACCGGCTCGGGATCTGAGGCACGGGGATGGACGCCTCCGTGGACACCGTGGACGACCCGAGCACCGTGCGCAGCGTGTGGGACGGCGTGGTCGGCCAGCCGCGTGCGCTCGAGCGGCTGCGCGCCTGCGTGGCCGATCCCGTCCACGCGTACCTGTTCGTCGGCCCGCCCGGGTCCACCAAGGACCAGGCGGCACGCGCCTTCGCCGCCGCGCTGCTGGCAGGTGGCGACCACCCCGACCATCGCGACGCCCGGCTCGCCCTCGCCGGTGAGCATCCCGACGTGCGCGAGGTGCGCCGCGTGGGTGCGTCGCTCGCGAAGGAGCAGATCGAGGAGATCGTGCGCACCGCCGCACTGGCACCCGTGGAGGGCGACCGCAAGGTCATGATCCTCGACGAGTTCCACCTGCTCGCCGCCGAGGGCGCGGCGCGGCTGCTGAAGACGCTGGAGGAGCCGCCCGCCAGCACGGTGTTCGTGGTGCTCGCCGACCAGGTCGACCACGACCTCGTCACCATCGCGTCGCGGTGCGTGCGCATCGAGTTCGCCCCGGTCCCCGAACCCGACGTCGCAGCGGCCCTCGTGCGCGAGGGCCACGACCCGGACGTCGCGGCCTCGGCGGCCGCCGCCTCCGCCGGCAACCTCGACCGCGCCCGCGTGCTCGTGAGCGACCCGGGACTCGCCCGTCGTCGCGACGCGTTCGCGGCGATCCCCACCCGACTCGACGGCACCGGCACCACGGTGGTGGCACTGGTGGAGGAGATCACCCGGCTCGCCGACGAGGCCGCCGCGTCGCTGGTGCCGATCCACGAGGCCGAGGTCGCGGCGCTCGAGGAGCGGGTCGCGGCGGCGGGCGAGCGCGGCAGCGGACGCAAGGCGCTCGAGGAGCGACACCGCCGCGAGGTGCGGCGCTACCGCACCGACGAGCTGCGCAGCGGCCTCGGGGTGATGGCCTCCGCGTATCGCGACAGCCTCGTGCGCGGCACCGCGGCGCGGCCCGACGTCGCCGCCCACGCCGTGCGGCGGATCCACGTCGCGCTCGAGGCGCTCGAGCGCAACCCGAACGAGGTGCTGCTGCTGCAGCACCTCCTGCTCGACCTCCCCGCGGTCT
>CAEZSR010000121.1_pt1 | contig 13000 bp, 11 predicted proteins | sample 7264011 | NCBI WGS metagenome assembly CAEZSR01 (sample SAMEA6813783, study PRJEB35770) | freshwater metagenome | biome: Freshwater; feature: Freshwater reservoir; material: water | place: Czech Republic | collected 2016-08-15 | depth 0.5m m | reverse complement strand
TCACTGGCACCCAGAACCGGACCCGCCACCTCCTGGGTGCCACACCCACCTCACCGCGCCAGCTCACACGATCTCACTGGCACCCAGAACCCGACCCACCACCTCCTGGGCGCCACACTCACCTCACCGACCCAGCTCACGCGACGCCGCCGGCACCCAGAACCCGCCCGCACCTCCTGGGCGCCACACCCACCTCACCGCGCCAGCTCACGCGACGCCGCTGGCACCCAGGACGTCGGGCGTCAGGCGCGGCCGAGGGTGACGAGGACGAGGGCGGCCGCCGCGAGGCCCATGCCGACGCCCTGCCAGCGGTCGACGCGCTCACGGTCGAGGGCGAACGCGAGGGCCACGGTGCTGGCCGGGTAGAGCGAGCTCACCACGGCCACGACGGACAGCATCCCGCCGCGGACGGCCTCGAGGTAGGCGAGGTTCGCGGCCATGTCGAGGAAGCCGGTGAGCACGGCGAGCAGCAGTGGGCCGCGATGGCGTCCGGGACGCGCCCGCAGCACGAGCACCAGCACGAACAGGATCGGCACCGACGACATGCGGGCCGCGGCGAGCGGCCACAGGCCGGAGTCGGGGTCGGTGCGGTCGAGGGCGACGAACAGCACGCCGAAGCACAACCCGGCGAACAGCGCGAGCGCCATGATCGGGCGCGGCGTGGGCCGGTCGCGCTCACCCACCGCGCCGCTGATCAGGGCGACGGCCACGAGCGCGAGCGCGATCCCGGCGTAGGCGATCCCGCCGGGACGCTCGCCGTCGACGAGTCCGACGGCCACGGGCACGATCGCACCGGTGACGGCGCTGAGCGGCGCCACCACCGTCATCGCTCCGTTGGCGAACGAGTGGTAGAGGCTCACGAGACCGAGCGCACCGGCCGCGCCACCGAAGGTGCCCCAGGCGAAGGTGCTGCCGTCGGGCACCGGGGTGCCCGCGACGAGCACGATCCCCACCACGAGCGTGAGGCTCACCACCTGGCCGACGAACGTCACCAGCGCGCTCGCGAAGACGCGACTCGCCCGACCACCGCAGTAGTCGGCGATCCCGTACACGAGGGCGGAGGTGAGGGCGAGCAGGATCGGCACGGGAGGAACTCGATGAGAAGCTGTGAGGAACGATCCGGGCGACCGCGACCGGAGCGACCCGATCGTAGGTGCGGCCACCCACCCGGTCGTGCCACGGCAGGGCCGCGCGGGATGCCGATCGGTAGCGTGCGGCCATGCAGTACACCCGCTTCGGACGCACCGGCCTCCAGGTGCCGCGCCTCACGCTCGGCACGATGACCTTCGGGGGCCAGGTCGACGAGCCGACGGCGATCGCGATCATGGACGCCGCGTTCGAGGGCGGCATCGCCATGTTCGACACCGCCGACATGTACCCGCCGAGCGGCTACCCCGAGCGGCAGGGTGCGACGGACGAGATCATCGGCCGATGGCTCGCGGCGTCTCCGGGCCGCCGTGACGACGTGCTCGTGGCCACCAAGTGCTTCTTCCCCACCGGCCGCCGGCGGTGGGAGTCGGGGAACTCACGGCACAACGTGATCCGCTCGCTCGACGAGTCGCTGCGGCGCCTCGGCACGGACCACGTCGACCTGTTCCAGGTGCACTCGTGGGACCCGGGCACGCCGATCGACGAGACGCTGCAGGTGATGGACGACGTCGTGCGCCAGGGCAAGGTGCGCTACGTCGGCTGCTCGAACGTGCTCGCCTACCAACTCGCCCGCGCCACCGGCCGCGCCGAGGTGCTCGGCACCGTGCGCTTCGAGAGCGTGCAGCCCCGCTACAACCTCCTGTTCCGGGAGTTCGAGCGCGAGATGTTCCCGCTCTGCGCCGAGGAGCAGCTCGCGGTGATCCCCTACAACCCGCTCGCCGGCGGCTTCCTGTCGGGCAAGCACCGCCCCGAGAGCGACGCGAGCGGCACCCGCTTCGAGTCGGGCGACCAGGGAGCCCGCTACCGCGAGCGGTACTGGCACGAGCGGGCGTTCGCCGCGGTGGAGCAGATCACCGCGCTCGCCGCGGAGGCCGGCGTGTCGACGGCCACGCTCGCGCTGCAGTGGGTGCTGGCGAACCCGGTGATCACGAGCCCGATCGTCGGTGCATCACGCCCCGAGCAGCTCGCCGACGCGCTCGCCGCCGAGCGCACCCCGCTCGACCGCGAGCTGAAGGCGCGGCTCGACGAGCTCACCCACGAGTACCGGTTCGGCGACGCGCCCCGCTGACCCGACGACCCGCCGATCAGGCGGCGCCGACGTGCCAGGTGCCGTTCGAGCGCAGCAGCGACGCCAGGTCGCCCGGGCCCTTCTTCTCCGACGCGGCGGCCAGCTGGGCACCCACCGCGGCGCCGTAGTCGGGGCGCTCGATCGAGCGGAAGATCCCGAACGGAGTCGGCGAGTGGTCGTCGTGGCTGAGCCGGGCCAGCGCGAACGCGAGGCTCGGGTCGGCCCGGTGCGCGTCGTGCACGAGGATCGCGTCGTCGCCCACCTCGGCCACGTCGACGATGCGCAGCTGGCCGTCGGGACCCATCACCACACCGCGCTCGCGGTCGGGACCGAACCGGATCGGCTCGCCGTGCTTCAGGTCGATCATCATCGCCGGTCGCTGCTCGCGACCGGTGATGTCGTCGAAGGCGCCGTCGTTGAACACGTTGCAGTTCTGGAAGATCTCGACGAACGACGCACCCCGGTGGTCGTGCGCGGCGCGGAAGGTCTCGATCATGTGCTTGCGATCGAGGTCGTGGGTGCGGGCGACGAAGCTCGCCTCCGCACCGAGCGCCACCGCGAGCGGGTTGAACGGCGGATCGATGCTGCCGAACGGCGTGCTCTTGGTGACCTTGCCCATCTCCGACGTCGGCGAGTACTGGCCCTTGGTGAGCCCGTAGATCCGGTTGTCGAACATCAGGATCGTGAGGTTCACGTTGCGGCGCAGCGCGTGGATGAAGTGGTTGCCACCGATCGACAGCGCGTCACCGTCGCCGGTGATCACCCACACGTCGAGATCCGGTCGGGCGACGGCCACACCGGTCGCGATCGCCGGGGCACGGCCGTGGATGCCGTGCACGCCGTAGGTGTTCATGTAGTACGGGAAGCGGCTGGAGCAGCCGATGCCGCTGACGAACACGGTGTTCTCGGGCGCGACGCCCAGCTCGGGCATCAGCGTCTGGACGGCCTGCAGGATGCCGTAGTCGCCGCAGCCGGGGCACCAGCGCACCTCCTGGTCGCTGGCCCAGTCCTTCTTCGTGGTGAGGCGGACGGATGTATCGGTCACGACAGCTCCTCCTGGGCTCGTGCGATGGCGGCGTCGATCTCCACGGCGGTGAACGGCAGGCCCTGGACCTTGCTCACCGAGCGGGCGTCCACCAGGTACTCGGCGCGCAGCACCCGGCACAGCTGGCCCATGTTCAGCTCGGGCACCACCACCTTGCGGTAGCGACGCAGCACGTCGCCCAGGTCGGCCGGCAGCGGGTTGAGGTGCACGAGGTGCACCCATGCCACCTTCGCCCCGCGTCGTCGTGTTCGTCCGACGGCGTCGTGGATCGCGGCCCACGTACTGCCCCACCCGACGACGAGCACGTCCGCGTCGGCGTCGCCGTGGATCTCCAGCGGAGCGAGCTCGTTCGCGATGCGGGCGACCTTCTCGGCGCGCAGGTGCACCATGTGCTCGTGGTTGTCGGGCGAGTAGTTGATGTTGCCGCTGCCGTCCTCCTTCTCGATGCCGCCGACGCGGTGCATGAGGCCCGGCGTGCCCGGGATCGCCCACGGCCGGGCGAGCGTCTCGGGGTCGCGCAGGTACGGCCAGAACTCGGTGGTGCCGTCGTCGCGCACGTGGTTGTGCTCGGTGGCGAACGACACCGAGATGTCGGGCAGGGTGGACACGTCCGGCAGGAGCCACGGCTCGGAGCCGTTGGCGAGGTAGCCGTCGCTCAGCAGGATCACCGGCGTGCGGTACTTCAGCGCGATGCGGGCGGCCTCGATGGCGGCGAAGAAGCAGTGCGAGGGGCTGTAGCTCGCCACCACCGGCAGCGGCGCCTCGCCGTGACGACCGAACAGCGCGATGTTGAGGTCGGCGGCCTCCGTCTTGGTGGGCAGACCGGTGGACGGTCCGCCTCGCTGGATGTCGACGAGCAGGAACGGCAGCTCGAGCGACACGGCGAGCGACGTGGCCTCGCTCTTCAACGCCACACCCGGTCCCGAGGTGGTGGTGACGCCGAGGTGACCGGCGAAGGCCGCGCCGACGGCGAGCGCCGCGGCGGCGATCTCGTCCTCGGCCTGCACCGTGCGGATGCCGAAGTTCTTGTGCTTCGACAGCTCGTGGAGGATGTCGCTCGCCGGCGTGATCGGGTACGACCCGAGCGTGAGCGGCAGCTTCGCCAGCTGGGCCGCGGCCACGAGACCCCACGCGAGCGCCGTGTTGCCGCTGATGTTCGTGTACTCGCCGGGCGGGAGCTGCGCGGGCTTGACCGCGAACCGGTGACCGAACTCCTCGGTGGTCTCGCCGTAGTGGTACCCGGCCATGAACGCGGCCCGGTTCGAGCTGCGCACCAGGTCGGCCTTCGCGAAGCGTTCGTCGATCCAGGCGAGCGTCGCCTCGATCGGCCGCGAGTACATGAAGCTGATGAGGCCGAGGGCGAAGAAGTTCTTCGAGCGGTCGGCGTCGCGGGGCTTCACCCCGAGCGGGATCGCCGCCTCCTTCGTGAGCGTGGTCATCGGCACCTTGATGACCTTGTACCCGTCGAGCGTGCCGTCCTCGAGCGGGTTGCTGCGATAGTCGGCCTTCTCGAAGTTGCGCTCGTCGAAGGTGTCGATGTTGAGGATGAGCGTGCCGCCCTGTTCGAGCCGGCCGAGGTCGGCCTTCAGCGCGGCCGGGTTCATCGCCACCAGCACTCCCGGCGCGTCACCCGGGGTGGTGATGTCGTGGTCGCTGATCTGCACCTGGAAGCTGGAGACGCCGTTGACGCTGCCGGCCGGTGCACGGATCTCGGCGGGGAACTCGGGCAACGTCGACAGGTCGTTGCCGAACACGGCACTCGCCGACGTGAACCGGTCGCCCGTGAGCTGCATGCCATCGCCCGAGTCACCGGCGAACCGGATGACGACGTGGTCGATCTGCTCGGGACCGGCCGAGGCCGCGTCCCGCTCCACGATGTCGGTCATGATCGTGCTCCCCCTCCGAAGCCGAACTGACGTCAGATGTGTCGTCATGTCGTCCTGCACGACCCCGGGAGGCCGAGTTCACGTGGCTGACCGATGTCCGGTGGACCGAGGTCCGGCTCACCGATGTGGTGCAGGGCCACTGACCTGACGGCGGTCGGGCGTCGTTGTCCGTCCGCGAGCGGGACCGTACCACCCATCGCGTGAGGGTCGATCACGCCGATGGTCCCGAGCGGTACGGGTCGAACGACCCGGCCGGGAACCGATCCGACCCCTGCGACGACCTGCACCCTCGACCGGCGCTCCAGGCCGGTCCCCCGGTGCGCTGACACATGGGGACATCGACCCGAAGGACACACCCGAATGACAGCGCTCACCTACGCGCACGGCGACGGAGGCGAGGGCGGCCAGGGCGGCGCCACCTCCACGCTCACCGATGCGGACGGCAGCCGCCGCTGGCGGTCGATCTGGCGCATCCACTTCTACGCGGGCATGTTCTCCATGCCGTTCATCCTGCTGATGGCGCTCACCGGCCTGGTGATCCTGTACACCCAACCGATCCAGGACCTCACCCAGGGCGACATCCGGACGGTCGAGGTGGGCGACACCCGCATCTCCCTCGACGAGCAGGTGGCGATCGTGGAGGCCGCGTACCCCGACGCCACGGCCTTCGACGTCATGCCGCCGAGCGACGACGACCGCCCGTCCCGGGTGTTCGTCGACGACGGCAGCGTGAGCGGGATGCACGTGTTCGTGAACCCGTACACGGGAGAGATCACCGGCGAGGTGAAGCCCGGGAGCGGCATCATCGGGCTCTCGAACCGGCTGCACGGGTTCCTGAACAACGAGACCGTGACGATCAGCCTCCCCTCCGTCGGAGCGCTCTGGGACGAGGGGCCGGTGATGCGCGACTACGTGCTCGGCGACCTCGTCCTCGAGATCCTCGGCGTGTGGACGCTGGTCCTCGTCTTCTCCGGGCTGTACCTCTGGTGGCCCCGGCGGAGCTCGCAGAGCACCGGCAGCAAGGGCGCCCGACGCCTGTTCACGATCCGGCGCGGCGTGACCGGCCGCGCCCGCTGGCGCGACCTGCACGGCGTGGCCGGCGTGCTGATGCTCGTGGTCATGGTGATCACGATCGTGTCCGGCATGGGGTGGGCCACGTACTGGGGGCCGAACTTCAACGCGCTCGCGGAGGAGCTCACCCCGGGCGAACCGGTCGATCAGCCTGCCAGCACCTCCCAGGTCCGCGGCGACCTCGACCGGTTCGGCAACCAGATCCCGTGGGCCACCGGCGACTTCCCGATCCCGGCGAGCTACGCGCCGCCGACCGACGGCACGGCCGCCGCCCCCCTGTCGCTCGACGCGATCGCGAAGATCGCCGAGCAGGAGGGCATGAAGCCCGGCTACACGATCGCGTTCCCCTCGAACGAGACCGACGAGGCGGGCAACACCGTGTACGGCTCGTTCACGCTGTACAACTCGTGGCCGCGCCACACGGGCGACGCGCGCGACGTCTTCGTCGACCAGTTCACCGGCGAGACCCTCGCTGAGCAGAGCGTGTACGGCTACGGCGCCATCTACCGCGGCATGGACTACCTGGTGAGCACGCACATGGGCACCCAGCTCGGCATCGTGTCGCGCATCTTCATGACGCTGCTGTGCGTGCTGTCGATCTGGTCGGTGATCAGCGCGTTCGTGATGTTCTGGAAGCGCCGTCGCCCCGGCAGCACCGGCCTCCCCCGCCGACCGGTCGACGTGCGGCTGTCGAAGCGCCTCACGGTGATGGCCGCCGGCATGGCTCTGGTGTTCCCGCAGTGGGGCGTGACGGCACTGGCCGTCCTCGCGTTCGACCGCTTCGTGATCCGCAAGGTGCGGCCACTGCGCGTCGCGTTCGGGCAGCCGTGAACCGACGTCTCGCGGCAACCGTCGTCGTCCTGCTCTCCCCGACCGCGCTGATGGCGTGCGGCGGTGACGAGCCGGCCGTCTTCGGTGCGTCGGGCGCGTGGTCGCGCCCGACACCCTCGGGCGCGACGAACGGGGTGCTGTATCTCACGATCACGTCGGACACCGACGACGCGCTCGTCGCGGTCGACGTCCCCGAGCAGGTCGCCGCGGCCGTCGAGCTCCACGAGACGACGATCGAGCACGGCGGCGCCGGGGGCCACCACGGTGGTGGCGGCGGCGAGGTGGTGTCGATGGGCCAGGTGACCTCGTTCGAGATCGCCGCCGACGGCAGCCTGACGTTCTCGCCCGGCGGCAACCACGTGATGCTCATCGACCTCGCCGAACCGCTGCAGACCGACGAACGGTACGTGGCGACGCTCCGGTTCGAGTCCGGCCGCACGCTCGACGTGGACGTCGTGGTGGCCGACAACCCACCGGGCTGAGCGACGCCGAGCGACGCCGAGCGACACTGACCGACGCCGACGACCGGCAACGGCCGCACCGAACTGCGGTCCGCCGGCACCCGTCTGCTGGACTGACCGGCGATGGACGGACTGGCGGGCACCAAGGCCTATCTCGGGCTCCTCCCCACCGACGACCCCCTGCGCTGGGAGCTGCCGCTCGCGCCGCACGTGATGACGGCGGGCGGCTTCCTGTACGGCGGCGCCGGGCTGGCCGCGGCGATCGCGGCGATGGAGCTGAGCACCGGGCGACCGGTGGTGTGGGCCACGGCGCAGTACGTCGCCCACGCCCGCATGCCCGGCACGCTCGCGCTCGACGTCACGATCTCGGCGCAGGGCCGCAACACCACCCAGGCCCGCTGCATCGTCACCGTCGACGGCGCCGAGATCCTCGTCGCGCTCGCCACGCTCGGGCGCAAGGACCTGCCCGTCGCCGGCACCTGGGCGCGCATGCCCGACGTCACACCGTGGCAGGACACCCGCCCCCAGCTGCCCGCGGCCGTGCTGGGCACGGTGCACGAGGCGCTCGACCTGCGGATCGTGCACGGCGTGTCGCGACGCCAGCTGATCAAGGGCCGCACCCACCGCGACCCGACCGGGCGGGCGGCGTTCTGGCTGCGCATCCCCGGCGGGCGCAAGGTGCCCGACGCCGCCGACCTCGCGATGGTGGGCGACGTGGTGCCGAGCGCGTTCGCGAACGTGAGCGGCGTGCCGATCACCAGCAACAGCCTCGACAACACCATCCGCACCGCCGAGTTGGTGGACACCGAGTGGGTGCTGGCCGACGTGCAGGTGCACGCCATCCAGGACGGCTTCGGCTACGGCCGGGCGCACCTGTGGGCCGAGGACGGCACCCTGCTCGGCACGGCCAGTCAGTCGTCCGTCATCCGCACGCCCCCCGCCTGAGCAGCCACCCGGAGAACGGCGACGGCCCCGATCGGTGAACGATCAGGGCCGGTGCGTGGTGGGCGTGGCGGGATTCGAACCCGAGACCTCCACCGTGTCATGGTGGCGCTCTAACCAACTGAGCTACACGCCCGTGCAGCGGTGGATGAATCTACCACCACTCCCCCGCCACGCCACTCCCGTTCCGGCCGGTTCGGGCCGGTTCAGGCGGCGCGGCGCAGCACCTGGCGGAGGCCGATCCGGCTGCTGGTGTGCAGCGCCGCACGCCGGTACACCACGTCGGCGAGCCGCATGATCAACGCCACCGACGCCAGGGTGATCGCCAACGACGCCGCGATCTCCCAGGCCGCCGCCTCCTCCGCCGCCACCCGGATCGGCATCACCATCGGACCCGTGGTCGGCACGAACGACAGCACCTGCGCCAGCGTGCCCGACGGATCGCTGCTCGCCGACACCGCCCCGATGAACGACGCGGCGACCACCAGGGAGATCGGGCCCGCGGAGTTCTGCAGGTCCTCGGCGCGGGCGGCGAGGGCGCCGACCACGGCGAACAGCGACGCGTACATCGCGAAGCCCACCAGGAACCAGCCCAGCAGCATGAACGCCGACGGCCACGTGCCGGGTGGTATCTCGAATCTGCCGGACAGCTGGAACGCGACGAGCCCGACCACCACCAGGGCGATCAGCTGCAGCAACCCGACCAGGCCGATGCCCACCACCTTCGCGAGCAGCAGCTGGCGGGTCCGCACCTTGGCGAGCAGCACCTCGATCACCCGCGACGACTTCTCCTCGACGATGCCCGACGCCACCGCGAACCCGTAGCCGACGAGCTGGCCGTACAGCAGGATCACCCCGACCACCAGGAACCCGACGCGACGGTCGCGCTCCTCGTCCGGCGGGTCGAGCAGCGTGACCGGTAGCGGCGGCGCAGCTGCGATCGAGTTCGCCTCGTCGGCGGGCACCCCCGCATCGGTGAGGGCGGCGACCAGTGCCCGCTGCCGCCACGCCGCCTGCACCAGGGCTTCCAGCTCCCCGCTGATCCCGTCGTCACCGAGCAGCGCTCCGGCCGACGCGACGCCGACGTCGACCGTGCCGTCGGCGACGGCCGCGCGCAGGGCCTCGTCGTCGTCGAACACCACCAGCTCGGCCTCGCGCTCGGCGGGCGCCACGTCGACGACCAGCTGAGCCGCGGCCGTCGCCTCGGTCCCGACCGCACCGACGGTCCAGGTGGACGGCGACCCGCCGAACACGGCGGGCAGCACCGCGATGCCGACCACCAACAGCAACGACACCAGCGTGGAGATCACGAACGCGCGATCGCGGAGGCGGGTGCCGATCTCGCGCTCGACGAGCACGCGCACCGCAGCGCCACCGGACGCGGGAGGGCGACGCGCGCCGAGCCGCGTCACGGTGGCCGACGTCACCGCCGACCGGGGGGTCGACGTCGTCATCGCCCGATCACCTCCCGGAAGCGGTCGCCGAGCGTGCCCGGGTCCACCTGATCGACGACGAACCGGTCGGCGATGCGACCACCGTCGATCACCACCACCTCGTCGCACAGCCGCTCGACGAGCTCGAGCTGGTGGCTGCTGAACAGCAGGCCAACACCGTCGCGCAGGCGCTCGGCGAGCGTGGCCGACAGCACGTCGACACCGATCGGGTCGAGGCCGGAGAACGGCTCGTCGAGCACGAGCACGTCCGGGTCGTGCACCAGCGCCGCCGCCAGCTGCACACGCTGCTGGTTGCCGAGCGACAGCTCCTCCACCTTCTGCGTGGCGCGACCGGCGAGCTCCAGCTGGTCGAGCAACGCCGTGGCCCGAGCGGCGGCATCGGCGCGCGACCACCCTGCGAGCCGGGCGAGGTGGACGAGCTGGTCGAGCGCGCTCATGCCGGGATACAGGCCACGCTCCTCGGGCATGTAGCCGATCCGGAGCCGGTCGGCCGCCGTGATCGGACGGCCGTCCCAGCGCACCTCGCCCGCATCGGGCTCGACGAGCCCGAGCGCCACTCGCATCGCCGTGGTCTTGCCGGCGCCGTTGCGGCCGACGAAGCCGACCGCCCGTCCCGGGGACACCGTGAGCGACACGTCGTACAACGCCTGCACGTCACCGAAGCGTCGGTGGATCTCTCGCAGCTCCAACATGCACCGCACGGTACGGACCGGCGGGACGGACGTCATCCGCCGTCGGTCGGAAGCACGTTCCGCCGCGAGGCGGACGGCACGGCGCCGCGGCATCGGTACTGTCGCTCCCATGTCGGAGCGGTCGGCGCGCCTGCGCAGTTCGTACACCACGCACGTCTGGGCCTGGGACGTGTCGCTCACCGTGCTCGCACTCGCTCTGGCGCTGGTGTCGGCCTACCTCGGAACGCGGGTGAACGAGTTCTCCGGCACCGCGGGCCCCACCATGGCGCACGGCCTGCTGTGGAGCGCGGCGATGACCCTGCCGCTCGCCGCCCGCCGCCGTTTCCCCGCCACGACGCTCATGGTGGTCACGGTGTGCTTCGCCACGCACCGGTGGCTGCTCGTCCCGGAGTACAACGTGTCGGCGTTCGTCTACCTGATCGCGCTCGCGTCCGCAGGCAGCTGGATCGCGGTGCGGCGCCGCCGCGATGCCGTGCGCGCCGCCTCCATCGGGGTGATGATGGCCGCGCTCATCGCCGACACCATCCGCACCGAGACCCCACCAGAGTACGAGGCGATCGTCAACAGCGCGTTCGCGTTCGGCATCGCCTACAACCTGGCGTTCTTCATGTCGGGGTGGGTGATCGGCGACATCTTCCGCACGCGACGAGCGCGGGAGGAAGCGCTCGTGGAGCGCACCCAGCAGCTGGAGGTGGAGCGCGAGCTCCGTGCCCGCCGCGCCGTGCTCGACGAGCGGCTGCGCATCGCCCGCGAGTTGCACGACGTCGTGGCCCACCACGTCAGCGTGATGGGGGTCCAGGCAGGCGGCGCCCGCCGCGTGCTCGCGAAGGACCCAGACGCGGCCGCCGTGGCCCTCGGCACGATCGAGACCTCGAGCCGCCAGGCGATCGACGAGCTGCGCCGGCTGGTGTCGTTCCTGCGCACCGAGGGCGAGACCGACCCGTTCGCTCCCCGACCGGGCCTCGAACGCCTGCCCGAGCTGGTCGAGGACGCCCGCCGCTCGGGTCTGGTGGTCGAACAGCGCGTGGAGGGCGACCCCCGCCCGCTGCCCGGCAGCATCGACCTGTCCGCCTACCGCGTCGTCCAGGAGGCGCTCACCAACACCCGCAAGCACGCGAGCGCCTCCCGGGTGGACGTCACCGTCCGCTACGGCGTCGACGCCGTCGAGGTGGAGGTGCTCGACGACGGCGCGGCGAACGGGACCTCCGTCGTCGGTGGCACCGGTCACGGCATCGCCGGCATGCGCGAGCGGGTGGCCCTCCACGGCGGCCAACTCGACGTCGGCCGGAGCGACGGCCGGCGCGGTTTCCGGGTGCACGCCACGTTCCCGCTGCGGGTGGCGTCGTGATCCGCGTGCTGCTGGTGGACGACCAGCACCTGGTGCGCAGCGGCTTCCGCATGATCCTGCAGGCCGAGGACGACCTCACCGTGGTGGGTGAGGCCACCAACGGCAAGGAGGCCGTCGACCTGGTCGCTCGCGCCGCACCCGACGTGGTGCTGATGGACGTGCAGATGCCCGTGATGGACGGGCTCGCCGCCACCCGGGCGATCACCGCGACCGGTGGTCCGGCCGTGCTGATCCTCACCACGTTCGACCGCGACGACTACCTGTTCGAGGCGCTCAGGGCCGGTGCGTCCGGCTTCCTGCTGAAGAACGCTCCGCCCGAGGACCTCGTCGCCGCGGTGCGCACCGTGGCGGAGGGCAACGGCCTGCTCGCCCCCGAGGTCACCCGCCGCGTGATCGCCGAGTTCGGCCGCGGCCGCGGTGCGCCCGCCCCGCCCCCGGAGATCGGCAACCTGACCGAGCGCGAGCTCGAGGTGCTGCGGCTCCTGGCCGAGGGTCTGTCGAACGCCGAGATCGCCGAGCGCCTCTACCTCGGCGAGGCGACGGTGAAGACCCACGTGTCCAACCTGTTGTTGAAGCTGCAGCTGCGCGACCGGGTGAAGGCCGTGGTCTACGCCTACGAGCACGGCATCGTCGGCCGCTGACCGACGGTCAGCGGACCCGCAGCGACACCTCGTTGGCCAGCAGCCGGCCGTGGCGGGTGAGCACCGCCCGACCGTCACGCACCACCACGAGTCCGTCCAGCTCGACCAGGTCGTCCGGGTCGAACGCGTCCACCGCCACACCTTCACGCATGCGCAGCGCGAGCTGCAGCCCCTCGATCCGGCGGGTGTCGGCGTCGAGGGTCTCCCCCGACGCCTCGGTGGAGCGCCCCTCGTCGACCGCGGCGATGTACCGCTCGGGTGTGCGCACGTTCCACCAGCGTCGACCAGCTCGGTGCGAGTGCGCCGCCGAGCCGAACCCCAGGTAGTCGCACTGCAACCAGTAGAGGCGGTTGTGGCGCGACTCGTGCCCCGGCCTCGACCAGTTGCTCACCTCGTAGTTGTCGAGGCCGG
>CAEZSR010000120.1_pt1 | contig 13111 bp, 11 predicted proteins | sample 7264011 | NCBI WGS metagenome assembly CAEZSR01 (sample SAMEA6813783, study PRJEB35770) | freshwater metagenome | biome: Freshwater; feature: Freshwater reservoir; material: water | place: Czech Republic | collected 2016-08-15 | depth 0.5m m | reverse complement strand
TCCGGGGACGCCTCGACGTCGATCGATTCGTCCACCGGGAGCGCCGACTTCACGACTCCCACGTTCGACTCGGTCATGGCACCACATTGTGGCGATTCCCGACCGGCCGCGTCACGTCATGACCACAACGCTGCGATCGGGACGGCCCAGACCCCGTCTGCGATGGGGAAGGTCGTCGGACCCGTGTGCAACAGGACTGCAGCGCGCACCGAGGCGCCCATCTGCTCGCGGAACCAAACCAGGTGTCGTGCATCGTTCGCCGATGGCGCCGACGTCGCCTTGATCTCGATCGCCACGAGCCGGCGAGCGCCGATCTCGATCACGAGATCGATCTCGTGCCGGCCGGACTCAGTACGGAGGTGGTGCATGCGTGGTGGCGCTGCCATCAGCGCGAGTTCGGCGCGGACCTGACCGACCACGAACGTCTCGAGAATGCGTCCGAGCAGGTTCCCGTCGAGCATCACCTCTTCGGTCGTCAGGCCGAGCACGCCTGCGACGAGGCCGGTGTCCACCAGGAAGCGCTTCGGTGCCAGCACGAGTCGCTTGAGCCGGTTCGAGGTCCACGCCGGCAACGGCTCGATCACGTACAGGTTGGTGAGCAGCCGCTCGAACCTCCGCGCCGTCTCCTTCGCGACTCCTGCGGCTTGGATCAGCGTGACGTCGTCCACGACACCGGCGGTGTTGAGTGCGAGTGCCTCGAGGTAGCGGCGGAGGCGGAACGGGTCCTTGACTCCACCGACGAGGTCGACGTCGCGCATCACGACCTGCTCGACGTAGGCCGAGAGCCATCGCAGTCGAGCATTTCCTGCCAGCTGCAGTCGCGCTTCTGGGAATCCGGACGCGAGGGCGCGCTCGACGTACGTCCTCAACGTGTCGTCGGTGTCGGCGGGCACGACCTCCCCGCTGAGCACGCTCGCCAACCAGCTCGACCGGTCGACCCGTCGCTCGATCTCCCGCTCGGTGAGCCCGTACATGCGCATCGGGACCAGGCGCCCCGTGCCTGGCCACATCGGCGAGTCCAACTCGCCGCGTGCCGAACCGGTGACCACGAACCGCCCACGCCTCGGTCGCGCGTCGACCTCTTCTTTGATGGCGGACAGGACGTCCGGGACGAGCTGCCACTCGTCGACGAGCACGGGTTCCGGCCCGACGAGTGCCGTGACCGGATCGGCCTGCACGGCGGTGCGCACCGCTGGATTCGCGAGACGGAGCTGCCGCTGCACCAGCCGTGCAGCGGTCGTCGTCTTGCCGGTCGCGCGAGGTCCGGTGACGGTGACAGCTGGATGTGACGACAACAGCTCGGACAGCACCGCATCAGCTGCTCGGGGGAGGTACGCATCGGTCACCACGGCAGACTAGTCGTTTCACGCACCTTCAACTCTTCGTTTCACGTACCTCCAACTCGTCGTTTCACGCACCTCCAACTCGTCGTTTCACGCACCTCCAACTCGTCGTTCACGCGGGCAGGTGGCGTGCGGACCAGCCGGTTCGCCCGTCTCAGTCGATCGCCCGGTCGCGGCCGTCCCAGTAGGGGGCGCGCAGTTCGCGCTTGAGGACCTTCATCGCACCGGAGAGGGGGAGGGGTTCGGCTCGGAGCTCGACGCTCTTGGGGACCTTGAACCCGGCGATCAGGCCGCGGGCGTGGGCGATCAGTTCGTCCTCGGTGACGGCAGAGCCCGGCCGGGGCACCACGACGGCGTGCACCTGCTCGCCCCAGCGTTCGCTGGGGATGCCGATCACCGCCACCTGCAGCACGGCCGGGTGGGTGCTCAATGCGTTCTCGACCTCGCTCGAGTACACGTTCTCGCCGCCGGTCACGATCATGTCCTTCGTGCGGTCGACGAGGTACAGGTACTGCTCGTCGTCGAGATAGCCGGCGTCGCCGGTGTGGTACCAGCCGTTCACGAACGCAGCGGCGGTCTCCTCGGGGCGGCCGAGGTAGCCGACGCTGAAGCTGCCGGCCTTGGCCCACACCTCGCCGACCTCGCCGTTCGGGACCGGGTCACCGTTCGCGTCGCGAACCGTGAGCTCCACCCCGGGTGCGGCCCGGCCGGCCGAGCGGAGCACGTGGTCGCTGCGGCGGTGGTCCTCCGCCGTGAGGCAGGTGACCACGGCGCAGGCCTCGGTCATGCCGTAGGTCTGGGTGAGCGCCACGTGCGGCAGGTGCGTGCGCAGCGCGTCGAGCACGGCCGTCGGCATCGGGGAGGCCCCGTAGCCCATCATCCGCAACGACGCGAACCTGGCCGGGTCGAAGGTGGGGTGGTTCACCACCATTCCGATCATCGTCGGCACGAGGCCGGTGTGGGTCACCTCGTACCGCTCGACGTCGGCGATCAGCCGGGCCGGGTCGAACGCCCCGTGGATCACCGTGGTGCCGCCGCTGCACGGCATGCCCATCGTGCCCATCGCCCCACCGGCGTGGAACATGGGCGTGGCGTTGAGGAACGTGCTTCGCTCGGTGAAGAACCCGAACATGAAGCCCATCCGGTACACGTTGAGCGTGTTGGTGCGCTGGGTGTGGAGCACGCCCTTCGGCAGCCCGGTGGTGCCACCCGTGTACATCAGCACCGTCAGGTCGTCCTCGCCGACGTCGACCACGACGGGGTCGCCACCGGCGGCGAGGTCGTCGAGGCGGGCGTCGACGGGCAGGTCGTCGCCCGGCCCGATCAGCACCACGTGCTCGATCGACGGCACCTGCTCGCGCAGTTGCGCCGCCAGCGGGGCGAAGGCCGCGTCGACGTAGAGCACCTTCGATCCGGAGTCGCGCAGGATGAACGCGAGCTCCGCGGGAGCGAGGCGGGTGTTGAGCGGGTTCACCACGCCGCCGCCCAGGAACGCGGCGTGCCACAGGTTGACGTACCACCGGCTGTTGCCGGCCAGGACCGCGTAGCGATCGTCGCGCGACAGACCGAGGTGGCGCCGGTGCGCGTCGGCCAGTCTCAGCGACCGGTCGACGTGGTCGGCGAGCCGCTCGGTGGTGCCGTCGTCGTCGACGAACGCCGGCCGATCGGTGCGTCGGGCCGCCGCGGTGAGCAGCAGACGCGGGTAGATGAGCTCGTCCATCGCGGACCCCCTGATCGTGCGGACCGTGGCTCGTGCCGACCCCCTGACCGCACGACCCGACGCCGATCGTACGGAGCGGCGCGGTTCGACGGCGGCACGGGGCACACTGGGCGTCGCATGTCGTCGTTGACCGAGCTCCTGCCGCCTCCGGGCAGCGATCCGTCCGACGTGCTCGACGCGTTCGCCGCCTGGGCCACCGCCGGCGGGCGACCGATGTACGCGCACCAGGAGGAGGCCGCGCTCGCGCTGGCGTCCGGAGATCACGTGGTGCTCGCCACGCCGACCGGGTCGGGCAAGAGCCTGGTCGCGATGGCGGGGATCGTGCTGGCCCGCAACCAGGGGCAGCGGGCGGTGTGGACCGCACCGATCAAGGCGCTGGTGGCCGAGAAGTTCTTCGACCTGGTCGACCTGCTCGGGGCCGAGGAGGTCGGCCTCGCGACGGGCGACGCAGCGATCAATGCCGATGCCCCGGTACTGGTCTGCACTGCGGAGGTGCTCGCCAACCACGCGCTGGTGAACGGGGCGGCGAGCGACTTCGGGTTCGCGTGCCTCGACGAGTTCCACTACTACGCGGATCACGATCGCGGGTGGGCGTGGCAGGTGCCGTTGCTCGAGCAGACCGGCTGCCAGTTCCTGCTCGCTTCGGCGACCCTCGGTGACATGTCGGCGATCACCACCGACCTCGAGCAGCGGTCGGGCCGGCCGGTCTCGTCGGTCACGTCGGTGCACCGCCCGACGCCGCTGTATCACCAGTGGCGGATGACGTCGGTGCCCGACAGCGTGCTCGACGCGGTGAAGGACGGGCTCAGCCCCGTGTACGTCGTGCACGCCACGCAGGCGGCGGCGATCGAACGGGCGCAGTCACTGGTGAGCCTCACGGTCACCACCCGCGCCCAGCGCGAGGCGATCGCCGAGGCGCTGCGCGGCACCCGCTTCACCCGTGGGTTCGGCGACACGCTCGAACGGCTGCTGCGCAACGGCGTCGGCGTGCACCACGCGGGCATGCTGCCGAAGTACCGACGGCTCGTCGAACGGTTGGCGGGGGAGGGGCTGCTGCCGGTGATCTGCGGCACCGACACCCTCGGCGTCGGCGTGAACATCCCGATCCGCACGGTGCTGATGACGGCGCTCACGAAGTTCGACGGCAGCCGGGTACGGGTGTTCACCGCCCGCGAGTTTCACCAGCTCGCCGGGCGGGCCGGGCGGCCGGGCTTCGACCCCGACGGGCACGTGTGGGTGCAGGCGCCCGACCACGTGATCGAGAACGCGAAGGCGCTCAGCCGAGCGGGTGACGACCCGAAGGCGCGTCGCAAGGCCACGAAGGCCAAGGCCCCCGAGGGGTTCGTGCACTACGACGAGGCCACGATGCAACGGCTCGTGGCGGCGTCGCCCGAGCCGCTGGTGTCGCGGTTCCGGGTGACGGCCGACCTCGTTGCGTCGGTGCTCGGCCGTCCCGACGGGCCGGCCGCGCTGAAGCACCTGCTGCGCACCAACCACGACACCGACCAGCGCAAGCGCCAGCACCGCAAGCGTGCGATCGCGGTGTACCGCAGCCTCGAAGCCGCTGGTGTGGCCGAGCGCGTGCGCGATGAGAACGGTCGGTGCGCAGGTGTCCGCGTCGGGTCGCTCGTGGAGGGTGACGACGAGCGGGCCGCGCTGCGGTTCTCGGCCCCGCTGATGCCGTTCGCGATCGAGGTGATCACCACGCTCCAGCACGACGATCCGGCGTATGTGCTCGACGTCGTGAGCGTGGTGGAGGCCGTGCTCGACGACCCGCGGCAGGTGCTCTACGCACAGGAGAACACGGCCAAGGGCGCCGAGGTCGCACGGCTGAAGGCCGAGGGCGTGCCGTACGAGGAACGGATGGAGCGGCTCGACTCGGTCAGCTGGCCGAAGCCGCTCGGCGAGCTGCTCGACACCTGCTTCACCGAGTACCGCACACATCACCCGTGGGTGGCCGAGACGCCGTCGCCGAAGTCGATCGTGCGCGAGATGCTGGAGGCCGGTGACACGTTCGCGACGTTCGTGCGTCGCTACCGGCTCGATCGCAGCGAGGGGCTGGTGCTGCGCTATCTCACCGATGCGTGGCGCACGCTCGATCGGTCGTTGCCCGATGATGTCTACGTCGACGAGCTCGAGGACATCGTCGACTGGTTGGGAGCGTTGATCCGGGCCACCGACGCAACGCTGCTCGACGAGTGGACCCGTCTCGCGGGTGGTCCGGTGCACGAGCACCTCGCGCCCGAGGCGCCGACCGTGGCGGCCGGACCGCCACCGGCGTGGCGCACGGCCGTGCGCACCGCCGCGTTCGGTTGGGTCGAGCTGCTGGCCCGCCGCCAGTACGGGTTGCTGGCCGATCGCACCGGCTGGGAGGTCGGCCGGCTGATCGAAGCGATCGCGCCCTACTGGCAGGAGTACGACGCGATCGGCATCGACGCCGACGCCCGCTCGTCGCAGTGGTTCCAGATCGCGACCGAACCCGGCCGCTGGGTCGTCACCCAGATCCTCGCCGACCCGGAGGGTGACGCCGAGTGGCGCCTCACCGCAACGGTCGACCTCGAACAAGCCATGGCCGACGGCGCCCCGACCCTCGTGCTGGAGTCGATCGCCCCCGCCACCCCCTGACCCCCAGCCGGTTCCGCGCCGCTCGCTGCAGCGTTGCTGATGCTCTGGAGGTGGGTCGGTCGGTCGACCCGGTTCTGTGTGCTGTGGTGGTCGTGTGCGACCGCTGGAGCGCGCAGAATGCGAGCTGTCGCGTTCGGCCGAGGCGTCGACGCTTTCGGCGCAATGGTCGAGGCCGCGGCTGCGTCGCTCACTTTCGTGTGGATGGATCGTTCGGCGGTCCCGTTCTCGGCGTGCTCATGCTCGATCGGCCATCGAACGGCGAGCGACTCGTCCCTCGACGAGCATCAGCAGGCTCTGCAGGACCACCAGTGCGACGAGGTTGGCGGGATTGTCAGAGATGAAGCCATGCCACGGACGGGACGGTACGACGAGTCCCACGAGGACGAGGCCGAGGCATGTCAACGCCGTCGACACCAGGACGATTCGCGTCGTCGACTTCCAGTCCTTGCCGAAGACCGCTGCGAGGTTCCTCCACCAGTCGAGCCCGCCCGACCCGCGCTCCACCTGGTTGTTCGACGGCGCGGGCATTCAGGTCATCGTCCCCCACCGGGAGCGGAGCACGAGGCCGATGGCCAAACCGACCGTCGCCCCAACAGCGCAGCCGAGCGCGAAGCCCCATGGTCCGTCGACGAAGCGCATGACGACGCCACCGATCACGGCGCCCGGCATCCCGGTGTACAACCCGACCTTGACGCTCCGTCGGCGTTCCTCCGAGTTCTTCGCGAAAAGGGTCACCTGGTGCCTCATCACACCCCTGCCTCACGGTGCACCTCTGAGGGATTCGGTGGTCGATCAGTTGAGCGGCGCCGGCCGTAGATCGACCAGTGGATGGCGACGGCGAGGACCACGCCGATCACCATGCTCACGAGGGTCGACGTGAGCTTGCCGAGGTCCCAGAGGCTCTCGGGAAGACCGGTTCCGCCGAGGAGACGTGCGATCACCGTCATCACGTAGAACACCGGGATCAACAGCAGCAGCAGATGCCGTTGCCGCGGCGACTTCACGGCCGCGACGTTCCCCTCGTACCTGCGGTTGTCGTGCTCGAACACCTCGTTCACGGCGTCCCCGGCTCCAATGGTCAACGTTTTCGGGAAATGAACTGCAAGCGTCAGGGTAGAGGAATCATTCGCACCTCGCCACCGCAGCGTCGAGTGTGCCCCCGACCCGGGGTGACTCCGAGCGCAGTGGTTGCGGCCGTGTGTCGCGGGCTCGAGCCGGCGACGGACGACGTCATTGGTGCTCAGTAGGGGGCGCAGCGGATCGACCCGGTTCTGTGTGCTGTGGTGGTCGTGGACGACCGCTGGAGCACGCGGAATGCGGGTTGGCGCGGGGCTGAGTCATCGCCGCTTCGAGGGCTGTGGTCGGCCGTGTCTCGCGGGCTGGTGCGCGGTCTCAGGTCGTGGGCGGCAGCTTCTCGGTGAACCAGTCGAGGAGGATCTCGGCGCGTTGCACGCGGTGCACCGGAGAGCCGCTGCGGGAGAGCTCGTGGCCTTCGCCGGGGAACCGGTAGAACGTCACGTCCTTGCCGAGCAGGCGCAGCGCCATGAACAGCTCCTCCGCCTGGCTGATCGGGCAGCGCAGGTCGTTCTCGCTGTGGAGCAGCAGCATCGGCACCTGGATGTCGCGGACGAACCGGATGGGGGAGAACGACTCGTACTGCTCGGGGTCGTCGAGGTGGGTGGGCCCGACCTCGGTGCGGAAGATCGAGCCGATGTCGCTCGTCCACTCCTCGCTCAGCATGTTGTTCACCGCTCGCTCGCTGCAGACGCCCTTGAACCGGTGGCTGTTCGTGCCGGCGAGCCAGGTGGCCATGAACCCGCCGTAGCTGCCCCCGAGCATCCCGACGCGCGTGGGGTCGCAGTAGGTGTGGTGCTCGAGCACGTGGTCGAGCACGGCCAGCACGTCGTCGACGTCGAGCCCGCCCCAGCCGCTGCCCTGCACCTTCGGGTGCTTCTGGCCGATGATCGCCTGGCCCCAGCTCTGCTCACGCCCCGACGACCCGCGCGGGTTGCTCATCACCACGACGAACCCGGCCGCCGCCTGGAACTGCGCCTCGTCGAAGAGCCGCTCGCCGTACTGGGTGTGCGGTCCGCCGTGCACGTTGAGCAGCACGGGGTAGCGCTTCGCAGGGTCGAAGTCGGCGGGGCGCATCACCCAGGCGTCGATCTCGGCCGTGCCGTCGGTGGTGGGCACGGCGATGCGTTCCCAGGTGAGGGGCTGCACCGCCTGCGCGTAGCGCGCGGCGAAGTCGGTGAGGCGGCGCATGCCGCCCTCGTGCAGCACGAACAGGTCGATGGCGGCATCCACCGCGCCGGCGGTGACGACGATCGTGCCGGCGGCGGCGTCGAAGCCGTACACCGTGATCGCGCCGTCGGTGAGGCGCTCGGGCGGCGTGCCGTCGGTGCGCAGCCGGTACAGGTGGGTCTCGCCGCGGTCCTCGGCGGTGGCGAGCAGCCGGGCGACGGACTCCCACACGACCGGTCGAGGACCGGCGGTCGTCTCGAACGTGCGGTCGAGCGCCGTGCTCGCGAAACGGTGCTCGCCGCCCTCGATCGGCAGCACGCCGATCCGCTGGTTCTGCGGCACCGTGTCCGGGTCGTCGTTGCCGTGGAAGGCGATCAGCCGGCCGTCGGGCGACACCGACGGCATCCCGAACAGACCGGTCTGCGACGTGAGTGCGGTGACCGTGCCGTCGAGGCCCACGCGGTACAGGTCCGAGGCGAAGTCGAGGTCCCACGTGTCGTGACGCTGCGCCGACGTGATCACGGCGCTGCCGTCCGCCGTCCACGTGGTGCCACCGTGCTGGAACGGTCCGGGCGTGAGGTTGCGTGCCGGGGCGGTGCCGTCGGTGCGCACCACGTACACGTGGTTCGGGCGGTCGACCACCCAGCCGACGTCGTCGAGACGGCTGAAGAACCGATCGATCCTCCGCGGTGCCTGCCAGCTCTCGTCCTTCTCGCGGTAGCGCTGGTCCTGGGTCCGCGTCGTGAACGCGAGCATCGAGTCGTCGGGGCTGAACGACAGGTCGCCGATGTTCTCCGGCACGGTGGTGAGCGTGCGCACCTCACCCGGACCACCGATGGGCATGAGGTGCAGCGTGGTGTGCGACTCCTGCTCGCTGCCCTTCTCGCCGCGGCGGGAGGTGAAGGCGAGCCACCGGCCGTCACGGCTCCACGTCGGCTGACCGTCGGAGCGCCCGCTCGTCACAGCCTGCGGCGACCGGCTGCCGTCCGTCGGACCGAGCCACACCTGCGACACGTACCGGTTCGCCGCGAGGTCGATCCGGCGGACCACGAAGGCGACCTGCGTCCCGTCCGGCGACACCGCCGGTGCCGATGCGGCGACGATGTTGCCGATCACTCGTGCTGCGATCTCTCGGTGCGACATGGGAGCGACCGTAGCGCCCGCTCGGGCAGTGCATCGGGTGGCGTTACGCTCCGCGCATGGGGACCCACACGGCCAGCACGTCACGGGGATCGGTGGACACGCCGCTGCTCCAGGAGACCATCGGGGCGAACCTGGAGCGCACGGTGCGTGCACACGGCGACCGCACCGCCGTCGTCTCCTGCCACCAGGGCGTGCGATACACCTACGCCGAGTTCGACACCGCCGTCGACGACCTCGCCGTGTCGCTGCTCGGCCTCGGACTCACCCCCGGCGACCGTCTCGGCATCTGGAGCCCGAACCACGTGGAGTGGGCGCTGGTCCAGTACGCCACCGCGAAGATCGGCGTGATCCTCGTGAACGTCAACCCGGCGTACCGCACCCACGAGCTCACCTACGCGCTCAACCAGTCGGGCTGCCGGGTGATCGTCGCGGCACCGTCGTTCAAGACCAGCGACTACGTGGACATGGTGGCCTCGGTGCGCGCCGACGTGCCGCAGCTGGAACGAGCGGTGTTCCTGTGGACCGACGAGTGGGAGTCGTTGCGTGCCCCGGCGTCCGGTGCGGGCATCCAGCGGCTCCGCGAGGTGGCGGCCTCGCTCCGGCCCGACGACCCGATCAACATCCAGTACACCAGCGGCACGACGGGGTTCCCCAAGGGGGCCACGCTGTCGCACCGCAACATCCTGAACAACGGCTACTTCGTGGCCGAGAAGCTGCGGTACACCGAGCACGACGTGGTGTGCGTGCCGGTGCCGCTCTACCACTGCTTCGGCATGGTGATGGGCAACCTCGGCGCCACCACGCACGGGGCGTGTGTCGTGTACCCGGAGGCGGCGTTCGACCCGGCCGCCACCCTGCGGGCGCTGGAGGCCGAGCGCTGCACCTCGCTGTTCGGCGTGCCGACGATGTTCATCGCCGAGCTGGCCGCGCTGGCCACACCGGAGTTCGCCGGGCTCGACCTGTCCACGATGCGCACCGGGCTGATGGCCGGCTCGCCGTGCCCGGTCGAGGTGATGAAGCAGGTGACGTCCACGATGCACATGCCCGAGGTCGGCATCGCGTACGGGATGACCGAGACCTCGCCGGTGAGCACGCAGACCGCCACCGACGACCCCCTCGACCGCCGGTGCGGCACGGTCGGTCGGGTCGCACCGCACGTGGAGATCCGCATCGTCGATCCCGAGACCGGCGAGCTCGCACCGATCGGCACGCCCGGAGAGTTCTGCACCCGCGGCTACTCGGTGATGCTCGGCTACTGGGACGAGCCCGACAAGACCGCCCAGGCGATCGACGCCGACGGGTGGATGCACACGGGCGACCTGGCCGTGATGGACGACGAGGGCTACGTGAACATCGTCGGCCGGATCAAGGACATGATCATCCGCGGTGGGGAGAACGTGTACCCGCGCGAGATCGAGGAGTTCCTGTACACCCACCCCGCCGTGGCCGACGTGCAGGTGATCGGTGTGCCCGACGAGCGCTACGGCGAGGAGATCATGGCGTGCGTGCGGCTGGCCGACTCGGTCGACCCGGCCACCGTGACCCCCGAGGACATCCGCGAGTTCTGCCGCGGCAGGATCGCCCACTTCAAGATCCCTCGCTACGTGTCGTTCGTGAGCGAGTTCCCGATGACGGTGACCGGCAAGGTGCGCAAGGTGGAGATGCGTGAGCAGGCGATCGTCGACCTCGGTCTGCAGTCCGCCGCGGCGATCCGCAACGCCTGAATCGGGCGCTCGCGCGTCGCGTCACGCGATGCGCGAGCATCGTCCCATGCAGACCCACGACCTCCTGCTCGCACTCGCCCGGGACGGCGAGGCGTTCGCCGACGTGTGCGCCGACGCCGACCTCGGTGCCCCGGTTCCCTCGTGCCCCGGATGGACGGTGGCCGACCTCGTGTACCACCTCGGGGAGGTGCACCATTTCTGGCGCACGATCGTGGCCGAGCAGCGCGACGGCTGGGAGGGTTACGAGCGGCCCGACCGGCCGACGGACGGCGAGCTGATCCGCTGGTACCGCGACGGGCTCGCCGCCCTCCGGGAGACGCTGGCCGCAGCGGATCCGGCCCAGCCGAACTGGACCTGGTCGACGGACCGCACGGCCGGGTTCGTGATCCGCCGGATGGCGCACGAAGCCGCGATCCACCGCTGGGACGCCGAGCAGGCTGCCGGCCGCGACACGGGCGTCGAGCCGCACCTCGCGAGCGACGGCATCGACGAGTTCCTGATGTGGTTCGCCGACGAGCCGAAGGAGGGTCAGCCGGCCCCGGGCGGTTCGGTGCACCTGCACTGCGGGGACGTACCGGGGGAGTGGACGGTGCGGATGAACGCCGAGGGCACCTACGACATCGAGCGCGCCCACGCCAAGGGCGACTGCGCGATCCGCGGTTCGGCCAGCGACATCCTGCTGGCCCTGTGGCGGCGCCGCCCGGCGAGCACCGTCGACGTCGTCGGTGACGCCGACGTCGCCGCGAGATTCCTCGCCTACCCCGCCCTGGAGTGACGCCAGGGCCCGAGCCCCGTACTTGGTCTCCCGCGGGAGATCGGGCCATCCGTCGAGGACGGTGTGTCGGCAGTCAGACGACGAGGCGTTCGATGGGTTGGCCGGTGATTGCGGCGATGAGGTCGAAGTCCTTGTCGACGTGCAGCACGGTGAGACGTGAGATCTCGGCGGTTGCTGCGATGAGGAGGTCTGGGATCGAGGGGGCGCGATGTCGGCCTCGGTCCGCGAGCAGCCGTTGGATCTCGATGGCTCGCGCTTCGATCACAGGCGTGAGGTGTTCCACGGGCATCGACGAAACCGGCGGTTCGCCGAGCGCGTCACGGTGGTCCGCACCGTTGCGTGTGGAGAAGCCGATCTCGAGCAGGGTGACGGTCGAGATCCGGACGAGGCCGCGTTGGATGCGAGACAGCCACTCGTCGTCGACGCGGCCGAGGTGGCTCAGCGCGGACGTGTCGATGAGCCAGGTGGTCACCGCCATGCGGATGCCATGACCTCGGGGTCGGCCAGGTCGGCGGTGCGCTCGCTGAAGCGGGTCAGCTGTTCCCGTGTCAGTGCCGGTCCCTGCTGATCCGCAAGGAGGCGACGGAGGTACTCGGCTCGTGTCTGCCCGGCTGACTTCGCGTTCGCGTCGAGCGCAGCGACGACATCGTCGGGGACGTCACGAATGAGGATATCGGGCATGGTCTGACGATATCAGCCCGTCCGATGTCTTCGCCTCCCCGCCCTGCGTGATGTGGGTGCCGGGGCCGAGATCTGATTTCCCGCGGGAAACCTCCGCAGCGCGGTCGGTTCAGTCGAGGTGGATCGGTGTCGGGCCCTCGAAGGTGTCGGGGTCGGCGGCGAGGTACCGGTAGCCGAACCCGACCGACCACGTCGGCAGACCGAGCGCACGCAACACCGCCTCGTGACGATCCTCGGCGAACGTGACGTCATCGGCGAGCGCCACATCCACCGCAGCCGCATCACCACGGCCGAGTGCCGAGACCAACACCGCACCCGACAACGCGTCCAGACCATCGCCGACGTCGGAACCGAAGTACTCGCCCGGATCCGGCACGCAACCCTGCAGCACCATCTCGCCGTCGCGGTGCACCATCAAGGCGAGGAGATCACTGTCGTGCAGCATCACCGACAACGTCACCGCGCCCAGGGCCGCAGACAACGCCCCCTCCGAGAGATCGCCGCCGCCCTCGTCGTCGGCCTCGGCGAACACCACGGTCACACCGGCCTCACTCGCGACGAACGCCGGTCGATCACACACCGCCGCGACCGACTCGGGATCTGCACCGAACACCGTCACGCTCGCGTAGAACGCACCCATCAGACCCTCCAACCCCGAGACCAACTCATCTGGCGACGCCGTTCCGATTCACGAACGCGGACCACCGTCTTGCTCGGCGAGTGCTGCTCTCCGGCGAGCTGTGAACGCACGACGCAACTCCAGCGCGGCCATCGGATCCTGCAACACCGGATCCATCAACGGGCCGAGCGTGCCCAACCACCGATCCGTCTCCACCTGATCCACCGACCTCGCGTC
>CAEZSR010000119.1_pt1 | contig 13365 bp, 13 predicted proteins | sample 7264011 | NCBI WGS metagenome assembly CAEZSR01 (sample SAMEA6813783, study PRJEB35770) | freshwater metagenome | biome: Freshwater; feature: Freshwater reservoir; material: water | place: Czech Republic | collected 2016-08-15 | depth 0.5m m | reverse complement strand
GTGACGGTGAGCCGGTCTGTAAGCGGGGTTCTGTCGTGCCGTCTCCGGCACGGGTGACCATCCATCTGTGCGATCCACCCGAGGGGTGCCCGCACCGGCCGTGGCCGGTCCGGGCGGACGAGCCGCCCATCCCCTCTGTTCGATCTTGCTCCGGGTGGGGTTGACCGAGCCGCACGGATCGCTCCGCACGCTGGTGCGCTCTTACCGCACCGTTTCACCCTCACCTGTGATCCTCACCTCACGGTGGGGACCCATCGGCGGTCTGCTCTCTGTTGCACTGTCCGTCACGTCGCCGCGACCTGGCTCTCGCCAGCACCCTGCTCTGCGGAGCCCCGACTTTCCTCGACCCGGTCGCCGGAGGCGCCGGACCGCGGTCACCCGACCGACTCACCGTCGGTCGAGGAGTCTACGGGCGCGCGGGAGTCGCGGGTCGGAACGCCGTGCGTGGGCGATGGCGGGGGCGCCGCAGTGCGGCGCCCGGTCAGCAGCTGCCTTCGGTGGAGTCGTAGACGAAGGTGTTCAGGCTCGGGGTGTCGAGGCTGAAGGCCCGACGCTGGCCGACCTCGTCGGCCGCGCCGATCACCAGCGGCACACCGCCCAGCGTGCCGAAGCGCGACGGCAGGGCATAGGCGACCGGGATCTGCGGCGGGGAGGCGGGAACCTCGCGCTGCACGTAGCCGGCGGGCCGGCCCGTGATCGCCAGTGCCAGCACCGACGAGTGCCGTGCCTCGTCGCCGGCGATGCGGATCGCCTCGCCGCGCAGTGACGGCAGCGACAGCATCGGCACGAACGACTGGTAGGTCTCCGCGGCGTAGCTCTCGAGCGCGAACGCGATGTTCATGACGTCGCGCTGCGGGTTGTCGCTCGCCGGGATGCCGGCGGCCTCGTCACCGAGGACCGCGGCGAGGATCGCCGGGATCGTGATCTCCTCGAGACGCGGGTTGCCACAGGTGAACGGCTCGCCACCGACCTCGGTGGTGAGCGCGTCGACCGCCTCGGCGTGTGCGACGTGGTCGTCGCGGAACCGCTCGGCCGCAGCGATCGCCGCCGACGGCAGCAGGCCGGCGTCGAGTGCCGTCGTGTACACGCCGATCGCCGAGCGCTCGATGGAGGCAGCGGTGCGCAGCAGCACGCTGTCGGAGATGTTGGCGGGCGGCAGGTCGGTGGTGGTGGGGGCGAGACCGATGCGGGCGATGCCCGGCGACTCGGTACCACCGCAGGCGGCGACGACGGCCGCCGTGGCGACCGACAGGCCACCGAGGCGGAAGAGCTGGCGGCGTCCGAGCGAGGGCAGGCCGGCCGCGTTCGGCGAGGTGGGGCGCGAGAGATCGTGGTTCACCGTGGTCACCCTTCTGCCGGCACGAGGGCGGTGGCGTCGTTCAGGAGCAGCGCGTCGAGCTCGGTGGCGCCACCGAGGTCGGCCAGCACCGCGGCGTGGCGCGACTCGGCGACGACGATCGACGCGATGAGCCGCGTGCCGTCGATGCCCTCGAGGGTGGCGACCAGCTCGGTGTGGGTGGCGACCAGGACGTTCTCGAGCGCCAGCGCTGCCGCGACGACGCTCGACTGGCTCCCGGAGAACGCCTCGGTGTTCGCCTCGACGATCGCCGCGTCGGGAGCACCCGGAGCGGTGCGTCCGATCTCGGCGGCCAGCGACTGGCCGTACGCGAGGTGCGCATCGTGGAGATGGGTGAGGACGGCGCGGGTGGTGTCGCCGAGCTCGCCCCCGAGCGCGGTGCGGTACAGCGCGACGGCGGCCAGCTCGGCCGTCTGCGCGAACCGGAGCAGCTCCAGGTCCGCGTCGGACGGGCGCTTGGGCGGGGCCGTGGTCGTGGTGGCCTGCTCCGGCGAGGCGCCGGCACGCGCTGCGAAGGAGGGAGCGAGGGCGGCGCCGGCGAGGCCGATCAGGCCGGCGCCGACGAGGCGGCGCCGCAGCCCGGGTGTTGATGCCACCTCGGCCGTCGGAACGGCCGCTGCGGAATCGGGCGTGTCCATGTCCACGAGGGAGTGTGTCCTTTCCAGTCGCTGACCCGAGAGCTTTGTCGGCATCGGGTGAGCGGAGCAATTCGAGGGAGTCCGGTGCGGGGAGTCCGGCCGCCAAGCCTAGAAGTCCAGAGCCGACAGGTCGGGTATCCACGAGCCGGCGCGTGTCACGGCCTCCCGCCAGCGGTCCCGCGACGGGGCCGTGCCGCCGTCGGGTGCGGGCTCGATCCGGGCCGCCGGACGCCAGCAGGCGGCGATGTCGTCGAACGACGACCACTCCCCGGTCGCGAGTCCGGCCAGGTAGCCGGCGCCCATCGTGGTGGCGTCGGCCACCGGGGCGATCTCGACCGGGCGGGCCGTCACGTCGGCCAGCGCCTGCACGAACGTCGGATTCCGGCTCATGCCGCCGTCGACGCGGAGCACCTCGATCCGCCGGCCGGTGTCGGCCTCGGCGGCCTCCACCAGGTCGGCGCCCCGGTGGGCGATGCCCTCGAGCACGGCCCGCACCACGTGCGGCCGCTCGGTGCCGCGGGTGAGGCCGAGCATCGTGCCCCGAGCCCCGTAGTCCCAGTAGGGGGTGCCGAGCCCCAGCAGCGCCGGCACGTACACGACGCCGTCGGTCGAGTCGCAGCTCCGGGCGACCGTGTCGCTGTCGGCGGGGGAGTCGATGATGCCGAGGTCGTGCTGCAACCACTCGACGTTCGTGCCCGCCGACAGCATGATCCCCTCCACGCCCCACACGGCCTCGCCGTCGCGGCCCCAGGCCACGATCGGGAAGGTGCCGTGCTCGCTGCGGGCGGCCGACGCCGGGGAACCGGGACCGACGAACGTGTCGAGCATGCCGCCGGTGCCGAAGGTGATCTTGGTGTCGCCGGGACGCACGCAGCTCTGGCCCACCAGCGACCCCTGCTGGTCGCCCACCAGCGCGCACAGCACCGGCGCGCCGGTGAGCACGCTGGCCGGGGCGATGGCGCCGCTGGTGTCGACGAGCGACGGCAGCATCCGCCGCGGGATGCCGAGTGCGGTGAGCACCCGGTCGTTCCAGTCGGAGGCGTCGGGTAGCAACATCCCCGTCACCGCCGCGTTCGAGCGGTCGGTCACGTGCACCGCGCCGCCGGTGAGCTGCCAGGCGAGCCAGGTGTCCACCGTGCCGAAGCAGAGGTCGCGCGACCGGTCGGGATCGACCTGGTCGAGGATCGCGGCGACCTTGGTGGCCGACTGATTGGGGGCGAGCGCCAGGCCGTGCTCGGCCTTCGCGGTGATGCAGGCCACCACCGTCCGCAGGTCCTGCCAGCCGAGCCCGGGCGCCACCGGCTCGCCGGTCGCACGGTCCCAGACCACGGTGGAGGCGCGCTGGGTGGTGATGCCGACACCGCCCACGCCGCCCCCGTGGGCGGCGAGGGCCTCCTCGGCGAGGGCGATCGCGGCGGTCGAGAGCTCGACCGGGTCGAACTCGACGAGGCCGGGGAACGGGGTGCTCGGTGGGAGCCGCCGGTAGCGCACCCCGTCGAGCGAGCCGTCGCCGTGCATCACGGCCGCGCGCACCCCGGTGGTGCCGATGTCGATGACGAGCACGCTCACGGCCGGTCCTCCTGCGACACCGATCCGTTCGTCGAGCGGCGCTGGGTGCTGGGGCGCATCCCCTGACGCCGCAGGTACATCCCGAGCGCACCACCGATCGAGCCGGCGAACAGCACCGCGGTGAGGTTGAACAGGGCGCTGAAGAAGTTCACGTCGTCGCCGCGCAGCAGCCGGATCGCGATGAAGACCGTCTGGGCGACCAGATAGGTGCCGGACGCGGTCACCATCGCGTGCTTCAGCGGCAGATCCACGGTCTGCACCCACGCCGCCACGCCCGCACCGAGGACGAAGCCACCCAGCGCGCAGAGCACGAACAGGGCCGCGAGTCCGCCGTTGTCGTTGCCGCTCGCCCACTGGCCGAGCAGCGAGAACGGGATGCCGAACATCAGGCACACCGACGCACCGGCTCGGATGGCGGGGATGTCCCACCGACGCTCCGTCATCGGGTTCACGACGCCTCCTCGCTCGTCGCCCCGGTTGCATCGCCGGTGGCGGGGCCGGTGGCAGGCCAGGCAGGATCGCCGAAGGGCGAATCCAGGCCGAGCTTGCCGGGGTTCAGGATGCCGGTCGGGTCGAGCGCGCCCTTGAGCGCCCGCAGCACGCCGTGCGCGGTGCCGAGTGCCTCACGCACGAAGCGGTGACGGTTGAGCCCGACCCCGTGGTGGTGCGACAGGTTCCCCCCGTGGGCGAGCACGGCCCGTTGGCCGGCGTCCCACATCGCCACGTAGGTGGACTCCACCTCGACGGCCGGCGGCGTGGCGGCGAAGGTGAAGTAGAGGCACGCGCCGTCGGTGTAGCTGTGCGACAGGTGACAGGTGGCGGCGCGGGCGTGCGGCACGGCCAGCATCGCCGCACGCACCTCGTCGAAGATCTCGCCGAGACGGGCCCACGGGGCGGCGATCTCCAGCGTGTCGACCACGAAGCCCTTGCGCGTGAGCGCCTGCAGGGCGCTGGTGTCGTTGCGGTGGTGCGTCCAGCGCTCGACGCGGTCGGTGCCGAGCGACTCGGCGGCCGCGCACTCCTGGGCGACGATCCGCATCGTCGCGTCGACGATCTCCGGGTCGCCCTCGTCGAGCACGAGCAGCACGCACCGGGTGCCGTCGCCACCCTGGCCGCGCTGGCTCTCCGGGCCGTCGTAGAGGCGCAGCACCGCCGGGGTGGCGCCGCGCTGCAGGATGCGACGGCAGGCCTCGACACCGTCGACGAACGACCCGAACGCGTACGACGCCATCGCCGGCGGTCCGGGCACACGGTGGGTGCGCAGCCACACCCGGGTGATCACGCCGAGCGTGCCCTCGCTGCCCACGAACACCTGGGTGAGGTCCGGGCCGGCGGCAGCCGCCGGAGCGCCGCCGGTGCGTACCACCGTGCCGTCGGCGAGCACGATCTCCAGGCCCACCACCATGTCCTCGATCTTCCCGTAGCGGGTGCTGTACTGCCCGGCGCCACGGCACGCCACCCAGCCACCGACCGTGGCGAGGTCGAAGCTCTGCGGGAAGTGACCGACCGAGTGCCCCCGCGAGCCGATCTCGCGTTCGAGGTCGGGTCCGAACGTGCCGGCGAGCACCTCGACCACGCCGGACACCTCGTCGAGGCCGACCACGCCCTGCAGCGCGCTCAGGTCGAGCAGCACCCCGCCGAAGACGGGCACCGAGGCGCCGCACACGCCGCTGCGTCCGGCCGCCGGGGTGAGCGGCAGGTGGTGTTCGTGGCACACCCGCACCACGGCCGCGACCTCGTCGGTGGTGACCGGGGAGCACACCACGGCGGCCACCTGCGGTGCGGCACCGGCCAACGACCAGTGCATCGCGAGCGGCCACCAGTCGCGGCTCGCCTCGGCACGCTCGGCGAGGTCGACGGACGTGGTCGCGCAGGCGGTGCGGAGCGCGGCGAGCGCCCCGGCCGGCAGGTCGACCACCCGGGTGGCCAGGTGCGCGTCGGTGCCGGTGAGCTCGATGGGTGGTGTGGGTCGGGTCACGTGGCGGCTCCGGGGTCGAGGGACGGGGTGGCGCCGGTGGCGGCGACGTACTCGGCCTCGGCGACCAGCAGTGCGGCGGCCTCGTCGGCGCACGAGCGGCGGAACGCGTCCACCTGGCGCGCCACCTCGGCGTCGTCCCACCCGAGATGGGGTGCGATCAGCGCGGCCACGTCGGCGGCCGCCGCCACCGTGGCGTCACGGTCGAGCAGACGGGCGCGGGTGCGGCGGGTGAGCACGTCGTCGAGGTCGCGGGCCATCTCGTGGGTGACGGCGTACACCGCCTCACCGCGCAGGTAGGGGAGGCCCGGCACGAGCGGCTCGGCCAGCCGGGGGTCGTCCGCCGGCACCTCGGCGGCGAGCGTGCCGTAACGGCCGAGCAGGTGCTGGTCGGAGGCGGGTCGGCCGGAGACGGTTCGGTCGCGGCCGGCGCCGAGCAGCGGGAGCCGGCGGGTGCGGCACCGTGAGCGGCGGCCGAGGAGCTCGACCACCTCGTCGACGGTGTCCTCGGCCATCTCGCGGTACGTGGTGAGCTTGCCGCCGGTGACCGTGACGACCCCGTGCTCGCTGCGCGTGATCGCGTGGCGGCGCGACAGGTCGGCGGTGCGGCCCGTGGCGCCGGTCTTCACGAGCGGTCGGAGTCCCGCCCACACCCCGGTGACGTCGTCGAGCGTGAAGCCGCCGCTGACGGAGGGGTCGATCGACGCGTTCAGCGCCCGCAGCACGTAGGCGACGTCGTCGGCCGTGGTGGCGGGAGCGTCGAGCGAGCCGGCGTAGTCGGTGTCGGTGGTGCCGACGTAGGTGGCGCGGTAGGTGCCGTCGCCGTTCGGGAACCAGGGCACCAGGAACAGGCTGCGCTTGTCCTTCGGGACGGGGATCACCACCGCGATGTCGTTGCGCACCTTCTCCCACGGCACGGTGAGGTGCACGCCCTTCGCCGGCCGGATCGCGTCGGGGTCGGCGCCCTCGTCGAGCGCTCGCACCGAGTCGCTCCACACACCGGCGGCGTTCACCACCACACGGGCCCGCACGCGCACCTGCCGGCCGTCGGCCTCCACCACCGCACCGTCGGCGCGGCCGTCGGGTCCGTGGGTGATCTCCACCACGCGGCACCCGTTGGCCACGGCGGCGCCGCGGGCGGCTGCGGTGCGGGCGACCGTGAGCACCAGCCGGGCGTCGTCGACTGCTGCGTCGTAGTAGAGGTACGCGGCGATCACCCGGTCGCGGGGCATCGACGGCATGTGCGCCAGGGCGGCGTCACGCTTCAGCCGCCGGTGGAGCTTGCCGATCCGCCAGCCGCCGGTGAGGTCGTACATCCACATCGCCGACCCGAGCGCCCTGGCCACCTTGCGGGGCACCACGCTGCGCGTGTCGTCGCCCGCCCCCGGCTTGCCGAGGATCGGGATCATGAACGGCATCACGTCCACCAGGTGCGGGGCGTTGCGGCGCAGCCGCTGGCGCTCGCGCAGCGCCTCGTACACGAGGCGCACCTCGCCCTGCTGCAGGTAGCGGAGGCCACCGTGCACGAGCTTCGAGCTCTTCGACGAGGTGCCCGAGGCGAAGTCGTCCCGCTCCACGAGGGCGGTGCGCAGCCCGCGGCTCGCGGCGTCGAGGGCCACGCCGACACCGGTGATGCCGCCACCGACGACGAGCACGTCGAACGACTCGGTGCCCAGCCGGTCGAGCATCGCTGCCCGGTCGAAGCCGGACGCCCGCCCGGGCGCCGGGGGCGGGCTGGCGCTCGACGGTGCGGTCCTCGATGGCATCGGACGGCATCGTAGGAGAGCCGGGGGAGGCCGTGGGGGTCCGGGCGGAGCGGGCCTTCGAACCCCTGCCGGATGTCACAACCCATTTGGTACGAAAATTGCCCGCACGAATTGCGAATCAACAATCGTTGCGAATACGGTCCCGATCGTGCGCCCGCCCAACGAGCTCTCCACCGCCTTCCGGGCGATCGGGCTCAAGGTCACTCCCCAGCGCCAGGTGCTGTTCTCCCTGCTCCACGACCACGACGGGCACCCCTCCGCGGAGTCGATCCACCTCGCCGCCAGCGCCGTGATGCCCGGCATCTCGCTGCGCACCGTGTACCAGACGCTCAACGATCTGGTCGCGATGGGGGAGTTGCAGCAACTCCAGCTCACGCCCGGCTCCAGCCGGTTCGACCCGAACGTCTCCGACCACCACCACCTCGTGTGCGACCGCTGCGGCGACGTGCGCGACGTGTACGTCGGCGGCGTCACCGGCCTCGAGGTGCAGGGCCTCGAGGGCTTCTCGATCGCGATCACCGACGTCGTGTTCCGCGGCACCTGCGCCACCTGCCTCGACGGCAGCAGCGCGACCGGTACCCGGACCCCGGATCCCACCCGACCCACCTGACCACACCAACAAGAAGGACATGACATGAGCCTCCACGGCACCAAGACCCACGAGAACCTGAAGGAAGCCTTCGCCGGCGAGAGCCAGGCCAACCGCCGCTACCTGTGGTTCGCCCAGAAGGCCGACGTCGAGGGCTACCCGGACGCCGCCGCCCTGTTCCGCTCGGTCGCCGAGGGCGAGACCGGCCACGCGCACGGCCACCTCGAGTTCCTCGCCCAGGTCGGCGACCCGGCCACGGGTGAGCCGATCGGTGAGACCGACCAGAACTTCAAGTCGGCCATCGCCGGCGAGACCTACGAGTACACCCAGATGTACCCGGGCTTCGCGAAGACCGCCCGCGAGGAGGGCTTCGCCGAGATCGCCGACTGGTTCGAGACCCTCGCCCGCGCCGAGAAGAGCCACGCCGGCCGCTTCCAGCAGGGCCTCGAGGCCCTCTGATCCACCGCTGATCCGATCGGGTCGGGACCTCCGCCACGTGTGGCGGGGTCCCGACCCGCGCCACGCTGGGACGCACCATGACCACGACCTACGACCCGAAGCACCCGAAGTACCTCGACGAGGCCGACGTCCGCGAGGAGCTCACTCGGGTGTACGACCTGTGCCACGGGTGCCGGCTCTGCTTCAAGTTCTGCACCTCGTTCCCCACGCTGTTCGAGTTCGTCGACCGCCACGAGGACCAGGACGCCGGCCGGCTCACGCCCGCCCAGCAGGACCAGGTCGTGGACGAGTGCTTCCAGTGCAAGCTCTGCTACATCAACTGCCCCTACATCCCCGAACTCCACGAGTGGGCGCTCGACTTCCCTCGGCTCATGCTGCGGGCGGACGCGATGCGCCACGAGAACGGGCTGAAGGGCACCCGGTCGAACCTCACCACCGAGGTGATGGGTCGCACCGACCTGCTCGGCAAGGTGGCCACCGCCACCGCGCCGGTCACCAACAAGATCGTCTCCGCCCCGTCGGGCTCGCTCGTCCGCAAGGCCGTCGAGAAGGTCACCGGCGTGTCGAGCGTGCGGCTCCTGCCCCCGTACGCGAAGCAGCGGTTCTCCACCTGGTTCGCCCGGCGCCCCAAGCTCCGGATCAACCGCCGCCAGGGCCGCGTGGCCGTGTTCCCGACGTGCCTCGTCGAGTACCAGAAGCCCGAGATCGGCCACGACCTCGTGAAGGTCTACGAGCGCAACGGCATCGAGTGCAGCCTCGCCGAGGGCGCCGGCTGCTGCGGGGCGCCGTTCCTGCACAGCGGTGACCTGCCGCAGTTCGACAAGATCGCCCAGAAGAACGTGAAGGCCCTGGCCGACACCGTCCGCAAGGGCATGGACATCGTCGTCCCGCAGCCCACCTGCGGCTACGTGCTGAAGAAGGACTACGTCGACTACGTCGGCACCGACGACGCCCGCCTGGTCGCCGAGCACACCTACGACGCCGCCGAGTACCTGATGAAGGTGCACAAGGGCGAGGGCACCTCGCTCGACGTCGAGTTCCCCGGCGACGTCCCCGAGACGATCAGCTACCACGTGCCGTGCCACCTCAAGGCGCAGAACATCGGTCTGAAGAGCCGCGACCTGATGAAGCTCACCGGCGCCAAGATCAAGCTGGTGCAGCAGTGCAGCGGCATCGACGGCATGTGGGGTCTGCGCGCCGAGAACACCGACATCTCCGTCCCGATCGCGAAGAAGCTCGGTGACGAGATCCGGCGAGCCGGCGGCGACGTCGTCGCCGGCGACTGCAACCTGGCCAACACCGCCATCGCCGAGCAGACGGGCGAGGATCCGCAGCACCCGCTCCAGATCGTCGCCCGCGCCTACGGCATCCCCCCCGAACCCACGCGCTGACCCCGGCCGCTCGTCGGGGACGCGCCCGTGCAGCTCCGCGCCCGCGGTCGCTGCGGAAAGGCCCTCCCATGAGCACCAGCACCAGCTCCCGCAAGCTCACCCTCGCCGACATCGTCGACGTGCGTGCCTACGAGCGTGAGCGCGAGCAGCTCCGCGCCCGCGTCATCGACCTCAAGTCGCGGCGGCGCCTCTCGCTCGGCCACGTCGTCACGATCACGTTCGAGAACCGCGAGACGATGCGCCACCAGATCCAGGAGATGGCCCGCGTCGAGAAGCTGGTCACCGACGAGGCGATCCAGGAAGAGCTGGACATCTACAACCCGATGATCCCCGAGCCCGGCCAGCTCTGCGCCACGGTGTTCATCGAGCTCACCAGCGACGAGCAGCTGCGCCTGTGGCTGCCCAAGCTGGTCGGCATCGAGCGCAGCTTCGTGTTCCGCCTGCCCGACGGCCAGGAGGTGCGCTCGATCACCGAGGAGCAGCACGAGAGCCAGCTGACCCGCGACGACGTCACGGCGGCGGTCCACTACGTCCGGTTCGAGTTCACCCCGGCCCAGGTCGAGGCGTTCCGCGACGGGGTCCAGCTCGCCATCGACCACCCCGAGTACCTCGAGGTGATCGAGCTGCTGCCGGCCACCGTCGCCGAGTTGCGCGCCGACCTCGTCGAGGGCTGACCCGCCCCCGCACCGCCGCGTTCCACCCCGCTTCCACCCCGCGTTCCACCCCGCTTCCACCCCGCGTTCCACCCTGCTTCCACCCTGCTTCCACCCTGCGAGGCCGGCCTCGCTCACCCTCCGCGCGCGGATTCGTCATGGAAAACGCGCATTCGACCCCTTCCCAAGCCGGTGGGAGCAGGCGTAGATTCCGGATCCGTGGGGCCAGGACGGCCTTGCGGAACGAGTCACGGGGGACGAGTCGTGTCTGCCAAAAAGATCGTGTGGCGGGAGTTGGGGGCGTGCCGGGGGCTGGAGCCCGGCATCTTCTTCCCCGAGGACGACGACGACGCAGAGGATGCCAAGGCGGTCTGTGCCACCTGCAACGTGCGTGTCGCCTGCCTCGAGCACGCCCTCACGATCCGCGAGAAGGTCGGCGTGTGGGGTGGTGCCACCGAGCGTGAGCGTCGGCGCATCATCCGCCAGCGTCGCCGCACCGCCTGACACGCCCCCGGCCGATCTCCGCCGGTGGGCGGAGTACGCGGGAGTACGCTCCTGCGCCGTGACCGAACTCGACGAACACGGAGGGTGGCCGGCGCTGCTGACCGCCCTGCTCGACCGCCAGGATCTCAGCGCCGCCCAGGCCCGGGCGGCGATGGCCACGATCCTGCGCGGCGACGCGACCCCCGCCCAGCTCATCGGGTTCGTGGTCGCGCTCCGGGCGAAGGGGGAGACCCCCGAGGAGCTCAGCGGGCTGCTCGACGCGGTGCTCGAGGCCGCCACCATCGTGCCGTTGCGCCCCGACCTGCGCGATCGTGCGGTCGACATCGTCGGCACGGGCGGCGACCGCAGCCACTCGATCAACGTCAGCACCATGTCCGCCATCGTCACGGCGGGGGCCGGGGTGCCGGTGTGCAAGCACGGTGCCCGCGCCGCGTCGTCGAAGTGCGGCACGGCCGACGTGCTCGAGGCACTCGGCGTCGCCGTCGACCTGCCGCCCGCGGGCGTGCTGCGCTGCGTCGAGGAGGCGGGCATCGGGTTCTGCCTCGCGCCCGTGTACCACCCGGCGTTCCGCTTCGCTGCGCCCAGCCGGCGCGAGATCGGGATCCCCACCGTGTTCAACCTGCTCGGCCCGATGGCGAACCCCGGCCGGGTACGACGTCAGCTGATCGGCGTGGCCAATCCGCTGGTCGCCGAGCGCATGCTCGCGTCGCTGCGCATCCACGGGTCGGTGAAGGCCTGGGTCGTGCACGGCAACGGCCTCGACGAACTCACCACCACCGGCGAGTCGACCGTGCTGGCGCTCGAGGACGACCACGTCCGCACCTTCACCGTCGACCCGGTCGAGCTGGGCCTGGCACCGGCGATCGCCGACGAGCTCGTCGGCGGCGAGCCGCACGAGAACGCCGAGGCGGTGCGCCGAGTGCTGGCCGGCGACCACGGGCCACACCGCAACATCGTGGTGCTGAACGCCGGTGCCGCGCTGGTGGTGGCCGACCGCGCCGCCGACCTCGCCGAGGGCATGGCACTGGCGGAGGAGTCGATCGACTCCGGCGCCGCCGCACGTGCGCTCGCGTCGATGGTGTCGGTCTCGCAGGCCGCTGCCGCCGACGCCGCCGCTGCAGCGGCCACCGACTCGTGATCGTCCGCGTCCCCGCGTCGTCGGCGAACCTCGGCCCGGGGTTCGACACGCTGGGCCTCGCACTGTCGATGCACGCCGAACTGGGTCTGGTGGACCCTGCCGCTCCCGACGGTGCCCTGCCCGAGCGGGCCCGTCGTTGTGAACCCACCCACCCGGCGTCGATCGCGTTCGCTCGCAGCGGTGGCACCGGCGAGCTGTGGGAGCGTTGCTCGATCCCGTCCGGACGGGGGCTCGGCTTCAGCGGTGCCGCGCGCATCGGCGGGTCGCTGCTGGCCGTGGCGCAGCGCCACGGTCACGCCGCGCTCGACGAGGACCACCGGGCGGAGGTGCTCGCCGTCACCGCCGCGCTCGAGGGCCACGCCGACAACGTCGCTGCCTCGCTGTACGGCGGTGTCGTGGCGGTGTCGGGCGACCGCGTGGTGCGGGTGCCGCTCGCGGTCGACCCGGCGGTGGTGGTGTGGGTCCCGTCGTTCGTCACCAAGACCGACGAGTCGCGCCGCGTCCTCGGCCGGCCGGTGCCGTTCGACGACGTGGTGTTCAACCTCGGACGGGTCGCGATGCTGGTGGGCGCGCTCGCGTCCGGCGACGTGGGAGCGCTGCGTGCCGCCACCGAGGACCGGATCCACCAACCGGCACGGTTGGCTGCGTCGGCGCCGTGCCGCGCGGCCATCGACGCGGCACTCGCCGCCGGGGCGTGGTGCTCGTGGTTGTCGGGGAGCGGACCGACGGTGGCCGCCATGTGCCCGGTGGCCGAGGCGGACGTCCTGGCCGCGGCGATGGGGTCGGTCGATCCCGGGGCGGGGGAGCAGGCACGCGTCCACGTGCTGCGCATCGACCACGAGGGCGCGGTGCTCGAGGGGCCGTACACTCCGACCCCATGACCGGCCCCACGACCGGCGACTCGACCGGCGAGCCCACCGGCGCCACGACCGGCGCCACGACCGGCGCCACGACCGGCGTCACCGAGCCCGGTCCGGAGATCCCCGAGCGGGTCATCGCGCTGGCGCTCGAGTTCGCGGTGGGGCTCGCAGCTGCGGGTGCCAAGCAACGCGCGCCGCTCGCGATCCCGGCCGGCCTGCGCCCCTTCCTGAAGGTGCAGCGGCTCCCCGCCACCGCGCTCGGCACGGTGCGAGACGTGGTGGCGGCGGACCCGGCGTTCCGGAAGGCCGTCGCGCGAGCCGCCCGGCTCGCCCCCGAGATGCTCGACGAGGCGTCGATGCTGTGGCTCACCCGGCCCGACGGCTGGCAGGAGCGGCTGCGCGAGCTGGCCGTGCCGGTCGACACCGCGGACCTGGCGGCCGAGCTGCGCCGCTCGGAACGCCGCCG
>CAEZSR010000118.1_pt1 | contig 13403 bp, 7 predicted proteins | sample 7264011 | NCBI WGS metagenome assembly CAEZSR01 (sample SAMEA6813783, study PRJEB35770) | freshwater metagenome | biome: Freshwater; feature: Freshwater reservoir; material: water | place: Czech Republic | collected 2016-08-15 | depth 0.5m m | reverse complement strand
GCCGACGTGATCGCCTCCTACCCGCTGGGTGGCACCTTCGTCGTCGTGTCGGCCGATGCGGACGAAGCCCGGGCGATCGACCGGGATCACCGGCTCGAGGTGCATCCCAACCGCATCGTGCGACTGGACACGACCCAGACGAACGCACCGTGGGGTCTCGACCGGATCGATCAGTCGTCGCTTCCGCTCAACGGCACCTTCCGGTACGGCGCGACCGGAGGCGGTGTGAAGGCGTACGTCGTCGACAGCGGCGTCCGGGCCACGCACACCGACTTCGGTGGTCGGGTCGCGACGGGTTTCGACGCCGGCGGGTTCGGCGGGGCCGGTGTGGACTGCAGCCCGATCGGGCACGGCACGCACGTCGCCGGCACCCTCGGCGGCACCACCTACGGCGTGGCCAAGGCCGTGACGATCGTCCCCGTCCGTGTGTTCGGATGCTCGACCGTCACCACCACGGCGACGATCATCGCCGGGCTCTCGTGGATCGTGCAGGACCACCTCGCCGGCCAGCCCGCGGTCGCCAACCTGAGCCTCGGCACCGAGGTGATCGACCTCGCGCTCGAGCAGGCGGTGCGCGCCGTCGTCGCCGACGGGGTGACGGTGGTGGTCGCCGCCGGCAACGCCGCGCAGGACGCGTGCGGCATCAGTCCGGCTCGGATGCCGGAGGTCATCACCGTGGGGGCCAGCGACACCGGCGACGCCCGTGCGTTCTTCTCGAACTTCGGGTCCTGTGTCGATCTGTACGCGCCCGGTCTCTCGATCCCGTCGACGTCGTCGTCGTCCGACACGGGGTCCCGACTGTTGTCGGGCACGTCGATGGCCACACCCCACGTCGCCGGCGCAGTGGCGCAGCTGCTGGGCGAACAGCCCGCCCTCACCCCCGCGCAGGTCGCGACCACCGTGCTGGGCCGCACGGTCGCCGTCGCAGCGGGGCCACTGCTGCAGTCGGTCCCGCGTTGGCCACTCACGGCCACACGGTCGGGTGCGGGCTCGGGACAGGTCACGTCGACCGACGGCTCGATCGAGTGCGGCCCGACGTGCACCGCCCTCGTCGACGACGGCGCCACCGTCACGCTGCAGGCCACCCCGGCGCAGGGCAGCAGCTTCCTCGGCTGGTCGGGTGCGTGCACCGGCACGGGCGCCAGCTGCGTCGTGACCGTCACCGACACCACGTCGGTCGGCGCCCAGTTCGGTCTCGCGTCGTGTGCCTCGGTGTCGCCGTCGGGCCGGGTGGGGTGGTGGACCGGTTCGGGATCCACGGCAGGGGTCTCGGGCCCGACGTTGTCGGGTTCGGTCGGGTACGGACCGGGGTTCGTCGGCAACGGCTTCGTGTTCGACGGAACCGGGTCGTTGTCGTCCACCTCGATGCCGACGGTGACGAACGCGATCACCGCGATGGCGTGGGTACGGCCGTCGTCGATGCTGCCGGTGCAGTCGGTGATCTCCCGATCGACGGGGCCGGGGTTCACGAGCGCATCGGACGTGTCGCACGGCTACGCGTTGCGGCTGGGTGCGCCGTGGGGTGTCGAGTGGGAGGTCGACGATCCCTCGGCGCAGGTGCCCGAGGTGCTGCGCGCCCAGGTGTACGGCCTGCTCGACGACGGGGCATGGCACCACGTGGCAGCGACCTGGTCGCAGGGGTCGATGGCGGTCTTCGTCGACGGCGTGGAGGTGGCTCGCCGGACCACGCGGATCGGGTCGATCAACGCAGCCGCGTCGACCGCGTTCCGGGTGGGCGGCGAGGACGCGTCGCCGTTCCACTTCGTCGGGTCGTTGGACGAGCCGACGATCTTCTCCCGAGCGCTGACCGCCTCGGAGATCGCCTCGGTGCACGCGGCGTCCACCGCCGGCGTCTGCAGTTGACACCACCGTCGCTCCCTATGCTCCGCCGCATGATGCGCGTGGTCGACCGGTGGTTCGAGCGGACGTCGGTGGACGACGCGATCACGCTCCTGTGGGAACCGCACGTGGTGGAGCTGATGCGCTGCAACATCTGGCACGTGCGCGGCCGCGACCGCGACCTGCTCGTGGACACCGGCATGGGCGTGTCGAGCCTGGTGGACGCGGCGGGCGACCTGTTCGGCGGCTCGGTCACCGCCGTCGCCACCCACGGCCACGACGACCACATCGGCGGCCACCACGAGTTCGACGACGTCGTCGCCCACCCGCTCGAGGCGCAGCTGCTGGAACGGGCCCCGCTGCGCAGCCTCCACATCGAGACCGCCTGGGGCCGTGAGGTGATCGACGGCCTGACCGCGTCCGGGTACGCGTTGGAGCACGAGTGGTTCGTCGACGCACTGCCCGCCGGCGTCGTGCTCGAGACGTTCCGCCAACGCCCGGCCCGCGTCACCCGGCTGGTCGACGAGGGCGACGTGATCGACCTCGGTGACCGCCGCTTCGAGGTGCTGCACCTCCCCGGCCACTCCCCCGGTTCGATCGGGCTGTGGGAGGCCGCGACCGGCACCCTGTTCTCCGGCGACGCGATCTACGACGGCCCGTTGCTCGACGAGCTACCCGAGAGCGACATCGACGCCTACTGCCGCACGATGGAGCGCCTCCTCACGCTGCCCGTCCGCGTGGTGCACGGCGGCCACGACCCCAGCTTCGACGGCGACCGTCTCCGCGAGCTCGCCCGCGCCTACCTGGCCCGCCGCCGCTGAACCGTCACCGCTGAACTGCCGGAGCACCCGGTGACGGCGCGTCAGTCGATGCGTGCCGTCACCACGGTGCCGTGGGGCACGCGATGGCCGACGTGGAGCCGGGTCGCCTCGAGGTTCGCGGTCCACAGACCCGCACCCCGCTCGGGCAACGACGGCGGACGCAGCGGTGCCATCAGGTCCGCGATGCCGGGTCCGTCGTCGGCGATCTCGACGGTGATGCCGTCCGCGTCGGCCCAGCAGCGCACGTCCGCATGACCTCCTCCGTGGAGGATCGAGTTGGTGACGAGCTCGCTCACGACGAGCTCGGCACGCGACAGCCGCTCGCCGTGGCCACCGCCGACGGCGTCCCGCAGCGCACGACGCGCCGCAGCCGGCCGGTCGATGCCGAGCAGCACCATGTCGGCCGTGCGCTCCGGCAGCTCGATGCGCCGCGGCAGCAACGACGACTCGTCGCACCCGCTGCTCGCTCCGACGGCGTCGAGCGAGCCGGTGTCGCCCACGAACGCCTCGTGCGTGGCCTGCAGGCAGTCGATCGCTGCGGGCGGCACTCGCTGCAGGTCCACCAGGCAGGTCGCGGTCAGCGGTGTGTCGGCGTACACGTCGTTCACCACGCGTTCGTACCAGTGCCAGTCCCCGTCGGCGGCCGACCCGTCGAGCTCGATCGCCCCGATCGTGTGCACACGTCGCGCTCCCTGCGCGAACGCGTCCTGCAGGAACCGCCACAGCAGGTGCATCGCGTCGACCGGACGTGCGTCGCGCCGATCGGCCGGCAGGAAGGTCACCCCGTCGTGCACCCCGGCCCGACGCGCGACCGCCGTGGCGATGACGTTCGGCAGGCACACCAGCACGGCGACGTCACCCGTGCGGTCGCGCTCCACCAGCTCGGTCACGTGCTCGACCGCCGCGTCGGCACCCTCGTACACGAGCGCCACGTGCTGCAGCGGCGAACTCATCGCTCACCGGCCACGACGACGTGGTCCAGCCGGCTCGCCTCGACGAGCCACCGCATGGGCGAGGTACGGCTCGACGATCACCTCGAGCTCGTCGCTCGTCCGGTACCGCGCACGGACGTGATCGCCGGGCGCCAGGTGCAGCACGGCATCGGTCACGGGAACACCGTAGGTGCTGCCGTGGCCCCATCAGGGACATCGAGCCTGGCGTCGACACAGTGTCGCGAGAGATCGGGGCGTCCTGGCAGGTCGAGGACCACCGGGGGACCCCGCCGACCGTCAGGAGCCGAACGGGGTCAGCGAGCCGTCACGACCGACGAGCAGCACGGGCTGGGCCTCCCACGTCGTGACGTCACCGCCCATGCCCGGCGAATCGGCGGGCATGCCGGGCAGCGCGAGCCCGATCGCGTCGGGCCGCTCCTCCAGCAGGCGCACGATCGCGCCGACGGGCACGTGGCCCTCGATCGCGTAGCCCTCCACGATCGCGGTGTGACACGACGCCGCGTCGTCGGGGATGCCGACCTCGGCGCGGTACGCATCGCGCGCCGCGTCGTCGGCCACCGTCACCGTTGCTCCGTGCTCCTGCAGGTACACGACCCACGACGTGCAGCAGCCTCAACCAGGGTCTCGGCGCACGTCGAGCGCGACGCCCGCCAACGCCGACGGCCCCGGCACCGCGGTCGACGGCTCCCCGGAGGTCGAGGCCACCTGCCCGACGTCGGTCGACACGGCGCCGGCCGCACCGTCATCGGATCCGCCGCACGACGCCGCCGCCACCACCACGGAGCTCAGCAGCACCCCGCCCACCATCCCGCGCAGCACCCCGCGCAGCACCCCGCGGATCGCCCGATGCCCGTTCCGGCCCATGCCACGACGGTACTCCGCGACCACGCCGACCTCCGGTCGCCGCGCACCTTCGACGACACGCCGTCGAAGCGACCATCGTCGTCGACACCCCGCCGCCGGCCCCGCCGAGCCTCCGCCGACACGGCGCGCGCTGCCGTCGTTCGGGCCTCCACCGCTGGGATACGCTCCGGTTCTTGCCGAGCATGGGGGTGCTTCGCAACTTGGATCGCACACGCGGCATCGCGGTCGCTTCCGTCGTCGCGGTCGTGCTCATCCAACTCGTGTTCTTCCCGATGCCGTCGGGCAACTGGGTGCGCGGCGGCGTGCTCGGCCTGCTCGACGGGATGCTCGCGCTCGGCATGGCGCTCATCTACCGGGCGAACCGCGTCGTCAACTTCGCCCAGGCCGACCTCGGGGCCGTGCCCACCGCCTTCGCCGCCGCCTTCATCCTGTTCTGGGGCTGGCCGTACCTGATCGGTCTCGGCGCCGGTCTCGCCCTGGCCGTCGTGGCCGGCGTCGTGGTGGAGATGGCGATCATCCGCCGCTTCCAGCACGCGCCCCGCCTGGTGCTCACCGTCGCGACGCTCGGCATCACCCAACTCCTCGTGCTGCTCGGCATCCTCGTGCCGCGGTGGTGGGGCCGCAACCTCGCCAGCGAGCGCATCTCGCCACCCGTGGACTGGAAGCTCACGATCGACGGCTTCATCCTCAACGCGAACGACCTCATCGCGCTGATCGTCGCCCCCGTCACCATGGCCGGCGTGGCGCTCTTCCTCGCCCGCAGCCGCACGGGCCTCGCGATCCGGGCCAGCTCCGAGCGCTCCGACCGGGCCGCGATGCTCGGCATCCCCGTGAGCCGGATCAACACCGTCGTGTGGGCCGTCGCAGCGGTGCTCGCCTACCTGGCGCTGTTCCTGAAGAGCGGCATCACCGGGGTGCCGCTCGGCAGCGCGGTGGGCCTGCCCACGATGCTGCAGGCACTCGCGGCGCTGGTGATCGGCCGCTTCGAGCGCCTGCCCACCATCGCCTGCATGGCGATCGCCCTCGGCATCCTGCGCGCCGGCGTGCTGTGGAACGCCGACACCCCGTTCCTCGCCTACCCGATCATGGCGGCGGTGATGTTCGCCGTGCTGCTCGTGCAGCGCACCGGCAGCACCCGCCGCGAGCAGGACACCACCTCCAGCTGGCGCGGCGCCGAGGAGGTGCGGCCACTGTCGGCGGTCGCCCGTGCCGACGCCTGGGTCTCCACGATCCGCTGGACCCTGCTCGCCCTCGTGGCGATGACGATCGTGCTGTTCCCCGTGGTGCTCGGCGTCGACTACGTCATCAAGGGCACCGCACTGCTGATCTTCGCGATCATCGGCATGTCGCTCGTGGTGCTCACCGGCTGGGCCGGGCAGCTCTCGCTCGGCCAGATGGGCATCGTCGGTGTCGGCGCGGCCGTCAGCGCCACGCTCACCTCCCGCTGGGACGTCGACCTCACGCTCGGCCTGCTGGCCGGCGCCACCGCCGGCGCCGTGGCTGCCTTCGCCGTCGGCGTGCCAGCGCTGCGACTGCGCGGCCTCTACCTCGCCGTCACCACGTTCGCCTTCGGGCTGAGCGTCGAGTACTGGCTGCTCAACGACCGCTTCTTCGGCTGGTTCCCGAGCGAGCGCTTCGAGCGCCCACCCCTGTTCGGTCGCATCGACGTGTCCACCCCCACCCGCTTCTACGCCTACACGGTGGTGATCCTCGTGATCGTCGGCGTCTCGCTGCGCAGCATCCGGCGCTCGCGGACCGGCCGGGCCATCGTGGCGATGCGCGAGAACGAGCGCGCCGCGCAGAGCTACGCCGTCACCCCGGCCCGCACGAAGCTCACCGCGTTCGTGATCTCGGGTGCGGTGGCCGGCGTCGGCGGTGCGCTGTACACCCACCTCAACCAGTCGTTCGTGGTCACGAGCTACGGCACCGAGGCGAGCTTCACGGTGTTCACCTCCGCGGTGATCGGCGGCCTCGGCTCCCTGGGCGGCGCCCTCCTGGGCGCCCTCTACCTGCGGGGCACCCAGTGGTTCATCACGTCCGGCGAGTGGCAGCTCCTGTCGAGCGGCGTCGGCGTGCTGTTCGTGCTGCTCGTGCTTCCGGGCGGCCTCGGCAGCCTGTGGGTGCGGATCCGCGACGCCGTGGTACGCCGTCTGGTGCCCGTCGACGAGTCCACGGTCACCGCCGTCGAGGGGCAGCCGTCCGCGTCACCCGGCGCAGCCACCGACACTGCGCTCTCCGACGCGGCTGCGCCATCCGCGGCGACCGACCCGCCGCCCGCCGATCCCGACCGCGAGGCGGTGGCACCGTGACCGCGACGACGCCCGCACCACCGGCACCGCCGCCGCAGGCTCCCTGGACACGACGCGCCGGGTTCGCGATGCGGCACCCGATGATCTGGCTGCGCGACCTGTGCGGCGGCGAGTCCGCCTACCCGCTGATCGTGCTCTTCGGCCTCAACGCGGTCGACGAGCTCGACCGCGCCGCGTTCGGTGTCCTGCTGCCCAACATCCGCGACGCGTTCGACCTCGACAACAGCAGCGTGCTGTCGCTCGTCGCGGCCGTGTCGCTGGTGGCCCTCGCCCTCCAGGTGCCGATCGCCCAGTACGCCGACCGCTCCCGCCGCGTGCCGCTCGCGATCGGCGGCGCGGTGCTGTGGGCGTTCTTCAGCGGGATGACCGGCGTGGCGATGGGCATCGTCGTGCTCGGCATCGCCCGCAGTGGCAGCGCGCTCGGCAAGGCCGTCATCGACCCCACCCACAACTCGCTGCTCGCCGACTACTACCCCATCGAGTCGCGCAGCCGCGTCTACAGCTTCCACCGCGCGGCCAACGCCGTCGGTGCGTTCCTGGGCCCGCTCAGCGCCGGCCTCCTCGCCTACGCGTTCGGGTGGCGCGTGCCGTTCATCGTGTTCGTCGTCCCGACGCTGATCTTCGTGGTGCTCGCGCTGCGGATGCGCGATCCCGTACGCGGCAAGTGGGAGCGCCAGGCGATGGGGATGAGCGACGCCGTCGTCGCCACCGAGGAGACCCGCCCGTCGTTCGCCGAGAGCTGGCGCACGGTGCACAAGGTGGAGAGCCTCCGCCGCCTCTGGTGGAGCCTGCCGTTCCTCGCCACGTCGCTCATCGGGTTCACCACCCTCGCCTCCCTGCTCTACGAGCAGGAGTTCGGCCTCGACGAACGCGGCCGCGGCGTCGCCGCCGCGATCGCCGAGCCGTTCGCACTCGTCGGCCTCATCGTTGGCGCCCGCGTGGTCACCCGCCGCTTCGCCGGGAACATGCGCGGACTCAACCAGTTCGCCGCCCGGATCGCGGCGTTCACGTCGCTGCTCTCGGTGCTGTTCGCGATCGCCCCCAACATCGTCGTCGCGGTCGCGATCAACTGCATCATCTCGGCGGCCCTCGCGATCGTCGGCCCCAGCATCCTCGTGTCGCTCTCGCTCGGCATCCCCGCCCGCGTGCGCGCCACCGGCTTCTCCGTGGCGTCGCTGTGGGTGATCCCCGGGCTGCTGGTCCTGCCGTTCATCGGCTGGATCGCCGACAACCTCGGCATCCGGGTGGGCATGCTCGTGCTCACCCCGCTGTTCCTGGTCGGGTCGCTGATGCTCAACGCCGTCGGCAAGGTGATCGACGCCGACATCGCCCAGGTGTGGCGGGCATCGGCGGCGCGCAGCGAGGCGCTCCACCAGCGCCGCCAGGGCGAGGCCGACCTGCTGCTGATCCGCCACGTGTCCGTCGCCTACGACCAGCGGCAGGTGCTCTTCGACGTCGACCTCGACGTGAAGGAGGGCGAGATCGTCGCGCTGCTCGGCACCAACGGCGCCGGCAAGAGCACCCTGCTGAAGGCGATCAGCGGTGTGGTGGAGGCCGACCGCGGTGCCGTGGTGCTCGACGGTCGCGACATCACCCACGCTCCGCCGAACGAGATCGCCGCGCTCGGCATCAGCCAGATGCCCGGCGGGCAGGGCGTGTTCGGCGGGCTCACCGTCGCCGAGAACCTCGACCTCGCGGGCTGGACACGCCGCCGCGACGCCGACGGGGTGGCCCGTGCACGGGCCGAGGTGCTCGAGCTGTTCCCCGTGCTGGCGCGGCGACTCGACAGCCCGGCGGCCGATCTGTCCGGCGGCCAGCAGCAGATGGTCGCGCTCGGCATGGCGCTCATCGCCCGCCCCCGTGTGCTGCTGATCGACGAGCTGTCGCTCGGCCTCGCCCCCGCCGTGGTGGGTGAGCTGCTGCCCGTGGTGCGGCGCCTCGCCGCCGACGGCGTCGCCGTGATCCTCGTCGAGCAGAGCGTCAACGTCGCCCTCACCGTCGCCGATCGGGCGTTCTTCATGGAACGGGGCCGCATCCGCTTCACCGGCCCCACCGCGGAGCTGCTCGGCCGCACCGATCTCCTGCGCTCGGTGTTCCTGTCCGACGCCTCCGTCGGCGAGCACCCGAACGGCGAGCACCGGAACGGCGAGCACACCGCCACCTCGACCGGGACCGCGGCCACCGAATCCCCGACCGTCACGCCGCCCCTCCGGACCGACGCCGACACCGACGCCGCTGCCGACGCCGCTGCCACTGCGCTCGGTGTGCGCGACGTCGCCTGCTCGTTCGGCGGCATCCGGGCCGTCGACGGCGTCACCTTCGACATCGGCGAGCGAGAGATCGTCGGCCTCATCGGCCCGAACGGCGCGGGCAAGACCACCCTGTTCGACGCGATCTCCGGGTTCGCCCCGCTCGCACGCGGCCGGGTACTGCTCGGCGGGGTCGACGTCACCGATCTCGCACCGGCGGCCCGCGCCGGTGCCGGGCTCGGCCGCAGCTTCCAGGACGCTCGCCTCTTCCCCGAGATGACCGTGGTGGAGACGCTCCAGGTGGCCCAGGAGCGGTTCGTCGAGAACCGCAGCGCGCTCGCCGCCGCACTGCGCCTGCCCGCGGTGTTCGACGACGAGGAGCGGGGCGCGATGCGCGTGGAGGAGTTGCTCGAGCTGATGCACCTCGGGCACTACCGCCGCGCGTTCGTCCGCGAGCTCTCGACCGGCACCCGGCGCGTCGTCGACCTCGCGTGTCTGGTCGCCCACCGCCCGACCGTGATCCTGCTCGACGAGCCCTCCAGCGGCATCGCCCAGCGCGAGGTGGAGGCGCTCGCGCCGCTGCTGCGCCGACTCCGCGACGAGATGGGCTCGGCCCTGCTCGTGATCGAGCACGACATCCCGCTCGTGTCGTCGATCAGCGACCGGCTCGTCGCGCTCGACCAGGGTCGGGTGGTCACCACCGGACGGCCGGCCGACGTGCTCGCCGACCCCGACGTCGTGCAGAGCTACCTCGGCACCGACGCCGCGGCGCTCGCCCGCTCCGACCTGCGCGGCCACGCACCGAGCTGACCGACGACGACCCGTCCGCACCGGCAGCACCAGACGACCAGCACCAGCAGCACCAGACGACCAGCAGCACCACACGATCAGCACAGGACCAGGGGGGGACATGCAACCAGCACAGGCAGGAAGCGCCGGAGGGGCCGGCGGCTCGGGAGCCAACCGGCAGCTCAAGCGATGGGGCCCGATCGCGGGCGTGGTCGCCGTCGTCGGCATCGGCATCGGCGTGATCGCCTTCAGCGGCGGCGACGACGACGAATCGGTCACGCCGGCACCGACGGTCACGTCCGCACCGGCCGGATCCACCGACACCACCACGCCCGACGAGGGCACCGGTGAGGCGCCGGCCACGACGACGGCCGCCACCGACGGCGCGGCGCCCACCACCACCGCGGCGACCGGCGAGTGGACCTACCCGCTCAGCTTCAGCGACGCCGAGGAACTCGGCGTGGTCGACCAGATCGACTGGGGCGACCGGTGCGACACCAGCACCGGGGTGATCGCCGTGCCCGACTTCTTCGCACCCGAGTGCTACGCACCGTTCACCGGCGACAACGGCGGCGCCACCGACCAGGGCGTCACCGCCGACGAGATCGTGGTCGTGAACTACCTCGGCCTCGAGGGCGACCCCGTGATCGGCTACATCACCGACGCCGTCGCGGTGAACGACACCAACGAGCAGCAGGGGCAGACGATGCTCGACCTCGTCGAGTACTACCACGCCTTCTACGAGCTCTACGGCCGCAAGGTGCGGCTCGTGAACTTCGAGGGCACGGGCATCGCCACCGACGAGGTGGCCGCCCGCGCCGACGCCGCCCTGATCGCCGAGCAGTACGAGCCGTTCGCCGTGCTCGGTGGTCCGGCGCTCACCAGCGCCTTCGGCGACGAGCTCGCGGCTCGCGGCATCATGTGCATCGGCTGCACACCCGGGCAGCCGACGGAGTTCTACGCCGAGCGCGACCCGCTGGTGTGGAGCCTCGGCACCAGCTCCGCGCAGGGCCAGACCCACGTGGTCGAGTTCGTCACCAAGCAGCTCGTCGGCAAGAACGCCGAGCACGCCGGCGAGGAGTTCCGCGACCAGCCGCGCCGGTTCGGCTACCTGTACCTCGACTCGAGCGGTGCCGCCGCCGATCTCGCACAGGAGTTCGCCGACGCGATGGAGGCCGCCGGCGCCCCGTTCGCCGAGACGGTCGTGTACGCACTCGACCCGGCCACGATCCAGGCCACGGCGTCGCAGGCGATCTCGAAGATGAAGTCCGCCGGTGTGACCACGATCGTGTTCTCCGGTGATCCGGTCGCACCGCGCGACTTCACCCGGGAGGCGACCGCGCAGGAGTACTTCCCGGAGTGGGTGGTCGCGGGGTCCACCCTCGTCGACACCAACGCGTTCTCCCGCACCTACGACCAGCAGCAGTGGCAGCACGCCTTCGGCGTGACCTTCGGCGCCGTGCGCACCGACACCAACCTCGTCGGCTCGTACGCCCTCTACAAGTGGTTCAACGGCACCGAACCCCCGGCGCCCGGACGACTCCCCGTCATGGCACCGAACCCGGCGCTGTTCTTCGCCGTCCTCCAGGGCGTCGGTCCGAACCTCACCCACGAGACGTGGCGCGACGCGCTGTTCGCCGGCACCGGCACCCGGCAGGCGATCAGCCAGCCGTTCCTCAGCTGGGGCGACAAGGAGTACTGGCCGTACACCGACTACCACGGGGTGGACGACGCCACCATCTTCTGGTGGGACGCCGAGGCCACCGGTCCGGACGAGCTCCGCGAGGAGGGGCAGGGCATGTGGCAGTACGTCGACGGTGGCACGCGCTACCTGCCGGGCCAGTGGCCGACGGAGGAGCGCCTGTTCGACCCGGAGGGCGCCGAGGACTTCTACACCGTCCCACCGCCCGGCGAGGAGCCTCCCTCCTACCCCAGCCCGGCCGGCTGATTCCTCGGGCGTTCCGACACGCGACCTCGCATGCGGCACGGTCCGGCGCGACGCCGGACCGTGCCGGGGCGGGGCTCCGGTCGCGATCCCGACGTGGTGCGATCGGGTGGCGTTCTCGACGGCCATCGTGCACACTCTCCACCCATGTCGCCCCACCCCCGGGCCCCCCGCACACCGGCGCGCCGGAAGCGTCGCCTCGTCCGGCTCGCGCTGCAGACCTGCTTCGCCGGTGCCGTCATCGCCGCCGCCTGCTCGTCGCAACCCGACGAGGCCGCGCCGTCGCCCACCGAGCCCGCTGCCACCGAATCGGTACTCGCCACCGATGCCCCCACCACGAGCGCCGCGGCGCCCACCACGGAGGCGGCCCCGACCACCGACGCGCCCGTCACGACGGCCGACGACGGCATCGCCTTCACGGGCTTCGCCGCCGACGTCCAGCCGATCCTGGAGTCGAGCTGCGCCTCGTGCCACACGGGTGCCGGACCGGGCACCTCGCACTTCCCGATGGACACCGCAGCGCTCGTGCAGGACGCCGCGTTCGAGATCGGGGCGGCGACCAACGTGGGCTACATGCCGCCGTGGCCGGCGGCCGACGGCGACGTCGCGTTCCACGACGACCGCCGGCTCACCGCCGCGCAGATCGAGACGATCCGCGCGTGGGTGGAGGCGGGCGCGCCGCTCGACGTCGACCCCACCACACCGCTGGTGGCCACCGCCCAGACCGTCACCCCGATCGAGCGCGACGTGGTGATGGCCGGCCAGCCGTACCTCGGCTCCACGGCGAAGCGCGACGACTATCGCTGCCAGATCTACGACCCGCAGCTCACGGAACCGGGCTTCCTGCAGGGCTACGCGATCGAGGCCGACCAGACCGCGGTCGTGCACCACGCGCTGCTGTTCCGCGCCGACGCTTCCACGCGCCAGGCGGCCGAGCAGGCCGATGCCGCCGATCCCGCCATCGGCTGGGAGTGCGGCGGCCTCGCCGGCTTCGCTGGTGGCACCGGCGACGTCGACCAGATCCTGAGCTGGGCACCCGGCCAGGATCCGACACGGCTCCCCGCCGACACCGGCATCCCGCTCGCGGCAGGTGACTTCTTCGTCACCCAGATCCACTACCACTACGACGAAGCCACGAACGGCCTCCCACCCGACTCCTCACGCATCGTGCTCGACCTGGCGAGCGACGAGGTGATCGCGGCGGCCGGCGGCTCGCTCGACCCGATCGAGCTCACCCTCTACCTGGGCCCCGCCGAGATCCCGTGCTCCACGGGGGAGACCGGCCCGCTGTGCGACCGCGCCACGATGCAGGCGCAGCTCATCGAGACCTGGGGGCCGGCCATGGGCCGCATCGCCGACTTCCTCATGCTGCAGTGCGGCGCCACCCTCGACGACTTCGCCGGCATGACGAACGGGGTCGCGTCGTCCACCTGCGACCTGCCGGCCACGCCCGGCCGGATCGTGTCGGTGTGGGGCCACATGCACGAGATCGGAGCGTCGTTCCGCATGACCCTCAACCCCGACACGCCCGAGGAACGGGTGCTGCTCGACATCCCGACGTGGTCGTTCGACTGGCAGCTCGACTACCGGCCGATCGAGGCGATCGTGCTCGACCGCGACGACGTGATCCGCAT
>CAEZSR010000117.1_pt1 | contig 13493 bp, 15 predicted proteins | sample 7264011 | NCBI WGS metagenome assembly CAEZSR01 (sample SAMEA6813783, study PRJEB35770) | freshwater metagenome | biome: Freshwater; feature: Freshwater reservoir; material: water | place: Czech Republic | collected 2016-08-15 | depth 0.5m m | reverse complement strand
CGGGGGTGGCACGACGTGAGCGTGAGCGTGGCCGTGCTGGGATCGACCGTGGGGATCACCTTCTGGTAGTCGGTCGGCGCGACGATCTGCTGGCCCGTGACGACGTAGGTGTACGTACCCGCCAGGGTCTGCACGACGACGTCGTCACCGATCTCGACCTCGTCGATGCGCAGGAAGGGCGCGCCGTGGGTGGTGCGGTGGCCGGCGATCGCGGCGTTGCCCAGCTGCCCCGGCAGAGGCGTCTCGGGGAAGTGTCCGGGACCGTCCTCGAGATCGCCCGGACGCACTCCGGAGATCAGGATCTTCTCGAGCCCGATCGACGGGATCGAGAGCCGTCCCAGGGGGTCGCCGAGCGGCGGCGGCGAGATGACCGCCGGCGGAACGGTGGACGAGGTGGTGGTGGCGGCGTCGGTGGCGGCGGTGGTGGTGGGCGCGGCGCCGTCCGGGACGGTGGTCGGGGGTGCCGTCGTGGGCGGTGCGGTGGTGGGGGTCGGCGGCAGCGAGGTGGCGGTGTCGAGCAGCGCCTCGAACTCGTCCTCCAACCGGTTCTGCGCCTGGGCGGTCTGGATGCCGGTGCCCCACAGCTGGTACGCGACGAAGGCGAACAGGAGCACACCGACGGAGATGAGGATCCGGCCGGTCCAGCCCACCGCCCAGCGCCAGTCGTGGGGCTCGGGCGGCCGGTCGAACCGGTTCGTCCGCGCTCGCGCAGGCTCGTCGGGCGCCGCCCCCGGGGCCGAGGCGTCGCCGGATGGCGAGGGGGGATCGCCGGGGACCACGGCGCCGAACGCTACCGGCTGGACGGGTGGGTGGCCCGGCACACCGGTGGTGCGCCCACTGCGCGTTCGCGGTGCGTGACGTGTCGCACGGCTCGTCGGAGTCGCGGGCGTCACCTGGGTCGCGACGCAGGCCGCGAGGTAGCGTCGCCGGTCGTGGAACCGGCTGGCGCGCCCTCGTCGTCCGACGCCGCCGGACTCGTGGTCGAACTGCGGGACGCGGTCGCCGTGCTCGGTCGCTTCCCCGCCCTCGCCGGTGCCGACCTCCACGTGCGGCGCGGCGAGATCGTGCTGCTGCGCGGCCCGAACGGGGCCGGCAAGACCACCCTCCTGCGACTCTGCGCCGGCCTCGTGCCGCTCGAGCGCGGCGAGGGCACGGTGGTGGGGTGCGACCTGCGCACCCAGCGCGACGCGGTGCGGTCGCGGGTCGGGTTGCTCGGCCACGCGAACGGGCTGTACTCGGACCTGACGGTGCGCGAGAACGTCGAGTTCTGGGGTGCGACCGTGGGCGCGTCGGCGGTGGAGATCGACGCATCGCTCGATCGCATGGGTCTCGCCTCCCGCCTGGCCGGGGTGGCGGTCGGACGACTGTCGGCCGGTCAGAAGCGGCGGACGGCGCTCGCGTGCCTGGTGGCACGGCGTGCGCAGCTGTGGCTGCTCGACGAACCGCACGCAGGCCTCGACGCCACCGGTCGCGACGAGCTCGACGCCACGCTGCGGGCCGCGGTCGCCGCGGGCGCCACGGTGATGGTGGCGAGCCACGAGCTCGAGCGGGCGGGCGGCCTCGCCACCCGGGTCGTCGACGTCGTCGCCGGCCAGGTGTCCCCCGACACGGGGGCATCCGACACGACCGCATCCGGAGGCGCGTCGTGAACGACACCGCGTCGCCTGCGTCGGGGTCGCCTGCTTCGGGATCGCCTGCGTCGGGGTCGCCCGCTGCCGCGTCCATCTGGCGCACGGCCCGGCTCGTCGCGGGCAAGGACCTGCGCATCGAGCGCCGCAGCCGCGTCATCGTGAACCAGGTGCTGCCCTTCGCCTCGCTGGTGATGGTGCTGTTCGCGTTCGCGCTCGACAACGACGAGGTGCTGCAGCGCACGGCACCCGGTCTGGTGTGGCTGGCGACGATCTTCGCCCTGCTCGTCGTGGTGCAGCGGGCCTTCGCGGTGGAGACCGCCGACGGGGCGCTCGACGCCCTCCGGGTGGCAGGGGTCAGCCCGCCCGGGATCTTCCTCGGCAAGTCGCTCGCGCTGGCCGTGCAGCTCCTGGTGCTGGAGCTGCTCCTGATCGGTCTGGCGGTGGTGCTCTACGAGGCGACGCTCACCGCGACGGGCGCCGTGCTCTTGGTCACCACCCTGCTCCCCGCTACCACCGGTCTGGCTTTCGTCGGTACGCTCTACGGCGGTCTCGCTGCCGGGGCGAGAGGACGGGAGACATTGCTCCCGCTCCTGTTGTTCCCGGTGGTGGCGCCGGTGCTGATCGGTGCGACACGGGCGACGGAAGCGGCGTTCGGGGTCGGGCATGCCGCGATCGACGAGGGCTGGCCGTGGGTCGGCATGCTGCTCGTCTTCGCAGCACTGTTCGGCGTCGGGGGCACGTTGGCCTTCGGCCCACTCATCGAGGAGTGACCGGTGAGCGAGCGCCAGCGACCGGGGCGTGAGCAGCCCCGCCAACACGAGCAACACGAGCAGCACGAGCAGCACGAGCAGCACGGGAACGAGGACAGCGCACACGTGGCCACCACCCAGACCCCACTCACCGGCCCGGGCTCGGCGGCCACGTCACCGGTCGGCAACGGCGCCGGCACCGGCACCCGGTTCACTCGCATCCTCGGCGCACTCACCCTCGTCGCGATGGGCGTGCTCGCCCTGTTCGCACTCGTGATCTCCCCGCCCGACGTGGTGCAGGGCGAGACGGTCCGCATCCTCTACGCACACGTCGGCACCGTCTGGGTGGCGTACTTGGCGTTCGTCGTCACCGCCGTGTCGTCGGCGGCCTACCTCTGGAAGCGCACCTCGTCGCTCACGTGGGACCGCATCGCCGGTGCGAGCGCCGAGATCGGCGTGCTGTTCATGGCGATCACGTTGCTCACGGGCTCGCTGTGGGGTCGCATCACCTGGGGCACGTTCTGGGTGTGGGACGCCCGGGTCACCACCACGGCGTTCCTGTTCATCACCTACATCGGCTACCTCGCCGTGCGTGGCCTCGGCGGCACCCATCAGCAGCGGGCCCGGCGCTCGGCCGTCGTGGCGCTGCTCGCCGTGCTGGAGATCCCGCTGGTGCACTTCAGCGTGCGGATCTGGCGCTCGGTGCACCAGGACGCGAGCGTCGCGACCGGCAACACCGACGTGAAGCTCGACGACACGATGCTGTTCACGCTGCTGCTCGCGACGGTGGCGTTCTCGATGCTCTACGTGTGGTACGTGCTCCACCGCCAGCGGGTGCTCCACCTGCAGGACCTGCTCGACGACAAGGGGCTCGACCTCGCGCTCGCCGAGCGTCGTAGCGAGGGTCGTCCCGACGCCTCGGCAGCGGCCCCGACCACCGCGGCCTCCACCCCGACCGCGACGGTCTCGGCGGCCTCGACGGTCCCGACGAAGGACCCGGTGAGCTGATGGATCACGCAGGTTTCATCTTCGCCAGCTACATCGCCGCCTTCGGTGGTTCGGCGGCGCTGGCGTGGTACGTCGTCCGGCGGGGCAGGGCCCTCGGCCGGCAGCTCCCCGACGAGGACAAGCCATGGATCTGAGCCCCCGCAACGACGAGGTCGCCCCGCCGCCACCACGGCGGCGCGGCAAGCGCTGGCCGGCGATCGCCGTGATCGTCCTGGTGCTCGCCGGGGGTGGCGTGCTCGTCACCCAGTTCCTCTCCAACGCGATCGACTACTACTGCAACGTCGACGAGCTCGGCTCGAAGGACGGCTGCGAGGAGGGTCGCCGCCTGCGCGTGCAGGGGAGTGTGGAGGAGGGGTCGATCGCCCTCGACGGCAACGCGACGACCTTCCTCATCGCGTACGGCGGACGCGAGCTCACGGTGCGGTACGAGGGTGATCCGGGCGGTGTGTTCCAGGACTGCATCCCCGTGGTGGTGCACGGTCGTCTCGGTGGGGACGGCGTGTTCCTGGGCGACCGGGTCGAGGTGAAGCACTCGAACGAGTACGAGGCGCAGAACTCCGACCGGATCGAGGAGGCCCAGGGCGCATGTTCGCTGCAGGCCTGACCGCGACGAGCGTCAACGGCCTCGTCGGCCACTCCGCCCTCATCGTCGGGCTCGTCACGTCCGTCTTCGGCGCGATCGCGCTGGCGTACGCCACGATCACCGGCGACCGCAAGCTGCTGCGCACCATCCCCAACTACGCGTGGGTGGCCGGTGGCACCGCGCTGCTCGCGACCGTCGTGATGATGAACGCGCTGCTCACGTACGACTTCGGGTTGGCGTACGTGCAGCAGGTGGGGTCGCGCAGCACGCCGATGCTCTACAACATCGCTGCGCTGTGGAGCGCGCTCGAGGGCAGCATCCTGCTCTGGCTGCTCACGCTCGCCGGCTACACGGCGTACATCATGAAGCGCTACCGCAAGCGGCTCGACGACCCGCTGATCGCGTGGGCGCTCGTCGTGATGTTCGTCGTCACGGCGTTCTTCTTCTTCATCGCCTTCGGCCCGACCGACGTGTTCGCCAACGGCGAGCCCGGTGTCACCGACGGGCCGGGTCCCAACCCGCTGCTGCAGAACCACATCCTCGTGATGTTCCACCCGCCGATCCTGTACCTCGGCTACGTCGGGTTCACGGTGCCGTTCGCGTTCGCGATCGCCGCGCTGATCACCGGCCGCGTCGGCGAGGGATGGCTGATGGAGACCCGTCGCTGGGCGCTGTTCGCGTGGGGCTTCCTCAGCATCGGCATCCTGCTCGGCGGCTGGTGGGCGTACGAGGTCCTCGGCTGGAGCGGTGTGTGGGCGTGGGATCCGGTGGAGAACGCGAGCTTCCTGCCGTGGCTCACCGGCACCGCGTACATCCACTCGGTGCTCGTGCAGGAACGTCGCGGGATGCTGCGCGTGTGGAACATCAGCCTCCTCATCGCCACGTTCGCGCTCACGATCCTCGGCACGTTCCTCACCCGCAGCGGCATCATCAACAGCGTCCACGCGTTCGCCGACGGCACGATCGGTCCGTACCTCCTCGGGTTCTTCGGCGTCATCGTGGTGGTGTCGCTGTCGCTCATCGCCTGGCGCGGCGACCGGCTCCGCTCGCCGGGCACGATCGATTCGCCGCTGTCGCGTGAGGGTGCGTTCCTCGCGAACAACGTGCTGTTCACGGTGTTCGCGTTCGTGGTGCTGCTCGGCACCGTGTTCCCGCTGATCGTCGAGGCGCTGCAGGACCGCCAGATCGCCGTGGGGCAGCCGTTCTTCGACCGGTTGAGCATGCCGATCGGTCTGGTGCTGCTGTTCCTGATGGCGGTCGCGCCGGTGCTGCCGTGGCGCAAGGCGAGCACGGAGCTGTTGCGCGACCGGCTGTTCGTCCCGGCGTGCCTGGGCGTGGTGTGCCTCGCCGTCGCCGTCGCCGTCGGTGCCGATGCGTGGGCGTCGCTGCTCGCGTTCGGGCTCGGTGGCTTCGCCGCCGGGGCGGCGCTGCGCCAGCTCGTGCTGGCAACGCGGCGTCAGGGGTGGCGCGGCCTGGTCGGTCGGGCCAACGGCGGCATGGTGGTGCACCTCGGCATCATCCTCATCGCCGTCGCGCTCGCCGCCTCCAACGGCTACACCCGCGTGGGTGAGTTCACGATGAAGGTCGGCGAGCCGGTGTCGTTCGAGGGCCACACGTTCGAGCTGCTCGAGGTGGAGGCGTTCGAGACCGAGCGGTCGCAGGGGCTCAAGGCGCAGGTGAGCATCGACGGCGGCCAGGCGTACGCCCCGGCGATCACACGGTTCACCCTGCAGGGCATGGACATCGGCACGCCGAGCGTGCGCACCGGTCTCACGAAGGACATCTACCTCACCCTGGAGAAGGTCACCGAGGCCGGGGCGTCCGAGGCGCAGATCAAGGTGTTCATCAAGCCGATGATCCTGTGGATGTGGATCGGTGGCGGTCTCGTCTCGCTCGGCACGATCCTCGCCGCGTTCCCCGGCAAGCGGCGCCGCGACCCGCGAGCGCCGGTGTCGGAGCCGGTGCCGGTGGGCGACGCCCGCACCGGTGACGAGCCGGAGGTCGCCCGTGTCTGACACCGTCGCCGAGCGCACCGACGCGGCCGGTGAGGACCCCGCCGGGGGCGAGGGCGCCCCGCCCCGCCGCGTGGCGCCGTTCGTGGCGCTCGCGGTCGCGATCGTCCTGGCTGCGCTGTTCGTGGTGCTGGCGAGCAGCGATCCGTCCGACACGGAGATGGCGTCGTCGTTCAACATCGGGCGGCCCGCACCGTCGGTCGTGAGCACCACGCTCGACGACGAGCCGTTCGACCTCAGCCGGCGCAAGGGCAGCTGGGTCGTGCTCAACTTCTTCGACCCGACGTGCGTGCCCTGCGTGGAGGAGCACCCCGAGCTCATCGCGCTCCACGAGCAGCAGTCGCAGATCCCCGACGGCGCCGAGCTGTACACGATCATCAACCGCGGCACCGACGAGTCGGTGCAGGCGTTCTTCGACGACAACGGCGGCGACTGGCCGATCGTGCGCGACCCAGACGGTGGCGTCTCGATCGACTTCGGGGTCGTGCAGGTGCCGGAGACCTGGATCATCGATCCCAACGGCGTGATCCGGGCGCGCTACCCGGGCAAGGTCACGGCCGACGCGGTGTCCCAGCAGCTGCAGCTCATGCGCGAGGGGCGGGCATGACCGCCGCCGAGGTACGCCCACCGGCGGACCCCCGCGCCGCCCGGCGCGCCGGCTGGCGCCGGCTGAAGCAGGGTCCCGGCTGGATCGTGGTGGTGCTCCTGTTCGGTGTGTTGCTCGTGTTCGGCATCGCGCAGGGCCGAGACGCCCGCACGCCCGAGGAGCGGGTGGAGGAGCTGAGCAAGCAGATCGCCTGCCCGATCTGCGACGGCGAGAGCGTGTTCGACTCGCGCAACCCCACGTCGGCCGCGATCCGCAACGAGCTGCTCGCCCAGGTGGAGAACGGGCAGTCGAGCGACGCCCAGATCCTCGCCTACATCGAGGAGCGCTTCGGCGAGGACGTGCTGCTCGTGCCGCGGGCCGAGGGGATCGACGCGCTCGTGTGGATCCTGCCCGTGATGGCGCTCGCCGGCGGCGTGACCGGTCTGGCGATCGCCTTCCGGCGCTGGCAGCGTGAGGGCGGGCTGGAGGCCACCGACGCCGACCGGGCGCTCGTCGACGCAGCCCGCGCTCGCGAGACGGGCTTCGACGACGAGGCCGAGGGCGCTCGCGGATGACGTCACCCGACGCCCCGACCGACGCGTCACACGATGCGTCACACGATGCGTCACACGACGCCGGGGGTGACGCCGCGGCGACGCCGACCCGGATCGATCTCGACGAACTGGCCCGGCTCGAGGAGGAACGGCGCTTCCTGATGCGCTCGCTCGACGACCTCGAGCGCGAGTACGCGGCCGGTGACGTCGACGAGGACGACTACCTCACCCTGAAGGACGGCTACACGGCCCGGGCGGCCGCCACGCTGCGGGCGATCGATGCCGGGCGTGCTGCGCTGCCGCCGGCTCGTTCGATCCCGCGGGGCCGCACGCTCGTCTGGGTGGTCGCCGCCCTCGCGTTCGCCGCCTTCGCCGGCTGGGGTCTCGCGCAGGCGACGGGCACGCGTCAGCCGGGGGAGACGATCACCGGCGGGCAGCCCGCCGACGAGGTGGCGATCGCGCTCACCGAGGCGCGGGCCCTGCTGTCGACCGGTGACTACGGCGAAGCGTTGGAGCGCTTCCAGCGGGTGGTGGAGCTCGAGCCGGACAACTCCGAGGCGCGCACGTACATCGCCTGGATCCTCGTGCTGAACACTCGCCTCACCGACGACCCGGCCGTGATCGAGACGTCGCTGTCCACCGCCGTCGCCGCGTTCGCCGGCATCGTGGAGGACGACCCGGGCTATGCCGACGCGCACTGCCTGTACGCGGTGACGGCGGCGAACTTCCTGCCCGAGCCGGACCTCGACCTCGCCCGCGCCGAGGGCCAGCGCTGTCTGGAGAGCGACCCGCCGGCCAGCATGCGCGGCCTCGTGCAGGAGTTCCTGGCCGGTATCGACGCCTCGACCGTGCCGCCGTCGTCCGCTCCCTGACCGTTCCTGACCGTCCCTGACGCTCCCCGATCCGAGGTCGTCCGCGACTGCGACTCGGTCGCCGGCGTCGGTCAGGCGGGCGGTGCCGTGACCTTGGCCGACACGATCTCACCGGTCGCCGCGCGCTCGAGCCGCCAGACCGTGGCCTTGCGCCAGTCGGCGGGGGTGAGCAGCTCGCAGCCTCGGCGCTGCAGCGCCGCGATGGTGTCGGGGATGAGGTCGCCGTGACTGCACAGCACCGTCCGGTCGGGCACCTCGGCGAGCAGGTCGAGCACCGGCTCGAACGCCTGGGCCTCCTCCAGCCGCTTGTCGATGGTGACCTCCAGCTCGCACAGCTCGGCGAGCGGTTCGAGGGTCTGCACGCAGCGCAGGTAGGGGCTGCTCACCAGCAGGCTCGGCGAGCGGCGGGCGAGCTTGGCGCCGAGCAGCCGGGCCTGGTGCCACCCGTTCTGCGACAGGGGGCGTTCGACGTCGTCGCCGTCCCAGTTCGAGCGGCTGCCCGCCTTCGCGTGACGTACGAGGAACAGCGGCACCGGTCGGTCACTCCTCCCGCGTGGCGGCGGTGTGGCGGGCCGTGAGGTCGCGGATGATGAGCACCAGGAGCACGCCCGAGACCACAGCGCCGACACCGGACACGAGCACGAACCCGAGTCGGTCGGAGAGCGACTCGGCGACGTCCGCGGACGTGGTGCCCAGGCTCACGCCACCGAAGGCGAGGAGGCCGGACATCACGCTGACCACGACCTGCACGAGGCCGACGACGAACCAGGCGACGATCTTCGTGTCGACCGGGCCGGTGCGCCACTGGCGGTTGTCGTACGGCGCCGCCTCGGGATCCGAGCCGCGCCAGTGCTCGCGCAGCATCAGGAAGTTGATGATGCTGAGCGTGCAGCCACCGAGCAGCCAGACGACGATCGTGAGCCCGGGCTTCCAGGTCAGCGGATCGCGGCCGAGCTTCTGCAGGTTCCCGGCGATGCGCCAGCTCCAGAGGATGAGCAGCACCAGCCCGGCGAGCGCGATCGCAGCGGAGAGCGTCGAGAGCAGGAAGAACGGGACGAGCTCGTCGTCGAACTCGGACACGGTGATCGAGCCGTTCAGGAAGTCGTCCGCGCTGCCGGCGAGGCTGAGCTGCACCACGAGCAGGATCGCCGTCACCACGATGGTCACGATCTCCACGACGACCAGCGCCTTCGAGATGCCCCGGATCCGGCTGAACGGCGAGTACGCGCCGGGCTGCCCGTAGCCGACGTACCCGGGGGGCGGGCTCATGCTCGGCGGGGGCGGCACGCCGGGTCCGCCCATGCCGGGGAACGGTGGCGGCGGAGGAGGCGGACCGCCGGCCGGGGTGGTCCACGGGGCGGCGGGTCGGGGGGCGCCGGGCGGCGGCGGAGGGGCGTCCGTCATGGGCGGCAGGCTAGCCGCCGACGGTGCAGGTGGCCGCGGGGCCACCGTGACGCGCGTCGCGTCGGGAGGCCGGGCACGTCGTGCGCCGACGCAACGCCACCCGGCAGACTGGCGCGATGGGGTTCTTCGACCGCAACCGCAAGACGCTGATCGACCGTGGAATCGACCCCGAGCGACTCCCGCCGGGGCAGTACCTCACCGATCGCTTCCCCGTGCTGCACGTCGGTGACGTGCCCACCTACGCGCCGGGCACCTGGGACCTCACGGTCACCGGGCTCGTGGAGCGTCCGTTCACGATCGGGCTCGACGAGCTCCGCGAGATGGAGCCGGTCACCCTCACCTTCGACATCCACTGCGTCACCAAGTGGAGCAAGTTCGACACCACCTGGACCGGGGTGCGCGTCCGCGACCTGCTGGAGCGGGCGGGCGTGCGCGAGGGCGCGACCCACGTGGTCGAGCACGCCGAGTACGGCTACACCACCAACCTGCCGCTCGCCGACATCACGACCGACGAGGCGATCGTCGCCTACGCGTTCGAGGGTGAGGACATCGAGCCGATCCACGGCGGCCCGGTGCGGATCGTGGTGCCGCACCTCTACTTCTGGAAGAGCGCGAAGTGGGTGCGGTCGCTCGAGGTGCTCGACCGCGACGTCGCCGGCTTCTGGGAGCGCAACGGCTACCACATGTACGGCGACCCCTTCCGCGAACAGCGCCACTGGGGCGACTGAGCCCTCTGGACGGGCAGCGCCAGATCGACGCTTGTATGTGTGTCAAGCGGTGTGTTGCCGGGGGTTGGGCAGTCCAGTGAGGGGCCACGAGGGCAGGCTTGTATCAGGCCACGGCCCGGCGAGAAGGTGAGCGGTGACGGGACGGCAGGTCGATATCAGGACACTGGGGTCGGGGCATTTATGGGCCTGTCCCGTCACCGCGATCTGGTTCAGCGCGGGAGGGCGTTGAAGGTCTCTCGTGCGACGTAGCGCTTGAGGCAGCGGATGATCTCGGGCTTGGCGAGGCCTTCTTCGAGACGTCGGTTCATGTAGGCGACAGTGCGTTCGTCGCGTTGGCCGAGACGGGTGAGCACGATCCTCCAGTGCGCGTGGTTCGCTTGCCGGTTCCCGCCGGAGTTGAGTCGGTAGCGGCCGTCGCGTTTGCCGCTGTTGGCTGGGATCGGTGCGACTCCGCAGAGCATTGCCCAGGCGGCTTCGCTGCGGATCCTGTCGGCGTTGTCGCCGGCGGCGACGAGCAAGATTGCGGCGGTGTCGGTGCCGCAGCCGTAGATGTCGAGCAGTCGTGGGCCGGAGGCTTTCACGATCGGTTCGATCTGTTCGTCGACTGCGGCGATCTCGGCATCGAGCGCTTGAACGCGACGCGACAGCGCGATCGCGGCGGTCTTGGTCGCGTGCATGACCGGGTCGCCGCTCGGGCGGAGGCGTGCGGCTTCTTTGACCATGCGAGCTGGTGTTGCACCGGCGAAGCGCTGACGGAGCTCGTCGGGTGCGGTGAACATCAGATAGCGGAGCTGCACGACGGTTCGGATCCGGTTCGCTCTCGCGGAGCGCTTGACGACCATCAACGCGCGTAGCGCTTCGATCTGTCCGTCGCTGCTCTTCGCAACGCCGCTGCACCTGCCCGACAGTGCGCCGCGTGCGGCTTCGACGGCGTCGAGTTGGTCGCTCTTGCCCTGGCGGCGACGCTGTTGACGGTTCGGTCGATCGATCTCGACGACGGGCACGTCGAGTTCTCCGAAGTGGCGTGCGAGGCCGATCCCGTAGGCGCCGGTGCCTTCGATCCCGACGCGTTCGAGTGCGCCGAAGTCGGCCATCCATGAACTCAACGCGGCATAGCCGGCGGCGTTCACGGGGAACGTCTCGATGCCGAGCACACCGCCGTTGTGGTCCACGACAGCAGCGACGTGCGTGTCGAGGTGTGTGTCGACACCGCCGACGACAAGGCGCGGCGAATCTACGATGCCCATTGGTCATCCCTTTCCTAGTTGAGGGCTGACACGCACGTCCCGGGAAGGAGATCGTGGCCGAGCGACTGTTGGCGCAGTCGCTCGATCCCACCCTCCCGAACGGGGCGTGTCGACCCATGAATCTCGCCGAACAAACGTCCCGCGATCACCAACGCGAACCAGAAGGTCTGGACAAGAGCATTCTCACTGGCATTTAGTGCGGCCCTGACGAGGAGCCGGGCGGCGAGGCTTTCAGTTATCGTCGCAGCGAGCCTCAACAGTTTCGGAGTCAGTGTGAGTCCTTCCCCGGTGGGGCGCATCATCTTTGCGTTCGGGTTTCTGGTGAGTGGTGCCGCAGGGGTGTCATGCGCCTCAGACTCAGGCGACGAACGCGCTATCGACGCGTGCGAACTGCTGGCGGAAGTCGACATCGGTATGGACCTCGCAGAGTTCAACGCCTTTGCCGATGGGCCGAACGAGCTTGGTTGTCGTGCGGCGATCGAGGGCTCGGCGGAGGGTGCGCGACTGGTCGTACACCGTCGGGCCTCGGAAGCCGATGCGGCGCCTGTCAACCTTCTTGAGGCAGGTTTGTTCGGGAATCAGTGAGTCGTGGGTGGCTCCTCGTCGGGTTTGTTGATCCAGGCTGCTTCGGGCAGCGCTGGCGGTGACGGTGGTTGTTTGACGAACCGTTCGGGGTGGAGCTGGTAGGCGCTGTCGAGCACGATCTGGCGTTTGTCGCGGACTGCTTCGGCGTGTCCGTGGTGGACGTCGAAGGGGGTGTGGAGCCCGATGCCGGAGTGGCGGTGCTCGAGGTTGTACCAGTCGAAGAAGTCCTTGCAGTGCTGGGCGGCGTGGGTGAACGATCCGAACCGGTCGGGGAACTCGGGCCGGTACTTGAGCGTGCGGAAGTGGGACTCGCTGAACGGGTTGTCGTTCGAGCAGTGCGGTCGGCTGTGGCTCTTGGTGACACCGAGCTCGGCGAGCATGAACGCGACCGGTTTCGCGATCATCGGTGATCCGCGGTCGGAGTGGATGTAGAGCTGCCCGGCCGGGATGTTCTGCTTGCGGATCGTGTCGGCCAGCAACGCTTTCGCGTTCGTGTGGTTCTCCGCGGTGGCGAGCATCCAGCCCGGCACGTAGCGGGAGAAGATGTCGATGATCACGTACAGGTAGAACCACGACCACTTCGCCGCCCCACCGAGTCTGGTGATGTCCCATGACCAGACACGGTTGGGGGTGTCGGCCATCAACTCGGGCTTCTTCGCCGCCGGATGGGTGGCCTGGCGCCGCCGCTCGCGCACCTCGTCGTGGTCGGCGAGGATTCGATACATGGTTCGTTCCGACGCCAGATACGTGCCTTCGTCGAGCAGCTTCGCGTACACGGTCGCCGGGGCTTCGTCGACGTGTTCGGGGCTGTTCAGCACCTCACGCACGGCGGCACGCTCTTCACCGGTGAGCGCTCGGGGTTGCGGCCGGTGCGGTCGGGTGAGCTTCGGTGGCGGAGCGGGTGTCTGGCGGTGCCGGCGATACCAGTCGGCCTGGGCGACACCGACCGCGTCGCACGCCTGGCGGACACCGACGATCGGGGTCAGTTCCTCGATCGCGTTGTCGACCATCACGGTCACTTCGTCTCGCTCCGCTTCGTCGAGGCGTTGCCGGAAGCGAGCTGATCCAACAACGCTGAGAGCTTTCCCTGCACCTCGATCACCGTGCGGGCCTTGCCGAGATCCTCGGCAAGGCGTTCGTTCTCACGCTTCAGCCGGGCGATCTCCGCGTCACGCGGATCGGCCTGCGGACGGCCGGGCCGGCGGCCGAGCGCTTCGAGCGCGCCACGGTCACGTTGGCCGCGCCACTCCGAGATCAACGACGTGTACAAGCCCTCGCGACGCAACAGTGCGCCCTTGCCGGCCTTGTCCAGCGCGTCGTACTCGTCCAAGATGCGCGCCTTGTACTTGCCGGTGAACTGGCGGCGCCCACGCGATCGCTCAGGCACCTGCGGATCAGGAATCGGGTCGGTCACCACGCCAGCCTGGGCGCGCGCAACCGACAAATCACGGATAGTCATGTCGGGGTCTCCTCCCCGCCCTCAACTCAACGAATCAGCAGCTGGAACTGCCTCACATCAGGTTGACAGAGAGGG
>CAEZSR010000116.1_pt1 | contig 13505 bp, 13 predicted proteins | sample 7264011 | NCBI WGS metagenome assembly CAEZSR01 (sample SAMEA6813783, study PRJEB35770) | freshwater metagenome | biome: Freshwater; feature: Freshwater reservoir; material: water | place: Czech Republic | collected 2016-08-15 | depth 0.5m m | reverse complement strand
TCGTCACCGAGGTGCACGTCGGTCTCCCCGCGGTGCTGCCGGTGCTGCCGGTGCTGCCGGTGCTGCCTGTGCTGCCTGTGCTGCCTGTTCTGCTCCCCGTCGGCCGGCCACCACCCGGAAGCTAGTGGTGGTCTCGTGGTGTCAGTGTGCTCGGGTCAGCGTGCTCGGGTCAGTGTGCTCGGGTCAGCGTGCTCGGGTCAGTGTGCTCGGGTCAGTGTGCTCGGGTCAGCGTTCGTAGACGGTGACGTCGGGGACGATGCGGTCGCGGAACAGGGCGAGCACCTCACCGTCGTTCGCGTGTCGTCCCGTCGCCTTCTTGGAGTACAGGAGCTCGCCGTCGACCTCGACGTCGAACACGCCCTGCGAGCCGGTGATCAGGGTGAGCGACTCGATGACGTGCTGGTAGTCGTGCAGGAGATCGTGAGCCGCGCGCACGGCGCGGTCCGAATAGTCTCAAGGCACGCAGTAGGTGATTCGGATGACGTGGTTGCCGCGGTGCGCCATGACGTCGACGGTACCCGTCCCGAGGCCGTGTCGATCGCTCCGTGTCGATCGCTCCGTGTCGATCCTGCTGCGGTGACGTCCGGTGATGACGTCCGGTGATGACGTCCGGTGATGACGTCCGGCGGTGACGTCAGGCGATGATGCCCGGCATCCATCGTTCGGCCCTGGCGCCTGCTCGCGGCGCCTGCGCACGCTCGAGCGGTGCGCAAGCTGCTGCTCGTCGTCCTGCCGGCGGTCGCCACCGCGACGGTCGTCGTGTGGACGTGGCGCGTGGCGGGTGGTGCCAGCGTGTGGTTCGCGTTCGTGGTGGTGTGGGCGCCGATGGCGGGGCTCGGCACGGCGAGTCGCGCAGTGCGGCTGCGTCTCCCCGGCCGTCTCCACGAGCTGCGCGCCTGGGAGCGTGACGGCCGGGTGTACGAGCGGCTGGGCGTGCGGGTCGCGAAGTCGGTGCTGCGGCGCGGCCCGCTCGCTGCGTTCAATCCCCACCTTCACCTCCCGGCCGAGCGCACGCCGGCGCAGCTCGCCGCACTCGACGAGCGGATGTGTGAGGCCGAGGCGAGCCACGCCGTGCTCCTCGTCGTCGTGCTCGTGGTGGTGGTGCACGCGGTGGCGCGCGGGTGGTGGGTCGCCGCCGTGTGGACCCTGGTGTTCGACGTGCTGATGAACGGCTACCCGGTGATGCTCCAGCGCTACAACCGAGCGCTGTTGGCGGGGCGGTTCGCGACCGCCTGACGACCACGCCACACCGGGTCCGACGACGGTGTGCAGCTGCAGGCGGCAATGTGGTCGCCGTCGCGCGGGCTCGACTGGTCCCGGGACCTGGCGATGGACCTGGCGATGGGCGTGGCGATGGGCGTGGCGATGGACCTGGCGATGGGCGTGGCGATGCGGTGCAGCCGGGGGTGGCTGCACCGCTGGTGGAGGCTCGACGTGGTCCCCGGTTCCGGGCTCGACGACACGGTGCGACCGGCGCTGCCACGGGGTGAGGTGGGGTGTGATGGGTGGTCGAGCGTCAGGCCGCCGCCCGGGTTCGTCGGGTGGTGGGCGGGCACCACAGGCGCCGTCCGTCGGGGAGCTGCAGCCACAGGTCGTGGGCGTCACCGATGACCACCACGTCGCTGCGGTGCTTGACATGGTGGTGGTAGCTGCACCACAGCACCAGGTTCGCGAGGTCGGTGGGGCCGCCCTGCGTGAACGGCACGAGGTGGTCGATCTCGCACCACTCGGCCGGGATGGTGCACCCGGGGAAGCGGCAGCCGCCGTCGCGCATCATGAGCGCCTGGAACTGGTCGTCGGTGGCGAACCGCACCTTCATGCCGAGGTCGAGGATCGCGTTGCCGGCCATCACCACGCGGCGCAGCACGGCGTTCTCGGCGAGGTGCCGGACGACGTCCGCCGGGATGCGGTCGCCGAAGCCGGTCCAGCCCGGCTCGTCGGACAGGCCGGCCATGGTCTCCGCACTGGCGCCGATGAGGATCGTGGGCTTCTCGCGCCCGCCGGTGACGGTGCCCGCGGCGTACGCCCGGGCGAGCTCGATGAGCCCGTCGGCGAGTCGCTGGGCGGTGGTGCGGTCGTCGTCGGCGGGGCGGGCGCCGGCTGCGTGGGTGATGGCGTTCATCACCTGCCGGTGCTCGAGCTCGGGGAGGACGACCGTGGTCTCGACGAGGCCGTCGGAGGCCGGCTTCGACGTGATCGACCGCTTCGCGAACCGGCGCGCCGTGCGCTCTTCTTCGGACTGCTTCGAGTGGATCTCGCGCCAGCGCTCGGCGGTGTCGCGTGCGTCGCGAGGGCCGCAGCCCTTCGCCGCATCGACGAGGTCGTCGACGTCCGACTCGTCGGTGCCCTCGGGCGGGTTGGTGATCGCGTCGTGGAGCTGGGCGGCGGCCTCGGCGGACAGCTCGCCGTTGTCGACCGCGTCGTCGAGCCGCTTGGAGCGGTCGAGTGCCTCGCCGAGCTTGCGGCGCGAGGTGGCCGACCCGCGCGAGGTGCCGGTGCGCTGGGACAGCCAGTCCTCGACGTCGCGGGCACCCGACCCCGCCCACGAACGCGCCTCGTCGGCGGCGTGGACGACCTTGGCGTGGAAGGCGGTGATCCGGTCGATGCCCTTGCCGAGCGCGACCGCGAACACCCCGAGCTCGTCGGCCTCGAGCGTGTCGAGCTGCACGTCGGCGAGGTCGCCGATCAGCCGGTTCATCGTGCGAAGTGCCGCCTCCACGACGACCAAGATAGTCGAACATGTGTTCGATCGCAACCGGATGAGCGATTCCCCTCGGACAGGGGGGTGGGGCGGCCGCCGTCGTGGTCAGCGGGCGCCGGCGACACGTGGTCGAGGTGACGGAGCTCGACCACGCCGAGGCCTCCGACGAACACCGCCTCGCCGATGCAGCTGTGCGATCCCGAGGCGTGTGGCGGTGAGCCGGTCGGCGGCGCCGTGCGAGCGCCGGGCACACCGCGCCCCACCCGGGTCAGAGCGGCATGATGCTCTCGACGACGGGGACGGCGATCGACGCAGGGTCGGTGCCGTCCTCGGTGGCGACGAGCACCAGCAGCACGAACGTGTCGGCCTGCGTGAGCAGCACCGTGGTGGCGGAGCCATCCACGTCGGCTTCGAGGGTGGTCCACGGCGCGCCGGCGATGGTCTCCTCGACGGCCGTCGTCGGGTCGATGCCGAACTGCTGGGCGAGGCCGGCGACGACGTCGTCGACGCCACCCGGCACGAGCTGGATCCGCAGTGCCGCGCCGGCGGTGGCGTAGGTGGTGCCGTCGAGCGACAGCCAGCCCTGGGGTACGTCGGCGGCGATGCCGATGGTGGGCATCGCCGTGGTGGCGAGCGTGGCCTCGCCCGGTGCGGGCAGCGTGGCCACCGTCGACGGTGCGGGCACACACGAGGTGTCGACCTCCGCGGTCGGGTCGGTCACGAACGCGGCGAGGATCGTGAGCGCGCACGGGTTGCCGCCCTGGTGGGCCGGGAAGTGGCCGGTGGACGGGAAGCTCACGAGGGTCGAGCTCGACAGCGTGGCGGCGGCGAGCTCGGCGTTCTCGAGCGGCGTGTTCGAGTCGATCGAGCCGGCGATCACGAGCGCGGGCACGTCGGAGGTGACCGGCTCGGTGGGGGCGTCGGGGTTCACGGGCCAGTCGACGCACGCGTCGCCGAGGCTGGCCCGGCCGCTCTCGGCGCGGAGGCGGCCGAGCAGGTCGGTGTCGGCGAGGTCGAGCGCGTCGATGGTGGCGACGGGGTCGAACGGGGCGAGGTCGGTGCAGTTCACGAGCTGGAACATCGCCTCGGAGAACTGGCCGCCGGGGAACGGCGCCTGGCTGACGGCGAGCTGCACGGCCTGGGTGGCGGCGACGTCGCGGTCGCGCACGGCGGCGACGTACGTCGGCACGTAGGAGACGCCCCGCGCCCACTGCATCAGTTCCCCGATGGTGCCCACGAAGGCGGCGCCGTCGATCTGGCCGAAGGCGGTGATGAACGGATCGGTGTCGACTGCGGCGGCGGTCGCGTCGACCGTGGTCACGAGGTCGGGCACCACGGCGGCGCACGCCGGGTCGGCGGCGCACTCCTCACCGGCGCGGAGGAGCGCGGCGCGCACGTCGACGGCGTCGTCGAGCGGGCTGGCGGCGGTGTCGACGGACTCGATGGCGAGCGACCGCACGCGGTCGCCGTGGCGGCGGACGGTCTCGAGTGCGAGGCGGCTGCCGTAGCTGGCACCCCACAGGTCGACCCGTCCGGCGCCGAGCGCGTCGGCGACGGTGACGATGTCGTCGGCGGCGCGGGCGGTGGTGAACGCGAGCGGGTCGATGCCGTCGGCTTCCCACGCGTCGACGCACGCAGCGGTCTCGCTCGGGTCGGGGCACTCGAGGAACGGGGTGCTGCGGCCGGTGCCGCGCTGGTCGACGAACACGATCGGCCGGCCGATCGCCTCGGCGAGCGGCAGGTAGGTGGAGGCGAGGATCGGTGCGTACGACTCGGCGGAGGCGCCCGGCCCGCCCGGGAGGTGGAACAGCACGCTCTCGGCCGTGGCCGGGTCGGCGGTGCCGACGACGGTGACGAAGAGCGACACGTCGGTGGTGCCGGTGCCGCCCTGCGGCACCGTGACGGTGCCGCAGCGGACGTCGACGCCGTCGGTGATGCCGATGGCCGGGAAGCACGCAGCCGGCTCGAACGCCGGGTCGCCACTGGCATCGGCCGACGTGGACGGTGCCGCGGGTGCGGTCGTGTCGGCGGAGCCGTCGGTGGTGGGCGCTGCCGTGTCGTCGGCCGACGTGGACGGCGAGGAGGTGGGCGTGGACGACGTGGCGTCGTCGCTGCAGGCCGTGAGGGCGAGGAGGCCGACGGTCAGAACGGGCACGAAGCGTTTCATGGATCGCAAGTCAAGCAGCGGTCTCGGCGTTTGTCTACGTCGTACACAATTAAGATGTCGGCATGACCCAGCGTCCGGGACGACCGGCCACGATCAACCTCGACCAGGTGGTGGCTGCGGCGATCGAGCTCGCCGACGAGGTGGGGTTGGCTGCGTGCACGATGCGGGCCCTGGCCGACCGGGTGGGCGTGACCCCGATGGCGCTGTACCGGCACGTGCGCGACAAGGAGCACCTGCTGGAGTTGGTGCCGGACGCGTTGCTGGCCGGCGTCGTGGCACCGGTGCGTCGACGTCGCTCGGGGGTGACCGCGCTGCGCGAGATCGCAGACGGGGTCCGTGTGGCGCTGGAGGCGCACCCGTGGGCAGCGGTGCTCTTCCACCAACCGAACCCGGGCCCGAACATGTCGGCCGCGGCCGAGCACTGCGTGACGTTGCTGGTTGCGGAGGGCGCATCGCCGGACGTGGCGTTCCGCTGGTTGCGGGCCGTGGTGGCCCAGGTGATCGGCGAGATGCTCACCGCGCACGGCGAGTACGACCCCACGGGTGTGGATCTGCTGCTCGCCTCGATCGGCGAGTCGCGCCGTCGCGGTCGCTGACCCTCGGCACGCTGGGCACGGACCTCGGGACCGAGTCGTCCGGCAACCCGGTCACCTGCTGCCGTCCGGGTGATGCTCGGCGCTCAGCGCGACGGGTCGTCGAGCACGGCTGCGAACCGGGTGAGCTCCGCGCTGCTCACGCCGTGCCAGGCGGCGACCTCGCGCCAGGAACGGGCGGCGGCCCACACGGACGCCACGACGGCGGCGCCCTGGTCGCGGGTGAGGTCGAACCACTCGGCCGACTCGATCAGCGCCGCACGGGCGTCGTCGCGGCGTGTGGCGCCGGCGACACTGGTGATCCGGCGTGCTCCCGGTTCGGGGTGAGGGTTCACGTCGAACACGGGGGCCAGCTCCCACCCGCTGCCGCGGCGGAGGAACCCGTGGTTCCGAAGGTGGTCGTCGACGTTGTGGACCGTGAGCGAGAACGCGATGCGGCGGAACAGCTCGTGCAGATCGTGTCGCACGCGGCTGCCGTGGTCGGTGATCGCTTCGGCCACGTCGAGGTAGTCGGCGTCGTCGCCGTCGCGTGATCCCACGAGGGTCGTGGCGCTGATGTAGGGCACGCGGTCGCCGCCCAGCCGGTCGAAGCGTCCGACGAGGAGCACGGCGTGCTCGCCCAGGTGCACGAGGCGATGCGTCGGAGTGTTGATGCCGCACTGCGATGCGAGGTCGAGCGCGGTGGTCTCCCACGCCATGACGTTCCACGTGTCGCTCGGGTGGGGGAACTTGGCGATCAGGGGGCGATCGCCGACCGCGACCGATGCCTTCGGTCTCGTGCCGCCGAGGGATGCGGTGCCTGCGTCGAGCAGGTGCTTCACGGCGTCCTCGTCGTCGTCGATCGCGGCCTGCCGGGCGGCGTGGAGCAGCGAGGGGAGCGAGACCAGCTTCGGGACCTCGCCACCGGGCTGGAGGTGGACGGTTGAATCGGGCTCGGTGAAGCGGAGCGCGCCCTGCCGTGTCAGGTCGCTGACGCCGGTGAGGTAGTCGAGCTCGGTGAGCGTTCGGGGCGTGTCGCGTGTGGCTCGTCGCCGGATGCCGTGGTGTCGGTCGATCAGGTTGCGGCCCCATCGGTCGGGCACGCTGTCGGCGAACGCGCCGGGGAGGCCGTTGGTGGTGGCCTGGCCGGCCGCGAGGGGGAGATCGGGGCTGATCGACCACGCATCCGGACGTGCGAGCCACGATCCGTCGTAGAGGAATCGCGTGATGAGAACCCCGCGCCGGACGGTGCCGTGCGCAGTGCCGACGCGCACGGTGGTGCCCTGCCACCAGAGGTGGACGTCGAGCTGGGTCATCGCCGTACTCGTTGCGGGAGGATCTCGTCGGCCCGGGCCCGCCCGAGCTCGGTCTCGTAGGGATCGAGGCTGCGGACGAGTTGGTCGAGCACGCCGAGCGCGCGTGACACGTTGAGAACGACGTCGAGGCCGACCGAGGTGTCGCCGTGTTCCAGCCGGCTCACGGTGTTGCGAGTGCTGCCGGCACGCTCGGCGACCTGCTCGATGGTGAGTCGTTGGAGCTTGCGCCAGGTGCGGAGGTGGTCTCCGAGGTCTGCTGCGGCACGGACCGTTCGGTGTGGGAGTGGACGTGCCATTCGGACTCCTAACGCTCGTCGTGTCGAGCATAAAGATGACTTGCACACCACACAACGTGCAACACGGTGATGCACGTGGGTTCGGCCTGCGGTCGCGCCGCCGGCGGGCGCGCCCCTCTGGCCGCACCCCTCGGACGTCGACGACGAGCCGGTGCTGGCGCCGGTGGAGGTGGTGCCGGGGGTGTGGGCGACCGATCGTGTCGCACGCGGCTGCCGTGGTCGGTGATCGCTCCGGCCACGTCGAGGTCGTCGGCTTCGTCGGCGTCGTCGAGGTCGTCGAGGTCGCTTCGAGGTCGCTTCGAGGTCGCTTCGAGGTCGTCGGCGTCGTCGAGGTCGTCGAGGTCGCTTCGAGGTCGTCGCCGTCGCTTGATCCTGCGGGGGTCGTGGCGCTGATGGAGGGCACGCGGTCGCCGCCCGGCCGGTCGAAGCGTCCGACGAGGAGCACGGCGTGCTCGCCCAGGTGCACGAGGCGATGCGGTGGTGGAGGTGCTTCACGGCGTCCTCGTCGTCGTCGATCGCGGCCTGCCGGGCGGCGTGGAGCAGCGAGGGGAGCGAGATCGGCTTCGGGACCTCGCCACCGGGCTGGAGGTGGCCGGGTTGGAGGTGGCCGGGTTGGAGGTGGCCGGGTTGGAGGTGGCCGGGTCGGTGCGGAGGTGGTCTCCGAGGTCTGCTGCGGCACGGACCGTTCGTGGACGTGGACGTGTCGTCGGACTCATAACGCTCGCTGTGGCGAGCATAAACGTGTCTGACACACCACATGACGTGCACCACGGTGATGCGCATGGGTGGGTTCGGCCTGCGGTCGCGCCGCCGGTGGGCGCGCGCCCCTCTGCTTTCATCTCTCCGACGGCACCCCGCTCCACGGCCGGGTGCGTGACGGAGGCGGACATGGGTGACATGGGTGACGCGGGTGACATGGGTGACGCGGGTGAGATGCGGTCGTTGGCGGGCGTGCAGCGCGCCGTGGGGTGCCTGGTGGGTGCGGCGGTGGGCGACGCGTTGGGCGCGCCGTTCGAGTTCGGCCCGGCGGGGCGCTTCTCCGAGCGGTTCCCGCAGCCGGTGCTCGGCGGTGTGGGCGAGCTGATCGGTGGCGGTGGGTTCCACTGGGCGCCGGGCGAGTTCACCGACGACACACAGATGGCGGTGATCGTGGCCGAGTCGTTGCTCGCCCGCAGCGGCATCGACCGCGAGCACCAGTTCGAGCGGTTCCGGGTGTGGGCTCGCACGGCCAACGACGTCGGCAACCTCACGCGCGAGGTGCTGTCCAGCGGTCTGCCTGCGGCTGAGGCGGCGGAGGCCGTGGTGGCGCGGCGGGGCGGCCGGCACACGGCGAGCAACGGGTCGCTGATGCGGGTGGCGCCCGGGGCGATCCACGTCGCGCCGGCCGGTCGCGCCGCCACGATCGCTGCCGCGCTCGAGCTGTCGGGCGTCACGCACGCCGATCCGCTGTGCCGGTGGGCGGTGGCGGTGGCCCACGAGATGATCCGTGTGGCGATCGCGGGCGACGATCCGCTGCTGGCCGTGCCCGAGGTGCTGGCGCTGATGCCCGATCCGGTGCGGGCGTGGTACGAGCCGCTGCTCGCCCCGGGGTGGGAGCCCGGGCACACCGACGTCGCCAACGGCACGGCGTTCGTGTCGCTGGCGCAGGCGGTGTGGGCGTTGCGGCGGCACGAGTCGTTCGAGGGTGCGGTCACCGCGGTGATCGACCTGGGTGGCGACACCGACACGGTGGCCGCCATCACCGGTGCGATCGCCGGTGCACGGGCGGGCATCCAGCGGATCCCGTCGCGCTGGCAGACGTACGTGCACGGCCGGGTTCCCGACGCCGACGGCGTCGACCGGCACTACGACCACCGGGCGTTGCAGCGGTTGGCGATGTCGCTGTACGGCTGGCCGCACCCCTCGGACGTCGCCGACGAGCCGGTGCTGGCGCCGGTGGAGGTGGTGCCGGGGGTGTGGGCGACCAACCGGGCCGGGGCCCGCTCGGTGGACGACGACACGGCGGTGGTGTCGCTGTGCCGGATCGACGCGGAGATGCGCGTGCCGGTGCGGCGCGAGGTGTTCCTGATCGACCGTCCGGGTGAGCACAACCCGCACCTCGACTGGGTGGTGCGCGACGTGCTCGACACCATCGACGCGTTCCGTGCCGAGGGGCGCCGGGTGCTGGTGCACTGCCACGGTGGCCGGTCACGCACCGGCCTGGTGCTCACCGCCCACCTGATGCGTCACGGCCGCTCGTTCGACGAGGCGGTGGCGCTGCTCGAGGAACGCTGGCCCCACGCCCATCTCCGCAACGCGACCTTCGCCGCCCTCGTGCGTTCAGGGGTTCTCTGAGCCGTCGATCGACCGGACCCACTCGAGGTGGACCAGCGCTTCCGGATCGGCGACCACCACGTCGTCCCGGCGCACGAGTTTCGTCAGCCGTGAAGGTCGGTCGTCGACAACGATGCGAAGCCGCTGGCCGCGGTGCACGATCACCACCGGTTCGGCGGTGGCGATCACTCGGTCCAGTACTCGCTCGAGGTCGTCGAGCGACTGGATGGTGGTGACGATCTCCATGACGAGATCGTGGACCGTCGCGGCCGCCCTCTGCCAGCCGATTCGCAGAGCCCGCGGTGCTCCGAGCGCAGGGCTCAGCGGAGGCGTTGGTAGCCGTCGAGCAGGAAGGCGATTCCGGCGGCGACGAGGCCGGCCGGGTCGGCGGCGAGCTGGCTGCGGGTGCGCATCGCGCCGTAGGGGGCGTTCCAGAAGTCGGGGTCGCCGGGTCGGTCGGCGGTCCACGGGCCGACGTACAGGTAGGGCTCGTCGCTCGAGCCGTCGCCGGGTGAGCCACCGAGGTTCACGCGGCGTTCCGCGGTGGCCTGGGCCTCGATCGCGACGTCGAAGTGCTCGGGCCACAGCCGGGGGAGCGTGGGTGCGGCGAGCGGCGAGAGCGATGCCACCACGGCGTCGAGCACGGCGGCGGTGTCGGCGAACCAGGCCGTCACCTCGGCCGCGGCCGCACCGTCGAGCGTGATCGGTACGCCGACGTCGCCGAGCGGTGGCGTGTCGTGACCGACGTCGATGGTCTCGGTGAGGTCCACGCCGGCGAACGCGGCGAGCTGCGCGAGCGAGGCGCCGTGGATGGCGGTGCTGCGCACGGAGGCCGCGCCCTCGGCGTCCGACTCGACGACGAGGTGGCCACCGGACACGCGGACGCGGCGGCCGTCGCTGCCGAGATCGGGTGTGCCGAACCCGCCGGGGGTGACGCGCAGCGAGAGCCGTCCCGTCGCCTCGATCCGGGTACGGGCCACGACGTGGACCGCGATCCGGTGGAGTTCGTTGCGTGCTTCGCCGAGGGAGCTCATGGTGCGCAGTCTCCCAGGGTTCGGCATCGAGTCGCGCCGGACCGGCCGTCGCACGGTGCGGCCGGCGGTCGTCAGCAGCCGAGGGCGGTGGCGACGGCGCGGCAGACGAGTGTCATGGTGTCGTCGTCGACGGTCGCCACGTACGACGTGAGGATCGTCCGTGCCACGGTGTGCAGGCCGTCGCAGTTCACCACCGACGGCAGACTCAGTCCGAGGTCGTCGTGTCGGAGCGGCACCTCGACGGAGAGACCGCGTGCGCTGGTGGTGATCTCCGCCACCGTCACGAGCACGCGGACGTCGATGACCTCGGATCGGGTGAGGACCAGGACGGGGCGGGGCTTGCGGCCGACGTGCGCGAGCCAGATCTCGCCGCGGTTCACTCCTCGCCCCACGCCTCAGCTGCGGCCCAGTCCGCGTCGACGCGCTCCGGGTGGCGCGCGTACGCCGCACGGTCGCGTGCGGCGAGTGCGGCACGCACCGCTGCGGCGACGCCGTCGCGCGCTGCGGCCGAGACGTTGATCTGCAGTGCTCGAGCCTGTTCGGCGAGGTCGTCGTCGAGGGTGAAAGTGGTGCGTGTCGACGCCATCATCACATGCTAGCTCCACATGCTGTCTTCCTGCCCACCGCCGTCCTGATGGCGTCCGTCCGGGCCGATCGGCACTGGCGGCGGACACGGCGCGGGAGGACGCTCGTGGTGAGCGAGTCGGACGACTCGAGACTGTGAGGCGTTCGGACGATGAGGCGTGGCCAGGGCACCTCCGACGGTCGGCCTGGTCGGCCTGGTCGGCCTGGTCGGACCGGTCGGACCGGTCGGACCGGTCGTGTGGTGCCTCGGCTGCTCGTGGCGGCGTTGGTGGCGGCATTCCTGGTGGCGACGCTGATGGTGGCGCCGATCGGGGCGGTGCGTGCCGGCGGAATGGCGCGCACCGCGGTGGCTGGTGCCGTCGACGGGTCTGCACGGCTCGTCGGCGGCACCGCCACCGAGGTGCAGGTGACCGGGCGCGGCGGTGTGCCGGCGACCGGTGTGGGTTCGGTGGCGGTGAACGTGACGGTGACGCGGCCGTCGGCGAACGCGTTCGTGACGGTGTGGCCGGCGGGCGAGTCGAGGCCGACGGCGTCGAACCTGAACGTGGTGCGCGGCCAGACGGTGGCGAACCTCGTGGTGGTGCGCGTGGGCGTGGGCGGTCGGGTGTCGCTGTACGCGAGCGGTGCGGGCGCGATGGACGTGGTGGTGGACGTGCTCGGGTGGTTCCCCACGGGTGGCGGGTTCACGGGGTTCACGCCGGCGCGGGTGCTGGACACCCGCTCGGACGGCGTGACCGTGGACGGCGCGTTCGTGGGTGGAGGCGTGCTGACCGGAGGGGCGCCGGTCGAGGTCGCGTTGGCGGGACGCGGAGGCGTGCCGCCGTCGGGTGACGGGTCGGTCGCGATCAACGTGACCGTGGCGAGCCCGACGGCGGACGCCTATCTCACGGTGTGGCCGACGGGCCGGCCGCGCCCGACCGCCTCGAACGTGGACGTGACACCCGGGCGGACGGTGCCGAACCTGGTGGTGGTGCCGCTCGGCGACGGTGGCCGGATCTCGCTGTTCCTGAACGCCGGCACCGCCGACGTGATCGTCGACGTGCTCGGCTGGTTCGCGCCCGGTGCGTCGTTCACCGGTCTCACGCCGGCACGGCTGCTCGACACGCGTGCGGGGCTGCCCACGATCGACGGCGCGTTCGCCGGATCGGGTGCGCTCACCGGCGGGTCGACGCTCGACCTGACGGTGGTCGGTCGTGGTGGTGTGCCCGCCACCGGTGTGGCGGCGGTGGCGGTGAACGTGACGGTGGTGGCGCCGACGGCGGCGATGTTCCTGACGGCGTGGCCGACGGGTTCGCCGCGCCCGACGGCGTCGAACCTGAACGCGCCAGCGGGGCGGACGGTCGCGAACGCAGTGATGGTGCCGGTGGGTGCCGGCGGTCGGGTGTCGCTGTTCGTGAACGCCGGCGCGGCCGACGTGGTGGTGGACGTGCTCGGCTGGTTCCCGCCGGGTGGTGCCTTCACCGGCGTGGTGCCGGCGCGGCTGACGGACACGCGTGGCGAGTCGGGGTACGTGCCGCTGGTGCCGGCGGTGGCGCCGTGGTCGATGGCGTTCGACGGTGTGAGCCTGTGGATCGGCGACCGGGTGAACGGTCTCGCCCGGTTCGACGTGGCCGCCGGGTCGGCCGAGCGGGTGCCGCTGCCCGGGTTCGAGTTCGCCGACGACCTGATGTTCGACGGCGAGTTCCTGTGGATGGTGCACATCGACCAGGTGGCTCGCCTCGATCCGAGCACGGGCGGGTTCCGGGTGCTCGGCCCGTGGCGTGGCGGCAGCGGCCCGACCACGCCGGTGCGGTTGGGTGATCACGTGTGGACGATGAACCGCGGCTCGAACAGCCTGTCGCGCATCGACCGTCTCACCGGAGCGACGACCGTGTCCCCGCTGCCCGACCGGGTGGCGGGCGGCAGCGGCCTCACGACCGACGGCCGGTACCTGTGGTTCCCCACGTACCTCGCCAATGCGTTCGTGCGCTTCGACCCGGCCACGCGTGCGGTGCGCACGTTCCCGCTGCCGTCGGGTGTGTCGATGCCGCTGTTCGCTGCGTTCGACGGAGGGCGTGTGTGGACCGCGAGGTTCGCGCTCGAGCCGATGCCGCGTGTGGCGCTGACGTGGGTGGACGTGGTGACCGGCGAGACCGGCGACGTGGACCTCGACCCCAACCTCGGCCACGTGACCGACCTCGTGTTCGACGGCACGCACGTGTGGGCCGCCCACAGCGCTGCGACGAGGGTGTCGCGTGTGGTGCCGGAGACCGGCGTGGTGACGATGCACGAGGTGCTGCGCGACCACGTGGACACGGAGACCATCACCCACGGCTGGGTCCAGCAACTGGCGGTGTCGGGCGACGTGCTGTGGGTGGCCTCCGCCAACGGCCTGTCCTACCTGCCGATCGGCTGAGCCGCGAGCCTGCCTGAACGCGACCTGCGATCAGGCTCCCTTGATTCGTTCGACCTTCACGCCCTTGTTGGAGTAGCGCTCCAGGCCGATCGTGTGGAGTTCGCCGACCGGTGCGGTCAGCAAACG
>CAEZSR010000115.1_pt1 | contig 13548 bp, 14 predicted proteins | sample 7264011 | NCBI WGS metagenome assembly CAEZSR01 (sample SAMEA6813783, study PRJEB35770) | freshwater metagenome | biome: Freshwater; feature: Freshwater reservoir; material: water | place: Czech Republic | collected 2016-08-15 | depth 0.5m m | reverse complement strand
CTCGGCCTCGGCGCGCTCCTGGGCCGCCCGCTGGGCGGCGAGCTGCGCCTCGTAGGCGCGGCGGATCTCCTCGTCCTTCAGCTGCTCGTACAGCACCTGCAGCTGGGCGAGCTGATCGTCGAGACTCGCCTGGCTCGCCTCGAGGGTGGCGATCACCCGCTCGTTCTCCTCACGCAGGGCGTCGACGCGGTCGCGGTCGGCCGCGAGGTCGCGCTGCACGGCGTCCACCCGGTCGACGTCGCCGGCCCCGGCGTCGAGGGCCACGGAGCGCAGCGAGCTCTCCTGCAGGCCGACGGACGGGTCCTCGACGAAGAAGAGCTGCGATCCGGTGCCGGCCTCGGTGAAGCGGCGGATGGCGATCGTCGCCATCTGGTCCTGGATCGAGGTGAGCTCGGCCTCGGCGGCAGTGACGGCGGCTTCGGCCTCGGCGATCTCGATCGCGAGGTCCTCGGCGCGCTGCTGCGCCTCGGTCCACTGCTGCGCGGTCGCGTCGGCGATGCCCTCGAGACGGAGGATCTCGGCGGCCACGTCGTCGGAGGAGAGGTCGTCGGCCTCGGCACGCACGCCGACCAGCAGCGGGACGGCCAGCGCGACGGCCAGGAACGCACGACCGACACGCGACGGGCGCCACCCGAGCGCCGGCGAGGTCGAACGTTGCGTTTTCATGACGGGCAGAGGCTAGTTCGTACACCGGCCCGTAACACATCGCGTGCGCGTGTTCAGATCCGCGCGCACCGCGGCCGGATCGAGCGCGGATCGAGCGCGGATCGAGGATGCATCGAGGGCGGATCGCCCCTGCGATCCGGCCGCCGCGTCGGAGCGCTACCGTTCGCGCCGTGACGCGACCCCGCGCGACCGGCCTCGACGTGAACACCAGGGTGCGACTGCACCTCACGTCGAGGTCGACCCCGAACCGCGACCGGAGGTCGACCCGCAACCCGAGGTCGAGGGTGCCAGCGGTGCGGACGGCGGCGCTCGTCGCCGTCGCTGCGGGTGCGGCGCTGGCGCTCACCGGGTGCGGGGCGACGTCGTCGGGGTCGCTCGGCACGGTCGACGAGGTCGTCGCCACCGACTACGTCACACTCCCGCCGCCCACCACCACGATCCCGCCCACCACGACGGCTCCGCCCGAGCCGGGATCCGTGATCACCTCGGAGGCCACCTACGTCGTGGTCGCCGGCGACTTCCCGTTCCAGGTGGCCGCCCGCTTCGGGGTCGACTTCGAGGAGTTCGTGACCCTCAACGGATGGACGATCGAGGACGGCCTGGTGCCGGAGTGGCCCGAGCCCGGCACCACGATCCGCATCCCTGCGGGCGCCACCGTGCCCGGCGGCCCGTCGGTGCTCGTGCCGGTGCCCACCACCACGACCACCGCTCCCCCGACACCGGGGTCGTCGCCCACGCCCGTCGACCCCACGGCGTCGTCCGAGCCGGCGCCGCCCACCACCGCCGACGGGTGCGGCACGTACGAGATCGTGGCGGGCGACTATCCGGTGCTGGTGGCCCAGAAACTCGGCACCACCGTGGCGGAGCTCGACGAGGCCAACGAGGACACCGAGGGCTACTCGGCGTTCTACGTCGGCCTCGAGATCGCTCGCCCCTGCTGACGCCGGCGCTCCGGTTCGTCTCGCTCCCGCTCGATCGCTGCCCGTACTGTCTCGCCGACGTACGCGGTCGATCCACCGACCCCATCTGGAGCCCGAGTGAACGACATCGCCGTCTTCCTGCTGATGGGTCTGGGCATCGGCGCGCTCTACTCGCTGCTCGGTACGGCGCTCGTGATCGTCCACCGCGGCTCGGGTGTCGTGAACTTCGCCCAGGGCGCGTTCGCGATGTACGGCGCCCTCACCTTCGACGAGGTGCGCCGCACCGGGGTCGTGCACCTTCCCCTGGTCGACATCCTCCCGACCCACCGCCTCGACGTGCCGATCACGCTGCGGCTCGCCGACGGCGGGCTGCCGGTGGTCACCTCGATCGCCGTCGCGATCGCGATGGCCGTGCTGATCGGGTTGATGGCCCATGCGCTCGTGTTCCGACCGCTGCGCGACGCCCCGGCGCTCGGCAAGGTGATCGGATCGCTCGGGACGATGCTCTACCTGCAGGGCGTGGCACACCTGAACTTCGGAGGACGGGGCCGCACGCCGGCGAGCATCGTGCCCGACGGCGTGATCGACGACTTCCTCGGCCTCGGCCGTCCGTTCCCGATCGCAGTGCTGTGGGTGTCGGCCCTCGCCGTTGCGATCGGCGTCGCGTTGTGGGCTCTCTTCCGCTTCACGCGCTTCGGCCTCGCCACCCGCGCCGCGGCGAGCAACGAGAAGGGCATCGTGCTCCTCGGCTACTCACCGCAGTTCCTGGCCGCGTGCAACTGGGTGATCGCCTCCGTGCTGTCCACCGCGGCGGCCATCGTGGTCGGATCGTTGGGCGGGTCGCTGTCGCCGATCGGGCTCAGCGCGTTGGTGGTCCCCGCCCTCGCCGCGGCCCTGCTCGGGCGGCTCCAGTCGATCGCCGTCGCCATCGCCGGCGGGTTCGGGCTCGGGGCGGTGCAGACGCTCCTCGGCTTCTTCTCGGGCCGCGACTGGTTCCCGCCCTTCCTGCGCTCCGGCGTGCGCGAGGTGGTGCCGCTCGTGATGATCGCCGTCGTGCTGTTCCTGCGCGGCAAGTCGCTGCCGGTCCGCGGCACCGTCGAGGAGCGGCGCCTGCCGCTGGCACCCGTGCCGGTCCGGATCGGTCCGCACGTCGCCGTGTGGGGCACCGCCGTCACCGTGCTCGCCCTCCTGTTCGAGGACAGCGGTCGTCCCACCGTGTTCGCGCTGGCCATGACCACGTCGATGGTCGCGTCGATCATCATGCTGTCGATGGTGGTGATCACCGGCTATGTCGGTCAGATCTCACTCGCGCAGATGTCGTTGGCGGGAGCCGCTGCGTTCGTGATGGCCCGCCTGATGGCCGACGGCTCGATCACTCCCGGCAACCCGTCCGTGGTGAACGGCCCGGGACTCCCCTGGCCGCTCGCCGCCGCGGCCGGGGTCGCCGTCGCGATCGTGGTCGGTCTGATGCTCGGCCTGCCTGCCGTGCGGATCCGCGGCACCCAACTCGCGATCGTCACCGTCGCTGCGGCGATCTCGATGCAGACGCTGTTCTTCGAGAACGCCACGATCACCGGGCTCACCTTCGGGGCGCCCGCCAACGTACGACCGGCGAGCCTGTTCGGGCTCTCGCTCGCGTCCACCGGTGACCGGGGATTGCTCGACCGTCCCGCGTTCGCCGTGTTCTGCGTGGTGGTGCTGATCGTGTGCGCCGTGCTGGTGGCCAACCTGCGCCGCAACCCGACTGGCCGCCGCTTCCTCGCGGTGCGCGCCAACGAGCGGGCCGCCGCGGCGAGCGGCATCTCGGTCGCGCGCACGAAGCTGCTGGCGTTCGGCATCGCCTCCGGGATCGCGGGCATCGGCGGGGTGATGCTCGGCTTCAAGCAGAACGACGTGTCCTCGGCCGGGTTCGTGTACCAGGCGTCGCTCGCGTTCCTGGCTTTCGCCTACCTCGGTGGCATCACGTCGATCAACGGCGCCGTGGTGGGCGGACTGCTCGCGCCGGCGGGCGTGGTGGCGGTGGCGATGGGCTACTTCCTGTCGGGCGACATCACGCGCTACACGGCCGTGATCGGTGGTGCCGGGATGATCATCACCGCGATCGTGAACCCGAACGGCATCGCGATGTCGCTGCAACCGCCGCTGCAGCGGCTGGGGAGACGACTCCGCCGGTTGGTGCTGCGACCGTCCTGACGGCCGCAAGGGTCCGGACGCGCCGGTGGCCGGCGCGTGTGCGCCGGCCACCGGGTCGCTTCGGTGAGGTCGTCTCGGTGGGAGACCGACGGATCGCCGCCGGCTCCCGTCGGGATCAGGCCTTCTTCGCAGCCTTCTTGGCGGGGGCCGCCGCCTTCTTGGCCGGGGCGGCCTTCTTCGCCGGCGCAGCCTTGGCCGCCGGGGCGGCCTTCTTGGCCGGGGCGGCCTTCTTGGCCGGAGCCGCCTTCTTGGCCGGCGCTGCGGCCTTGTTCAGCTTGGGTGCCGGGGCGGCGCCGGTGGCAACGTCCTTCAGGCCCTTCAGCGGGGTGATGCGGACCTTGGTGGAAGCCTTCACCTTCACCGGCTCGCCCGTCGCTGGGTTGCGCGCCATGCGGGCCGGCGACTTGCGGAGCTGGAACTTTGCGAAGCCGGAGATCGCCACCGGGTCGCCCTTCTTGATCGTGGCGCCGACGACGTCGACGAAGCCACGCAGGACGGCGTCGACCGCCTTGGCATCCTGTTCGGTGTGTGCCGCGATGGCAGCGACGAGTTCACGACGGTTCATGAGTCACCTTCTTGTTGTACGGGGCAGCGCTGCCCGTGCGGGCCTCGCCGGAAAACACGGTATTTCCTCGCTTTCCGCCGTTCGCGGATACCGGACTCGCGGCCGCCGACCGAGCGCCCGGCGCCGTTCCGAGTGTTCGCCACCGACGCCCCCTCGTCGGCAGCGACGAGACGGTGCGCGTGCTCGCCGAGGCCGGCGTGCCGGAGTCGCGGATGATCTGCGTTTGCGGGTGGCGAGACGATCCGACTGTCCGACGACGTCACGGTTCGCGTCCTGCCGAGCCAGCACAGCTGCGTCTGGTCGCACCAGCAGACGACCGAGCCGACCACGGCGTGCATCGGCGACCTCGGCGTCACCTGGCACGAGCAGCAGGAGCGGATGCGCGAGCTGCAGACCTACCTGTCGACCGGTCTGGCGCCGAGCGCGATCGAGCACCTGCTGTCCACGATGGGCGGGCACAGCCACCGCGGTGACGGTGGCGCACTGCTCCACGAGTTCGAGACGCCCGACGGGCGGCTGCTCGACCAGGACACGTCCGGGCACTGGTCGGGCATCCTCGACGGGCGCCGCCCGGACGCGGCGATCCTCACCGCTGCGGGCCGCGCCAACATCGACGGCCAGCCGGTGCAGGGTTCGCTGCTGCAGTTCCTGCTCGACGAGGTGGCAGTGCTGCAACCGCAGCGGGTGCTGCTGTGCCACCACGACGACTGGCTACCCGGGTTCTCGGTGCCGACGGACATGGCGCCGATCCGGGAGGCGTTCGACGGGCTCGCCACCGAACTGCTCGAGGCCGACTACCTGGAGCCGGTGCGCCTGCTCTGATCGGTGCCGGGCGAGCGGGCGGAGCGGGTGGAGCGGGTGGGACGACCGGAGCGAGCCGGGGCGACCGGCGCCGGCACCGTCGACACCAACCGACGGAGCTGACGCTCGACCACGTCGAACACCTCGTCGCTGCGCGCGGCCCGACCGAGCACGAGCGCTCCTTCGACCGCGGCGATGCTCATCGCCGCGAGGTCGTCGGCCTCGATCGCGGGCACGCCGCTGCGGACGAACGCGCCGCCGAGCGCAGTGCGCCACGCCGCGAACACCTCCCCGGCGACGTCGAGGAGTGCGCTCGACCCACCCGCGCCGACGCAGGTCGCCGCCACGGCACAGCCGCGCCGGTGGTCGCTCGACACGAGGACCGACCGCCACCCGCCGACGAAGGCCGAGACCACCAGCTCGGGCGAGTCGACGTCGAGCGCGTCGAGGAGCGCGGCCACCCCGGCCCCCACGGACGCGGCCGCCTCGCGTACCAGTTCGTCCTTGCCCCCCGGGAAGTGGTGGTAGATCGAGCCGCGTGGCGCGCCGGTGTGCTGCAGCACGTCGGAGAACGACGTGCCCTGGACGCCGTCGGTGGAGAGGAGCTCGGCAGCTCCTCGGATCATCTGCTCTCGAACGTTGCTGCGCGCCATTGACTATGTCGCCCTTCATACATAGTTTGTATGACGGACACCATACTGAGGCGCTGGCGGACGAACGCGGCGCGGGAGGGAGTCGATCGTGCGTGCACTGGTGTTCCGGGGCCCGATGCAGCTGGCGTGGGAGGACGTGCCCACCCCGGAGATCGTCGATCCACGCGACGCACTGGTGCGGCCGCTCGCCGTCGCCCGCTGCGACCTCGATCCGGCCATCGCGCTGGGTCTGTACCCGATGCCGGCGCCGTTCGTCGTCGGCCACGAGATGGTGGGCGAGGTGGTGGCGGTCGGCGACCAGGCCGGCCCGTGGCGCCCCGGCGACCGGGTGATCGTGCCGTTCCAGTTGAGCTGCGGCCGGTGCGACGCATGCCGGCGAGGGCACACGAACGCGTGCGAGCTCGTGGCGCCGGGGACCGCGTTCGGGCTCGGCCCCCACGGCGACGTCGACCTCGGTGGTGCGCTGGCCGACCTCGTCCGAGTCCCGTGGGCCGACGTGATGCTGATCGGCCTCCCCGACGGACTCGATCCGGTCGTGGCGGCCGGCATCCCCGACAACGTCTCCGACGGCTACCGCTGCGTCGCCGGCCCGCTCGCGGAACGCCCCGGCGCGCCCGTGCTCGTGGCCGGCGGGCTCGCGCCGTCGGTCGGGCTGTACGCCGCGATGTGCGCCATCGCCCTCGGTTCGGAACGAGTCGTCTACGTCGACGACGACGACACCCGGCTCCGCCTCGCCGAGGCGATCGGCGCCGAGGCGATCGACGCGACGGGCCGGTGGCACGAGGTCGACCGCCACCTCGGCACACGCTTCCCCGTGACCGTCGACGCCAACGTCCTCGACCACGGACGCGACCTCGCGCTCCGGGCCGTCGCACCGTGCGGCACGTGCACGAGCGTGTCGGGTGGGGCGCAGCGCACGTCGTCACTGCCCCTGCAGCAGATGTACCTGAAGGGCGTGCGCTACGAGATCGGCCGCGTGCACGCCATGGCGACGGCTGGCCCGGTGCTCGACCTGGTGACGAGCCGCGCGATCGATCCGGGCCGGATCATCACGCGCACGGCATCGTTCGACGAGGCCGTCGACGCGATGGTCGACCCCGGCCCGAAGGTCGTCTTCGTGAACGACCGGACCTGAGCAGGCCCGCCCCTACTGCGAACGCAGTACCCGGAGAGCCTGCGTCGGGAGGATTCGCCGGAAGCCGTCGACGTTCACGATGACGGCATGATCCACGTCGAACACCTCACCAAGACCTACGGCACCACACGGGCGGTGGACGACCTCTCCTTCGAGGTGCGTCCCGGCATCGTGACGGGCTTCCTCGGCCCCAACGGCGCCGGCAAGTCCACCACCATGCGCATGATCCTCGGGCTCGACCGCCCGACCGCGGGACGTGCCACCGTGAACGGACGGGTCCTCGCCGACCACCCCGCTCCCCTCACCCAGATCGGCTCGCTCCTCGAGGCACGGGCGATCCACCCGAAGCGGTCGGCCCGGAACCACCACCGGGCACTCGCCGCGACGACGGGCATTCCCGAGCGCCGCGTGGACGAGGTGCTCGACGTGGTCGGCCTCACCGACGTCGCCGACCGCGTGGCGGGCGGATTCTCGCTCGGCATGGGCCAGCGCCTGGGCATCGCGTCCGCGCTGCTCGGCGATCCGGAGACGATCATGCTCGACGAGCCGGTGAACGGCCTCGACCCCGAGGGCATCCTGTGGATCCGCCACCTGCTCAAGGACCTCGCCGCCGAGGGTCGCACCGTGCTCGTGTCGTCGCACCTGATGAGCGAGATGGCGCTCACCGCGGAGCACTTCGTGATCATCGGCCGCGGACGGCTCATCGCCGACGTCTCGGCCGCCCAGCTCGCGGCGATGTCGGCCGGTGACCGCGTGTACGTGCGCACCCCCGACGGTGCGCTGCTGCGACAGGTGCTCGCCGCCGACGGGGTGGAGGTGCGCAACGTCGACACCGCGCCCTCGACGACCAGGAGATCGGTGCGGTCTCCATCGCCGCGATCGTCGGCGCGCTGGTGCTCATCGTCGCTCGGCACCGCTGGCCGATCCCGACGCTCGGCGTCGGTCTCGTCGCGGCGTTCGTGGCGACCGCGACCACCGGGCAGCCGACGGCGCTCATCCCGGCGGTGATGGTGCTGCTGTACGAGGTGGCCGTCCGCCACGACCGCCGCACCGCCGTCCGTGCCGGCATCGCCGGCGTGGCCACGATGCTCTCGATGATCGCGATCCTGGTGTCCACCGACCTCCTGGGCCCCGAGCTGCTGGCCGGCCTCGCGTGGCCCACGCTCGCCGTCGCCGCAGGCGACGCCGTGCGCAGCCGGCGCGAAGCGATCGCCGCGGCGGAGGAACGCGCGGCCCGGGCCGAGGCGACGCGCGAGGAGGCGGTGCGCGTGGTGCGTGAGTGCCGGGCCGACGTCGTGCTGATGGACATCCGCATGCCCGGTGTCGACGGCATCGAGGCCACGCGGCAGATCACCGGCGACGACGACCTGGCCGGCGTGAAGGTGATCGTGCTCACCACCTTCGAGCTCGACGAGCACGTCGTCGAGGCGCTGCGGGCCGGCGCCTCGGGGTTCGTCGGCAAGGGCATCGAGCCGGCGGACCTGCTCGACGCGATCCGGGTCGTCGCGTCCGGCGACGCGCTCCTGTCACCGCGAGCGACGCAGGCGATGCTGGCCGAATTCGCTCGGAGCAGGCCGTCGGCCGACGAGCCCGGCCGGGCCTCGACGCTGCTCGACATGCTCACGAGCCGCGAGCGCGAGGTGATGGCGCTCGCCGCACACGGGCTCTCCAACGACGAGATCGCCGAGCGGCTGCACCTGTCGCCGCTCACCGCGAAGACGCACGCGAACCGGGCGATGATGAAGCTCCACGTGCGCGACCGGGCCCAGTTGGTGGTCCTCGCCTACCAGACCGGGCTGGTGCGACCCGGCGGCACGATCTGACCCGGACGACCGCGGTCAGGCGCTCACGCGGTCCGGGAGGCTCGCCGGGCGCGCACCAGCGAGCGCACGTCGACCAGTGCAACGGCCACGCCGAGCGTCCGCCGCCAGGGGTTGACACCCGTCGAGATCTCCGCCGCCGCCCACCATGCGAGGGCGGCGTTGGCGGTGAGGCGGGCGATGCGGCGCACGAGCGGCGCCGGCGCCACCACCGCGACCACGAGGGCGACGATCACGATCCACATCGGCGCGTTGGGCGCCTGCCCGATCGTGCGGCCGCCCGTGGTGCGGTCGCGGAACCACCAGTCCCCCGACGTGATGCGTGTCGCCATGACCACACCGTACGCAGCCGCCGTCCCCGGCGCACGGCCCCGCCGTCCCCGGCGCACGGCCCCGCCCTGCGCCTGAGGGCGGGCAGTCACCGTGGCGTCGCTCCGGCGTGGTGCGTCGGCACCGGGACGTCGCCAGGTGTTCGCTTGTGGTCCGGCGGCTCCGCCGTCACGCTGACACCGATGGCCACGTCAGGTGCCACCTCGTCGACCCCGACCGTCGAACCGGCAGCCGGACGTTCGCCGTCGGGCTGGTTCCGCGACCCGAGCGGTCGACACGAGGCCCGGTGGTACTCGGTCGGCATGCCGACGAAGCTGGTCCGCGACGGATCGACGGAGGGGTACGACCCGACGCCGGTGCTCGACCTCTCCCCACCGCAGCCAGTGCCGTCGGGCACGGACGGCAGGGTGCCCGCAGCTCGCGCCGGCACCGTCAGGGCGCTGCGCGCGCAGATCGTCTCCGCCCTCTCTCGCTGACGGCACACGTCGGCTGGGGGAAGCACCGCCCGCCTGCTGATCGGACGACGTTCCGCCGAGCGGGCCGGGGCGGGCGGGGGCGGAACGTGTCGGGTCGCGTTCAGCGTCGTGACGCCGCCCGGACCGATGCTGGCACGGGCACGTGCGGCGCGAGGTTCGCCGCCGGCACCGGTGGGTCCGACACCACACGGAACGGCACGGTGCCCGCCCACACATCGGTGCCGAGATCGCCGGGGTCGTCCTTCGGGTCGCCCGTGCGCACCTTCGCCGACGCCTCGTCGATCGGGAGCGCGATCACCTTCGTGGCGGCGATCTCCTTGGCGGTCGGGCGGCGGATCTCGCTGGACCGCCCCGGCAGCACGTGATCGACGATCGCGTCGAGTGCCCGCATCGCCTCGTCGGGATCGTCCACCAGTCGAGCGCGTCCGAAGATCATCACCGACCGGTAGTTCATCGAGCTCCAGAACCCGGAACGAGCGACCACGAGGCCGTCGAGGTGGGTGATCGTGCAGCACGCCTCGATGCCACCGGCCAGACGGCGCAGGGCACGGCTGGCGGCAGATCCGTGCACGTAGAGGATGTCGCCGAGGCGGGCGTGGATCGTGGGGACCACCAGCGGGTGGCCGTCGACGTCGGTGAGACCCAGGTGGCAGATCGGTGCCTCGTCGACGATCGCGTGGATGAGGGCGAGGTCGTGGCTGCCTCGCTGCGGCTCGCGTCGCAGCCGGGTGCGCTCGGTGTGGTGCACGGGGTCCTCCTGTGTCGTCGCGCTCAGGCGAGGGGTGGGGCGAAGACGGCGACCGCGGTGAAGCCGTCCGTCGGGTCGACGACCGCTCCGTCGGACTGCACGTGGTGGACGATCACGACGCCCGCCTCGGGCGAGCGACGAGCTCACCACCGCAGTTGGTGCAGCGATGCCCGAGCGCCTCGCCGCACGCGGAGCAGAACGTGCACTCGAAGCTGCAGATGAGCGCCGGTCCGTCGTCGACCAGCCCGCTGTCGCACCGCTCACACGATGTACGCATGTCCAGCACCGCTGTCCTCCTCGTCCCGGGCCGCTCGGGAACTCCGACTTCGAGCCGACTCTACGAACGAGGTAGACAGAAGTCCAACATCTGTCTACGCTTGCCGACATGACGACCGACGATTCCCACGAGGCCCGCCTCTCCAACACCGGCATCGTGCTGCCGGCGCCGCTGCCGGCCTTCGGCCAGTACGTGCCGGCGGTGCTCCACGGCGACCAGCTGTGGGTGGGCGGCCACTTCGGCACACGCACCGACGGCGGCATCCACACCGGTCGCTGCGGCGCCGACGTCACGACTGCAGCGGCCCGCGAGGCGGCCCGCTCGGCGGCGCTCAACCTCGTGTCCACCGTGCGCGACACACTCGGCACGCTCGACCGGGTCGTCCGCGTGGCGCACGTGTACGGCGTGGTGAACGCCACACCGGAGTTCCTCGAGCACACATCGGTGATCGACGCCGCGTCCGACGTGCTCGTGGAGGTGTTCGGCGAAGCCGGACGTCACGCCCGCCTGGCCGTCGGGGTGTCGTCACTGCCGGCGAACCTCGTGCTCGAGATCCAGGCCACGCTCGTCGTGGCGTCCTGAGTGCACTCGTACGCTGCACCCATGAGCGACCGACCGGCCATCGACTTCCAGTTCGGCGGACGGCTCTCCCTCGACCTCACCTGGACGGTGCGCTACCGCGCCGTGTTCCCGACCGAGCTGCTCGCCACTCCCGCCGACGTGCGCCGCTGGTTCGAGGCGGTCGGGCTCCCGGCACCCGATCGTCCGTCGGTCGCCGATCTCCACGACACCCGCGAGCTCCGCGAGGCGATCCACCGGGCGGCGACCGCCCTCGTCGAGGGCAGCCGCATCCAGGCCGCCGACCGCTCGCTGATCAACCGCCGGGCCGCCACTCCCCCGCCCTTCCCCGTGCTGACCGCCGACGGGGTGAGGCGATGGGACATGGCGACGGGAACGGGGACGGCGCCTGCGCTCAGCGTCGTGGCACGCGACGCGATCGAGTTGTTCGCAGCCGCCGGCGACGGGCGCCTCCGTCGGTGCAGCGGGCCGCAGTGCAGCCTCCTGTTCCACGACGACTCGCGACCGGGAGCGCGTCGGTGGTGCGCCACCGCCCGCTGCGGCAACCGCGCGAACACCAAGGCCTACCGCGACCGTCGGCGCGATCCGGTCTGATCGGACGCCGGCCCAGCAGAGGCTCCGAATCCCTGCCGTCGCGACCGCCGCGACGGCCTCGCCGACGGTCGCACCGAACCGACCAGTGAGAACGGCGTCAGTGGGTGACGGCCGCCGAGGGGCGGGAGGCGCCGCGGCCGACGATCAGCTCGTCGTAGCGCACGAACAGGCGCGGGAGGCCCGTGCGTTCGCGCGCGGCTCGCAGCCGGAGCGCGATGTCGACGAGCAGGTCACGGGCCGCTCGGCCCGGCCAGTCGTCCGGCAGTAACTCGTACGGCAGCAGCGGGTCGTTGCGGATGCAACGCTCGAAGTCGGCGACCGCCTCGACCGCCTCGGCGAGCGCTGCCGTCGGATCGTCGATCGCGGACGTCGCGCCGACCGGTCCGTGGCGCTCGAGGAACGCTCGGTATCCGTCGGCGGTGTCGGAGAGCGGCCACAGGTGAGCGGCGATCTCGCGCGGATCGGAGCGTCCGTGGACCGTCCAGGCCGTGATCTCCGCCGTCACGACCGCGTCGCGCACGCCCAGACGCTCGATCGTCTCGTCGAGCCAGTGGCTCCAGTCCGCACCGTGGACGTACACGCCGGGCATCAGGGACGCTGCCCCGAGCGAGACCAGCGCGTCGCGGAGTTCGTGGCGCTGCACCCGGCGGTCCTCCCCGAGCGTGAACGAGATCGTCCGCCAGCGCCCGTCCCACGGGTCGTCACCGTCGTCCTGCCGGAACGCCGCGGCCAGCCACTCGGGCTCTGGACCGTGGAGGTGCTCGTGCCGGTCGGTGGCCGTGAGCACCGCGTGACGTCCACGGCCGACCGAGGTGAGGAGCCCCTCGTCGACGAGCCGCGACAGCACCAGCCGGATCTGGTGCACGGTGCAGCCGAGCGCGGCACCGACGTCGAACGCGTCGGCGGCGCGCAGCGTGCCGCGTTCGTCCACGAGGGCGAGGACGAGCGATCGCGACGAGAGGGTGGAGGGCGTGCGGCCCGCTCGCTCCGGGCGTGTCATGCGCCGCCGTCCAGGCGGTCGGCCATCCACCGACGGAACTGCCAGCACAGCGTCTCCAACGGGCTGGCGTACTGGGCGACGGCGGCACGGCTGTGCAGCCCCTGCCAGGTGCGCGTGTTCACGTCGATGTCCTCCGCGTTGATCGCCACCATCGACTCGGCCAGGAACGCTGCGCCGCTGCCGTCCGGATCCGACTCCGGATCCACGAGCACGTGGATGTCGAGCACGCTCCGGTCGTGCGCGAGCGGGCGGACCTCCAGCCACACGCACGACGACGGCGGGTTGAACGCCAGCAGCAGGGTCGGGAACACGGCGAGCAGCACGAAACCGTCGACGCCGGGAACCACGCTGTCGTGGTCGAGGATCCCCCAGTGCCGCGCCGACGCGTCACGCGCCCGCGACCGCTTCCCGGGGAAGGTGGCGTCGAGCGTCTCGCGATGGGTGCCGGCGTGGTGGTACGACTCCAGCGCGTTCTCGACGCTGACCTTCCAGTTCCACGGTGACGGGTACTCCAGGGTGTGGGTGCGCACCATCCGCTCGAGACCCCAGTCCGCGACGTGCGGTTCCAGGTCGGCCAGCGTGTCGGCCAGTGGCGCCGCGTCGGCGTCGAGATGCACGAAGACGATGCCGTGCCACTCCTCCACCGCATACCGGGGCAGGCACACCGACGCGGGGTCGAACAGCTCGTGGCCCTGCATGTCGGGCGCAGCGGCCAGTGAGCCGTCGAGCCGGTAGGTCCACAGGTGGTACGAGCACTGGATCGCACGAGCGACGCCGCGGCCGTCGAGCAT
>CAEZSR010000114.1_pt1 | contig 13569 bp, 13 predicted proteins | sample 7264011 | NCBI WGS metagenome assembly CAEZSR01 (sample SAMEA6813783, study PRJEB35770) | freshwater metagenome | biome: Freshwater; feature: Freshwater reservoir; material: water | place: Czech Republic | collected 2016-08-15 | depth 0.5m m | reverse complement strand
GGTCGGCGGCCCGCGCCGCCTCGGCGGCGCGGACGGCTTCGGCGGCATGGGCGTGGGCGTTGGCGACGAGCTGGTCGGCCTCCACCTGGGCGCGTCGCCGGATCGCGTCGGCCTCCTTCTCGGCGGCCGCCACGGCGGCGTCGGCATCGACATTGGCCTGCTCGACGATCCGCTCCACCTGCTGGCGGGCCGACTCGAGCATCTCGGCGGTCTGGCGGGTCCACGACGAGACGATGTCCTCGGTCACCCGTGACGAGGTGACACCTCCCGCGGCCGCTGCTGCAGCGGTGGCGGCGATGTCGGGCGTCGTCGACGCTGCGGCGCGCAGGTCCTCGATCTCGGCGCGCAGCGCTGCGTTCTGCTGGTCGAGCTCCCGGAGCTCGGCGGCCATCGTGCTGACGAATCGCTTCACCTGCTGCGGGTCGTAGCCGCGCCTCACCGTGTCGAGGCGAGCCTCGAGCGCTCCGTCCACCATGTCCGCCATGTCGCGAGTGTACGGAGCGTGTCGTCGGGGTGTCATCGGGTGGTCGTCAGGATTTGCTCACGCTGCGTCGCCCTGCGCGCCCGCGATGCCACGCAACGTGAGTAGACGGTGGGGTGCGATCGGTGAGGCTCAGCCGGCGATCACGACCGGGATCGCGCTGAACTCGCCGGGGTCGGTCTCGAGCCCCGTGTCGCCGCGCACCAGCAGCGTGACGACCGTGCCCGCCGGCACGTCGGTGAGGTCGACCACCGCCTCGTACGGCTCGGGCGTCTCGAGCGCGCCGCCCGACGCGATCACGGTGTCACCGATGCGGTCGGTCGTGCCGGCGGGGAAGGCGCTCACGAGGATGGTCGCCTCGTAACCACGTGCGGCACCGCGCACCGTGAGCGGCGCAGCGGGGACGGTGGAGCCGGAGGCGGGCTCGTCGATCGAGACCTCGGGGCGGACGGCGGCGAGCACGAACCAGCCGTCGTCGGGACCGAGCTGGCGCAGCAGCAGGAGGCTGCGCACGACGCTCGATCCGGGACCGCCCTCACCGGGCGAGAACACCTCGATCTCGCCGCTGCGCGAATCACCGGCCATGAACTCGCCCAGCACCGCCGGCACACCGATCAGGTCCTCGACGAACGAGCGTGCCGCGTCCTCGGGTGTGGTGAACACCACGTCGGCGGCCGGCCAGATCGCCGGCTGCTCGAGCCCGGACGGGGTCGTGGTGGTGGGTGCCACCGTGGTGGGGGCGACCGTCGTGGGCGCAACGGTCGTGGGCGCCACCGTCGTGGGCGCGACCGTGGTCGGCGTGACCGTCGTGGGTGTGACCGTGGTCGGCGCGGCGGTCGTGGCCGGTTCGGTGGTCTCCGGCGCCGACGTCGCCGGCGACGCCTCGTCGTCACCGCACGACACGAACAGCACGCCGACGAGAAAGGCGAACGGGATCAGCAGGAGCAGCGAGCGCCGACGACGACGACCGACCGGGTGCTCCGAGCGTGACGGGGTGGACTGCGTGGATCGCGTGGATCGCGTGGATCGCGTGGTCATGGCGCACCTCCGAGGTGGGGCCACCGTCCAGCATCGCACCGGGCCCGGCCCTCACCAGGGCACAACGACCCGGAACCCACTCCTCCCGCGGGATCCCGATCGGGCATCCTGTCGGCCATGCGACACCGCTTCAGCCAGATCGACGTGTTCACCGACCGCGCCTACCTCGGCAACCCGCTCGCGGTGGTGCACGACGCCGACGGCCTCGACGACGAGACGCTGCGGTCGTTCGCCACCTGGACGAACCTCTCCGAGACCACCTTCCTCCTCCCGCCGACCGACCCTGCCGCCGACTACCGCGTGCGGATCTTCAGCCTCGCCAACGAGTTGCCGTTCGCCGGTCACCCCACGCTCGGTACGTGCCACGCCTGGCTGGAGGCCGGCGGGGTACCGCGCCACGCCGACCGGGTGGTGCAGCAGTGCGGTGCCGGTCTGGTCGAGGTGCGGCGCACCCCGGAGGGGCTCGCGTTCGCGGCGCCGCCGCTGCTGCGGTCGGGTCCGGTCGACGACGAGCTGAAGGTGCACCTCGCCGCGTCGCTGCGCATCGACCCCGACGACATCGTGGACGCCGCATGGGCCGACAACGGGCCGGGGTGGGTGGCGGTGTTGCTCGCCGACGCCGACGCCGTGCTCGCGCTGCAGCCGGGCGTCGTCGACCTCGACATCGGCGTGGTCGGCCCGCACGCGCCGGGCCACGAGACCGCGTTCGAGGTGCGGGCGTTCTTCCCGAAGCAGGGAACCACGGTGGAGGACCCGGTGACCGGCAGCCTCAACGCGTCGCTCGCGCAGTGGCTGCTCGCCGAGGGGCGTGCCGTCGTTCCGTACGTGGCCGCGCAGGGCACCGCCAGCGGCCGGCGCGGTCGGGTGCACGTCGACCGCGACGACGCCGGCGTCATCTGGGTGGGCGGTGGCACGGTCACGTGCATCACCGGTGAGGTGGAGATCGGCTGACCGTGGGGGCCGCGACCTGCGACCCGACGGTCGTCGCGCCCCGGGCGTTCGGACCGGGAGGTCGTCAGACCGGGAGGTAGAAGGTGAGCAGGTCGGCGAGCACCGGCGGGAACAGCACCGCCATCGCCTCACGCTGACGGCCGAGCAGCACGTCGGGGTGCAGCCGTTCCAGGCCGACCGCGCCGTGCGGGCCGAGCAGCAGCGGTGCCAGCACATCCGGCGGCACCCCCGACCCGCCGGCGCTCACCGGAGCCTGCAACGGCCCGCCCTCGGCGACCGGGCCCATCCCGTCGGGCCCGATCCGGAACCGCACGTGCGACCGGTACGACGACAGCAGCACCTCCTGCTCGCCGAGGCCCGCCTCGGCCCACCGCGCCGACAGCACCGGCCGGAGCCGTTCGAGCACGGGCGCCAGCCGTTCGATCCGGGCGTAGAACCAGTGGCCTGCGTCGGCCGGATCCACCGGTGCGAGCAGCGGGCCGACGAGGTCGTGCACCGGGGTGCCGGGACGGTCCATGGCGAGGACCGTCGCGTCCCCGGGTCCGTGCTCCGAGGCGAGCCGGTGCGCGTGCGCCACGATCGCCTCCACGCCCGCACGGCTCCCCGCGATCTCGCCGAGCACGACGCCCTCGTCCGGCGGGGTCGCCCGGGCCGTGGCGATCACCCGGCCGTCGTGCGTCGCCACCCACTGCGCCGAACCGTCGCGTGCGCACAGCCACCGCCAGCAGCCGGGGGAGTGCGGCATCGACACGGCGACGGCCGCCTGCTCCGCGTCCTGCAGTTCCTGCATCGCCGCGACGTCGTCGAGCGCCGCCGGGCGCACGACGACCGACGGGTCGGGGGACGGCACGATGTCGAGCACCCGGGTGTCGGGGATGCGCATCGAGTACGCGTACCCGAACTGCCGGTAGAAGAACGGGATCCCGATCATCACCTGCAGCACGTCGCCACGGTCGGCCGAGCGCCGGTGGGCGAGCGCCATCAGGTCGCGGACCAGGCCCCGACCCTCGTACGACGGCATCGTCGCCACCATCTCCACCTGCGCCGCCGGCAACGCCACACCGCCCACGCGCACGGTCTCTCGCAGCAGCGTGGCGGTCGACACCACGCGCCGGCCCTGCGGCAGCGAGGGGTCGACGGCGACGAGCACCGAGCCGACGCCCTCGTCGGGATCGGCCGCGACGAGGCGCAGGTCGACCGCGTCGGCGTCGTCGCCGCGGTCGGCGAGCAGGGCGGCCACCTCGTCGAGCTCGTCGTCGTGCGCGCTGCGCAGCTCGATCGCGTCGTCACGGGGCACGCCGGGATCGTACGATGCGCCACACTGGCGACGTGGGAACCACCGCTGGACCCGACCACCGCGACGAGCTCGACGACCTCGACCTCCTCTGCGACGAGGCGATCGCCGAGCCGCACGCGTACCTGGCGCGCTTCCGTGACCGGCAGCCCGTCGTGTGGAGCGAACGTCACCGCGCCTGGGTCGTGCTCGGCCACCCCGAGCTCGACGCCGCGTTCCGCGCCCCGGAGCTGTCGACCGAACGCATGGGAGCGTTCCGGTCACGGCTGACCGGCAGTCGCGCCGAGGCCCTCGCGAGGGCCGTCGAGCTGCTGGAGGGGTGGATGCTGTTCCACGACCCGCCCGAGCACACCCGGCTGCGGGCACCGCTCGCACGTCAGTTCACCCCGAAGGCCGTGTCCGCGCTCGAGCAGGAGATCACCGCCGTCTGCGACGAGCTGATCGAGGCCGCCGCCGTCCGGCTGGAGCGCGGTGAGGTGGTGGACCTCGTCGAGGCGTTCTCCCACCCGCTGCCCGCTGCCGTGATCGGCCGGCTGTTCGGCGTCCCCGACGACCTGCAGGACTGGCTCGCCGCGTGGAGCGCCCGCTTCGGTGTGGTGGTCTTCGGGGCCACCCGCCGGCCCGATTACGAGGAGATGGCCCGCGCCGCGGGCGAGGACTTCCACGTCCACCTCGGCCGGTTGCTCGCCGAACGCCGCAGCGACCCGCGTGACGACCTCGTGAGCCTGCTCGCGGCCAACGACGACCTCGACGACACCGAGGTGCTGGGCGCGTGCTCGCTGCTGCTGTTCGCCGGGCACGACACCACCACGTCGCTGCTGTCGACCGCCGTGCTCGGACTCATCGCCCACCCCGACCAGCGCGACCGGCTCGCCTCGCTCGCCACCGTCGGTCGCGACGCCGAACCCGCCACGCCCTCCTCGCCCGATCGGGTGGAGGCCCGCGATCGGGCGATCGAGGAGTTCCTCCGCTACGACGGCGCCGCCAAGGCGATGATGCGCGTCGTGGCCGAACCGCTCGAGCTCGGCGGGTGCGAGCTGCGGCCCGGCGACGCCGTGTTCCTCACGATCCTCGCCGCGAACCGCGACCCGCGGGTGTTCGAGGCTCCCGACGAGCTGCGGCTCGACCGCCGGCCCAACCCGCACCTCGCGTTCGGGCACGGGGTGCACTTCTGCCTCGGTGCGTCGCTGGCCCGGCTGGAGCTGCGGATCGCACTCCCACGGCTCGTCGCCCGCCTCCCGGAGCTGCAGGTCGCCGGGCCGGTGCGCTGGAAGCCGACGATCAGCGACCGATCGGCGGCCGAGGTGCCGGTGCGCCTCGCCCGCACCGGAACGCCCCACCCGGTCGGGTGACCCCCGCCGGGGCCCGCGTTCCGGATGACGGAACGACCGGCTCCGGACGCGTCGGTCGCCGGGTACACTCCGTGTACGGGGATCGTTCCATGTCCCCGAGAAAGCAAAGGTTCATTGCAATGGCGACCGGTACCGTCAAGTTCTTCAATGCTCAGAAGGGCTATGGCTTCATCTCTCGCGAAGACGGTCCCGACGTCTTCGTCCACTTCTCGAACATCGAAGGTTCCGGCTACCGGTCCCTCGACGAAGGGCAGCGGGTCGAGTTCGAGATCGGCCAGGGCCGCAAGGGCGACGAAGCCCTCAAGGTCAAGGCGATCTGACGCACCCGCGTCCGACATCTCGACATGTGGAGGCGGGGCTGCGGCCCCGCCTCCCGGCGTTTTCGGGCCCGTCAGCGTGTCGGGGCCGCGTGTCAGGTGCCGGCGAGCGCGGCCACGACCGGGGCGAACGCCTCGACGTCGCCACCGCCGACGATGATGTAGGAGAACCCCCAGCGCTCGCGGCGCTCGAGCAGGTCGTCGATCAGCTTCGACGGCGGTCCCACGAGTGCGAACGGCGTGGTCTCGATCATCTGCTCCTCCACGCCGATGGCGGACGCCAGGAACGACACGGTGGCGGCACGCTCCTCGGTGACCTGCACCATGAAGACCCGCACGTTCATCTCGATCTGCTCGAGGCGCGGGCCGGCTGCCGCCTTCACGATCGCCACCTTCTCGTCCACGGACTCCGCCGTCATCGTCGCGATCGCGTCGGGCCCCACGACGCCGGCGTGCATCGACGCGTTCACGCCGATGATGTCGGCCTCGCGGGCCGCGATGGACAGCACCCGCTTGCCGCCGCCGCCGATCAGGATCGGCGGACACGGTGCCTGCACCGGCTTCGGCGTGCCGTTCATCCCCGTGACGCGGTAGTGCTCACCCTCGAACGAGAACGGCTCGGCGCCCATCAGCCCCTTGATGACCGCGAGGCCCTCCTCGAAGCGGTCGATGCGGACGCCCGCACGGTCGTAGGTCATGCCGGCACGCTCGTAGTCGGAGATCATCCAGCCCGCGCCGATGCCGATCTCGAGCCGGCCCTCGGACAGCAGGTCCATGGTGGCCAGTTCCTTGGCCAGCACCACGGGATGCTTGTAGTCGTTGTCCCACACCAGCGCACCGATGCGCAGCGACGTCGTCGCGTCGGCCACCGTCATCAGCGCCGGCACCGGCGCGAGTTGGTCGTCGAAGTGGTCGGGCATCGTGAGCACCGAGTAGCCGAGATCCTCGGCGCGGGTGGCGAGTCCCACCCACTCGGCGCGTGACGCGGCGCCGGCAGCCTGGACACCGAAGCGGAACGGTCGGGGAGCGGTCATGCGGGCACCCTAGCGAGCGGGCGACGGTGGGCGAGGGGTGACCGGAGCCGCGACCGGTGCACCACTAGCGTTGCCCTCGCTGTGCGACCCGTGGCGTGGACCTTCCGACTCGTGGCGATCGTGCTCGCCGGAGCGCTGCTGCTGTCGGCGATCGTGATCGCCACCGCACCACGGCTCTGGCGTGTCGCGAACGCGCACGAGGAGGTGCCGGTCGTCCTGCCGACCGACTTCGAACCGCTCTCGCAGCGCACGCTCGTCTACGACGTCGCGGGGAACGTGATCGCCGTGTTCGAACGGGAGAACAGCCAGCCGATCTCGCTCGGGCAGGTGCCGCCGAGCGTGCTCGACGCGATCCTCGCCGTCGAGGACAACGAGTTCTTCCTCCACAAGGGCGTGAACGTGCGCGGCCTCGTGCGGGCCACCCTGTCCAACTTCGCGAGCGACGCCCCTCGCCAGGGCGCGAGCACGATCACCCAGCAGGTGGTGAAGAACGAGCTGCTCGCCGGACTCGAACGCGACGGCCGCTACAAGCTGCTCCAGGTGCACTACGCGCTGATGCTCGAGAAGGAGATGCCGAAGGAGCAGATCCTCGAGCGCTACCTCAACACCATCTTCTTCGGGAACAACGCCTACGGCCTCCAGGCCGCCGCCGAGGTGTACTTCGGCAAGAGCGTCGACCAGCTCGACACCATCGAGGGCGCGTTCCTGGCCGGCCTCATCCGCTCGCCGTCGGGGTACGACCCGATCCGTCGTCCAGAGCGCTCGCGTGCCCGCTTCCGCCAGGTGGTGGAACGCCTCGTCGACGTCGGCATGGTGCCCGCCGAGCAGGAGGAGGCGATCGCCGAGGGCTGGGAGATCCCCGAGCGGCTGCAGGCGCTGCCCACCTTCGACACGCGCCCCACCTACTACACCGAGGCTCTCCGCGAGTACCTGCTGGAGCGCTCGAACATCCTCGGCGACACCGAGCAGGAGCGCGCCAACCTGCTCTACCGCGGCGGGCTGCGCATCTACACCACCCTCGACCCGAACCTGCAGCGCTTCGCCGAGGAGGCCCGCAACACCCTGCCCGACACGCGCGTCGGCATCGACGCGGCGATGGTGTCGATCGACGCCCGGTCCGGTGCCATCCGGGCGATGGTCGGCGGCCGCGGGTTCCGCCCGCGCACCAACGAGATCAACATGGCGCTCGTCCCGCGCCAGACCGGGTCGAGCATCAAGATGTTCATCCTCGCCGCCGCCATCCAGGCCGGCGCCACCCCGGCCGACACCATCGACGGACGCCGCGGCTGCCTGCTGCCGAACCCCGGCGATCCGAAGAACCCGTTCCTCATCGACGGTGGCGTGGCCGGTTCGCTCGGCACGCTGGAGAACGCCACCTGGACCTCGCTGAACTGCGCCTTCGCCCGGCTCTCGCAGATCGTGGGGCTCAACCGCGTGGTCGACACCACCTACCGGATGGCGAACTCCAGCTACCTGTACCGCGGCCAGCCCGAGGAGGACCGCGAACCGATCCAGCCGTACGCCAGCTTCGCGACCGGCGCCAACGAGATGAGCCCGCTCGACATGGCGTCCGGGGCGCAGACGCTGGCCAACAACGGTGTGCACCTCGAGCCGTACTACGTCGAATGGATCGACCGGGCGAACGGTACGCGGCTGTACACCCACCAGAGCACGCCGCAGCAGGTGTTCGACGAGGCGACGGCGCTCACCACCACGTCGGTCCTGAAGGGCGTGCTCTCACGTGGCACCGCCCGGCGTGCGCTGAGCGAGTTCCCGTTCCCGGCCGCCGGCAAGACCGGGACCCAGCAGGACAACACCAACTCCTGGTTCGTCGGCTACACGCCGCAGCTCGCGACCGCCGTGTGGGTGGGCGACCCCGACGGCTACACGGAGATGACCGCCGAGAACGTCCCCGAGTTCTACGCGCTCGACGGCGTCGAGGCCGTGCAGGGCGGCACCTACCCGGCCCGCATCTGGGGCGCGTTCCAGGCGGCAGCGCTGTACGGGGCACCGATCGAGGACTGGGCGCCGCCGCCGCCTCCCGCCCGACCGGCCGCCCGGCTGTTCCTGCCGGGGGAGGAGTGCGCCTACCGCGTGATCCGCGGCACGATCGGACCCGACGGTTCGATCGTCACCACCCCACCGCAGACCACCGTCCCGGCGGACCCCGGCCCAGGAGGCGATCCGGGCGGCAACCCGGGAGGCGATCCGGGCGTGCCGACCGGCACGGACGTCGCCGAGACCACGCCGACTACGGTGGCGCCCGTGATCATCCAACTCGTGCCCGACGGCACCACCATCCCGCCCGAGGTGGTCGACCCGACGGCACCGCTGCCGTCCGTCGAACCCCGAACGGCGGTGCTCAGCTGCGCTGCGCTCCCGGCCGGTGTCGTCGTGCGCCCACCGAGCGAGGACTGACGTGAACGGTCCCGGACTGCTCGTCCTCCAGCTCGTCGACAGCCGCATCGACGCGATCGACGGCCGTCGCCGTCGACAGCCCGAGCGGGCCGCGTTCGACACCGCGGCCAACGCCCACGCCGCACTGCTCGCCGAGCGTGCACGGCACCAGGCGGCGCACGACGCCGCGAGCCGGGCGATCGAGGACGCCGAGCGCGCCGGAGCGGAGCTCGACACCAAGCAGCGCCGACTCGAGGCACAGCTGAAGACCGTCATCGCACCCCGCGAGGCCGAAGCGCTGATGAGCGAGATCGCCCAGCTGCAGGCCAAGCACGCCGACCTCGACGACGCCGAGCTCGGCTCGATGGAGCAGCAGGCCGAGGCCGAGGCCGAGCTCGCCTCGCTGGCCGAACGCGAACCCGCGCTCGTCGCCGCGCTCGACGAGGCCCGCGCCGCGCTCGCCGCCGCCGATGCGGTCCTCGACGCCGAGCTGGCCGATCTCACCGCGCAGCGGGCCGAGGCGGCCGCCGTGCTCGTCGCCTCCGAGATCGCCACGTACGACTCGCTCCGGCGCCGTCACGGTGGCGTCGCCGTCGCCGCGCTCGAGAAGCACCGGTGCAGTGCCTGTCACGTCGACCTGTCGCCGGTCGAGGAGGAGCAGGTGAAGGCCACGCCGCCCGGCGAGCTGCCCGAGTGCCCGCACTGCGCCCGGCTGCTCGTCGTCTGAGCCCGGCCGAGCGTCCACCGAGCCTCCACCGAGCGTCCACCGAGCCTCCGGAACCCACGATGCTGCTCTGGTTCGTCGCCACCGCGGTGCTCACGGTGCACACCGTGTTCCGCGACCCGCGGTTCGACCACCGGTGGCTGATCGTCGGGGTGCTGCTGCCCGACGTCGTCGACGTGTGGTTCGGTGGTGCGCGGGTGCTGCACAGCGTGACCGGCGCCGTGATCGTGCTCACGGTGGTGATGCTCGCGACGATCGGCCGCCGACCGCTGCGCAAGCGGCTGCTGGGCATCCCGATCGGCGTGATGCTCCACCTCGTGTTCGACGGTGCGTTCGACGACCCGAACGTGTTCTGGTGGCCGTTCACGGGTGGGTTCGACGACGCGGCGCTGCCGGTCGTGAGCCGCGGCTGGTGGAACCTCGCCCTGGAGGTCGCCGGCGCGGGGCTGATCGCCTGGTCGTGGCGTCGCTTCGGCCTCGCCGATCCCCAGCGCCGACAGCTGTTCCGCACGACCGGCCAGCTGCACCCCGTCGCCACTGTCGACTGACGCGAGCGCACCAGCGAGAAATCTCGCGATCCGCACTCGTCCCGGAGCCTCCACCCACCGATAGTTGAGGTGTGAGCGGACAGGAACGCCAGCGGGTCGCCGGTGGACGGCACCGGAACGGAGACGACGGCCAGGGCCGTCTCGCGCAGGTGATCCCGTTCCGGCCCCGCCCCGAGCCGACCCCCGTCGAACCGATCACGTGGTACGACGCCCATCGCTTCGAGCGTGGCGCCCGCTATCGCGAGATCCCCACCGGTCGGACCGGTTACTTCATCGGCGTGTCCGAGGTGCCACCGCTCACGGCCATCGACCTGTCGCCGCTCGTGCTGCTGTTCCGCGACCCCGAGACCGGGGCGATGTGGATCTGCTCCGAGTCCGAGGCGATGGTGGGCGTCGGGTACGAGCCGGTCTCCTGGGAGCTGTCGCTCTGAATGGACCGGTGGCGGGCCGGTGGCGGTCGTGTCGCCACCGACGTGTGCCCCCGGACGGGGGTCGACCTCCCGTCGGGGTGAAATCCATGACGATCGCGTGCGTGGGGTTCCGACGCTGCGTAGTGTTGCGCTCTGCGGATCTCCGGTACGGATTGGCTCTCCCAACGTGCCCACGTCGTGCCGTCGAGGCCCGCAGCCCATCCCTTTCCGCCGGGGGATGGGCACGCGCCCGCACACGTGCTGCACTCGGATGGCCGTGCCGGCGAACCACGAGGGACTCGGTGGCCGGTGACGGTGAGCCGGTCTGTAAGCGGGGCACGATTCCGGGCGAATTCGCAGCCTGTGGAGATGCACGAGAACGCCCGTCTACCTGCGATTTCGTGTCACGTCACTTCATGTCAGTTAAGGCGCCTTCCCAACCCCCTTCTCACCGCCAAGTACGGATGGGTGGAGCTCACTAGTCCGCCGAGTTCTGGGCCGACCCGACGGCTCAAGCTGCGCAGCCAGCGCGCCCAATTGCAGGTGCTCGAGCGCCGGATCGGGTGGCGCTACCGCTGAGGTTGGGATCAAGGAACTGGGCCCGAACGCCCCTCGCAGGAGCGGCGTCGCCGGGAGCTGAGCGCTATGGTGAAACCCGGTGGATCCAGCTCCGTTTCTCTTGCCGCGCTTCCAGAATCCTCCGCTGGACGAAGTTGCGATCGGTCTGCTTTTCGACAGGCTCGAGGGGTTCACTGACCTCCATGCGGGCCTGTTCTGGCGCAGCGTCAAGGGCGAGTACCCACGGTCACTCTCGCGTCCCCGGGTCGACGAGGAGGCGGAGGTGTTGTCCGGATCACCGCTTCGGCGGCTTGTCCTGCCTTCGTTCGGAATTCTCGAGCCCGGTGACAGCATTGGGATTCGAACGTGGCTCGTGAGCGCCGATGACTCGCTGCTGCTGCAGATTCAGGACACCCATTTCCTGCGCAACTGGCGTAAGCGGGACTCCTTTGAGTATCCCCATCACGAATCGTTCCGGGCAGGGTTCTGGGATGCCTACGATCGATTCCTCGAGCTGCTCGACGAAGAAGCGATAGAGCGGCCGAAAGTCCGTCAAGTGGAGATCTCGTACTTCAACTGGATCACCGACGACATCGACTTCTTCGTCCCCGGCCAAGCCCTCCGGCTGTCTGATCCTGGACTTTCATCACGACCGGAGTTGCTCTCATGGAAGTCCACCTTTCTCGATCATGTCGACGGCGCGCCCGTCGGTCGACTTTGGATAGAACTACAGCCGGGCGCTCGAAAGGACGCTCGCCAGGAGGACGCAGTCATCGGCTACCGCCTGTCGATCACCTACAGGGCTCCGCTCGATGACCCAGACCGAGACCGGATCGATTCTGCTGTCTCCCGCGGTCGTGAACTCATTGATCGCACCTTCCTTGACGTCACGAGCGTAGAAGCGCAGGAACGCTGGGGCCGGATTCAATGAGCAGCCAGACCATTAGGTTCGAGGTGAATCCGTCCGCCTCGAGCTACGTCACCACCCATCCTCCGACGCGCCCAACACGCCAGCCATGGCGATCTGGAACCACCTGGGTGACGGCAGACGTTGCCTCATTCGCCGAGATCCGCTTCGCGGAGTCCGGACCGTCAGCATCGAGTACGCGTGATTTCCTTACGGAGCCGGCGTGGCGCGCCTACGTGCGGGCGCGCCTCGCTGCGTTGGACCGCACTGGTCGCATCAAGGATGGCTATCCGCCTCTTGAGACGCTGATGGGAGCGTGGCGCGTGGCGCATCGTGTTCTCGGTCAGAGCGGTCGGACGCCGTCCGTGCTGCCTGGCGAGGACCGAACTGTCGAGTTCGTTTGGAATCGCGACGGATGGCACATCGAGCTGGAGATTGGGGACGGTCACGAACCTCCTTACATCTGGGCGCGTCGGGTCGATGACGAAACCGACGTCGTTTCTGGCGACTTGGACGAGCACGAGGGCTTCCTCAAGGATGTCCTCGGCGCGACGGACTAGGAGCCGCCTCCGTTGCATCCTTGTGCGCAGGCATCACACATCCCCGACGACCACCGACTGTGGCGGAGGATCGAAGACGCAGACGACCGTCTCGAATGGGACGCCGCAGCGGGCTGCCATTGGCCTCGGCGGGAACCACCGAGCGTTCAGGTCGATGACGACGGTATGTCGGCCTACTGGGCAGAACACCTTGAGCAGACGCACGGGGAAACGCCCGAAGTCGTGCTCACGCCACAGCACACTCTGGTCTTTGAGTTCGATGTTTCAGCGGCACGGAACGCGCTGTTCCTCGTGAACCACACCCCGCAGGCAACTACTGCGCCGGACTGCGCCCACACATCTGTGACCTACCGCGCAGGAACTTCTATGTCGAGTGGGCGAGCAGCCAAGGACGATCGCCGGAATCAGCGCTTCCTCATGTCGAGGATGATGCGGCTTGCTCACGGCGAGATCACAACGCAACCTCCCCCCGGCGCGTAGCGCGCAGATCGAGCGCTTGCCACCCATCCGCTTAGCGAGGCTATTGCCGATCAGCTGCCTCGCGGTGGCGGAGGCGTGCCTCGCGGTGGGCGTCGACGGGCGTACTATGGCCCACGACCTGCGCCACGTGGCGGCGAACTCGCCGATCGCTGCAGGGCTGTCGGTGGCCGCGGTGTGGGCGCTGCTCAGGCACTCGTCACCGGTCGAGACGCTCGAGGTGTACACGCACCTGTGGCCGACGGACGAGGAGTGTACGAGGGACGAGATCGGCCGCGCGTCGGTTAGCTGGGTGGCGGCACGATGACGGCTGGTGTCACCGTTGCGTCACGCTGCGACCCGTCGAGCACAAACGCCCAGGTCGCAGGCATAGTGACGGTGAGCCGGTCTGTAAGCGGGGTTCTGTCGTGCCGTCTCCGGCACGGGTGACCATCCATCTGTGCGATCCACCCGAGGGGTGCCCGCACCGGCCGTGGCCGGTCCGGGCGGACGAGCCGCCCATCCCCTCTGTTCGATCTTGC
>CAEZSR010000112.1_pt1 | contig 13639 bp, 11 predicted proteins | sample 7264011 | NCBI WGS metagenome assembly CAEZSR01 (sample SAMEA6813783, study PRJEB35770) | freshwater metagenome | biome: Freshwater; feature: Freshwater reservoir; material: water | place: Czech Republic | collected 2016-08-15 | depth 0.5m m | reverse complement strand
TACCTCTACATCAACCCCGATCTCACGGTGCACCTGCTGCGGCCGCCGGTCGGCGAGTGGGTGGGGATGCGGACGGGGTCGTACTACGGACCCGTCGGCTCGGGTCTGGCCGAATCGGCGTTGTTCGACGAGCACGGTCGGGTCGGGCGCAGCTGCCAGAGCCTCTTCGTCGACGCTCGCTGAGCAGTGCTCGGCGCGAGGTCGGCGCTCGGTCGGGGCTCGGTCGGGGCTCGGTCGGGTCGCGTGACGCACGGCGTCGGACGACCGTTGGGCACGTGTGCCGGCACCGCCCTACGATGCGGCGCATGGCCGACGTGACCATCTACCACAACCCGAATTGAAACTCCTCCGTCAATGCCGTGCGCATTGCCGAGGAACTGGATGTCGACGCCGAGATCGTGCTCTACCTGAAGACGCCGCCCGACGCGGCGACGCTGGAGCGCATCATCGCGAAGCTGGAGGACCCGGTCACCGACCTGGTCCGTCGTGACAGCCTCTGGAACAAGCTCGGTCTCACCGACGCGGACGCCGCCACGCCCGAGCAGGTCGTGGCGCTGCTGGTGAAGCACAAGCAGCTGCTCCAGCGGCCGGTCGTGGTCACGAAGAAGAAGGCCATCGTCGGCCGACCGAAGGACCGGGTGCGCGAGCTCCTGAGCTGAGCCGTCGGGCGCTCAGCGGTCCCACGGCCGCCGGCGTCGCTGCATCCGGCCGTCGAGGGCCTGCAGCACCAGCAGCAGCAACACGGCGCCCACGATCGCGGTGCCGATCGACGCGAACAGCTCGGCGTCGTCGTTGTCGATCCCAGCGCCGCGCATCAGGCCACCGCCGATCAGCGCGCCGATCACCCCGACGGAGATCGTGTACAGGCAGCCGTTGCGCTCGTCCTTCACGATCCAGCGGGCGACGCCTCCGGCGATCAGCCCGACGATCACCCACGCCAACAGATCCATGCCGGCATGGTACGCCTGACGGGAAACCGGCGCCGGGTCGCTGTGTAGCGTCGCCGTCGATGGACCCCGTTCGCCCCACCTCCGGCTGGCCGCTGCTGCGCCGGGTGCTGTGGGAGCAGCGGCGGGGCCTGATCGCCGGCATGCTGATCGGGCTCGCGTGGAGCGCGAGCAAGGTGGCGGTGCCGCGACTCACCCGGCTCGCGGTGGACCGCGGCGTGATCGGCCGCGAGAGCCTGTGGTTCTGGAGCGGGCTCATCGCCGCCATGGCGGTGATCGCCGGTGTGTTCTCCGGGTGGCGGCGATGGGTCGCGTTCCGGGAGAGCCGGCTCACCGAGACGCGCCTGCGCGAGCAACTGTTCGGCCACGTCATGCGACTGCACGTCGGCTACCACGACCACACCCAGACCGGGCAGCTGATGAGCCGTGCGTCGAGCGACATGCTGCAGATCCAGGGGTTCGTGGTGATGATCCCGCTCACCGCGTCGAACCTCGCGATGGTCGTCGCCGTGGTGATCGTGCTGTTCACGTCGCAGCCGCTGCTCGCGCTGATCGCCCTGGCGCCGTTGCCGGTGGTGAACCTGCTCGCCCAGCGGTTCTCGCGCACGATCCACCCGGCCGTGCTCGCCGTGCAGGCCGAGCAGGCGCAACTCGCCACCGTGGTGGAGGAGAGCGTGAGCGGCGTGCGGGTGGTGAAGGGGTTCGGCGCCGAGCAGGTGCAGGCCGCGAAGCTGCGGGTGGAGGCCGACGACATCCGTCGCGAGTCGCTGAAGTCGGCCCGGGTGCGCAGCACGTTCCTGCCGGCGCTCGACCTGTTGCCGAACCTCGGGATGATCGCCGTGCTCGGCATCGGCGGTCACCGGGTGCTGAACGGCGAGATGACCTACGGCGAGATGTTCGAGTTCTTCCTCTACGTCGTGCTGCTCGTGGCCCCGCTGCGCAGCCTCGGCATGACGGTGGCGTTCGGTCAGCGGGCCGCGGCCGCGCTGTTGCGCGTGAACGAGGTGTTCACCACCGTGCCCGAGGTGGACGACCCGCCGAAGCCGCGACCGCTGCCGACGGAGCCGCCCGTCGGTGGTGTGCGATTCCGGCACGTCACGTTCGGCTACGACCCGTCGGCCCCGGTGCTGCGCGGCTTCGACCTCACGATCGAGCCGGGTCGATCCGTGGCCCTCGTCGGCGCGACCGGCAGCGGCAAGAGCACGGTGGCACGCCTGCTCACCCGCTTCTACGACGTCCAGGACGGCAAGGTGCAGATCGACGGGGTCGACGTGCGCGACCTGCGGCTCACCGACCTGCGCCGCGCCGTCGGCATCGTGTTCGAGGACACCTTCCTGTTCAACGACACGGTGGTCGGCAACATCGCCTTCGCCCGGCCCGACGCGCCGATCGAGGAGGTGCACCGTGCGGCGACGCTGGCCGGCGCGCACGACTTCGTCACCCAACTGCCGCAGGGGTACGACACCGTGATCGGCGAGCGCGGCTTCTCGCTCAGCGGCGGTCAGCGGCAGCGCATCGCGATCGCCCGTGCGATCCTGGCCGACCCGCGGGTGCTGGTGCTCGACGACGCCACGAGCGCGGTCGACCCGTCGAAGGAGCACGAGATCCGCGACGCGATGGCCACGGTGATGCGCGGTCGCACCACGATCGTGATCGCGCACCGCCCCGGCACGATCGCCCTGGCCGACACGGTGGTGCTGGTCGACGACGGCCGGGTCGCCGCCACGGGCACGCACGACGAGTTGCTCGCCACCAGCGAGCGGTACCGCGAGGTGCTGGCCGCGTTGCGCGAGGAGGACGTCGACGACACCGACGATGCCGTCCCCGTCGCCGATCCGGCATCCGGCGCGGCGTCCGACGAGGAGGTGCGCGGCTGATGTGGGCCTCTGGCGCGCTGAGCGACGAGGACCGCCTCGACCGCGAGGAGACGAGCCGCGTGCTGCGCCGCTCGATCGAGTTCGCCACGCCCTACAAGCGGTTCATCTACGCCGCGATCGGGTTCGTGACGATCACCACCGTCTGCACGGTGGCGGGGCCGCTGCTCGTGAAGTACGCGACCGACGAGGGCCTGGGTGGCGGTGTCGGTGCGGGGAGCGTGTCGGCGCTGAACACGGCGGTCGTGGCCTACGTGGTGGTGGTGGTGATCAACTACCTCGCCGGCCGGCAGCAGTACCTGGCGATCAACAACGCGGGTGAGGGGTTCCTGCGCGACCTGCGGGTGCGGGTGTTCGACCGGCTGCAGGCGCAGTCGATGGCGTTCTACGACCGGAACAAGGCGGGCGTGCTCGTGTCGCGCATGACCGCCGACATCGAGAGCATGGGCGAGCTCATCCAGTGGGGCCTGCTCCAGTTCGTGTCCGCAGGCCTGCTGCTGGTGTTCACCCTGATCACGCTCGCCGTCCTGAGCTGGGAGCTGACGCTCGTGGTGATGGTGGTGCTGCCGATCATCGTCGCCGCGTCGGTGCGGTTCCAGCGGCAGTCGAACAAGGCCTACCTCGACGTGCGCGAGAAGGTGGGGCAGAACCTGTCGTCGCTGCAGGAGGGGATCGCCGGGGTGCGGGTCATCCAGGCGTACGACCGTCAGGACGAGCAGATCCGCCGCTTCCACGGCACCAACCGGGCGCTGTACCGCAGCCACCTGCACAGCGTGCGGGTGAGTGTGTGGTACTTCGGGCTCGTCGAGTGGGTCGGCGTGTTCGCGATCGCCGTGGTGATCGGCGTTGGCGGGTGGCTCAGCCACAACGGCAGCATCGAGGTCGGCACCGTGGCGGCGTTCGTGCTGCTGCTCGCCAACCTGTTCGAGCCGGTGCAGCAGCTGTCGCAGCTGTACAACACCGTGCAGTCGGCGGCCGCGTCGCTGCACAAGCTGTACGGCCTGATCGACGCCGAGCCAGACGTCGGCGAGCACCCGCACCCGGTGACCCTGCCGGCCCGTGGCGCGCTGGAGGCGCACGACCTCACGTTCCGCTACGACGGCGCGGAGCGCAACGCGCTCACCCGCGTGTCGATCCGGGTGGCCCCGGGCGAGCGGCTCGCGCTGGTCGGCCCCACCGGCGCGGGCAAGAGCACGCTCGCGAAGCTGCTGTCGCGGTTGTACGACCCGTCCGACGGACGGGTGACCTTCGGCGACGTCGACCTGCGCGTGGCGTCGATGGCGTCGTTGCGCGAGCGGATCGTGGTGGTGCCCCAGGAGGGCTTCCTGTTCGGCGGCACGATCCGCGACAACATCCGTATCGCCCGGTCGTCGGCCACCGACGACGAGGTCGCCGCTGCGCTCGACCGGATCGGGGCGCTGGAGCGCTTCGAGGAGTTCCCCGACGGTCTCGACACCGAGGTGCGCGAGCGGGGTTCGCGCCTGTCGGCGGGGGAGCGGCAGCTGATCTCGCTCGCCCGCGCCGCGCTGGTGGATCCGGCCGTGCTGGTGCTCGACGAGGCGACGAGCAACCTCGACCCGGGCACCGAGGTGGTGGTGGAGCGAGCGCTCGAGACGCTGATGACCGGCCGCACCGTGATCGTGGTGGCGCACCGCCTGTCCACCGTGCGCCGGGCGGACCGGATCGCCGTGGTGGATCACGCGAAGCTCGTCGAGCTCGGCACCCACGACGAGCTCGTCGAGCGCGGCGGCCGCTACGCGGCGCTCGCCGAGGCGTGGGCCCGCAGCCAACCCACCGCCGGCTGACCGCGGGACACGCTTCTGGGTGCCGGCGGTCGCTCGTGACCAGCGTCGGTGAGTCGGGCGTGGCGCCCAGGTCGTTGCGGTCGGGGTCCTGGGTGCCAGCGGTCGCTCGTGATCAGCGTCGGTGAGTCGGGCGTGGCGCCCAGGTCGTTCCGGTTCGGGTTCTGGGTGCCGGCGGTCGCTCGTGATCAGCGTCGGTGAGTCGGGTGTGGCGCCCAGGTCGTTACGGTCGGGGTCCTGGGTGCCGGCGTTCGGTCGTGATCAGCCCCGGTGAGTTGTGCGTGGCGCCCAGGACGGGCGGGCGTGAGTGCGTGCGCCGTCAGGGCGTGTGGCGGCGGGTCTCGGCCTTCGACTGCTCGATCGGCGCGTCACCGTCGGGTGCCCACCACCAGGCGTAGGTGAGGTGGTCGGGCTCGGGGACGTGGATCACGATCTCCATCGTGAACGGCCCGAACGGCGTGGGCTGGACGAAGCGGGACGAGCCGGGCTCGGACGCCACCATCTCCGTCACGAACGGCGACTCGGAGTGCGCCACGAAGAGCCGGTCGCACCCGTCGGGACCCGGCGACAGCACCGAGTGCTCACGGTGCAGCACACCCTCGTCGCGGGAGGCGGCGTCGTAGTCGAGGGCGACGCCACCGTTGGGGAGCGGCGTGACGGTGATGCGGGCCACGAACGGCCCGCTCTCGAGGCCGCCACCCGGGCCGACGTAGAGGCCCGGCGAGGCGGCGAGGAGCTCGGCGACCGACATGGGCGGCACGGTACCGCAGCCATCCGAGTGGCAGCGGCGCACCCGGGTGTGCCCCACGCCCTCGGATGGACGTGTGGCACTCGGGCGGACCGGTGGGACTCGGGTGGAGCGCTGGGACTCGGGCGGACCGGAGACACTCGGGCGGACCGGTGGGACTCGGATGGACCGCTGGGACTCGGGGTCGGGCCGGGTCAGGCCTTGTCGAAGACGAGGACGAACTCGAGCAGGCCGTCGTCCTTCACGACGGCGAAGCCGTTCGACGGGTCCGGGATCTCGTAGTCGGAGAACAAGATCGGGATCGAGCCGAGCACGCCGATGCGGCCGCCCTCGAGTTGCGCCGTCAGGTCGAAGGTGACCGAGCGGGTGACGCCGCGCAGCGTGAGGTCGCCGGTGGCGGACGCCGTGATCTGCTCGCCCTCGGCCGGGACCGCACCGAACTCGATCGGCGTCGTGAGCACGAAGGTGGAGGTGGGGAACTCGTCGGTGCTCATGATCCGCGTGCGGAACTGGCCGTCGCGGAGGTCGCTGTCGCTGGTGATCGAGGCCATGTCGACGGTGAACTCGGCGGCGGTGGCGGTGGAGCCGTCGATGGTGAGCGTGCCCGTCACCTGGTTCGTGCGGCCGGCGCCTTCGGTGTCCACGCCGCCGAGCACCTCGCTCACCCGGTAGCCGAGCGTGGAGTCCTGGCTGATGTTCCACACCCCGCTCACGTCGGACGTCGCGGCGGCGGTGGTGGGTGCGGCCGTGGTGTCCGCAGCGGGGGCGGTGGTGGCGGCGGCCGGCTCGGTGGCCGGCGGTGCGGCGGTCGTCTCCACTGCGGCGTCGGGGGCGTCGGGAGCGGTGGTGGCGTTCAGCGCGGCATCGAGGTCGCCGGTGTCGAGCGCCTCGGGTGCGTCGTCACGCAGGAGGATGAACGCGTAGACCCCGCCGACGCCGAGCACGAGCAGGGCACAGACGGCGATGACGATCTTGCGGGTACGGCTCACGGTTCCTCCTGGGGACGTCGCGGTCGGGCACGGGCGGACGGGGAGCGCCGGGCGTTCCCGACGACGCCATCATGGCAGAGCTTGCGATCGCAAGGAAGACGCAATGGGTGAAAGTTCGGTGAGAAGGGCGGTCGTTGCGGCATCCGTCGTCGGGTGTCCGTCGTGGGTGCCGACGAACGGTTGCTGACGTGTGACGTACGCACCCTCGCCGGGCGCGAAACCGCTCCGGTCTCGCGGCGACCGTGCCGATACCCTCGACACTTGCTGTGAGCAACCATCCCTTCCGTCCGTTGCGCCATCGGAGCGTCCGCCTGCTGTGGTCGGCCGCGCTCGTGAGCGACATCGGCACGTGGGTGCAGCTCATCGTCGTCGGCAGCCTCGTGGCCGCCGACACCGGCTCGGCCGTGCAGACCGGTCTCGTCGCCCTCGCGACCTTCATGCCGCAGGGCATCGCGTCGCCGATCGGTGGCCTGCTCGCGGACAAGTTCGACCGTCGCCGGGTGTTCGCCTCCGCCCTGTTGCTCCAGGCCACGATGACCGCAGCGCTCGCCGCCGTGCTGGGTGCCGGCGTCCGCGACCCGGCGGTGCTCACCGCGATCATCCTGGTCGCGAGTGGCGCGGGTGCGCTCGGCGCCCCGTCGTACCAGGCGATGCTGCCCGACCTGGTCGAGCCCGACGAGCTGATGGCGATGATCTCCCTCGGCGTGTACTCGTGGAACGGCGGCCGCATCCTCGGCCCGATGATCGGCACGGTGCTCGCCGCCACGGTCGGCCCGGCGTGGACGATCGCGTTCAACGCCGCCACCTTCGTCGTCCTGTCGGGCGCGGTCTGGGCCGTGCGACGATCGTTCCGGCCCCACGGCGGCGCGGACGGCACGATCGGCGAGCGCCTGGTCGGTGGGTGGCGGGCGCTGCGCGTGGCGCCCGGCTGCTTCCACGGCGTGATGATCGCGATCCTGGTGAACCTCACGCTGATCCCGTTCATGGGCCTCATCCCGATCTTCGCCTCGGCGGAGTTCGACGGCGGCACGGGCCTCACCGGTGCGATGAGCTCGGCGCAGGGGATCGGTGCGATCTTCGGCGGGCTGTTGGTCACGATGCTCGCCGTGCGCGTGCGCCGCAGCCGGATGGTGGCGATCGTGATCGGCTGGTTGGCGGCCGCGCTGCTGGCGTACGCGACGTCGCCCAACCAGGTCGCCGTCATCGCCTGCGCCGCCGTGCTGGGCGCCGGCACCTCGGCGTTCTTCGTCACCGTGTCCACGATCATCCAGCGCGACGCGCCGCCGGAGAGCCGGGGCCGGATCATGTCGCTGAACCAGGCGTCGATGGGCGTGTCGTACGGCATCGGCCTGATGGTGATCGGCTCGATCGGCGACCTCGCCAACCTGCGGGTCGCCTTCACCGTCGGTGCGGTCGCGCTCCTGGCGGGCTTCCTGGTGCTGCGCCACCGCTCGAACACGTGGTATCCGGCGATCGACGGTGACGCGGCCGAGAGCGGCCCGCGCCTCGTCAGCGCGTAGCGAGTGTCCGACGTCGTCGGGTGCTGATCGGGCTCCGATCGCGCACGTCACCCGAACCCTCGGTACGTTGACCCGATGCCCCGAGAGCGGATCTACACGAAGGCCGGCGACGACGGCACCACCGGTCTGTTCTACGGCGGGCGGGTGCCCAAGGACAGCGAGCTGCCCACGGCATACGGCACCGTCGACGAGGCGCAGGCGGTGCTCGGCCTCGCTCGGGCACAGGCCGGTCCGGGTTCGCCGGTCGACGAGGTGCTGGTGCCGATCATGCGCGACCTGTACGTGCTGATGGCCGAGCTCGCCACGTTGCCGGAGAACCGCTCGAAGCTGCAGCCGGGCATGTCGAGCGTGACCGAGGAGATGGTGCTGCGCCTCGAGCGCACGATCGACGACCTCGACGAGCAGTTCGAGCACCCCACCGAGTTCGTGGTGCCGGGCGGAGACGTGGTGGCGGCGTGGCTGGATCTCGGCCGCACGGTCGTGCGCCGCGCGGAGCGGCTCGCGCTGCGCGCCGCCGAGCCGCCGTCGCAGGTGGTGCCGTACCTCAACCGGCTGTCCGACCTGCTCTGGACGATGGCGCGCTGGCGCGAGGGGACGAGCCTCGTCGCCAAGGACGTCTGACCCGTCGTCGCGCCCGGCGCCGCCTCGCGACGCCCCGGTGGCGTCGATCGCGACGGGAGGAGTTCTGAGGAGTTCGGACACGATCCGTGGCAGGGCCCGCGTCGTCCGCCAGACTGCATGCCCATGACCGCGAGCCCCGTGACCGTCGAGATCGTCAAGTCCGCCCCGCGCGGCGCCGAGGCCGTCGGTGTGCCCGTCGCCTCCTCCGGCCCCGTACCCCGCCAGCTCGGCCTCAGCCGGGCCGCGCTGTCTGCGAACGGCTTCGACGGCAAGCCCGGCCAGGTGCTCGTGCTGCCGTCGGCCACCGGGCCGACGCTGATCGCGATCGGCATCGGCGACCCGTCCGAGCTCACCGCCAACGGCCTCCGCTCCGCCGCGGCCTCGCTGGTGCGGGCCGCCGGCAAGCGCAGCACGATCGCTACGTCGCTCGCGGATCTGGAGGGGGTCGACTCCAAGGCGGCCGGCCAGGCCGTGGTGGAGGGTGCGCTGCTCGCCGCCTACCGGTACATCGGGCTCAAGACCGACACGTCGGGCGCGTCCACGCTCAGCCGTATCAGCCTCGTCGTCGGCGACAAGCGCACCCCGGGCGTGCGCGCCGGAGTCGACCGTGGCACGGTCACCGCCCGCGCGGTGCACCTGGCCCGCGATCTCGCCAACACGCCGCCCGCGTACCTCACCGCCCGGAAGATGGCCGAGCGCGCCGTCGCCGTGGCGGCGGAGACCGGCCTCGGGGTGGAGGTGTTCGACAAGGACAAGCTCGCCGCGATGGGCTGCGGCGGCATGATCGGTGTCAACCAGGGCAGCACCGAGCCGCCGCGCATGGTGAAGCTCACCTACACGCCGCGCAACCCGACCGGTCACCTCGTGCTGGTCGGCAAGGGCGTCATGTACGACTCGGGCGGCATCAGCCTCAAGCCGAGCGACGCCTCGCACGCCAAGATGAAGATGGACATGAGCGGTGCTGCCGCGGTGCTCGCCACGATGAGCACGCTGAAGGCGCTGAAGTGCCGGGCCCAGGTGACCGGCTACCTGATGTGCACCGACAACATGCCGTCGGGGAGTGCGCTCAAGCTGGGTGACGTGCTCACGTTCCGCAACGGCAAGACCGCCGAGATCCACAACACCGACGCCGAGGGTCGCCTGGTGCTCGCCGACGGCCTGTCGCTGGCCGTCGAGGACGGTGCCGACGCGATCGTCGACATCGCCACGCTCACCGGTGCGGCCATCGCGGCGCTCGGCCCCAAGTTCGCCGCCGTGCTCGGCAACGACCAGGCCTGGGTGGACACGGTGCGCGGCGCGTCGGCCCGCGTCGACGAGTCGATGTGGCAGCTGCCGCTCGCGAAGGAGTACCGCAAGCTGCTCGACTCGCAGGTGGCCGACATGAAGAACGTCGGCGGCCCCTACGGCGGCGCCATCACCGCCGCGCTGTTCCTCAACGAGTTCGTGGGCAGCACCCGCTGGGCGCACCTCGACATCGCCGGGCCGATGGACTCCGACGCCGACGACGGATGGCTGTCACGAGGGGCCACCGGCTACGGCACGCGCACGCTCATCGAGCTCGCCACGGCGTTCGTCCGATGATCGCCATCACGGGTTGGACCATCCCTGCGCTGATCATCGGCCTCGTCTGCCTCGTCGCCGGGGCGGAGTTCCTGGTGAAGGGCGCCGCCTCCATCGCCGCGCGGCTCGGCATCGCTCCCGTGGTGGTGGGCCTCACCGTCGTCGCGTTCGGCACGAGCGCACCCGAGTTCGCGGTGAGTGCCAGCGCGGCGCTCTCGGGTGAGACCGACGTCGCGCTCGGCAACGTGGTGGGCAGCAACATCGTCAACATCCTGCTGATCCTCGGTGCGTCGGCGGTGGTCGGCGGCCTCGTGGTGTCCGCCCGGATCATCAGGCTCGACATCCCGATCATGATCGGGGTCGGCGTGTTGGCGCTCGTGCTCTCGCTCGACAACTCGATCGGCCGCATCGACGGCGTGATCCTGTTCCTCGGCATCATCGTGTACACGGTGTGGCTGATCCGTGCCGCGCGGCGCGAGAAGCAGGGCGTCGTCGACGAGTTCGAGAAGGGCACCGAGGAGGTCGAGGGCTCGATCAAGGACAAGCCGCTGATCGTCCAGATCGGCCTGGTGATCGTGGGCCTCGGCATCCTGATCGTCGGCTCGCAGCTGCTGGTGAACTCGGCCACCGACATCGCGACCGATCTCGGCGTGAGCGAGCTCGTCATCGGCCTGACGGTCGTGGCCGTCGGCACGTCGCTTCCCGAGTTCGCGACGTCGATGCTCGCGGCGTTCCGCGGCGAGCGCGACATCGCCGTCGGCAACGTCGTGGGCTCGAACATCTTCAACCTGCTGTGCGTGCTGGGCGCGTCGGGCGTGCTGGCGAGCGATGGCATCCCGGTCACCGACGGTGCCCTGCGGCTCGACTACCCGGTGATGATCGCGGCGTCGTTCGTGCTGCTGCCGATCGTGTGGAACGGGTTCAAGATCAAGCGCTGGGAGGGTCTGCTGCTGTGCGCCTTCTACGTGGTCTACGTGGTGTACCTCATCCTCGACTCCAACGACCATGATGCACAGGACGTGGTGGGACCGGCGGCGCTGATCGTCAGCGGTCTGGTGCTGCTCACCTTCTGCGTGACCGGCTACCAGGGGTGGCGCCGACACCGGGCGTCGGGAGCCACGCTCGCGTGAGCCGGCGCGCCCCGGCGGCGCGCCTGTCCTACGGTGTGGCGCGATGACCTCGGGAGCCACACGATGAAGGTGCTGTTCGCGACGGCCGAACTCGCGCCACTCGTACGCGTGGGCGGGCTGGCCGCCGCGGCGGCGGGCCTGGTCGACGAGCTGCGCCGGCAGGGCGTCGACGTGGAGGTCGCGCTGCCCGACTACAGCGGTCTCGTGCTGCTCGACGAGCAGGTGGTCGACCTCGACGTCCCGGCGTGGGCCGCCCCTGCCCGAGCCCGGCGGGGCCACACCGCCGACGGGCTCGACGTCACCCTCGTCGACGTCCCCGGCATCTGGCGGCCGCACCCGTACCTACAGCCGAGCGGCGAGGGCTGGTGGGACAACGACGAGCGGTTCTTCCGCTTCTCGGCAGCCGTGGCCGCGCTGGCCCGATCGCGCCGGCCCGACGTGTTGCACCTCAACGACTGGCACACGGCGAGCGCGCTCGCGCACCTCGACCCGGCCCCGCCGACGATGCTCACCATCCACACGCTCGGCTACCAGGGCACCACCAACGCCGGCTGGCTCCCTGCGTTCGCGTACCACCGGAGCGCGTTCGAGTGGTTCGGCGCGGTCAACCCGCTCGTGGGTGCGATCCGCCTCGCCGACGTCGTCGTCGCGGTGAGCCCCACCTACGCCCGCGAGATCCTCACCCCGGAGGGCGGTTTCGGGGTGGAGGGCGTGCTGCGTGAGCGCGGCGAGTCGCTGGTGGGGATCCTCAACGGCATCGACACCACGGCATGGGACCCGGCCACCGACCCGCACCTGCCGGTCCGCTACGACCGCACCGACCTCGCCGGGAAGGACGCCAACCGGGCGGCGTTGCGTGCCGAGCTGGGCCTGCCCGAGATGCCCGGTGCGCTGGCCGTGGTGGTGAGCCGCCTCGTCGACCAGAAGGGCATCGACCTGGTGCTGCCGCTGCTGCCCCTGCTGGAGCGCCTGCCGATGCAGCTCGCCGTGCTGGGTGACGGCGACGCGCACCTGGCGGACGCGCTCGCCGCGGCGGCCGCCGCGGCGCCCGATCGGGTGGCGTTCAGCCGGGGCTACGACGAGGCGCTCGCGCACCGCCTGTTCGCCGGCGGCGACCTGTTCGTGATGCCCAGCCGGTTCGAGCCGTGCGGCCTGGCGCAGATGCAGGCCATGCGCTACGGCGCCCTGCCGGTGGTGACCGACGTCGGTGGCCTGCACGACACCGTGGTGGACGTGGACGCCAACCCGTCGGCGGGCACGGGCGTCACCGCCGCCCGCCCCACGAGCCTCGACCTGCTCGACGCACTGCACCGGGCGGCTCGGGCGCACGCGAACCGGCCGCGGCGCGACGCCATGCGCCGGCGGGGGATGGCGATCGACTGGTCGTGGCGCGAGCCCGCGTCGGCCCACGTCGAGCTGTATCGGCGCATCGCCGGAGCGTCCGCGCCCGGCGGCTGAGCGCTCCCGCGGCATCGCCCGCGGCCGCCCGCCCGGACCACTACTGTCCCGCCCGTATGGCCGCTCCGCGCATCCTCGTCATCGTCCTCGCCGGTGGCGAGGGCCGCCGTCTCTCCCCGCTCACGATCGACCGGGCCAAGCCCGCCGTGCCCTTCGGAGGGTCGTACCGCATCATCGACTTCGTGCTGTCGAACTTCGCGAACGCGGGCTACCTGAAGATCGTGGTGCTCACCCAGTACAAGAGCCACAGCCTCGACCGGCACATCTCGCAGACCTGGCGGTTCTCCACGCTGCTCGGCAACTACGTGACGCCGGTGCCGGCGCAGATGCGTCGTGGTCCGCAGTGGTTCGCCGGGTCGGCCGACGCGGTGTACCAGAACCTCAACCTGATCTCGGACGAGCGCCCCGACCACGTGTGCGTCTTCGGTGCCGATCACATCTACCACATGGATCCGCGGCAGATGGTCGCCGAGCACATCGAGAGCGGTGCCGGCGTGACGGTGGCCGCGATTCCCGTCCCGCGTGCCGAGGCGTCGGCGTTCGGCATCATCCACGCCGCCGACGACGGCCGCATCGTCGACTTCCTCGAGAAGCCGGCCGACCCGCCGCCGATGCCGGGCGACCCGACGATGTCGCTCGCCTCGATGGGCAACTACGTGTTCTCCACCGACACGCTGGTCGACGTCGTCACCCCGCACGACGACACCGCCGGCCCCACCGACATCGGCGGTGACGTGATCCCGGCGCTCACGCGGGCGGGTGTGGCACGCATGTATGACTTCTCGCGCAACACCATCCCCGGCCAGGCGGAGCACGAGCGTGGCTACTGGCGTGACGTCGGGAGCCTCGACGCCTACTACGAGGCGAACATGGATCTGCTGGCGCCGGTGCCGCCGTTCAGCCTCTACAACAAGGAGTGGCCCGTCTACAGCCTGCAGCTGCCGCTGCCGCCGGCGAAGCTCGGCCACGGGTGGGGCGGCGAGGACGCCC
>CAEZSR010000111.1_pt1 | contig 13713 bp, 15 predicted proteins | sample 7264011 | NCBI WGS metagenome assembly CAEZSR01 (sample SAMEA6813783, study PRJEB35770) | freshwater metagenome | biome: Freshwater; feature: Freshwater reservoir; material: water | place: Czech Republic | collected 2016-08-15 | depth 0.5m m | reverse complement strand
GTGGTCACCGCGCTCGGCGGTGGCGGCGAGCTCGTCACCGATCCGTCCGAGATCGGGCCCGCGCTCGACCGGGCGTTCGCGTCGGGTGTGCCGTACCTGGTGAACGTCGTGACCGATCCGTCCGACATCTACCCGCGCTCGTCGAACCTGGCCTGACCACCATCCGAGCGTGAGCGAACACGCCGGCTCCGCCGCGCCCGCGTCGCCTGCATCCGACCGCAGCCGGCGCCACTGGGTGGTGTTCGGCGCGGCGTTCGCGATCCTGCTCGGCGCGGCCGGCACGCGCAGTGCGGCCGGCGTGCTCGTCGACCCGCTCCGCGAGGAGTTCGGATGGGGCCGCGGCACCGTCGGGCTCGCGGTCAGCATCAACGTGCTGCTGTTCGGCTTCATCGGGCCGTTCGCCGCCGCGCTGCAGCAGCGCTACGGCCTCCGTCGCGTCACGACCACGGCGCTCGTGATCATCGCCGTCGGGGCGGCGCTGACGACGCAGATGTCGCAGCCGTGGCACCTGTACCTCCTCTGGGGTGCCGTCGTCGGCATCGGATCCGGGTGCATGGCCACCGTGTTCGCGTCGACGGTGGCCAGCCGCTGGTTCGTCGCCCGCCGGGGTCTCGTCACGGGCGCGCTCACCGCTGCGAGCGCCAGTGGTCAACTCGTCTTCCTGCCGCTGCTCACCCGGCTCGCCGACGGTCCGGGGTGGCGGTGGGTCGGCACCACCGTCGCGATCGGCGCCCTGGCTGTCGTGCCCGTCGGCCTGTTCCTGCTCCGCGATCGGCCCGAGGACGTCGGCCTGGTCCCGTACGGCGCCGGCCCGGCGTGGACGCCGCCTCCCGCGATGGTCGGCAACCCGGTGGCGAACGCGCTCGACGCGTTCCGTGCGGCGAGGTCGTCGGGCACGTTCTGGTTGCTGTGGGGCAGCTTCGCCGTGTGCGGCCTGTCGACCAACGGCCTCATCGGCACGCACTTCATCTCCGCCGCCCACGACCACGGCGTCGACGGACCGACGGCGGCCACCTACCTCGCGCTCATCGGCGTGTTCGACATCGCCGGCACGATCGCGAGCGGCTACCTCACCGATCGCTACGACCCGCGCAAGTTGCTGCTCGCGTACTACCTGCTGCGCGGCCTCAGCCTGTTCGTGCTCGACCCGGCGCTCGCCAGCGGCGGCGGCAGCCTGTTCGGCTTCATGGTCTTCTACGGCCTCGACTGGGTCGCGACCGTGCCGCCGACGGTCGCGCTGTGCATCGCCCACTTCGGCCGAGACCGGGGCCCGCTCGTCTACGGCTGGGTGTTCGCCGGACACCAGGTCGGTGCCGCCGTCGCCGCCTGGGGTGCGGGCGCGCTGCACGACGTCACCGGCAGTTACCGATCGGCGTTCGTGCTGGCCGGCGTCTTCTGTCTGCTCGCGTCCGCCGGGGTGATGCGGATCGATCCGCGTCAGCCGCAGTTCGAACCAGGAGCCGGCACGATCGAACCGGTGGGATCGAGGTCGTAGCCGGGGACCTCGGTCGACAGGAAGCCCTGCGTCACGAGGTCGGCCTCCGCCGCCGGCGGAGCGCCGGTCATCGCGGTGAACGCCTCGATCGCGAGTTCGAACGTCTGGCGATCGGTGTCGCACGCGACGCCGTTGGCGACCGGCACGGCCGTGAGGCCCTCGTCCACCTGTTCGGCGACGCTGCCGACCGTCTCCTCGATCTCCTCACCGGCCGCGCACGATGCCAACCCGAACGCGGCGATCGCGACGGCCGCGCACGCTGCGACGGTGCGGGTGCTCGCCCGGAGCGAGCGGGGCCGGCGACGGGAGCCGGCGGTCAGTGCGCTTTGCTGTGGAATCGGTCGACCTCCACCAGGACCCGGGTGACCTTTCCTGCGGCCACGAGTCCTCTGGTATCGGACGCCGACACGGTGAACATGAGCCGCCGGCCGTCGATCTTCTCGAGCGTCGCCTCGGCCACGACCTCCTGACCGACCGCCGTGGGCTGGAGGTGATCGATCTGCACCCGCATCCCGACCGTGGTCTGCCCCTCCGGGAGCCGCCCGGCGAGCGCGGCGCACGTCGCCTCCTCGCAGAGGGCGATGAGCCGGGGTGTGCCGAGCACCTCCACGGTGCCGGACTTCAGCGCGCGAGCGGTGTCGGCCTCCGTCACCACCATCGTCGCCTCGCCCCGGAGGCCCACCTCGACGTTCACGGGGGCTCACCTTACGCCCGGCCGGTCCCGGCACCGAAGCCACCTCGTCACACGCCCTCCGACGGGCCCTCCGACACGCCCTCCGACATGCCCTCCGACATGCCCTCCGACACGCCCTCCGACACGCCCTCCGATCCGGGCGGCCGGACGCTCGGTAGGCTCCCCGGGATGATCGACGCAGAGGTGCTCAGTCGGGTCCTGGGAGCGGCGGTTCGCAGCGGTGCGGACTTCGCGGAGGTGTTCGCGGAGGACAAGCGCTCCACCTCGGCCGGACTCGACGACGGACGGATCGAACAGGTCACCAGCGGTCGCGACCGCGGTGCCGGCATCCGGGTGGTGAAGGGCGACACCACCGGCTTCGCCCACACGGCCGACCTCAGCGAGGCGGGCCTGCTCGCCGCCGCCCAGTCGGCGGCCGCGGCGGCCAGCCAGGGCGGTGGCGGCGTGCGCACGATCGCACTCACACCGCGAGCCGGGACGAAGGTCAACACCGTCGAGCGCTACCCCGACGAGGTGCCCAAGGCCGCGAAGGTCGAGCTGCTCCGCCGCATCGACGACGCCGCCCGCTCGGCCGGGTCGTCGATCGTGCAGGTGTCGGCCGGGTACGGCGACAGCCGTCGCCGCATCCTGGTGGCCAACACCGACGGGGTGCTCGCCGAGGACGAGCAGGTGCGCAGCCTCGTGCGCATGAGCGTGGTCGCCACCGGCGACGCGGGCATGCAGACCGGGTTCCAGAGCGCCGGCCAGACCATCGGCTTCGAGATGTTCGACGCGGTCGACGTCGAGGCGCTCGCCCGCGACGCGGCCCGCATGGCGATCACCAAGCTCGACGCCCGGCCCGCGCCCAGCGGCGCGATGCCCGTGGTCATCCAGCGCGGCAGCGGTGGGGTGCTGTTCCACGAGGCGTGCGGTCACGGCCTCGAGGCCGACCTGGTCGCGAAGGGCGCCAGCGTGTACCGCGGCAAGGCGGGCGAGCTGGTGGCGTCGCCGCTCGTCACCCTCGTCGACGACGGCACGATGAGCACCGAGTGGGGTGCCATCGGCATCGACGACGAGGGGCACCCCAGCCAGTACAACGTCCTCATCCAGGACGGGGTGCTCACCGACTACATGTGGGACTACCTCCGTGCGCGCAAGGAGGGCCGCCCGCAGAGTGGCAACGGCCGCCGGCAGAGCTACATGCACCTGCCGATGGTGCGCATGACCAACACCTACGTGCTCAACGGCACCGAGGAACCCGACGACATCGTGCGCAACACCGACCATGGTGTGTACGTCGCGAAGCTCGGCGGCGGCAGCGTGAACACCGCCACCGGCGACTTCGTGTTCGGCATGGTCGAGGCCTACCTCATCGAGAACGGTGAGATCACCGAGCCGCTCCGCGAGGGCAACCTCATCGGCAACGGCCCGCAGGTGCTGCGCGACATCGACCTCCTCGGCAACGACTTCGGCATGGGCAACCCGGGCACCTGTGGCAAGGACGGCCAGGGCGTGCCGGTGGGCGACGGCCAGCCGACGCTGCGGGTGAAGTCGATGACGATCGGCGGCACCGCCGCATGAGCACCCGACCCGACAGCGAACTGCTCCGCATCGCCGACGCCGTCGTCGCCCAGGCGCGACCCGGCGAGCAGCTGGAGGCGTACGTCTCGCGCGACAGCGAGACCGACATCCGCGTGTACGAGGGCGAGATCGAGCACTTCGTCAGCGCCCAGAGCGAGGGCATCGGCATCCGGGTGATCCGCGACGGCCGCACCGGCTTCGCGTACGCGGGCACGCTCGACGAGCGGGCGATCGCCGAGGTGCTCGCCGAGGCCCGCGACAACGTCGAGTTCGGCACCCCCGACGAGTGGGCCGGGCTCGCCTCGCCCGACGACGTCGACGTCGTGCCGCAGGACCTGTGGAACGAGGCGCTGGCCGCCTACGCCACCGACCGCAAGATCGAGCTCGCGAAGGAGCTCGAGCGCCTCGCGCTCGCGTCCGATCCGCGGGTGCGCGTCGACGACGCCAACTACAGCGACGTCGCCGCCGAGTCCGCCGTCGTCACCACCACCGGCATCCGCCGTGCCGGGCGCGAGAACGGCTGCTACGTGAGCGTCGGAACGCTCGCCGACGACGGCGACGAGACCCAGACCGGGTTCGGTTTCAGCGTCGGCCGCTCGCCCGACGAGTTCGATCTCGCCAAGGCGGCGAAGGAGGCCGCCGAGCGCGCCACCCGTCTGCTCGGCGCCACCAAGCCGGCGAGCCGCCGCCTCACCGTGGTGCTCGACCCGTTCGTGACGGCCCAGTTCCTCGGCATCATCTCCAGCACGCTCAACGGCGAGTCGGTGATCAAGGGTCGCAGCCTGTTCAAGGACCGCGTCGGCGAGACCGTCGCCAACCCGCTGTTCACGCTGGTCGACGACCCCACGAACCCGCTCGCCTACACCGCCACCGAGCTCGACGGCGAAGGCCTCGCGGCGCGTCGCAACGTGCTGATCGACGGCGGGGTGCTGCAGGGCTTCGTGCACAACAGCTACAGCGCCCGGCGGGCCGGCACGGCCAGCACCGGCAACGCGGTGCGCGGCGGCTTCAAGGGCACGCCGGGCGTGGGGTGCCTCGCCCTGCAGGTGGTGCCCGGCACGCGGTCGCAGACCGAGCTGATCTCGGGTATCCAGGACGGCGTGCTGGTGCAGCAGGTGTCCGGTCTGCACAGCGGGGTGAACCCGATCAGCGGCGACTTCTCCACCGGCGCGTCGGGCCTGCTGATCTCGAACGGTCAGCTCGGGGCGCCCGTGCGCGAGTTCACCATCGCCTCCACCCTGCAGCGCATGCTCCTCGACCTCGTCGAGGTGGGTGGCGACGTCGACTGGCTGCCGATGCGCGCCGCCGGGGTGAGCCTGGTGATCGCCGACATGACGATGTCGGGCGCCTGACCCTCCTGATCCCTTCTGATCCCTCCGACCCCTGAGCGGGTCGACGGGGACGTCCGTGTCACCGCGGCCGGGGCACGGTGCGGGCGAGGCGGGCGTGCTCGGCCGCGGTGACGGGACGTGCGGCAGCCGTCAGGGGGAGCACCAGGGGGGGGAGAAGGTGGTGCGACGGCTGCTGCTCACGTGCACCATGGTGATCCCCTCGCGTTGGATCCGTCTGCGAGTCGGGTGAGGGTTGGGTGTGAACGCCGGCAGCCCGAGCCGGCAGCGTCAGCCGGGCAGCATCCGCCGGGCAGCGTCAGCCCGCCAGCACCTGCGACACCGGCCGGCAGGTGATGCCGAGCGCTGCGGCGCGACTGCAGTCGAGCATCACCACGCCGGGCCGCCGGAGCCCGGTGGCGGCGAGGGTCGTGGTCGGCAGCCGCTCGGCCGCGGCCCCGGCACCCAGCCGTCGGGCGACGAGGCGCGCGAGCGTGGCCCGGTCGACGGCCTCCGGTCCGGCGACGTGCAACGGGCCGGTCACCTCCGCCCGCGCGGCCAGGGCCGAGAGCGCAGCGGCGAGGTCGTCGGCGGCGACGGGGCACCGGACCTCGTCGGTGAAGTAGGCGGTGGTCGAACGACCTGCGAGCACCTGCTCCACGTCGCGCTCCACGTGCCCGTACTGCTCGCTGCCGTACACGAGCGAGGTCCGTACGATCGCCGCACCCGGGTGGGTGCGGGCGACCTCGACCTCCGCCTCGGCCTTCCACTCGCCGTAGTCGGTGATCGGCGACACCGGGTCGGCCTCCGTGTACGGCGTCGGACGCCCGCCGAACACCACGTCGGTCGACACGTGCACGAGCCGGGCGCCCACGTCGCCCGCGGCGCGAGCGACGTTTCGGCTGCCGTCGACGATGTTGCGCCGGTCGTCCTTGCGATAGGCGAGGTGCACCACGGCGTGCGGACGCCACGTCCCGATCTCGCGAGCCACCAGATCGGCCCGGGTGACGTCCATCGCCCCCGACGGTGGGGCGATCACCTGCCAGTCGTCGCGAGCCGCCCGCTCGACGAGGTGGCGGCCGACGAACCCGGATCCACCGGTCACCAGCAGGAGTCGGCCCGAGCGGCGCCAGCGCATGGAGCTCATCATGGCACCCGGACGTCGGGGCCATCACGGGTACCCTGCTCGTCGTGCCCCGTCCGTCCGACGCCGCCGTCGCCCGCCACCCGCACCTCGCCGACCCGCTGCCCGAGGGCTGGGTCCGCGTCGACCTGCACAGCCACACGATGTGGAGCGGTGACAGCACCACCACGCCCGACGAGGTCGAGCAGGCCGTCGTCGAGTCGGGCCTCGACGTGCTGTGCATCACCGACCACAACGCGATCAAGGGTGCCGTGGAGCTCGCCGACCGGCTGCCGTGCCGGGTGATCGTCGGCGAGGAGTTGCGCACCCATGCCGGCGAGATCATCGGTCTGTTCCTCACCGAGCGCGTGCCGTTCGGCGTGCCGCCCGCCGACGCCGCCCGCATGATCCGCGACCAGGGCGGTGTGGTGTACGTGCCGCACCCGTTCGACCCGATGCGTCGCAACCTCGCCGAGCCGGCGCTGGACGCGCTCGTGGCCGACGGACTGGTCGATGCGATCGAGGTGATCAACGCGAAGACGTCGCTCGCGAGCCTCAACCGACGCGCCGCCGAGTACGCCGGGACCCACGAGTTGCTCGCCGGCGCGGGTAGCGACGCGCACGTGCCGCTCGCGCTCGGCGCGGCCTACGTGGAGATGCCCGACTTCGACGGACCGCAGGAGTTCCTGGCGAACCTGCGCCACGCCCGCACGGTCGGGCACCACTGGGACGAGCCGCGCCCGTGGACGGCGCGGGTGCTGCCCAGCACCTCCAGCGGATAGAACAGACACCCGTGCCCATCTTCCACGCCGTCGTCCTGGGGCTCGTCCAGGGTCTCGCCGAGTTCCTGCCGATCTCCTCGAGCGGCCACCTGTTGCTCGTGCCGTGGCTGTTCGGCTGGGACGACCTCCAGAACCCGGGCATCAAGAAGGCCTTCGACGTGTCGCTGCACATCGGCACGCTCGTCGCCGTCGTCGCCTACTTCCGCAAGGACCTCGTCGTCTACGTCACGAAGGGCACGCAGCTGCTCTGGCGTCGCGAGAAGCCGGTCGACCGCGACGGCAAGCTGGCGTGGCTGCTCGTCGTGTCGGCGCTGCCCGCAGCGGCCATCGGCGCGCTGTTCGAGGAGACCATCGACCAGCGGCTCGGCACCCCGTTCCTGATCGCCGTGTCGCTGATCGTGTTCGGCCTCCTGCTCGCGTGGGCCGACCGGAAGGCCGGAAACCGCTCGATCGACGACTACAAGGGCCCCGACGCGCTGAAGGTCGGCATCGCCCAGGCGCTGGCGCTCAACCCCGGCACCTCGCGCTCGGGCATCACCATCACCGCGGCGCGCACGTTCGGCTTCAGCCGCGACGCCGCGGCGCGCATCAGCTTCCTCATGAGCATCCCGGTCACGACCGGCGCGGTGGTGTGGAAGATGGCGAACCTGGTGATCGACGGGGTGCCCGAGGGGCTGATCGCCCCGATGATCGTGGGCATCATCACCTCCGGGTTCGCCGGCTGGTTCGCGGTGTGGGGCACCATCAAGCTCGTGCGCACGCGCAGCTTCATGCCGTTCGTGATCTACCGCTGCGTGCTCGGCGTGGTGGTGCTGATCGTGCTCGCCGCCGGCTGGCGCTGACACGTCGCGCGCCCGGGCGTCTCGGGCCCGGTCGTCTCGGGCACGGGCGTCAGCCGTGACGCACGAGCACCGCGAGCCGGTCGAGCGACGCCGACGCCACCGCCGCACCGTCGGTCGCGTCCACGGCGACCACCACCACGGTCGGCCGCACCTCGACCACGACCCCTCCGGTCGCGAGCACGGCACCGGCGGCCACCACGTCCACGCGATCCCCGACCTCCACCGGCAGGGTCGTGTCGTCGGCCGGCACCGCCACTGCGCGCCGAGCGGGTCCGACGAGCGAGCGCGGATCGCCGACGGCGCGGTGCGTCAGCACCTCGCCACGGCCCACGGTGCGCAGCGCGGTCGCACCCGCCGGTTCGACCGTGAGTGCTCCGTCGGGCACGAGCGCCAGCGGCATCGCCGTGCGCCGTGCGGCCACGGCACCACCGGCGGCGACCTCGGCATCGGCCACCCACACCGTCACGGACTCGCCCCAGGCGAGGCGCTCACGTTCGACGGCGGCCACGCGGGTGGCCACGAGCGCACCGGCGGCGAGCGCGGCCGAGGCCACGAGGGTCCAGTGGACGGCCCGATGTCGGGCGAGGAACGTACGCAGTCGGACGAGGATCATCGCGGCCTCCCGTGGCTCGGGCGCGCCGTGCGGACACGGCGGTGAGGGGCGGGGGACGCGTGGTTCGGGGTGGTCCGGTGAGGTTCGGTGAGGTTGCGCGAGGTGGGGCCGACGTCAGTCGGAGGAGCTGCTCGTCGACGCCGCCGGCGTCGAGGTGCTCGACGATCCGCCGTCCGAGCCGGACGAGCTCGATGACGTCGAGGAGCTGGACGAGCTGGACGACGCCGAGCTCGAGGAGGACGAGCTGGAGGTGGAGCCCGACGACCCACGGCTGTCGGTCTTGTAGAACCCGCCGCCCTTGAACGTCACCCCGACCGGGGTGAACACCTTGCGGACGGCCATCAGCTGACCGGTCGTCGGGTGCGTGGCCTCGGTGAGGGAGTCGTCGCTGAAGGCCTGCTGGACCTCGATGGTCTCGCCGGTCTCGATGAACTTGTACACGTAGGTGGGCATCGTGCTCCGGGTCCTGACATGTGGCCGGCGGCTCGCCGGTCGGTTCCGCGGGTGTCGTGGGGTGTCGTCGGGTGTCGTCGGGACGGTGGCCGACCCCGGAGAGTCGTTAGCAGTCCCGATGAGCGACTGCTAATGGTATCGCCCGCGTTCGCCGCGGGCACTTCCTAGGATCGCGCTCATGCGTGTCCACACCGCCGTCGTCCCCGCCGCAGGTATGGGGACCCGATTCCTCCCCGCCACCAAGGCCGTTCCCAAGGAGCTGCTGCCGATCATCGACACCCCGGCGCTGCAGTTGATCATCGACGAAGCCGTCGGCGCGGGCGTGGACCACATGGTGATCGTCACGAGCCGGGCGAAGCCGGCGATCGAGGCGTACTTCCAGCCGCAGCCTGAGGTGATCGCGAAGCTGCGCTCGTCGGGGCGCGACCAGCTGGCCGACCGGGTGGAGGCACTCGGCCGCGACGTCAAGGTGAGCTTCGCCTTCCAGGACCAGGCGCTCGGCCTCGGCCACGCGGTCGGGTGTGCCCGCGAGGTGGTCGGTGACGAGCCGTTCGCGGTGCTGCTCCCGGACGAGCTGATGGGCTCGTCGAGCCTGCTCGACCAGATGGCGCGCCTGTGCGAGTCCACCGGTGGCAGCGTGGTCGGTCTGAAGGAGGTGCCGCACGAGGACGTCGGCGCCTACGGCGTGATCGATCCGGCCGGCACCCTCGACGCCGACGGTGTGATCCCCGTGCGTTCGATGGTGGAGAAGCCGAAGCCGGCCGACGCCCCCAGCAACCTGATCATCATCGGCCGCTACGTGCTCACCCCCGACGTGTTCGACGAGATCGCCCAGGTGCAGCCGGGCGCGGGCGGCGAGATCCAGCTCACCGACGCGCTGAAGGCGCAGGCGGCGCGCAGCCCGTTCCACGGTGTGGTGCGCGACGTGCTCCGCTACGACACCGGCAACCCACTCGGCTGGCTCACCGCCAACATCGAGATCGCGCTGCAGGACCCGAAGATCGGCCCGCAGCTGCGCGAGTGGCTCCCGACCCAGCTCTGACCGCGGCCGCAACGGCGGCCCGGACGCTCACGGCCGAGCTCGAACGGCTCGGTTCGCCCGAGCGCGCGGTGTCCGAACGCGCCTACCTGAAGAGCGAGTACACCCACCTCGGCGTCGGGGTTCCTGCGGTGCGCGGCGTCGCCCGCCGGTACGTGCGCGGGGCGCGGCCAGGTCACGACGAGCTCGTGGCGCTCGTGGACGAGCTGTGGGAGTCGGCGGTCTACGAGCGTCGGCTGCTCGGGGTGGAACTCGTGCTCGCCTCACCACGCGTGTGGTCACCGGCGGACCTCGTGTGGATGGAGGGGTTGCTGCGGCGCTGCCACACATGGGCGCTGGTCGACGGTCTCGCCGCGCACGGCGTGGGCCGGGTGGTGGCCCGCGACCCGGCGGGCTTCCCGACGCTCGACCGCTGGGTCGGCGACCACGACATGTGGGTGCGGCGGTCCGCCGTGCTGGCGCTGCGCGACCTCGTCCGCGACGGCCGCGAGTGGGACCGCTTCGAGCGCTACGCCGACACGCTGCTCGACGAGCGCGAGTTCTTCATCCGCAAGGTGCTCGGGTGGGTGGCGCGCGAAGCGGCACGGCGCCATCCCGAACTGGTGTCGCCGTGGGTGCGGGCGAACCTCGCACGCCTGAACGGCGTCACGCTGCGCGAGGCGGTGAAGTACCTGCCCGACGGCGACGACCTGCTCGCCGCCTGGAAGCAACGCTGACCGGTCAGGTCGTGCGGGCGGCGGCTCGGTCGCCGAGGACGATCGACACGTCACGCTCGATGCGTCCGTCGCGCAGGTGCCAGAACGACACCATGAACGGGTCGCCGGTCTCGTCGGTGATCAGCGCGGCGACGGTGCGCCGGTCGGCCGCCACACGAGCCACGCGGGTCTGCACGCCGTCCGCCGACGCGAGGCGGAGCGCGTCGTGGATCGCCGGCACGCCGGCGAACTCCATGCGGTGCCCGCCGAGGTGCGCCTCGAGCACGGCGTCATCGGTGTAGTCGCCGAGCACGTCGCTCCAGTCACCGCTGTTGAACGCGGCCTGGTGTGCGGCGAGCCGGGCCTCGGCCCGTGGCTGCAGTGCCGCGAGCACCGGGGCGAGCCGCCGCCAGCGCCGCTGGCGGAGCCGGTAGAAGCCGTGCGCGAACAGGGTGATCGCCGGGGTGAGCAGACCGGCGCGGATCTCGATGCGATCGGTGTAGCGGCTGCGCGCGGGCTCGCCGGCGACGGGCTCGACGGTGATGAGGTGGCGCCACGAGCGGATGGGACCGCCGCCCTCGTCGCTCTGCAGCGAGCGCCGCTCGTGGTCGATCGACTCGACCGTGATCCGGTGGTGGGAGAACGGCACGCCGAGCACCCGGAGCCGGCCGGCGACCGTGGTGCCGGTCGTCCAGGGGCCCGGGTGCTCGTCGAGTCCGGCCAGCTCCACCAGCCCGCGGGTCACGAACCGGAAGCCGGCGGGGGTGGTGACGGCCTGCCAGACCGCGTCCGGTGGCGCGTCGAGAAACGTGGTGACGGTGACGGTGGACATGACCAACAGATGCGAGCAATACTCGCATCATGTCAACTCGCATTCGGTGCTCCCGATGAGTCGCACCGCCAGGTCGGCCGCGCCACGCAAAGCACCTGCTCAGCGGCGTTCGGCCGAGACCGTCGAACGGATCCTCGACACAGCTGCTCGCCTTTTCGACGAGCGCGGCTACCACGGCACCACCACGAACCGCGTCGCCGAAGAAGCCGGGGTGTCGGTCGGCTCGCTGTACCAGTACTTCCCGAACAAGGACTCGCTGCTCGTCGCGCTCGCGCAGCGCCACCTCGCGGAGACCGCCGAGGCGTTCGGTGGCCGCCTCGTGGAGCTCGCCGCAGCGGCGCCCTCGCTCGCCGAGGTCACGCGCTCGCTGATCGAGCTGACGCTCGAGCGCAACGACACGTCCCAGCTCCACGCGCTGCTGTTCACCGACGCGCCGCGGACCCCCGAGCTGGTGGCGCAGTTCGAGGCGCTCACCGGCGCGATCGTGGCCGAGGTGGCGGGCCATCTCCGGCGCACGGGTGCCGGCGGCGACGACCCCGAACGCCGCGCCGCGCTCCTGGTCGCCTCCGTGGACGCCGCCGTGCACGACGTGGTGCGCCGCTACCCCGTGGGTGACGCGCGGCGCGCCGCGGTCGACGACCTGGCCGACTGGGTGCTGCACGGGCTCGCGCCGCGGATCAGGTCGACCGCGGCGGCTCAGAGCGAGCGGCGGAAGCGGCCCGGCTGATCGAGCGGCAGGCCGTGCTCGTCCACCTCGAACGCCGTCTCCTCACCGGTCTCCAGGTGGGTGAACACCCAGGCCCGCTCGCCCGCCCGGGTGTAGCGCTGGTGGTCGGCGCGCACCTCCAGCGTCTCGACGTCGACGGTGACGGTGGTGATGTCGGCGGTGTGCCCCACGTGCAGCGGGAGGCGACGGATCGGGATCGTCTGGGTGAACGGGCTGATGTCGAGCGACAGGTCGTGGCAGCCGTCGAGCTCGAGGCGGTGGGCGCCGTTCATCTCGCCCCACCGTCCGGCCCCGTCGGTCGCGAGCCACAGGTCGGGTTCGGGCAGGTCGCGGAACAGGATGAACTGGCGCACGTGCCAGGCGGGCGAGAGCCGCAGCACGTACTGCACTCGCTCGGCCGTCACGATGCCGGACGCGGTCCAGCCCTCGTTCTCCCACGTGAGCGTGAGCTCCTCGTCGCCGCTGCCGTCCCAGCGCACCCAGCGGGCGCGGTGTCCGTCGGACGAGAACGGCGTGTAGGTGCTCACCGGGACAGTCTGCCGGGCGGTTCGCTACCGTGCTCGGGGTGATCCCCGAGAGCGAGGCCCGCCAGTACGTGCTCGACCGCTGCCCGCCGCTGCCCGCGGTGGCCGTCCCGCTGGAGGACGCCACCTGGCTCGTCCTCGCCGAGGAGGTCGTCGCAGGGGAGGACGTGCCGCCGTTCGCGAACTCCGCCGTCGACGGCTACGCCGTCCGCGCCGCGGACGTGGCGGGCGCGCCGGTGGAGCTCGACGTGATCGACGAGGTCGCGGCCGGCGCAGCGAGCGCGATGACGGTGGGCGCGGGGCAGGCGATCCGGATCATGACCGGCGCGCCGATGCCCGCCGGTGCCGATGCCGCCGTGATGGTGGAGGACACCGAGCGACTCGACGGCGGGCGCCGTGTGCGCATCGCCCGCGGCGTGGCGACCGGTGCCGCGGTGCGTGGCGTGGGCGACGACGTGCACGCCGGCACCCGCCTCTTCGTGCCCGGCGACGTGGTGACCCCCGCGGTGGCCGGTGTGCTCGCCAGCGTCAACTGCCGCACCGTCAGCGCCGTCCGCCCCGCCACGGTGGCGGTGCTCTCCACGGGCGACGAGCTGATCGACGACGGCTCGCCGTTGCAGCCCGGCCAGATCCGCGAGAGCAACAAGACGATGTTGCTCGGCGCCGTCGCCGAGGCCGGTTGTCGGGTGGTCGACCACGGCGTGGTGCGCGACGACGAGGCCGCGCTCGAGGCCACGCTCCGGCGCGCCGCCGACACGTGCGACGCGATCGTGACCAGCGGCGGCGTGAGCATGGGCGACTACGACGTCGTGAAGGCCGTGTTGTCGCGCATCGCCGACATGCGCTGGATGCAGATCGCGATCAAGCCGGCCAAGCCCTTCGCGTTCGGGCTCCTCACGGCGAGCGACGGTCGCCGCGTGCCGGTGTTCGGCCTGCCGGGCAACCCGGTCAGCTCACTCGTGAGCTTCGAGCTGTTCGCCCGCCCGGCGCTGCGGCAGATGATGGG
>CAEZSR010000109.1_pt1 | contig 13770 bp, 12 predicted proteins | sample 7264011 | NCBI WGS metagenome assembly CAEZSR01 (sample SAMEA6813783, study PRJEB35770) | freshwater metagenome | biome: Freshwater; feature: Freshwater reservoir; material: water | place: Czech Republic | collected 2016-08-15 | depth 0.5m m | reverse complement strand
GGTCGTCGCGCGAGCTGATGCCGTGGTACCGGCGGGCGTGGGCTCGGCTCGACCCGCGGCTCGTGCGTCAGCGACTGGTCGGCGACCGGCCGCGGCGCCCACGCTGACGGGCTGCTGACGGGCTGCTGACGGGCTGCTGACGGGCTGCAGTCGAGACCGGCGCGTCGGGACGAGGTGACGGGCGCGTCAGGAGATCACGGTCGCAGAAGGCGCGGTGGGCCGGGCGCGGCCCGGGCTCAGCGGTCGCCGTCGCGACGCTGCTGGCCGGCGGTGCGGCGGAGGTTGGAGACGTGGCGCATCGCCTCGTCACCCAGCGCTCGGAGGTGCTTCTCGGCCACCGCGAGGGCGACCACCGCCACGAGGAAGCAGGCGAAGGCGAGGTAGGGGCTGACGCCGAGCAGCAGGACGCAGACGGTGACCGCCGCCACGGCGCCGATCACGGCGAGGACGAGCGAACGACGGGACGCGCCGCGAGCCGGGGTGAGGTCACGCGCGAAGTTGGGATCCCGGTGGAGCTGCTCCTCGATCTCTCGAAGGATGCGCTGTTCGTCTTCCGAGAGCGGCATGTCGTCTCCTCGTGGCGACCGGTCCTCACCAACCGGCCTCGGCTCATTCTTCCATGTCCGCCCGTCGCTGACAACGCGGCCGGAGGGCTCGTGCCGTGTTCATCGGCACGTCGCCCGGTGTCCTCCAGCGCGCCGTCGGTGACGGTGCTCGAACGGCGGACCGGTGGTCGTGGCAGGGTCAGGGGTCGGGGGGTCGCGGGTCGGTCGGGGTCGGTTCGGTTCCGGCGTCCGGCCGGTGGTCGGGCCGGTGATCGGGACCCCACTGCTGGGCACCGGGTCGAACCAGGCGCAGGCCGCGTCCGTCGCTGCCGGCGAGCGAACTCGCCGGACCGATGGACGCTGCACCGAACCGTCCCCGGATCGCGTCGATCGTCTCGGAGGCTGCCTCCCACTCCTGGGCGGCGCTCACCGGCGCCCCGGGCACTGCGTCACCGCGGGCGAGCAGGTCGTCGAGCGACAGCTGCTCGGCCGGCTCACCGAACCCGCTGACGCTGACCCCGAACAGCCGCACGCCTCGGGTGAGCTCGATCGCCTGCACCATCGGCACCACCGCCTCCAGGATCGCCGCCGCCGTCGTGACCGGGCTCGGCAGGGTGTGGCTGCGGGTGAGCGTCTGGAAGTCGGTGAAGCGCACCTTGATCGTGACCGTGCGGGCCCCCTGGCCGGTGGCGCGCAGACGCGTGCTGACCGCGTCGGCCAGCCGCACCGCCTCGCGGACCAGCTCGTCGTGGGTGTGGCGGTCGTGGGCGAAGGTCTCCTCGTGACCGATCGACTTGAGCGCCCGCTCCGGCTCGACCGGACGGTCGTCGCGCGCCCACGCGAGGTCGTGGAGGTGGCGACCCTGCGCCTGGCCGAGGGTGCGCACGAGCACGGCGACGTCGGTGGCGGCCAGGTCGCCGACGGTGCGGATGCCGACGCGCTGGAGCCGCTCGAACGTGGAGGGACCGACACCCCAGAGCGCCCGGACCGGCAGCCGGTGCAGGAAGCCGAGCTCCTCGCCGGGCGGCACGAGCACCACACCGTCGCCGGGTTCGACACCGCGGTCGGTGATCCGTGGCTTCGCCTGCTTCGAGGCGAGCTTGGCGATGAACTTCGACGTGCCGCCACCGACCGAGCAGTCGAGGTGCAGCTCGTCGCGGATCCGGCCGCGGACGAGCTCGGCGATCTGGCGTGCCGAGCCGAGGAGGCGGAGGGATCCGGTGACGTCGAGGAACGCCTCGTCGAGCGCGAGCGGCTCGACCAGCGGGGTGACGGCCTGGAACACCTCGTGCACCTGGGCGCTCACGCGCGCGTAGAGGTCGTGGTCGCCGGGCAGGAAGACCGCGTTCGGGCAGCGTCGTCGCGCCGTGGAGGACGGCATCGCCGAGAACACCCCGTAGCGGCGAGCCTCGTAGTTCGCCGCGGCGACGACCCCGCGAGGGCCGGTCCCGCCGACCACGACGGGCCGGCCGACGAGCTCCGGTCGGCGACGCAACTCGACGCTGACGTAGAAGGCGTCCATGTCGACGTGCAGCACCGCACGCGTCCCGTCGTCGCCGAGCGAGCGGGGTCCGGCCGACGCGTCCGCTCGGGAGCGTGCGGTGGGGCGGTCGTCGGGGTGCGGTGCCACCGGACCCGGGGTCACCCGATGCGCTCGACGCGGGTGCTGCGGCGGTCGGTGCCGTACAACCGGAAGCGGAACGACGGCGAGACGTGCGACGATTCGTTCGACCCCTCGGGCGATCGGGTGACGGCGCCGTCGGCCGGGGCGGCGGGCACGAGCCCGAGCCAGTGCCCGATCGGCACCTGGATCCACGCCGGGCTGGCCGTCAGCAGCTCGGGCACCTCCGCGAACGGCACGCATCGGCAGTGCTCGACGATGCCGTCGGGGTCCGCGATGCAGACGTCGCCCGCGGCCTCGACCTCCCACGCCTCGACGTGCAGGATCCAGTCGAGGTCGGGGGCCTCCACCTCGACGCGGTAGGCGCAGCGCACGAGCGTGTGCACCTCGAGCCCGGTCTCCTCGCGCACCTCGCGCACGAGGCCCTCGGTCACGGTCTCGCCCGGGTCGATCACGCCGCCCGGCGGTGTCCAGTCGACGCTGCGATCGCGCCGCCGGTTCGCGACGAGCAGGAGCCCGCCGTCACGCCGGATGAGCGCACCGCCGACCTGCCACCTTCGCACCCCGCCAGTGTGCCATCCACCCGCGGCGAGCGCCGACGCGGCGAGCGCCGATGCAGCGGACGGCGTTCAGCCGCCCTGGGCGCGACGGCGACGCCGGCCGCCGAAGTCGGCGACCCACAGCCGCAGCACCAGCAGCAGCGCTTCTCGCACGATCGAGCCGCTGAACTTCGACTCGCCCTCGATGCGATCGCGGAACGTGATGGGGAACTCCACCACCTTGCCGCCGAGACGCACGATGCGGTACGTCATCTCGATCTGGAAGCCGTAGCCCTCGGCGGCCACCGTGTCGAAGCGCATCTGCTCGAGCGCCGTCGATCGGTAGGCCCGGTAGCCCGCGGTGGCGTCGTTGATCGCCAGCCCGAGCACGCCGGCGGCGTACCGGTTGCCCCAACGCGACACCCAACGCCGGCGGCGCGGCCAGTCGAGGGTGATGCCCCCGGGCACGTAACGGCTGCCGATCGCGACGTCGGCACCGTGCTCGACGATCGCCACGAGCGCCGGGAGCACCCCGGGGTCGTGCGACATGTCGGCGTCCATCTGCACACAGATCTCGGCGCCGGCGTCGATCGCGTGGCGCAGCCCCGCCCGGTACGCGGCACCCAGGCCGTCCTTGCTGTCGCGGCGCACCACCTCGACGTTGCCGAGCACCTCGTGCAGCTTCTCCGCCCGGTCGGCCGTGCCGTCGGGGCTGCCGTCGTCGACGACGAGGATCAGCGCGTCCGGCAGCTCGTGGCGCACGCCACGGATGAGTGTCTCGATGTTGTCGGCCTCGTTGAAGGTGGGGACGACCACCGTGACACGCATGACGCGGCAGGCTACCTCCTGGCCCCCGTCACCCAGATGCTGTCGCTGGCGGCCGCCGGAGACGGCACGCCGCGGCCGTAGATTGGCGGCGTGGCCGCCCCCGACGCCCCCGACTCCCGCCCGCTGTCCGCCCTGCCGTCGCCCGCGGCGCGCATCGCCGCGTTCGTGTCGATCCTGATCGGCGGGTTCGCCGGCGGCGTGATCGGCTACACGCTCGTCGACCTGCAGTGCGAGGGCGAGTGCGGCCTGCCGCTCGGCATCGGGGTGTTCGTCGGTGCCGTGGTGGCGGCCGGCGGCATGAGCATCGTGGCCGTCCTGGTGCTCCGTGCCCTCGGCGAGTGGCGGGAGATCGAGCGGCTCGAGGCGTCCCGCGGCGGCACGGCGTGACCCGCGAGCCGGCCGACCCGGTCGGTGATCCGCTGCTCGGTGATCCACTGCTCGGTGATCCACCGCTCGGTGATCCACCGCTCGGCGCGTCGCTGCTCGACCTCGCCTGCCGCCTCGCCCGCGAGGCGGGCGCGATGGCGGCCGAGGGCCGTCGCCGCGGCACGCCGGTCGGCGACACGAAGTCCACGGCGACCGACATGGTCACCGAGTTCGACCGGGCATCCGAGCAGCTCATCGTCGACGGGCTCCGTGCCGCCCGCCCGGACGACGGCCTGGTCGGCGAGGAGGGCAGCACCACTGCGGGCACCAGCGGCGTGCACTGGCTGATCGACCCGATCGACGGCACCACGAACTTCCTCTACGGCCTGCCCGGCTGGGCGGTGTCGATCGCGGCAGCCGACACGCACGGCACGCTGGTCGGCGCCGTCTACGTCCCGGCGCTCGACGAGCTCTTCGCGGCACGCCGCGGCCACGGCGCCACGCTCGACGGCGTCCCGATCCGCTGTGGCGAGCTCGCGGACCCCGCGACGGCGCTGCTCGCCACCGGGTACAGCTACGACCCGGGGCGTCGAGCGCTCCACGGTGAACGCATGGCCCTCGTGCTCCCCCGCGTCCGCGACCTGCGACGCTTCGGTGCCGCCTCGGTCGACCTCTGCCACGTCGCCGCCGGCCGGGTGGACGCCTACGTCGAGGAGTGGCTCGGACCATGGGACCTCGCCGCCGGCGAGCTGATCGCCCGCGAGGCCGGATGCCGCACCGGCGACCTCGACGGCGGGCCGGCCCGACCGCAGCAGGTGCTCGTCGCCAACCCGGCGCTGTTCGAACCGATGGCACGGGTGCTGCGCGAGGCCTGGCGAGCCCGACCTGGCATCATGTGACCCGTGGGTACACGCATCCTGGCAGTCGAGGACGACGAGCGCATCCGGTCGGCCGTGAAGCTCGCCCTCGAGGACGAGGGCTGGACGGTCGACGAGGCGGGCAGCGGCGAGGAGGCCATCGAGCTGTTCGGCCGCACCGCACCCGACGTGGTGCTGATCGACATCATGCTGCCCGGCATCGACGGCTTCGAGCTGTGCCGCACCCTGCGCCGGTCGAGCGACGTGCCGATCGTGATGGTCACCGCCCGCAACGACACCCACGACGTGGTGGCCGGCCTCGAGGCGGGCGCCGACGACTACCTCACCAAGCCGTTCGCCCCGAAGGAGCTCTCGGCGCGCATCCGGGCGCTGCTGCGCCGCATCCGGCCGATCAGCACCGGCCACGCCAAGCTCGTGTTCGGCAACCTGGAGATCGTCCCCGACGAGGGCAAGGTGCTCCGCGACGGCCAGGAACTCCACCTCACCAAGACCGAGTTCCGGCTCCTGTGCGAGCTGGCCCAGAACCCGGGGCGGGTGTTCAGCCGCGAGAGCCTGCTCGACAAGGTGTGGGGCTACGACTACTTCGGTGACGGCCGCCTGGTCGACGTGCACATCCGAAGGCTGCGCACCAAGGTCGAGGCCGACCCGGCCAACCCGCGTCACGTCGTCACCGTCCGCGGGCTCGGCTATCGACTCCAGTCGTGACCGAGGCGCTCGCCGAGACGCCGCAGGCGTCCCGGCTGCAGCGGTGGCTCGAGGCCGTCGCCGCCGCCCGACCGGCACGGCTCGGGTTGCGCACGCGCGTGCTGTTGATGTTCTCGGCGGGTTCGCTGCTGCTGGCCGTGTTCCTGGCCGCGGCCGCCTACAGCTTCACCCGCTCGAGTCTGCTCACCCAGCGTGACCGCACCGCGGTCGACGAGGTGACGAACCACGCCAACATCGCCGAGGGACTGCTGCCGGGCGGCTCCACGACCACCCTGCTGCGGCTCGAGAACCAGGGCATCGTCGACGTCGTCATCTGGTCGGACGGCACCTTCGAGTCGCGGGGCACGTTCACGGCCGACGACATCCCTGCGGCGCTCGCCGAGCGGGTCACCGTCGGCGGCGACGGACGCCCGGCGCCGACCCCGGCGCGGATGGTCACGGTCGTCGACGGATCGCCGGCGATCGTCGTGGGCATCCCGCTCACCTCGGGCGCCTACTTCGAGGCCGTCGACATCGGCGAGATCGAGGAGACGCTCAGCTCCGTCGGCCTCTCGCTGTTCTTCGGCGCACTGATCACGTCGATGTTCGGCGTGGTGATCGGCTGGTTCGCCGCCAACCGTGCGGTGCGTCCCCTGGCGGACGCCGCTCAGGCGGCGCAACTGATCGCCGGTGGCCGCCTCGACACGCGGCTCGAGCCGAGCGACGACCCCGACCTGCGGACCCTCGCCCAGTCGTTCAACGACATGGCCGCCGCCCTGCAGGCGCGCGTCGAACGCGACGCCCGCTTCGCGAGCGACGTGAGCCACGAGCTGCGCAGCCCACTGATGACGCTGGCGGCGAGCGTCGAGGTGATGCAGGCACGGCGCGGCGACCTGCCCGAGCGCGCCCAGACCGCACTCGACCTCCTCGCGAGCGACGTGGCCCGCTTCCAGGGCCTCGTCGAGGACCTGCTCGAGATCTCGCGATTCGACGCCGGTGCGATCCGCCTCCACCGCGAGGACCTCCTCGTCGCCGAGTTCGTGCGGGCTGCCGTGTCGGTGAGCAGCATGCCCCACACCCCGGTGCACGTGACCGACCGCGCCGAGATGATGGTGATGCAGGGCGACCGGCGCCGCCTCGCCCGCGTGGTCGCGAACCTGATCGACAACGCCCGCCTCCACGGCGGCGGCGACGCAGAGGTGTTCGTCGGCGAGGCCGAGAGCGAGGGCGAGCCCATCGGGCACGTCTGGATCGCCGTGGAGGACCACGGTCCGGGCGTGCCGCTCGACGAACGCGATCTGGTGTTCGAGCGGTTCGCCCGCGGCGCGGTCGCCGGCCGGCGCAGCACGAGTGACGGAGCGGGGCTCGGGCTCGCACTGGTCGACGAGCACATCCGGATGCACGGCGGCCGGGTGTGGGTGGAGGACCGTCGCGACGGCGATCCGGGGGCGCGGTTCGTGCTCGAACTGCCGGCGGAGGAGGTCGGGGCGTGACCGCGATCCACCGTCGTGCCGGTCGGTCCCGCACGCTCGTCGCGCGTGCCGCGCTGGTCTCGCTCGTCGTGGCGGCCGGCTGCGGGATCTCGCCCGACACCGCGCCCCGCGACATCGACCTCGCCGCCGCCGGCGTCGACCAGCGCAGCACCAACCCGCAGGCGGCGATCGGCGAGGGCCGGGTGTTCTTCGTGGTGCAGGAGGGTGGGGTGCCCTCACGACTGGTCTCCGTGAGCCGCGACGTCGACGCCGCCGCCGAGCGCGGCGACCCCACGTCGGTGCTCGACGCGCTGCTCGACGGCCCGAACACCGCCGAGCGCAGCAACGAGATCACCACGCTGCTCCCGGTGGGCCTCGACGCGCTCGGGGTGAGCACGCGGCCGGGTGGCGTGGTGGTCGTCGACCTCACCGAGCCCTTCGGCGAGCTGACCGGTCAGACCCTCGTCGTGGCGCTCGCCCAGATCGTGCACACGATCAGCGAGGTCGGGGGCGTGAACGGGGTGCGGATCACCGTGGAGGGCGAGAGCCGCGCCTGGCCCGACGCGATCGGCACCCAGCAGAGCGATCCGCTCACCGTGTTCGACTACCCCGGCCTCGTGCGCAGCACCCAGCCCGCGTTCCCGGCGATCCCGAACGACTGAGGCGACCTCGCTTCGCTCGCTCAGCCGGTCGAGGTGGGCTCCGCTCGCTCAGCCGAAGAACACGCTCGCCACGTCCCGGTACAGGTGCAGGTCCACCGGACGGGTGCGGCCGACGGTCTCCGCGAGCGGCACCATCACGATCTCGTTGCCCTGCAGGGCCGTCATCCGGCCCCACGCCGACTGGTGCACGGCGTCGATCGCCTCCACGCCGTAGCGCGTGGCGAGCACCCGGTCGAACGCGGTCGGCGTGCCACCGCGCTGGATGTGTCCGAGCAGCACCACCCGCGACTCGAAGCCGGTGCGCTCCTCGATCGACTGCGCGATCGTCTCGGCGATACCGCCGAGCCGCACGTGTCCGTACGGGTCGTACACCTTCTCGCCCATCGGCAGGGTGCCCGGCACCGGTTCGGCACCCTCGGCGACCACCACGATCGACGCGTACCGCCCGCGCTCGTGGCGCTGCCGCAGGATCGCGCACACCTGGTCGATGTCGAACGGCTGCTCGGGGATCAGGATCACGGTCGCTCCCCCGGCGATCCCGGCGTGGGTGGCGATCCAGCCCGCGTGGCGTCCCATCACCTCCACGACCATCACCCGGTCGTGGCTCTCGGCGGTCGTGTGCAGCCGGTCGATCGCGTCGGTCGCGATCTGCACCGCGGTGGTGAACCCGAACGTGAGGTCGGTGCCGACGACGTCGTTGTCGATCGTCTTCGGCACTCCGACGATCGGGAGTCCGAAGTCGGCGTGCATCTGGCAGGCCACGCTGAGCGAGCCGTTGCCGCCGATCACCACCAGGGCGTCGAGGCCCATCTCGCGGAACGTGTCGACCACGCGCTGCGGACCACCGACGTGGTCGTACGGGCTGCCGCGGCGCGTGCCGAGCAGCGTGCCGCCCTTCGGGAGCATGCCGCGCAGCGACGCGACGTCGAGCGGCATCGTGCGACGCTCCATCACCCCGTCCCAGGCGTCGAGGAACCCGATCAGCTCGTCGCCGTACACGGTCTCGCCCTTGCGGACGATCGCTCGGATGACGGCGTTGAGGCCGGGGCAATCACCGCCGCCGGTCAGGATCCCGACTCGCACGTGGTCAGACCCTACCGGTTGGTGAGCCCCCGAGCGAGGGTTTCGCCACGCCGTGACCAAACCTCCCCGATCACGCCGCCGTCCGTGCTCACGAACCCCTGGGCACGTTGGTGGCCGCACGCCCGACCCGTGGTAGGAACAGGGGTCATGGGTTGGGACTCCTCGCGGCCGGTGCCGTGGCGCCGCCTCGTCCGGGACTGGCTGATCTACGTCGCGGTCATGACCGTGTTCCTGGTGCTGGTGTACCGCGACCGCGTCACGGTGGGGTTGTTCGCCGGCCTGCTGGTCAGCGGCCCGATCTTCGTGCTCATCGGCGCCGTGCTCGCCAAGTTCGGCTACCAGCGCAAGACGATGAAGCAGCTCCGTGCCGAGGCCGACGCCCGCGCCGCGGCCAAGGCGGCCGAGCAGGGCGTCACCCGCGCAGCACCGCGAGCCCGGCCGGCACCCACTCGGCGCACCGCCGGTGGGGGCAACCGCCCCGCGAACCGCAAGAAGCGCTGACCGCACACGCCCGCTCTAGTCTCCCTGCCGATGTCTGCCTCCTGTGTCATCGCGATCGATGCCGGCACCACCGGCGTCCGCAGCCGAGCCATCTTCGACGACCGCCCGTCGATCGCCTCCTACCTCGAGTTCGCCCAGCACTACCCGGAGCCCGGTTGGGTCGAGCACGACGCCGACGAGATCTGGCAGGTGGCACGCGACACCCTGAACGACGTCGTGGCGCAGGTGCGCGCCGCCGGCGCCGACGTGGCGGCGATCGGCATCACCAACCAGCGCGAGACCGTGCTCGCCTGGAGCCGGGCGACGGGCCGCCCCTACGGCACCGCGATCGTCTGGCAGGACCGTCGCACCGCCGGTCGTTGCGACGAGCTCGCGGCGCAGGGCACCCTGCCGCTCGTGCGCGAGACCACCGGGCTCGTCCTCGACCCCTACTTCTCGGGGACCAAGGTCGAGTGGCTGCTCGCCCACCGCGACATCCCCGTGGACGACGACCTCGCGATCGGCACGATCGACAGCTGGTTGCTCTGGAACCTCACCGGCGGCGAGGTCCACGCGACCGATCCCTCGAACGCGAGCCGCACCCTGCTGTTCGACATCCGTTCGCTCGCGTGGTCGCCCGAGATGTGCGATCTGCTGCACGTCCCGATGCACGCACTGCCGCAGGTGCGTCCCTCGAGCGGCCGCTTCGGCGTCACCTCCGACCGCTGCGGCGCACCCGCCGGCATCCCGGTGTCGGGCATCGCCGGCGATCAACAGGCCGCCCTGTTCGGCCAGGCGTGCTTCGCCCCGGGGACGGCGAAGAACACCTACGGCACGGGCAGCTTCGTGCTCATGAACGTCGGTGACCGCTGCCCCGCGCCGACCGAGGGGATGCTCACCACCGTCGCGTGGACCCTCGCCGACGGCACCACCGCGTACGCGCTGGAGGGGTCGATCTTCGTCACCGGCGCCGCGATCCAGTGGTTGCGCGACGGGCTGTCGATCATCGACAGCGCTCCCGAGATCGGCCCGCTCGCGGCGAGCGTGCCCGACACCGGCGGGGTGTTCCTGGTGCCCGCGTTCGCCGGTCTCGGCAGCCCGTACTGGGACCCCTATGCCCGCGGCACGATCGTCGGCATCACCCGCGGCACCACCCGCGCCCACCTGGCGCGGGCCACCGTGGAGGCGATGGCGTACCAGACCCGCGACGTGGTCGACGCGATGGTGGCCGCCTCGGGCACGCCGCTGCGTGAGCTGCGCGTCGACGGTGGCGCATCGGTGATGGATCTGCTGATGCAGCTGCAGGCGGATCAGCTCGGGGTGGTCGTGCGGCGACCGCGCGATCAGGAGACCACGGCGCTCGGCGCCGCGTTCCTGGCGGGCCTCGCCGAGGGCGTGTGGCCGTCGCTCGACTCGGTCACCGTGCGCTGGGAGCTCGACGCGGAGTTCACCCCGACCGGTGGCGACCTCGCCGTGCTCGCCGGGCTGCAGTACGACCAGTGGCGGCGCGCCGTGGAGCGGTCGCGCGGCTGGGCCGAGCACTGACCCTCGGGCCGGTCACCACGTCCGGCGACGGCGGCCGGCCACGAGCACCAGTGCGATCGCGAACGCACCCGCAGCACCGGTCGTGCCCGCCACCTGCGCGAGCATCCCGGCGCCGTCCTCGGTCCGAGGTGCGGCCGGCCCGGACGGGTCGGGCTGCGGATCACCGGGCTGCAGATCGCCGGGCTGCGGATCGCCGGGCTGCAGATCGCCGGGCTGCGAGGTGACGGCCTCCTCCACCAGCTCCCCCACCGGGTCCGTGGTCTCCGCGGCGGCACCGCGCACCCGCACACGAGTCGAGTCGGTGTCGTCCGTCGTGTCGCGGTCCGCCGGCGCCGCACCGTCGGGCAGCACGAGGGACACGGCGACGTCGACCGATCCCCGGTCGACCTCACGATCGATCACGGCCACGACACCGACGACGTCGCGCTCGCCGCGCCGCAGCGGATCGGCGCGCTCGCACGTCACCAGAGCGCCGTCCGCCTCGCACGTCCAGCGACGGGCATCGGTCCGCACGACGGTCCACCCGGCGGGCAGCTCGGCGCGCAGGCCCAGCCCGGCGGGGCCGTCGCTCGGGCCGCCGTTGGCGACCTCCCACGCGATGGCGACCTCCTCGCCCGCACGCACCTCCGACGACACCTCCGACACCTCCGACACCTCCGACACCGCCGACACCGCCGACACCGCCGACACCGACAGGTCGGTGCTGGCCGCGATGTCGAGCTCGAGCTCGGCCGTGCGCACCTCGGTGTCCGTCGTGCCGAGCACGCCCGCCACCAGCGAGCGCCGCCCGTCACCGTCGGGTACCAGGCGGACGACCACGGCCGGCAACTGCTCGCCGGGCGCCACGAGCGGCTCGCCGTCCTCTCCCGGACGTCCGTGTTCGCAGCGCAGCACGAGCGTGCCCGCAGGTGCCCGGTCGCCGGTGGCGTCGCGTTCGATCTCCTCGCCGGCGGTGCGCGTGCCACAGCTCCAACCCGGGCCGTCGGCCGAGTCGAGCGTGAAGCCGTCGAGTGGCAGTTCCACGACCGACGGGCCGTACTCCGGGCTCGGCCCCGAGGTGCCCACCACCAGCTCCACCTCCCCCACCGTGTCGGCGGTCCAACGGGCCTCCGGATCGACGGGTCGCAGCTCGACGGTCGCCACCGTCGCCGCCGTCGCGGTCCACGTCAGCCGGGTCTGGGGACGAGCGCCCGCCGGTGCCGGACCCATCGTCACCGTGTGCGTGATCGAGCCCGTCGCCCCCGGCTCGGGATCGTCCACCGCGCTGGCCGTCACCACGGCGCGCACCTCGATCGGGGCGAGCACCGTGCCCGGCGCGATCTCGTCGTTCGAGGACCGCCGGCACGTCCAACGATCCGAGCGCGTGGTGCTGCACCGCCACCCTCGACCCTTCACCTCCGACAGCTCGAGTGAGGCGGGCAGGACGGCGGCGACGTCGATCCCGCCCTCGTGCGCCACCGGGGCGTGGTGGGAGACGAGCACCTCGTAGGTGATCTCCTGACCGACCACGACGGCACGGTCGTCGGTGAACGCGACCACGCTCGTGCCGTCGGCCACGCTGGTGCCGGCGGCGGAGTCCGTGGCGGCGGCGAAGCGGCGCACCGGGGTGGTCTCCTCGTCGAGATCGTCGGCCGGGTCCCGGTCGATCCCGCCGGTGGACACCGCGGCGGTCGCCGTGACCACGGCCGATGCCGCCCGGTCCGTGCCGAGCGCCGCAGCGCCGACGCTCACGTCGACGAGCACGGGTGCGGTCGCGTCACCCGGCGCCAGCGGTGCGTCGGTGGTGCACGACGGCGCTGCCCCTGCGGAACACGTCCACCGCTCCCCCGCCGCGGTCCGCGCAACGATGCCGGCCGGCAGGGTGAGCGACACGGTGATCGGTACCGTCGCTGCGTCGGGACCGTCGTTGACGACGTCGATCCGGTACCGGCCCGTGCCGTCCACCGCGAAGCCGGGATCGGCCCCGGCCGGATCGGCGGGGCCGTCGTCGGGTCCGAGATCGGTGAGCCGCACGGCCAGGTCGACCGCCTCGGCCTCCGCGGCTGCGCTCGCGCTCGCCCGGCCGAGGCTCGTGCCACCGGCGTCCTCCGCACTCAGCTCCACGTTGCTCACGTGGGGCACCCGACGGCCGTCGGCGTCGACGACCCCCGGCGTGGTACTCGCCGCAGGCCCGGGCACCGCCGTGAACGCGACCACCACCTCGTCCTGTGGTGCGAGGTCGCACATGTCGGTCCACACGACCGCCTGCGTGGCGGCCACGTCGTCGACGAGCACCACCGGGGCCACGTCGCACGTCACCGGGTCGACGGACACCGTCGCCTCGTACGTCCAGTTCGGCGGGAGCGAGTGGACGAGGTCGATGCCGTGCGCGGTGGCCGACTCGGTGGAGACGTTGCGCACCCGGACCACCCAGGTGAAGGGCTCGCCGATGCGCATCCGGTCGGCGACCCCGCCGCGCCCGGCCTCGGCCGCCACCTGCACCGTCGGCCGGGCCACGACCACCCGGTCGTCGACCGTCGGACCCGGCCGGGCGGTCCCGCCGTCGAGGGTGAACGTCTCCACGCGCACCAGCGTGGCGAGCTCGTCGCCGTGGCGGAGCGACCGGGCGGCGGGCAGGGTGCGCTGCCAGGTGACGGTGCACGACGCTCCTGGTGCGAGTCGCTCGGTCTCGTCGAACAGCACCCAGCGCAGCGCGCTCACGACCGGCGCGTCGTCGGTCGCGGGGACCGTCGTGATCTCGGTCGGAGTGTCGGTCGGAGTGTCGGTCGGGGTGTCGGTCGGGGTCTCGGGCGTGCTCGTGGCAGGACTGGACGTCGTGGTCGCCGCGGCCTCCGTGGCCGGGTCCTCCTGCACCGGAGGGTCGGGCATCGACTCGGGATCCGACGCCGGATCCGAGTCGGGCGCGGACTCGGGCATCGGCTCGGGCGGCGGCTCGGGCGACGGCTCCGAGGTGGTCGTCGGCGCGGTGACGGGCGTGGACTCCTCGACCGAGGCGAGTCCGGCACCGGCGCACGTCCCGCCGATCGTGGCCACGTCGACACGGCCCACACCCGGCTCCACGAACAGG
>CAEZSR010000108.1_pt1 | contig 14019 bp, 11 predicted proteins | sample 7264011 | NCBI WGS metagenome assembly CAEZSR01 (sample SAMEA6813783, study PRJEB35770) | freshwater metagenome | biome: Freshwater; feature: Freshwater reservoir; material: water | place: Czech Republic | collected 2016-08-15 | depth 0.5m m | reverse complement strand
GGAAGCGCGAGGTGTCGTTCCCCGAGCTCGTCGAGCGGATGGTGCGCCACGACCTGAAGGTCGAGTCGGCGAACCTCTGACGATCGGCGTGGCCGCCGCCGTCCTGTGCGCTCAGCGCGCTCAGTGCGCTCAGGGCCTTCAGCGCGGTGGCAGCGACGGCCACGGCAGCGACGGGTAGCGAGCGCGGATCGCGTCGATCGCCTCGTCGGTCGACAGGTTCGTCAACGCGATCATCGAGCCCGCCTGGACGCGGTAGCGACCGAGGATCTCGGGCACCAGCAGGGCGCGACCTCCGCTTGCCGCGAGGCGGAGCCACAGGTCCCAGTCCTCCCACCCGTACACGTGCTCGTCGTCGTCCCGGTACCCGCCGAGGTCGCTCCACGCCTCACGCCGCCACATCGCCTGTGCGTCGATGTAGTTCGCCGCGCACAGCCGCTCGACCTCCCACGCGAGGGCGCTGCGGATGTTCTGCTGCGCGCCGAAGTCCTCCAGGATCGCGTAGGCCGCCGCCGCCCCGGGGTCGTTCCGCAACGCGGCGGCCATCTTCGCCAGTGCCGTCGGGTAGACGTGGTTGTCGGCGTCCATGACCATCACGAGATCGGCCCGCGCCTCGGCGAAGCCGTCGTTGCGCGCCGCCGCGAGCCCGCCGTTCGCGTCCTTGCCGAGCAGCACCATCGGCACGTCGGGGTGATCGGCGAGGAAGCGACGCACCACCTCGCGGCTGTCGTCGGTGGCGTGGTCGTCGATCACGATCACCTCGAACGCGACGTCCTCGCTCGCCGCGATCGACTCGAGGGTCTCGGTCACCACGCCGGCGTAGTTGTAGACCGTGACGATCACGCTCACGTCGGGGCGTGCCGTCGCCCACGACGGCGTCTCGACCCGCTCGACGTGCTGCTCGGTGCCGTGCGCGAGCAGGCACGCCACGCGGTCCAGCCGGCGCAGCGCTGCGTTCTCGGCCATCGCCACCGACTTCGCCCGGCGCTGCAGGTCGCGCAGCGGACGGAACGGGCCCAGCCGCACCGGCGGTGGCACCTTCGAGCCGCCGAGCCGCCACAGCCCCTTGGTCGGGTCGGTCGACGCGACGTGCGCCGAGAGGTGCGGCAGCACGTCGTGCTCGAGCCGGTCGAGCACGCCAGCGATCTCCCGGTCGAGGGCGAGGTCCACGGTGACCGCACGGTGAGCGGCCTCGCGGATCGCCGCCACGCGTGAGGGATCCCCGAGCAGCGACTCGATCTCGTCGGCCATCGAGTCGGCGGTGACCGACACGAAGTGCGTGCCGGGGACGAGCGGTTCGAACCCCTCGGACGGCTCGGTGACGACCACGCACCCGTTCGCCATCGCCTCGATCATCCGTGCCCACTCGAAGTAGGCCGGCGGCGTGGTGCCCGGTGGCAGGTGGGCGGAGCGGTCACGGTGGAGGTTCACCAGCAGCGTCGCCGACGCGAGCAACCCGTACTTCTCGCGTCCGAACACCACCCCCGGCGTCGTCGGGGTGATCGGCCGGTCGAAGCGGAAGACGCGGATCTCGCTGCGGTGTCGGTACAGGTGCGGCGCGAGCGAGGCGAGCACGGCGCCGCGCCGGTCGTCGAGACCGCCCAGGAACAGCACGTCGATCGGGCGATCGGCGACCGACCCGGACGCTGCCGACCCGGACCGTGTCGAGGCGACGTCGATCGACGGCGTCCCACCGAGCCGCAGATGGCGTGCGTCGACGCCGACGTCGCGCAGCGCGGCGACCCCCTGCGGGTTGATGTCGAGCGCAGCGATGCCACGCCGGCAGGCGTCGATCGACAGGTGGAACCACGGCGTGCCCGGCTGCTCGGTGCACACGCAGATGCTCACGGCGGCCGCACGCTGGAGGTCACCCGTCGGCGCGTCGGACAGCTCGAAGAACTCGTGCGGGGCGACCACCAGGTTCAGCGCACCGTCGGCCCGGGGCAGGCGGTCGTCGACGAGCTCGGCGTCGCGCCCTGTTCCGGATGCGGCCTCGACGATCCAGCCGGCGATGTCGCGCATGAAGCCGTTGCCGGAGGGGGCGACGAACACCCGCACCGGCGCACCGCCGGCCGTCATCGGAGACGCTGGCGCACCAGCCGCGCCGCCTTGCGCGGTGCCCTGCCCAGCTTGCGGATCGTCCGCAGGACGACTCCCCGCTTGTCGGGGTGGTGGCGCACGTCGCGCAGCATGCCGGTGAGCAGCGCGTGGCGGCTCATCGCCGCGGGGAACGCCTCGGCGAGGGACCGCACCTCCGAACGCCGCTCGAGCGCCTCGGTGCGCAACCGTGCGAGCTCGGCCTCCGCGAGCTCCACCCGTCGGCGGAGCCCGGCGTTCTCGGCCTGCAGGGCGTCGAGGTCCGTGGGGAGCACCGTGTCAAGATAGGCGCGCCATGGAGGACCTGGAGGGCATGACCCGCGTCGCCGGCGTCCCGGTGGTCGTGCTCGCCGTCCCGGGCGGATCCATCGATCCCGTGCCGCTCGCCGACGCCGTTCGTCGACATCACCCCGATGTGACGATCGTGGCGGTGTGGGCCGGGGATCCGCAGCTGCATCCCGCCGACCGCGGCGTGACGTGGTTCCGGCCCGTGCTCGACGAGCGCGTGCTCGCTGGCGCAGAGCCCGACGTCGCCGTCTGGTGGGTCGCGGCCCGCTCGTCGATGGCACTGCTGCATCACGGTGCCCGTCGCGCGGTCGTCCTGATCGCCGGATCGGTCGGCCTCCTCGGAGCGGTTCCGGAGCTGTTCGCCGACGGCCCTCCGCTCGTCGCGAGGCTGGAGGAGCCGCCGCCGGTGGACGGATGCTGGCCGACGCCCGACGACCTCGCCGCCGAGGGGCCGGTGAGTCCGGTCGTCGCGACGCTCGGTCCGGCGGACCTCCCGTTGCTCGAGCGGCTCGCCGAGCAGGTGTCCGAGAAGACGTCCGCCACCCGGCTGCTGAACGATGCTGCTCGGAGCGCCGGCATCGTGCCGAGGATGATCCCGGGCGTTGGCGCGGGTGCGTGGCGGTGGGACGACGTTCCGGCGCGTCTCATCGACCTCGACGGCTTCGACGCGGAGCAGCCCTGGGTGCTCGATCCACGTCGGACCTCCCCCGCACGGGTGCAGGTCGTGGGGAATCCGGCGGTCTCGTCCGCCGTGCACCTCGCGGCGGGTCAGGTGGTCGGACGTCGCCGTCCGCTCGCAGCTCCCGGGGGGTTGGTCCTCGACGCTCGCGCGCGGGCATGGATTCGCGACGACCCGACCGCACCGGCGCCGTGGACCACCCCGGGCGAGTTCCGCGCGTGGCTCGCCCGGCGATGGTGGTCGGACGCTCGTCGGCGCCCCGATCTCGCGCACGCGTTCCCGCCCGGTCCCGACGGGGACCGCGGGTTCGACCGGTGGTGCGAACGCGCTGTCCTCGACGACGGTGCCCCGTTGCTGGTCTCCCCGACGTGTCGGATCGCCGAGGTGTCGGCGAACCTCGACACGGCAGCGGCGACCGAGACCCCGCACTCGATCGCGCCGTCGGCGGCGCCCTCGGAGGTCACGACCGTCACGGTGAGCCACGGTGTCGACGTGGTCGGTTACTTCACCCGACAGCTCGGGTTGCGCGACGTGGCGGTCCAGATCGCCGAATCGCTGCTGGCCGCGGGAGTGCCGACTGCCGCGGTGCCCGTCGAGCGCTCGGACAGTCCGCTCGTCACGTGCGGGCTTCCACTCGTCGCCGCCCCCTCGCACTCCGACCGGATCCTCGTCGTCACCGCCGACCAGCTGGGAGCGTTGCGAGCCGATGCCCCCGCGATCTTCGACCCCGCGGCGAGGCGGATCGGCTATTGGTTCTGGGAGGTGCAGCGGATTCCCAGGTGGATGCGCGACGTGGCCACCGGCCTCGACGAGGTGTGGGCGGTCTCCACCTTCGTCGCCGATGCGCTGGCGGCGGAGCTCACCGTTCCGGTCCGTCACGTGCCGCTGCCGATCCGGCGGGTGACGGCCCCCGCTCTCGATCGGTCGGACGTCCCCCTGCTCGCACCCTTCGCCGGAAGGTTCGTGTTCCTGGTGGTGTTCGACCACTTCAGCGTCGCCGAGCGGAAGAACCCCTTCGGTGCCATCGAGGCGTTCCGTCGGGCGTTCGCGCCGGACGAGGGACCGGTGCTGCTCGTGAAGTCGATCAACGGCGACCGTCGCTGGCCCGATCATCAGCGGGTGCTCGCGGCGGCGGACGGACGTGACGACGTGGTCGTGGTCGATCAACCGCTCCCGCGTGACGAGCACCTGGGGTTGATCGCGGGAGCCGATGCGCTGGTGTCGCTCCACCGCAGCGAAGGGTGGGGGCTGCATCTGGGAGAGGCGATGTGGCTCGGTACACCGGTGATCGCCACCCGGTACTCCGGCAACCTCGACTTCATGGACGATTCCACCTCGCTGTTGATCGACGCCGGGGTCGTGCCCGTGAGTCGCTCCGCCGGTGCCTACCCGTCGGACGCCGTCTGGGCGGACCCCGACCTCGATGCAGCGGCTGCGGCGATGCGGGCGCTCGTCGGCGACGCATCCCTCGGTCGTCGACTCGCCCGGGCCGCTCGGGACGCGCTCGAGCAGCAGCCGACCGACCGCGAGACCGGCCGCATCCTGGCGGAGCTGCTGGGGCGCGGTGCGCTGGTCAGTTCCTGACGTCTCGGTTCGAGTGGCACCTCGCCCCGACCGACCTCATGGCAAGCTGGCGACATGGCCACGTTGGGTGCGCAACTCAGATGGATGCTCCGCGGCGGTGCATCGACCACCGCCGCGCTCGAGTCGCTCTCGACCGACCTCCGTGCCCTGCAGGCGCAGGTCGCGCGCCTCGAGCAGGCGGTCATCGCGGTCGATCGTCGCACAACGGAGCTCGATCGGCGTCTCCTCGAGGACGTCGACCGCTTGCGACTCGCGGCGGCGGAGGTGACCGACGATCTCGTCGAACGTGTGGACGCGGTCCGCGCCGAGGTCCGTTCGCTCCAGCTCGGTGGGGGTGTCGGATCATGACGGCGGAGACGCCGGAGGAGCGGATCGCTCGGTGGGCCGAGCGCGACGCCGTGGTCGGGCTCGACGCCGAGCTCGCCCAGGTGCGTGCCGAGCTCGCCGGCCGCGACGGCGAGATCGCCGACCTGCGGGCCCGGTGCGCACAGCTGGCCGACCGGGTCACCCAGCTCGAGCTCGAGCGTGACGCGCTGCAGCACCGCGTGGTCGCGCTCGGGCGCGTGCCGCTCGCCCGGCGCGCCTACGGGAAGGCCCGCCGCGTCGCCGGCCGGGTGCTGCGCTGACATGACCTCGGTCAGCGTCGTCGTCCCCAGCATCGGCACGACTGGTCACGTCCTCGGCGGCCAGCGGGTGTTCGTGGTCGAGGCCGTGCGTTCGGTGCTCGCCACCGTGCCGTCCGGCGTCGACCTCGAGGTGGTCGTGGTGTCCGGGCGGGAGATGCCCGCCGAGGTCGAGCGACAGCTCGTCGACCTGGGTGGCGCGTCCGGCGCGGTGCGCTGCGTCGACTACGACGCCGCGTTCAACTTCTCCGCCACGGTGAACCTCGGCGCGGCGCACGCCCGTGGCGAGCACCTGCTGCTGCTCAACGACGACACCGAGGTGGTCGCGCCCGGCTGGCTCGAGCGGATGCTCGACGCCGCGGCCGACCCGACGGTGGGAGCGGTGGGGGCGAAGCTGCTGTTCGAGGACGGCACCCTGCAGCACGCGGGGCACACCTATCGCACCTCGCTCGACCACATCGGCTTCGGGCTGCCCGCGGACGCGCCGGGGCGCACCGGGTTGCTCCGTCACCGGCGCGAGGTGGCCGGCGTCACCGCCGCGTGTCTGCTCACGCCGATGCGCGTGTTCGATCTCGTCGGTGGCTTCTGCACCCGGTTCCCGGGCAACTACAACGACGTCGACTACTGCCTGAAGGTGCGGGCCTCGGGTCATCGCTGCGTCTACGAGCCCGACGCGGTGCTGTGGCACTTCGAGTCGCGATCGCGCGTCGCGGGCATCCGCCCCGAGGAGGTCGAGCTGATCCAGCGGCGCTGGCTGCGCGACCTGGTGGACGACCCGTTCACCCCGGTGGTGGTCTGACCGGGCGTCGTCCGAGTGTGGGTCAGAGGTCGATCGCGACCTGTTCGTCGAACCGGGCGTACGGCGTCCACAAGGTGCGGCACCCGCGGTCGACCAGCGCCCGCGACAGGCGCCTTCCGGCGTCGTGCCAGCGGCCTGCCGCCAGGTGGCGTGCCTCGCGCCACGCCGCCGAGCGGACGGCGGCGGCGGCCAGCGACACGTGCGTGCACTCGCGTTCGATCAGCAGGTCGTTGCCGGACGTCGTCTGACCGACCGCCAGTCCCTCGAGCTCGTACCAGCGGTAGTTCGGCACGTCCCACCCGGCGTGGTGCACCACGTCGTCGCGGTCGGCGATCAGCGCGCCCACCAGACCGGCGCCCGGTGAGGCGGCGAGGCCCACCATCGCGCCGAGCCAGTCGGGGGTGCGGTCGGCGCGCGGCACCATCCCCGGAGCGACGCTCACCAGCACGTCGGCGGGATGCAGCAGCAGCGCCCGGTCGAGCGCCGTCGCGAGCGACCACTCGCCCTCCACCGGCACCCGGTCCCACGTCGCCGGCAGCTCCTGGTCGAGCAGTTCCACCAGCTCGGCGGGCGCGCCGGCCGGGTGTGCCACCACGAGACGGACGTTCGGGCGGTCGGTCGTGATCGCGCGGACGCTCGCCGCGACGGCGGACCGGTAGGGGCGTTTCGCCGCTCCCTCGAAGCGCGTTGCCACCACGACGGTGACCGTGCTGCGCTCGATCGCACGACGGACGAGCCGGTAGCACCCGGCCACGGGTCCGTGCACCACGTCGGCGTCGAGGCCCAGCCGGTCGACCTGGTCCTGCACCGCCTGACGGCCGTGCTGCACCGCGGCCGACAGCGTGCCCGCCGAGCGCGACACGGACGTGCCGATGTTGCGCCAGTGGTAGGCGAGCACCGGCAGGTGCACGATGCGCCGGCCGGACGCCGTGATGTGCTCCGTGGCGCGCAGCACGAGGTCGTGGTCCTGGCTGCCGTCGTAGCCCGGCCGGAAGCCGCCGATCTCGCGCACGACGGCGGTGCGCAGCACCGACAGGTGGCAGGTGTACATCGACGACCGGAAGCGCTCGGGCGACCAGTCCGGCTTCAGGAAGTGCGCGGACTCGCGGCCGTCGGCGAGCGTGTGCGCCTCGTCGGTGTACAGGTAGTCGACGTCGGCGCCGGCGGGGCTGCCGAGCACCTCCATCACCGTCGCGAGCCCGTCGGGCACGAGCGCGTCGTCGTTGTCGAGCAGCGCCACGAACTCGCCGCGCGCCATCTGGAGCGCGTCGTTCGTGGCGGCGACGATGCCACCGTTGCGCTCGCGGTGGTGCACCCGGATCCGGGAGTCGGACGCCGCCGCGTCGTCGAGTGCGGCGAGCACCTCGGGACGGGTGGAACCGTCGTCGACGAGGCACCACTCCCAGTCGGTGAACCGCTGCGATCGCACCGAGTGCACGCACGCGAGGAACGCACCGAGCGGCGGGTCGTAGACCGGTGTGAGGATCGAGACGAGGGGCGCGGCGGGGGAGTGGATGACCCGGGAATCTACTGGCCCGTTGGTACCGTACGCCGGTGATGGCGCCGTCGTGTCGAGTGTTCGTGAGCGCGCACGGCAATGTGTTCATGCGGGAGATCGCCGAGCACCTCGTCGAGGCGCTGGTGGCCTGCGGACGCGACGCGTCGGTGGTCACCGACGAGCTGCCGGACGTGCCCGCGCCGGGAGGCGACCCCCTGTCGCAGCTGGTGCTCGCACCCCACGAGTTCTTCGTGCTCCACCACGCACCGGAGGCCGACCGCCTGCGCGCCGCGGCGCACTCCGTGTGCGTGAACACCGAGCAGCAGGGCACGCCGTTCTTCGACCTGGCGATGCGCTACGCACGGCTGGGGCCGGTGGTGCTCGACATCAACACGCACTCGCTCGCCGCGATCCGCGACCTCGGCTGCACGGCCCTGCACCTGCCGCTCGGCTACGTCGCCTCGATGGACCGCTGGCACGCGGACACCACCCGCGAGCGCACCGTCGACCTCGCGTTCCTGGCCGGCCGCACCCCTCGGCGCGAGACCTTCGTCGCCGGCGCGGCCGGACAGCTCTGGGAGTGGCGCACCGACCTGCGGTTCTTCAGCTGGCACCGGCCCGCCACCGCGGGTCGGGCGGCCTTCAGCAGCGGTGACGACAAGTACGAACGCCTCGCGTCGTCGCGGATCCTGCTCAACGTGCACCGCGACGACGAGCCGTACTTCGAGTGGGCGCGGGTGGTGGAGGCCGTCGCGAACGGCTGCGTGGTGGCGACCGAGACCTCCGTCGGCATCGACCCGTTCCGCCCCGGCGAGCACCTGCTCATGACCTCGCTCGACGACCTCGCCGAGCAGGCCGTGGCGCTCGCGTTCGACGAACCACGCCGCGCCCGGATGGCCACCGCGGCGTACGGGTTGCTCGTGGGCGAGCTCCACCAGCGCGACCTCGTGGTGCGCACGCTCGACGCCGCGCGTGCGTCGCTCGCGACGATGGGACGGTCGCGTCACGCAGGCACCGGCACGACGCCCGATCGTGGCGGTCGGCTCCGTTCGCTCGCCCGCTCCGTCGTCAGTCCAGCGGCACCGGCACCAGCGGCGTCGCCGACGGCCGACCGGCAGATGCTCGAGAAGGTGGCGTCCGAGCTGAAGCAGCGCTTCCTCGGCCAGATGCGCACCGTGCGGGCGATCGAGCGCTCGCTCGCGACGCTGCGTCACGGCGACCCCGACCACGTCGACCGCGAGACCACGCCTGCGGTCGACGCGCCCGGGTCGCCCGACCCCGTCGTGTCGGTCGTGATCCCGTTGTTCAACCAGGGCCACTACCTCCGCGAGGCGATGGCGTCCGTGGTCGGCGCGATGCACCCGTCGCTGCCCGTGGAGGTGATCGTCGTCGACGACCACTCCACCGACGACTCGCTCGCCGTCACGCGCGAGCTGATGGCCGAGCAGCCGTGGGTGCCGATCACCCTGCTCGCCCGCGCCGCGAACGGTGGCCTGCCCGTCGCCCGCAACACGGGCTTCGCCCGCGCTCGCGGCCGGTACGTGTTCGCGCTCGACGCCGACAACCTGCTGTACCCCAACGGCCTGCGCGCGCTCGCCGCGCACCTCGACGACGCACCCGACGACGTCGTCGCCGCCTACGGCCTGCTCGAGCGCTTCGACGAGACCGGATCGCTCGGGCTCACGAGCCACCTCCCGTGGGACCCCGACCTGCTCGTCCACGGCGCGTACATCGACGCGATGGCGATGTTCCGGCGCGACGCCTGGCGCGAGCTCGGCGGGTACTCCGTCGCCGAGGGGATCTACGGGTGGGAGGACTACGACCTGTGGCTCACCGTCGCGGAGCGGGGGCGGCGGGCATCGCTCGTGACCGGTGTGGTCGGCCGGTACCGTGAACAGGCCGGTTCGATGCGCAAGATCAGCGACATCGACATGGCCTCCAACTTCGTCGTCCTGCGAGAGCGCCACCCCCGACTGCCATGGCCGAGCTGACCCACACCCCGACCGAACTCGAGCTGCGGGCGCGCGTCGCCGAGCTGGAGGCGCTGCTCGAGGCCCGTACGCAGACCATCGTCGGTCTCGGCGCGCGTCTCGCCGAGCTGCAGGGCGACGCACCACCCCCGCTCACCGAACGGGTGCGACAGCTCGAGGCCGAGCTCGCCCAGCTGCGCGCCACGAAGGTGCTGCGCTACAGCGCCCTGCCACGGCGCTGGTACGCCGCGCTGCGGGGTCGGCGTGGCTGAGCAGGGCGGATCCGGCACCGCCGACCCCGCCCCGGTCGACACGCCGCCCTCGGTCGGTGCGGACCGCATCGAGGTCGAGCTGGTCGAGGCGCTCGCGTTGGCCCGCACCGAGCTCACCCGCATCCGGGGGAACCTCGGCCTGGTCGCGACCTTCTTGACGAGGCCTGAACAGTAGATTCGGGTCAAGTGCTCTCCGGAGCTGCCGATCAATCAGCGGGCCCTGATTCTTCTGGAGGAGTTCGTGCGGCGTCGCCACTGGTTGGTCTCCCTCGTCTGCGTGTCGTCCCTGACGCTCGCCATCGCGCCGGTCGCGAGCGCGCACCCGAACGTCGACACCGCACCGGCGATCGCGCCCGACGCGTCCAGGTCGACGAGCGGCGACTACGCCACCGACACCTTCGGCGACCCGTGGGACTTCTCCAACGACGATGACGTGCCGCCGACCCCGCTGGTCGGCAGCGAGAACAGCTTCGGGATCACCCGCAACAGCAACGGGACACTCAGCGTCGCGTCGGTGAACAACTCCACGGTCAAGCTGGTCCGCACGTGGGGTGTGCAGCTGCCATGGGGGCGTGACGGCCTGCTGCACCCTGTGAACGCCGACCGCTACACGCACCTGTCGTTCTCGATGTGCCTCGGTGCGAGCCTCAACATGGCGGTGCACTACTGGAACAGTGCCGGCCAGGAGGGCCTGCTCCCGTTCTACCCCGATGCCGGGTGCCGGGTGTACGACATCGACCTGCGCGACACGAGCCTGAACCCACCCGGCTACCAGGCACCGTGGGCCGGCGCGATGACCCGTGTCGAGCTGCTCCGCGGCGGTGCCCGCGCCGGAGGGAACCCCGTCGTCGACATCACGGTCGACTGGGTTCGCCTGCGTCGGGCGGACGCGCCGGTGCAACCGCCCGCCGGCATCCCGATCCCGCGCCTGCTCACCCCGAACGTGGAGGGCGGCGAGGACTATGCGACGGCGAACGGCAACCCGTGGGACTTCAACGGCCCCGACGACGTCGCGTCGACGGGTGACATCCGGAACATCGGGTTCGCCAACGGTGAGATGAGCGGTACGACGTTCCGCAACGACAGCTTCGTCGAACTGCCGATGCGGACCGAGCTCAACCCCGACCGCCACCACCGGGCCACGGTCGAGATGTGTCTCGACGGTCCGATGAGCTTCGCCGACGCCCCCGGTGGCGGCATGAACGCCCGCTTCGCCTGGCAGCCCCGCGAGTACCCGGCGTGGAGCGAGACGCAGGACATCGTGGTGTACCCGGGGTGCCACCGGATGACCGTCGACCTGTCGTCGAGCCCTGCGACCGCGCTGAACGACGAGGGAACGGTCCACAAGCTGGGCTGGCGCGGCCAGCGCTTCGACCACCTGCGCTTCGACATCAACGAGGATCCCGGCGCCCGCAACTTCACGCTGCGCGAGATCAAGCTCGCCGATGACGCCGCGTTCAGCGACGCCTACGACATCACCTTCCTCGACGCCGCCGGGGTCGGTGGCACGGTGGACATCTGGGTCACGACGAACCGGGGTGCGTTCGACGGCACCCGCATCGCTGCGAACCGGCCGGTCACGGGTGGCGTCAACACCTTCCGCTGGGACGGCCGTGACGCGAACGGCGCCGCGATGCCGAACGGCACCTACTGGGTGTACCTCACGATGCGCAACGGTTCGAACGTCGGCACCGCCTACTCCAGCGGACCGGTCCGCATCGAGAAGCCGGTGCCGGCGACGCCGAGCCACTTCGTGCCGGTCACCCCCGCGCGTGTGCTCGACACCCGAACCGGCATCGGCGGCAACCTCGCTCCGCTCGGGCCGCAGGTCTTCACCGAGCTCGACGTCACCGGCGTCGGCGGTGTGCCCGAGACGGGCGTGACGGCGGTGGTGATGAACGTCACCGTGGACTCGCCGAGCTCGTCGAGCTTCCTCACCGCGTGGCCGAGCCGTGAGGACCGGCCGGATGTCAGCAACCTGAACTTCGTCGCCGGCCAGACCGTGCCCAACCTCGTCACCGTGAAGGTCGGCGCGAACGGTCGCGTGAACCTGTTCAACTCACAGGGCTGGACCCACGTCGTGGCCGACGTCGTCGGCTACTACACCGCCACTTCTCCCGGTGGCGGTGGTCGGTTCACCTCGCTCACCCCGACGCGTCTGCTCGACACCCGCAAGGGCGAGGGTCGGGGTGGCCTCGTCGGTCCGGTGACCGCCGGTCAGTCGATCGACCTGCAGGTCACCGGCGTCGGCGGCGTCCCGGCGAGCGGGGTCACCGGTGTCGCGCTCAACGTCACCGTGGACGTACCGACGGGGACGGGCTTCGTGACCACCTGGCCGACGGGTGAGCCGCGCCCCAACGCGTCCACGCACAACTTCGTCCCGGGGCTCACGGTGGCCAACCTCGTGCTCGCCAAGGTGGGCGCCGGCGGCCGTGTCTCGCTGTTCAACTCCTCCGGCAGCACCCACCTCGTGGCCGACGTCATCGGCTACTTCTCCGGGTCGGGCGGACTGTTCGTGCCGGTGAGCCCGCAGCGGCTCGTCGACACCCGCAACGGCACCGGCGGAGTGTTCGGTCAGCTCGGTGCCGGGAGCCACGTCGCCGCCACGCTCGCCAGCGGGACCCCGGTGCCCGGCAGCGCCGGCGCGGTGGTGGTGAACCTCACGTCGGTGAACAGTTCGGTGCCGTCGTTCGTGACGGCCTACCCCACGGGCGTGCAGCGTCCGCTCGCGTCCACCGTGAACCCGCGTCCGGGCGTGCCGGTCCCCAACCAGGCGTACCTGAAGCTCGGCGCCGCCGGTCAGCTCGACGTGTTCAACTCCTCCGGCTCGACCGACGTCATCATCGACGTGTTCGGCTACGTGGTCTGATCGGCGACGTGGTCTGATCACCGGCCTGGCGGCGGCACCACCAACCGCACCCCGCCGCACAGGTCACGATCAGGGCGGCGTGCACCAGCACCCAGATGCCGGGGCCGAGCAGACGGCTCGAGTCGACCGCGCCCTCGAAGAACCACGAGCCGTGCGTACCCACCGCGGCGCGCCGGGCCACGGTCCAGTGCGTCGCGACGAGCACCGTGGCGGCCGTGGCCGAGGCGACCACGCAGGCACGCGACCCGGCCGGTCGCGTGCCCGAGCCCAGCGCCAGCACGGCGGCGGCAGCAGCGACGGGCAGCCCGTAGCGGCCCTGCCAGATGAGTCCGATCCGGTCGTGGAGCGCGACCTCGAACACCACGGGCACGACCACGAGCGCCACGCCCAGCACCCACCACGACGCCGGTCGCACGGTCGGACGGGTGCGCACGACGAGCCCGACGGCCATCACCCAGGCGACGATCGCCACCCAGGGCGCTCGGTACTCGAGCCACCCGAGTGACGCGACGAGTTCGGCACCGCTGCGCGGCAGCCCCCCGATGGAGTCGCGGAGTGCGTCGAGACGCGAGCCGGTGCGCGCCGTCCGGTCGTCCTGCACCACGAGCGAGCTCCACCGGCTCCACGCCAGCACCGTCGCAGCTCCCACGGCCGGCACCCCCCACAGCACGGCCCGGGTGGCGCGGGTGAGCCCGCCGCGCCACTCGATCTCGCACACCACCACCAGCGCGAGCGCCCACAGCGCGGCGACGGGGCGCATCGCCACGGCGAGTGCGAGCGGCACGGCCGTCCACCACACGTCGGCGACGCCCGGTCGACCGCGAGCGGTCGTGACCCCGGCGGCGGCCAGCGCGACCAGCGCGACCTCCAGGGCGTTCGGGTTCACCACGCCCCACAGGAACCACGCCGAGGGCGTCACCACGGCCGCCGCGAGCGCCGCCGTCGGCACCGACCAGCGCGCCCGCCGCACGACGAGCGCCAGGACGAGCGCGAGCAGCCCGACCGACACCAGCCGGTAGGCGAACGGGTCGTTGCCCGCGCCCACGAGGCGCACCGGGAGTCCGACCAGCGCGTAGGCGAGCGGCGGGTTCGTGCCCGCCGCCGTCGCCACCGTCACCGACCCCGACCCCGACCCCGACCCCTGTGCCGCGGCGCAGTCGCTGGGCACGGTCGGGTCGTGCCGGTAGCAGGCCGGATCGCCCGTGCCGAGCGATGCGGGAACCGTGACCGCCCGGTATCCCGGTGGCAGCCCGGGCACTGGATCGCCGAGCAGGTCGCCGTGCGCCACCGCGTGGGCGCGCACGACGTGCGCCGGCTCGTCCGGGCCGCCGTAGCGCCCGGTG
>CAEZSR010000107.1_pt1 | contig 14142 bp, 4 predicted proteins | sample 7264011 | NCBI WGS metagenome assembly CAEZSR01 (sample SAMEA6813783, study PRJEB35770) | freshwater metagenome | biome: Freshwater; feature: Freshwater reservoir; material: water | place: Czech Republic | collected 2016-08-15 | depth 0.5m m | reverse complement strand
GCGGATGCCGGGCTGCTGCTCGGCGACGACCTGATCGTCTGGGTGCTGCTCGCCCTGGGCGGTGCGCTGTTCGTGGGCAACGTGATGGCGCTGGTGCGACCGCCCGTGGCGCCGCGTCAGGCCGGCGACCTCGAACGGGCGCCGAAAGGGCGCAGCATCTTCATGGCGGCGATCGGGCTCGTCGTCGCCGTCGCCGCGCTCGGTGCGCTGGTGAGCTGAGCCCCCGGCGGGTCGTCCCGCCGAGGGCGTCACTCGTGTCAGCCGGCCCCGTCAGTGGGCCTCGTCAGCCGGCGGTCGGTCAGCCGGCGCCGTGCCAGGTGGAGCGCCAGTGCGCCGAGGCCGAGGGCCCAGGTCGCGAGCTGCAACCACTGCTGCAGCAGGGCGGCGCCCGTGGCGGGCAGGCCGGCGGTCACGATCGTGGCGGCCGTGGCGGCCGTGTTGTTGCTCGTCACCGGGTCGGTCGGCGGCAGCGAGCCGGTCATCGATTCGGAGCTCACCTGCGCGCTGTTGACGAGCTGGCTGCCCGTCGTGGCGGTCACCAGCACCCGCAGCTCGACGGTCACCCGTCCGCCGACGCGGATCGCGGTCGTGCTGCGGCAGGTGACGAGCTGGCCCTCGGCCGAGCAGGTCGCGTTGGTGCTGGTGGCACTCAGGAACTCCAGGCCGGCGGGCAGGTTGTCGGTGATGACCAGCGGGCCGCCCGACGGGCTCGGCCCGAGGTTGGTGGCCTCGAGCACGTAGAGCGCCGTCGGGTTGGCGAGGGTGCCGTCGAGCCGCTTCGTGATGTCGAGATCGGCGAGGGGCACCTCGGTCGGGTCGCTGTCGGTGTTGTTGGCCGGCACCGGGTCGAAGGTGGGGGAGGTCACCGACGCCGTGTTCACGACGCTCGGGGCGGCCGCCCGGCCGACGGCCACCGTGAGGGTGATCGTCGAGGTGCCGTTCACGGCGAGCGTGGGCAGGTTGCAGGTGACCGTCTGGCCGACGGCTGCGCAGGCGATGCCGGTGCCGGTGCCGCTCACGTAGGTGAGGCCGGCCGGCAGCACGTCGGTGACCCGCGGCGTGGTGGCCGCGGCCGGACCGGCGTTGGTGACGGCGATCGTGTAGACGCCGTTGGTACCGACCTCGAAGCGGGCGCCGTGCGACTTCTGCAGCGAGAGGTCGGCCTGGAACTGATACCCGAAGTCCATGTCCGTGCGGTTCTGCCCGGCCACCAGGGTGGTGGAGGTCCGAGAGTCGCGGGTCGGGTCGGGGTCGGCCACGTTCACGAGGCCCGCAGGCAGGTCCGCGGTGTCCACGATGACGGTGTACGCGCCGGCCGGGAGCCGCTCGACGAGGTAGCGACCGTCGCTGCCGGTGGTGGTGGTGAACACCACGTCGTCGGCGGTGCCGGCGACGCCGTCGAGTCCCGCCCACCGTACGGTCACGTCGATCCCGGCCAGCCCGGTCTCGCCGCCGTCGAGCACGCCGTCCGCGTCGGCGTCGATCCACAGTTGGTCGCCGATCGAGCCGGTGCCGGTGAACGCGGTGTCCGCGTCGCGACGGTTCGCCTCGTCGATCCCGGCCGTGCCGGGATCGTCGTCGGTGAGCGTGATCGTCACCGTGTGGAGGGTGACGAGGCCGTCGCCGTCGTAGGTGGAGGTGAAGCCGGGGAGGCCGCTGATGTCCACGGCCACGCGCACCGGGCCGTTGGGGAGCGAGCCCACCAGGTACGAGCCGGTGGCATCGGTGGCCGTGGTGATCGCGACGTCGTCGGACGTGCCGACGATGGTGTCGGGGCCCGACCAGGTGATCGTGAGCGGCACGCCGGCGAGCGGCGTGTCGCCGGGCTCGGGCGCGTCCGCGCCGTCGCCGTCGATGTCGAACCAGAGCCGGTCACCGATCGACGCGAGGCCGCTGTATCCGAAATCTGCGTCCACCCGGTCCTGTGCGGATCCGAGCGTGAGCGCCGTGGTGTTCGCCGTGCCCGTGCCGTCGAGGTCGAAGGTGGGGCCCACGCCGACGGGGAGATCGGCGGTGTCGACGGTGACCCGGTAGGCACCTGCTGGCAGGTGGTCGACCAGGTAGAGCCCGCCGGCGTCGGTGGTGGTGGTGGTGACGACGTCGTCACCGCCACCGAGCACCCCGTTCGGTCCGAACCACGTGACGGTGACGTCGATGCCGCCGAGGCCGGTCTCGCTGCCGTCGAGCACGCCGTCGGAGTCGTGGTCGAGCCACACCCGGTCGCCGATCGAGCCGGTGCCCGCGAGGCTGAGGTCGACGTCGGCGCGGTCCTGGCCGGCAGTCAGCGACGTGGTGATCGCGGCGGGGGTGCCGATGCCGTCGAGGTCGTAGCTCCAGGTGGTGCCCGCCAGGAGGTCGGCGGTGTCGACGGTGAGGCGGTACGGCCCGGCCGGCAGCAGGTCGAACAGGTACTGCCCGCCCGCGTCGGTGGTGTCGACCGGGTGGGTGACGTTGTCCGAGGTGGTGGCGAGGTCCCCGTCGAACCCGCCCCACATCAGCGTGAGGTCGATGCCGCCGATGCCGGGTTCGCCGGCCTGGCGGGTGGCGCCACCGGAGGCGTCGCGGTCGAGCCAGATGGTGTCGCCGATCGAGCCGGTGCCGGTGTAGCCGAAGTCGGCGCCGAGGTAGCCCGTGCTGGAGGTCAGGGTGACGATGCCGGAGCGGCTGTCCTCGTTGCCGTCGTCGTCGAAGGTGTTGGCCATGCCGGCGGGGAGCGTGGTGGTGTCGATCACCACCCGGTAGTCGCCGGTCGGCAGGTCGAGGAATCCGTAGAAGCCGGTGGCGTTGGTGAGCACCTCGGTGACCGGGATGTCGTCACCGCCGCCGGGCACGCCGTCGGGGCCGAGGAAGTCGTCGGTGGTGCCGAAGGTGCCGTCGAGGCCCTCCGACTCGAGCCGCACGCGGACGCCGGGGATGCCCGGTTCACCGACGTCGGCGGTGCCGTCGCCGTCGATGTCGTACCAGACGAGATCGCCGAGGCTGGTGGAGCTCGCCGAGATCGTGACGGTGTCGTCGTCGTCCTCGTTCGTCACGGCGGTCACCGCGGCGGGGGTGGAGTCGAGGTCCCACTGGTTGCTGGCCTGCACCTCGGCGCGGTTGGTGATCGGGCCGATCACGTTGAGGCGGGTGCGGATCACGAGGGTCTGCGAGGCGCCGTTCGCGACCGAGCCGACCGTCCAGATGCCGGTGCTCGACGAGTAGGTGCCCTGGGTGGACGAGACGGTGGAGACGAACACCAGCGACGCCGGGAGGATGTCGGCGACGGTGACGCCCGTGGCCGTGTCGGGACCGGCGTTCGCGACGGTGATGGTCCAGTTGACCTCGCTGCCGAACGAGTACGGGCCGGCGGTCACGGTCTTCGTGACCGACAGGTCGGAGCGGCGGATGCGGGCGCTCTCGGTGTCGTCGGGACCGGTGTAGTCGCCGTCGAGGTTCGAGGTGGCGCCGGTGACGTCCTCGGCGTCGGGCACGCCGGCGGTGTTCACGTGGTCGAACGTGCCGGTGGTGCCCACGGTGAGCAGCGAGCTCTGCGGGGTGGCGTCGAAGGTGACGGTGACGTTCGCGCCGGGGTTGAGCGGCTGGAGGGAGCCGGTGACGACGTCGTTCCAGCGGAGGGTCGCGCCCGGGGTGGCGCAGCTCGGGGTGCACACCGGTTCCACGGAGGCCGACCCGTACGGGGTGACGACGGTGGCCGTGCCCGTGGCGTACACCCAACCTGCCGGGAGGACGTCGGAGAGGTCGACGCCGAAGGCGGGCGCCGTCGGCTCGGCGAGCTGGTTGGTGGCGACGATGCGCCAGGTGAAGTCCACGCCGGCCCGTGCGTCGGTCGCGTCGTCGAGGGCGCTCTTCACGACCGTGACGTTCGGGAACCCGACGGTCATCGTGACGGTGTCGGCGGCGACGTCACCGCCGGCGCCGCCCTGGCCGTACACGCGCCACTCGGCGGCGAGGTCGCCGACGCGGGTGGCGAGCGGCTGTGCCCAGTACTCCGTGACGTCGGCGGTGTTGGTCACCTGCTCGCCGTCGTTCAGCGTGGCCGAGCCGGCGAGGTCGGCGGTGTAGGTGATGGTGACGCTCGAGTTGGGGGCGATCGTGGAGATCAGCCACTCCAGGTTCGGAGCGGTGCCGTCGACGACGGTGACCGCACCGGCCGAGGCCGGGACCACGACGTTCACGAGGTCGGCGTCGGGTGCGTCGACGACCACGATGTCGTGCGCCGGCCAGGTGGTCGACTGGTTCGTGATGCGGAGCGTGTAGGTGTGGCTCGACCCGACGTCGGTCTGGCAGGTGTCGTTGTCACCGGTGTTGCCCGGCGTCTGGTCGCAGGGGGTCTGCGAGACGTCCTTGTCGATGCGGATGCTGGGCTCGCGCACGGTGACCGTCGCAGTCACGAGGTTGCTGCCGCGGGCGAACGACCCGGCCGCGGGAGGGGTGGCCGGAGCGGTCGCGATGCTGCCCGAGTTGTTCCAGTGGATGCGGGCGCTGTTCGAGAGCGTGGCGTTGCCGGGCACAGCGGTGTTCTCGGGCTCGTAGACGCTGTCGAGGCGAGCGTTGTAGGTGGCTCGCACCACGCAGCTGTTGGCGGACGGGGCGGTCAGTTCGTCGATCCACAACCCGATGGTGGTGGAGCCGTCGAGGTTCGCGGTCTGACCGGCGATGCCCTGTGCGCCGGCGAGCGACGGGCAGCCGGCCGACGTCGCCGGCACGTAGCTGAAGCCGCCGAAGGTGAGGAAGTCGAGGCCGTCGCCGAGCGTGTCGAGGATCGTGGCGTCGAAGACGGTGATGCCGGCGGGGATCGTGGTGTCGAGCGTGAACGTCACGGTGTCACCGATCGTGGCCGTCGACGGGGAGACCGACTTGGCGATCGACGCCGAGGGCCCCGTCACGGTGTCCGTGGCGTTCGAGGCGTAGGTGGTGCGCTCACCGGTCGCGGTGCCGGCGAGGCTGGAGGCGGCGAGGGTGACGTTGTTGGTGAAGATCGCGCCCGACACCGCCGGGTTGTCGATGCGGACGTCGTAGGTGAGCGAGGTCGAGCCGGACGCGGCGACCGACGCGAGCTTGCCGGGGGTGGTGGTGGCGTTCCAGGTGATCGTGCGGTTGGTGGCGTTCCACGTGCCGCCGTCGGGTGCGACGGTGCCGCCGTCGACCACGGCGACGCCCGAGTTCACCACGGTGACGCCGACCGGGAGCGTGTCGACGATCACCAGGTCGTGGGCGCGCACCACGTTCGCACCGGCGTTGTTGATCGTGAGGGTGTACGTGAGGGTGTCCGACGGCGAGACGATGTCGTCGGCGTCGTTCTCGTTCTTCGTGATGGTCGGGTTCGGCTCGCGCACCGTGGCGTTGACCGTGTTCGAGCTGCGGTCGACGCGTGTGGTGCCGATCACGGGAGCGGGCAGGTACGAGAAGACACCCTGGTTGCTGATCGCGTCGCCGGCCACCGTGGTGCCGGCGTTGCTGGTGCGGGCCACGATGGTGAGCACGAGCAGGTCGTCACCCGAGCCGGCGGCGTTGGTGTGGGTGCCGGTCCGGTCGAGGCGGATCGTGCCGTTGGCGCCGACGGCGGGCGTGCTGACGTGCAGGCTCCAGGCGGGGTCGTTGGCGACGCCGTCGAACACCCAGGTCGGGGTGGCGGCGAGCACGAGGTCGTCGTCGAGGGCGTCGGTGACGCGGGCGTCGAGCACGCTCGTGCCCTCGGGGATCGTCGCCGTGATCGTGTAGGTGATCGTCTCGCCGATGGTGACGGTCTCGGCGCCGGTGCCGGGCGAGGCGTTCGCCGGGTTGCTCGGTGCGTCGTTCACCGACGACTGCTGCGTCTTGGCCGCGGTCGCGGCGACCACCGTGATCACCGAGGTGTCGCGCGCCTGGTCGGCGTTGGTGGCGGTGAGGGTCGGGTCGATGTTGTTCGCCGGCACGTACACCTGGGGGCTGTCGGTGGCGTTGGTCGCCGCCTGGTAGGTGCGCACGCCGGCGGTGTTCGTGTACTGGCGGCCGGGGTCGACCGAATCGGGCAGGTTGACGGTGTACGTGAGCGTCACGGGCGCGGAACCGAGGGTGGTCGGGCCCGCGACGGAGGGGATGTCGGCCGCGTCCCACTCCAGCACGTTCGAGCTGCACGTGGCGGTGGGTGTCGAGGTGGTCACGTCGGCGCAGGTGATGCCGGTCGGCAGGCGGTCCCACACCACGGCGTTCGCAGCGGCGACGTTGCCGTCGTTCCAGAGCCGGATGGTGTAGACGACGTCGTCGCCGCCGTCGACGTTGCCGGTCGCGCCGTTGGTCTTGTCGAGCTTCACCTGCGGTTCGGTCCACTGGAGGTCGGACTGGTCGCGGTACTGGAAGACGTCACCGGCGGTGTTGGTGGTGGTCATCTTCATCAGGTTGGCGTTGATGTCGTAGGCGGCGCTGAGGGTCGGGTCGCCGACCCGGGCCGCGATGGTCCAGTGGAACGTGCGGCCGCCCGGCGCCGACGGCACCTGACTGTTGCCCTCGACGTCGAAGGTGATCGTGTCGTTGGCCCCGCTGAGGTTCGTGGTCACGGTGGTGTTCGCCAGGTCGTCGGGCGAGCCGCCACCGGTGACGCGTCGGGCCGACCCGGGCACGTAGTCGAACTTGGCCGGGAGCATGTCGACGATCTGGACGGCGTCGGCGTCGATGTTGCCGGGGAAGGTGGCGCGCAGGCTGAAGCACACGTAGTCGCCGGGACGGAAGCCGGTGGTGTTGTCGACCCACGTGAAGCTGCCGTCGCGGCACGCGTCGCCGATGTCGCCGGCGTTGCCGGTGCCGGCGTTGGAGAAGCTGCCGCTCGCGAGCACGCCGTCGCGTGCCGACACGCGCTTGTCGATCGACGGGCCGATGCCGTCGATGGCGGCCGACGACACGTCGTTGTCGGCCACGCCGTCGGGCTCGGGGTCGCCGGTGGTGGCGTCGATCACGGTACGCCGGTCGTCGAGGCCGGAGATCGACACGTTGTTGACGAGACGGTCGAAGTTGAGGATCGGCCGACCGGGTTCGATCGCGCCGTTCTGGAAGTAGTGGGTGCGGACCCGTGACCGGAACACGATCGTCACGGTGCCGTCGTGCGGGAGTGCCTGCAGCTCGGGAACGGCGGTGTGGCTCCACGTGAGGGTCCACGTGCCGTCGGCGTTCTCCACCGCGGTGAACGGAGCCGGCTGCGGACCGCTGCCGGCGTCGATCGTCGCGGCGGCGTCGGTGCCGCAGTCGACCGACCAGGCCGTCGTTTCGAGCGGGCAGAGGCCGTCGGGGAGGGTGTCGACCACGACGAGGTCGCGGGCCGTGCGGTACTCGCCCGTCTGGATGACGAGCGTGGACGTGACCACGCTGCCCTGGACCACCTGGCCGCTGGCGGACTTCCGCACGACGAGGTCCTCGGAGGTGACGGTGGCGGTGGCGCTGTCGTTGATCGTGGGGTTCGCGCCGAGGGTGGACGGGCCGATGAAGGTGCCCGTCGCGGTGAGCTGGTTGGTGACGGCGGGCTCGGCGGCGGTCTCGGAGGTGGGCGGGCCGGAGTTGTTGTCGAGGTTGCGGCCCTGGCCGAGGCTCGACGCCGACGGCCTGCCGTTGGGCCAGGTGTCGGTGTTGGCACGCAGCGGGATGCCGGCGAGGTAGGTGATCTCGAGCGTCGCGCCGGCAGCGAGGTCGCCGGCGGCACCGAGGTCGGCGGCGGTCCACGTGACGTGGGTGGAGCCGCCGACGGTGTCGATCAAGGACGGACGGCGGCAGGTGGCCGTCGCGCTGCCGATCGCCAGGCGGCCCGAGCCGACGTACTCGTCGGTCTGCGCGCCGGGTGTCTCGTTGGTGGGAGCGTCGATCGTGTTGTCGGTGCCGGCCGAGTAGCCGGGCACGCCGCCGACGTACGCGCAGCCGAGGAACTCGAGCGACGGCGGGAGGACGTCGACGAGGGTGAGGTCGTTCGTGGGCGCGTCGGGGTTGTTCCGCACACGGACCGTGTAGGTCACGGGCCGCGCGCCGTGCACGCCGCGGAGGAGTTCGCCCTCGCCGACGTTGCCGGCCACCTTCTCGGCGACGAAGGCGGAGATGGTGGTGATCGCCGGCGTGTCGGTGTCGCTCCCGGTGATGTCGGTGGCCGGCTGACCGTTCGAATCGAAGTCGGGGATGAAGAACGCGTTCGTGTTGACGTAGGCGCCCCCGGTCGTGGCAAACGTGGAGCCCATGCGAAGCGTGGCCAGGTTCCCGTCGGGGTTGGTGTCGATGGTGTAGGAGATCGAGCTGCACGTGCCGGTGAGCAGGTCGGACACGTTCTCCCAGATCAGGGTGGTCTCGCCGGCGAGGGGCAGGTTCGCGACGGTGCGCGACGGTGCCGGGGTGCCGCTCACGAAGGACGCGCCGGACGGCACGACGTCACGGAAGGACAGGTTGTAGCCGTCGGGCTGGCTGGCGGGGTTGCAGGCCCGCAACGTCACCGTGGTGGTCGCGCCGATGAGCACCTCGGTCTCGGTGGTCTTGGTCAGCACGATGTCCGGCGTGCCGGCCGCCTGAGCGCTCGGGACGAACGGGTCGGCCACGACGCCGACCGTGATGTCGACGACCACACCGGCCAGCGACGAGCCGAGGAGGGCAGCGACCAGGGAGAGGACCGCGGCGGTGCGGCGCCGGCGGCGGCGTGCGTCGGTGCGGTCGGTGCGGTCGGCGGTGCTCGTGATGCGGTGACCAGCGGTTGGCGGCTGTGCGGACATCGAGTTCGGGACCCTTCGTGGTGGTCGGCCCGAAGGCCGTGGTACGGCGCGTCGGGTGCTCCCATCACGCGACGACGTCCGGTGTTCGGCTCGGATCGTCCGGGCTCGAGGGGATTCGTCTCGGAATCGTCAGGTGATCGGGCCGAGTTGCGACGATCACCCGATCGAGGGGTGATCCGGCGCAGCGCGCACCCGGCTGGTGCGGGCCCCGCCTGCCGGGTACGTTCCCGTCCCGTGCGCGTGGTCTCGTTGCTCCCGTCGGCCACCGAGATCGCCCTGGCGCTGGGGCTCGACGCCGAGCTGGTCGGGGTGACCTTCGAGTGCGACTTCCCGCCCGATCCCCGAGCCGGACGAGCGATCGTGGTCGGCGGGCTCGACACGCACGGACTCGACCCTGCCGGCATCGACGCCCTGGTGCGTGCCCGCCTCGCCGCGGGTGATGACCTGTACACGCTCGACGTCGAGCGGTTCCGCGCCCTCGACCCCGACGTGGTGCTCACCCAGGACCTCTGTCGAGTGTGCGCGTTGCCGGCCGGTCGGGTGGACGACGCGATCGCCACTCTCGGCTGCTCGGGGCAGGTGGTGACCCTCGACCCGCACACCCTCGACGAGGTGCTCGACTCGGTGCTGGCCGTCGGCGCGGCGACGGGCACCTCCGAGCGCGCCGCCGCGCTGGTGGCCGACGCGCGGGCGCGCCTCGACCGCCTCGGCGTCGCGGTCGCCGGTCGCCGGCGACCACGCGTGTTCGTGCTCGAGTGGCCCGACCCGCCGTTCGTGGCCGGGCACTGGGTGCCCGACCTGGTGCGGGCGGCGGGCGGCGAGCCCGTGCTGGCCCGACCCGGTGAGCGCTCGGTGCCGACGACGTGGGAGGCGGTCGCGGGCGCCGATCCCGACGTGGTGGTGGTGGCGTCGTGCGGGTTCGACGTGGAGGGCGCTGCGCAGCACGCCGTCGGGGTGCTCGACCACCTGCCCGAGTCGGTCGACGTGTGGGCGATCGACGCGAACGGCCTCGTGGTGCGCCCCGGTCCGCGGGTGGTGGACGGGGCGGAGACCCTCGCAGCGATCCTCCACGGCGTCGGCGACCTCGACCCCACCCGTGCTCGTCCGGCGCGACGCCGCGACGAGGGCTGACCCGCGCGTCTGGCGAACCACGGATCAGCTCGTCACCGACCGCCGTCGGGTACCGTCCCAGCTCGTGCCGATCCGCACCCTCACCCCGCGCCACCGCGCCCTGGGGCAAGTGCTGCTCGTCGTCCTGATCGGCAGCTTCTCGTTCACCTTCATCGAGATCGTGCTTCGCGAGCTGTCGCCCAACGCGATGGCGGCGGGGCGCGTGGTGATCTCGGCGATGGCCTTCGTCGCGATCGTCGCGCTGCAGCCCCGGCGTCGCACGCCGATCGCACCGGCGCACCGCGTGCGGCTCGTGCTCACCGGTCTCGGCGCGTCGGCAGGGTTCCACCTGCTGTTCAGCGCCGGTCAGGATCAGGTCACCGTCGCCACGTCCGCGGTCGTCCAGGGCACGTTCCCGGCGGTCGTGGCCGCGGGCGAGTGGCTGTTCCTGCGCCACCGGCTCGACCGGCGCGCCGCCGCCGGCCTCGTGCTGTCCGTCGTCGGTCTGGTGGTGATCTCCAGCGGTGCCGAGAACGAGGGGTCGTCGTCGCTGCTCGGGATCGCGCTCGTGCTCGGCTCGGTGATCGTGTGGGCGGCGACCTCGCTCACCACCCGCAGCCTCGCCGACCAGTACGACCCCTGGTGGCTCAACACGCCGGGCACGGTGGCAGGCGCGCTCGTGATGCTCGCCGTCGCGGCGCCGTCGGCGGGCGAGTTCGCCGACCTGTCGATCGGCGCGTGGGTGCTGTTGATCTGGTTGGGTGCGGGCGGCTCGGCGCTGGTCTACGCATCGCTCGCCGGGGCGATGAAGGTGCTGCCGGCCACCACCACGGCCAGCGTCGCGACGCTCGTGGTGCCGGTCAGCATCCTGATCGCCTGGGTGGTGTTGGGCGAGTCACCCACGGTGGAGGCGGTGATCGGCAGCGTCGCGGTGGTGACCGGTGTGGTGCTGGTGAGCCGCGAGCGAGCCGCCGCGCTCACGCCGCCGGAACCAGGCGCCGACGACGTCGGGGTCTCGGCGTCCGGCCGGCGATGACCCGCGCGCGGAGCGCGCCGGCGATCCCCTGCGGGTACTGGATGGTGGTGACGATGAGCAGCACGCCGCCGATGAACGCCTGCCAGGTGCCGAACGCACCCATCACCTCGCCCATCGCGAAGAACGCCACGCCCGACGTCGCCATCACTCCGGCGGTCACCGCGCCGCTCACGCTCGTGATGCCGCCCAGGTACGCCACGGCGAGCGCGGTGAGCGAGGCCACCATCCCGAACGACACCTCGCTCACCGCACCGAAGCGGTAGCCGACGAGGCATCCGGCGATGCCGGCGATGGCCGCCGAGCAGGTGAAGGTCGCCATCTTCGTGCGCGCCACGCTGATGCCGACCGACGCCGCGGCGCGCTCGTTCGAGCGGATCGCCAGCACGCGCCGGCCGGACGCGCTGCGCCGGAGGTTCGACACGGCGAGCGCCACCAGCACCGCCACGACGACGAGGAACACCCCGAACACCGGTCGCGACGAGTTGCTGCCGAGCACCAGGCCGAGGTCCCACCCGAACAGCTCGGGGTTCGGGATCTGCGCACCGCCGGTGGAGGCGTCGCCGACGTACTCGGGGTTCTTGAACACGAACTCGGCGATCGCCACGCCGCCCGCGAGCGTGACGATCGCGAGGTTGGTGCCGCGCAACCGCAGCGCAGGCAGCCCGACGAGCAACCCGAACACGCCGGCGAGCGCCGCGGCGAGGATCGGCGCGACCGGGAACGGGACGCCCCAGCCGGTCGCCAGACGCGACAGCGCGAACCCGGCGATGCCCGCGAACGCCATCTGCGCGAGCGACGTCTGCCCGGCGAACCCGGTGAGCACCACGAACGACAGCGCGGTCACCGTGGCGATGACGGTGGTCATGATCGCCCCTCGCCAGAGCGGTCCGAGCACGAACAGGCCGACGACCGCGAGCACCGTCGGCGCCGCGAGGGCAGCGAGGCGCAACCGGGCGGGCGGCACGGTCGGCAGCCGCCACAGGTCGACGCTGCCACGCTCGGGCAGGCGCTCGCCGAGCAGCACCATCGCCACGATGATCACGAGGAAGGGCAACCCCTCCTTCGCCCCGTACTCGGGGAACCACGGCAGGTCGATCTGGAGCTTGGTGAAGCTCGACTGCACCATGCCGATCACCATCCCGCTGATCACCGTCGGCCCGACGTGGCGGAAGCGGCCGATGAGCGCGGCGCCGATGCCCGGCACGAGGTAGCCGAAGGTGAACACGCCCGACGACAGCTGGATCATCGGCGACGCCAGCACCGCGACCACCCCGGTCACCACCCCGGCGAGCAGGAAGCTCAGCGAGGCCAGCCGGTCGGGTGAGTAGCCGAGCAGCTGCGCGCCCTTCTCGTTCTCCGCGGCGGCGCGGGTGGCCAGACCCACGCGGGTCCAGCGCGACAGCGCGAACAGCACGACGGCGATCACGATCACGATCGCCGCGAGCCACAGCCCGTCGCGGGGCACGCTCAGCTCGTCGGTGATCGACACCGGTTCGCGCGGCAGGATCGGGTCGACGCGGATCGACGAGCGATCGGCGAAGCGGCGGTCGACGAGCGAGGTGATCACGATCACCAGGCCGACGCTCGCCACCACCTTCGCGAGGGCGGGCGCGCGGCGCAGCGGCCGGAACACCAGCAGGTGCACCAGCGCGCCCAGTGCAGCGGCCGTGGCGATCGTGAGCACCATCGCCCACGCGAACCCCACGTCGCCCTCCCACGCACCACCGAAGGTGATCCGGGCCGGCAGGCCGGGCACCGGCAGCGGGTAGGCGCCGTCGCGCAGGTCGGCGTACACGAACGCCACCCACGTCGCGGCGGCGCCGTGGGCGAAGTTCACCACCCCCGACCCCTGGTAGGTGATCACCAGCCCGAGCCCGATCGCGGCGATGATCGCCCCGGCCGCGCTGCCGAGCAGCAGGTAGAAGAGGTAGTCGGTCATCGCCGCTCGGAGCTCGCGCCGGTGTCGACCTGCGGGGTGCTCACGGGAGGTAGTCGAGCGCCGACACGGCTTCCAGGCCCGGGATCGTGCGCACCTCGCCGCCCTCGAGGTACTCCGCGATCGGGAACTCGAACGAGCACATGCTGGGGTAGGCGGGTGCGGCACCGCAGTCGAGCGCCGCGCCGCCGGGCCACAGCGTGAGCCCCTCGCCGGTGGCCAGCCGGTCGCGCAGCGCCGCGCCCGTCACCTCCAGGCCCTCGGCCGCGAGCTGGTTGGCGATCACGGTCGTGGTCATGATGAGGAACATCCCGAGCCCACCGAGGCCCAGTGCCGTCGAGTCGACCTCCTCGGGGGCGACGTCGAGGACGGGCGCCAGGATCTCCTGCAGGATCGCGAGCTCGGGCGTCTCCTCCTGGGTGGACACGCCGACGAAGTTCCAGCCGACCGCGTCGTCACCCACCTGGTCGAGCACCTCGGCGCTGCTGCAGATGCCCGTCGTCAGCACCGGGATGTCGATGCCGAGCGAGGCGCGGCCGCGCATCGTGCCGATGCAGCCGGCGTCGGAGTACAGCGAGACGATCACGTCCGGGTCGCCGTCGGCCGCCTCACGCATCAGGCCGAGGAACCCGGCATCGGTCTCGGTGTCGCCGCCCTTCACCGACGTCCATTCGACGCCGAGCGCGTCGAGCGACGCGGTGAGCGACCCCAGCGAGGAGTTGCCGCCCGGGTTGTCGGCCGAGATGATGCCGACGCGGGTGGCCCCGAAGTGGTCCTTGGCCACCCCGGCCGTCGCAGCCATCACCGTGGCGTTGCCGCCGGTGAGGAACAGGGCGTCGGCGGTGTAGTCGCCGGGCAGGATCGGCAGGACGCCGATGATCGGCACGGCCGCCGCGGTGTAGGTGGCGTAGTCCGGGAACAGGTCGAGGCCGAGCATCACCAGCTCGACATCGTTTCCGGTGAGCTCCTGGGCGCACGCCTGCGAGGTCTCCGGCGACCCGTTGACGACACAGCTCTCGAGCTCGATCGGGCGGCCGCCCATGCCGCCGTGCTCGTTGAGATAGGTGACCGCGCCCTCGATGTAGGTGCGGATCTCCGGGAAGTCGAGACCCGGCGCGCCCTCGGTGTTCACGAGGCCGATCCGGATCGGCGTGCCCGTCGGCGGCCCGAGGGTCGGGAACACCGCGTTCGGCGACACCTCGCCGGGCTCCGCCGGCGCCGTGGTGTCCGCGCCCGGTTCGGCGCCGGTCGTGTCGGTGTCCGTGCCGGTCGTGTCGGTCTCCGTGTCGGTGTCCGTGTCGGTGTCGGCGGCCCCCGGCGCCGTGGTCGCGGGCTCGGCGGTGGTG
>CAEZSR010000104.1_pt1 | contig 14487 bp, 11 predicted proteins | sample 7264011 | NCBI WGS metagenome assembly CAEZSR01 (sample SAMEA6813783, study PRJEB35770) | freshwater metagenome | biome: Freshwater; feature: Freshwater reservoir; material: water | place: Czech Republic | collected 2016-08-15 | depth 0.5m m | reverse complement strand
TACCTCACCGACACCTCACTGGCAGAACTCGACACCACGCGCGACACTGACACCACCTCAACCACCGGCATCACCACCGGCGGCTGAACCACACCAGGCATCACGCCTGAAAGCCCACCACCCGACGGGGCTCTGTCGGAAGAAGCACCTGGCGGACAACGGGCGAGTACCAGAGACCCTGTGGCTGGCCGAGGATGTCGGGGGCTCTCTGAGGGGCAAGAACCAGATCCGCAGTCTGTTCCGCGATGGTCATGCGTTCGCCACTCCGAAGCCGGAGGAACTGCTGGAGCGTGTGATTCACGTCGGGTCGCACCCGGGCGACGTCGTTCTCGACTGCTTCGGCGGTTCAGGCACTACCGCAGCAGTAGCTCACAAGATGGGCCGGCGCTGGGTGACTGCGGAGATCCTGCCTGAGACCGTTGCGACGTTCACGGCCGCAAGGCTGAAGTTGGTCGCGGATGGAAAGGACCCGGGCGGCATCACTGCCTCTACCGGCTGGGTTGGTGGAGGAGGATTCCGCCAGGTCACAGTCGCACCATCGATGTACGAGCTCACTCCACTCGGCGTGATGTTGGCTGACTGGGCCACGAACGGCCGGTTCGCACGAGCGGTCGCTGGGCAACTCGGGTTCGAGTGGCAGACCAAGAAGCACGCGCCCTTTTGCGGTGTACGTGGTCGCATGCGCCTTGCGGTGCTCGATGGCGCGGTCGGCCTCGAGGAAGCGCGCGAGATCATCGCCGCTCTCTCCGAACGTGAGCGGGTCACGATCGTGGCCAAAGTCGTGCTCCCAGGTGTGGAGGAGTTCGTCGCCGAGCAGTCGAAGGGGTCCCGCGTGAAGAAGGCCCCTCGAGACCTGCTAACCGGTAGAACCCGCTCCGTCCGTCATCGAGCAAAAGGAGTCTCATGAGCATCCCCTACGACTCCGAGCTCGTCGCGAACGTCGCGTACTCACTCGACCTACGAACTCCGAACGTCGCCGCGCTCGACGCGATTGCACAGCGCCTCGACGATGCACTTGACGGCACCGAGATGGTCGCCGACCTTGCGACCGGTGTGGGCAAGACCTTCATCGCCGCGGGGCTGCTTGATTACCTGGCTGAGTCCGGCGTCCGGAACGTAGTGATCATCACCCCGGGCTCGACGATCCAGCGCAAGACCATCAACAACCTCACGCCTGGGCATCCGAAGTTCCTGAGAGGCCTCCGCTGCAACCCACTGGTGGTCACGCTCGACGATCTCGAGCGAGGCACGGTCGCTCAGGCGCTCGACGACGAGAGCCGGTTCAAGGTGTTCGTCTTCACGGTCCAGTCGCTGCTGCGGCCGGACACCAAAGACGCAAGACGTGCGCACAGGGCTCACGAGACACTCGGCATCGCGCTGTATGAGTACCTGCAGAACGCCAGCGACCTTGTCGTGATCGCGGACGAGCATCACGTCTACTACTCCGGCAACGCCAGGAAGTTCCAGCAGGCAATCGACGAGCTCCACCCCACCGCACTCATTGGTCTGACGGCCACCCCGGACAAGTCGACCGAGAGCAAGGTCGTGTATCGCTACCCGCTCGCCGAGGCGATCGCAGACGGGTACGTGAAGATCCCTGTCCTCGTGGCGCGCCAGGACGGCATGAAGGATCTTCGCACGCAGATGGCGGACGGACTTGCACTATTGGACGCGAAGCAGTCCGCTCTCGACGCGTACTGCAAGCAGACCAAGAAGTCGACCGTTCAGCCGGTGATGTTCGTCGTGGCTCAGACCATCGACGAAGCGAACGAGATCCGTGACATGCTCGCCGGTCCCGACATGCTCGCCGATGACGCAAAGGTGCTGGTCGTCACGAGCGAGGAACCCGACTCCACGCTCGAGCAGCTCGACCGGCTCGAGGACTCCTCCTCCCCAGTTCGAGCCGTGGTCTCGGTCTCGATGCTGAAGGAAGGCTGGGACGTCAAGAACATCTACGTCATCGCAGCAGTGCGTGCGATGGAGTCGCAGCTTCTCACCGAGCAGATCCTCGGCCGAGGACTGCGCCTCCCATTCGGTGAGCGCACCGGTGTTCCTATGCTCGACACCGTCGAGGTGCTCAGCCACCACTCGTTCGCAGACCTGTTGAAGAGCGCTCGCGTGCTGCTCGAGGCAACGCTCGGCGAGCGCGCCAGCGAAGCAAAGGCCGTCGCGAACCCCGTGTTCGGTGTTGCCGTCGCTGGCGGCGACGTCGCACAGGTCAGCAATCAGCTCAGCACGTCGGAGACCGGTGGATCTGTGGTGATCGAGTTGCCTGGTTCGGCACCAGCAGCGACAGACCGAGGCCAGCAGAGTCTGTTCGGCAGCGATGACGACGGCGACGACAGCGAGTCGGAACAGACTCATGTTGGCATGGGTTTCGCGACCATTGACACGCGATTGGGTGAGGCAGCAGAGACCGCACAGGTGCTGACCACGACGCTCACCCCGCGCGCGCCCGGTGGGGTGAAGATCCCGCTCTTCTTGCCGCGAGTGACAACGAGGTGGGAGCGCGAGCCCTTCTCCCTCGGTGACGTGAATCTGGTGAACGTCGAAGCCTTGGGCCGCCAGTTCGCAGACGACGAGGGCGCCACGCTGAACCGCAAGGCTGTCGACGCGACGCGACAGTCCGACGGCACCGTCGCGATCGACTTCCACGACGAGACAGAGACCGTCATGGCGGCTCAGCCGCGACTGCCGTTCAACACCATCGAGTCTGACCTCGCCTCACGCCTCATGCAGACAAACGGCGTGGCTGCCACCGTGAGCGAGGCGAACGCCGCAACGGCAGTAGCCCGCGCGTTCCTACAAGGTGCCGAGGTCACCGAAGACACCCCGTGGCGAGCAGAGCACGGCCGGCTGGCAACTTCCGCGCTTGCGCAGTGGATCTCCAATCAGCAGACCTCGAGACCTGCGCGAGAGGTGAAGGAAGTGACCCAGGTTAAGTGGCCCGACCCGGTCGAACGCGTTGAGGCTAGACCACCCGCCGACCGACACCTCATCACGTCCTCGAAGCAGTTCACGAAGCTGTACCCGTACAAGGGCTGGACCCGCAGCGTGTACGAGATCAACTGTTTCGACGCCTACTCCACCGAGTTCAGGCTCGCGACGCTGTTCGAAACCACGGCAGGGGTCAGAGCCTGGGTACGCATCGACGATTCGGTGCCACTACGCATCACTTATCTGATCGGTGCCATCCAGCGCGAGTACGAGCCCGACTTCATCGTTATCGACGACCAGGGCACGCACTGGATCGTTGAGGGGAAGCGAGACGACGAGATGAACTCCACGGTCGTGCTCGCCAAGCGCGACGCAGCGGTCGCGTGGGTGACAGCAGTTAACTCCTCGCCCAACGTCCAACAGCGGTGGGGCTACGTACTCGCCAGCGAAAGCGTCACCGCCGCAGCTGCGTCATGGAATGCTCTCAAGACAGCTGCGGGAGCCGTTAGTTCATAGGACTTTCCAACTGTGGCCTGAATCGCGCGGCACGGTGGTGGTCACGAGGGACCTTTTCCTTTATGGCTCCACCAGCAATGGAACCATCGAACCTAAGAGACCTAGAGCACCTGGACCGGTGGCTGTGGCCGAGAGCGATCCCACCGCCGTGATACAGGTCCACTGGTCCCCCGCGCCACCCGCACACCTGAAGGCATCAGCGCCGCCCACTGCGAAACTCTGCGTGGGTTCACCCATGTTCATTGCCCGGTCCCAGGTAGCCACAACAGCCAGCGCTGCAGCGCTGTCTGCATTGACGCGGACCTTCAGCGAGACTGCTCCCGAGTTTCCTTCCGCCTCGGCGCTGCATTGCGTGATGGATCCGCCGGACTCGGCCATGACGTCCAACGAGTCCTTACCGACACCTCCAATGCGGTAACCCGATACGCCAACTTCGGCGAGAAGCCGGCAGGGGTCCGTGAGCGTCTGAACAGTGCCAGGCGTCCCGGACTGCTGTGTAGTTGACGGCGAGGAAGTCCGAGCGGGCTTTATGCTTCCGTCACGTACCGCCACTGCGGCCAAGGCCGCCAACCCTCCTACGAGGATGGTCAGCACGAGCAACGTTGGGACCAGCCCAGAGATCGCGAAACCTGGGGCACGCGTCTTCGTTATCGACTGACGGACGTGCGGGGTCCATGAGTTCCCATCCCACCAGCGCTCAGCACGAGAATCGTTGACGTCTCGGTACCACCCTGGAGGAGGTGAGGAGGGCGGCATTTGCTGCATGTACGTCCACGGTTCGGTCGGTCCCGTAAGACGCCACACGCCACGAATCAGGCCACCGGACTCAAAGGCGTCTTCTTGCCTGTGTGTCAATGCTGGTCGCACCGAATCGCAATTCGTAGCATTCAGCCTTGACAGACAGCGAGCATCGTGTTTCACTACTCGCATGTCGCTCGTGCCGGCCCAACCCAACGCGCCCGCTCTCCCGCCAGACGTGCTCTCCGAGCTCCAGAAGCTCGCAGACCGCGCCGGCCAGCTACAGCTTCACGCCCACTCCCCGAACACCATCGCGCGGTACCAACAGCAGTGGCAGCGCTTCGTCGCATGGTGTGAGACCCGCAGCATCCCAGTCGCACTCCCGATCCAGCCAGAGCTCATCGCGCTGTATCTCACGCACTGGTCCGAAGAGCCCGAGCCGCCCGCGTACTCGACGCTGAATCAGGCCGTCTGCGCGATCGGTTGGGTGCACTCGACGAACGGTGTGGCGCAACCGAGCTCCATCACCCTTGACCGACTCCTGCGCGGCCTGCGGCGCACCATCGGAGTCGCCCCACGTCGCCAAGCGACCCCTCTTCGTCTCGACCACCTCCGTCGTATCGGAGACGCGCTGCTTGCGCACACCAAGGCCCAGCACCGAGACGCAGCGCTCCTCGCGTTGCGACGCTCCGGTCTCGGGTACGGAACGATCGCGTCTCTGGATCTCGCCAACGTCGTCGAGCTCACGCGCAGCAAGTGCGTGATCCGTCGAGAAGACCTCGAGGTCACCCTGAAGCGCGCTGCGGAGCACTGTCCGGTTCGAGCGATCGCTGAATGGCTCGACGTCCGCGGCGGATGGCCAGGGCCACTCCTCACTCGCATCACTCCGACTGACGAGATCGACCACCGCGCCATCGCCCGCCAGAGCGTGCAGACAATCCTGAAGCGTCACGCCTCTGTGCAGAACGTCGCATGGCCGACAGACGGAGTGTTCAGCGAGAAGCAGCACGACGTACTTGCGGAAGCGATCGCGCGCCGACGTCCCTCTCGACTCAGAGACCACGCCCTGCTCCTCACTCTGTGGGCGTTCGGTCTGCGCTCGGACGAGCTCGCGAACCTCCGCATCCGAGACGTCAGGATCGACCAGCGTGGTATGACACTCTCCATCCGCCGCTCGAAGACAGACCAAGAAGGCGTCGGGAAGGAGAAGGTCTGTCCCCGTGGCCACGCGCCAGCGACTGACCCAGTGCGAGCGATGGAGTCGTGGCTCGCTGTGCTCAAAGAAGCCAACGCCGACCCGCGCACCCCCGTCTGCGTCGCCATCGATCGCCACGACGTGCTCACCGTCTCCGAGCTCGACGAGTCCGGCAACGTTCAGCCGGCCTCTCCGCTCCCTGCCACCACGATTACGCGCATCCTCCGTCAAGCCCTCTTGCTCGCTGGGATGAAAGAGGACGAGATCGCTGACTTCTCCTCGCACTCCGGCAAGCGCGGTGTCGCCACCGAGCTCGCACACGCCGGCGCAGACATCCGCTCCATCGCCGACGTCACCGGACACAAGTCCCTCGAGATGGCCCGCCGCTACGTCGACGAAGTGGAGCGCTGGGACCAATCGCCGCTGCGGAAACTCAGCCTCTGAGGATCGGTGCCCTGACACGGCACAGAGGACTACACGCGTCGGACGAACGCGAGAAGCTCAGCACCGAGCGGATGAATTCGGGACGACAACATGCCGTCCAGCGACATCACCCCACCGATGTCGCCCTGAGCGAGATTGCGCGATCCAAGGTCGTGAAGCACGAGAGCGACTACGCCCATGGGCACGCCGATGCCTGCAGACTCGAGCATCGAGAGCGGCGAACCCATCATGAGGTTCGGCACGGGTTTGTCGTGCGCAGCGAACCACGCCCGCGGATCCCGTAGGTACTCGAGCACGATGAAGTGCTCCGGAGAGAGTTCGTCAATCCACCGGAACATCTGCTTGTCGAGGAAGTCGCCCTTGGACTCGCCAAGGGCCAGCCGCGCGAGGACGTTCTTCAGCATCTCGAGCTTCTCCTCGAGGTGTGTTCCGAGCGCGATGTTCGAGGCAGCGATCACCCCGCTGATGAAGCCCTCATTGCTCTCCAGGTCCACGGGGTCGAAGCCCTCGAACCGATCCACAAGTTCATTCACGAGATCGGCGAGGTCCTGTAACCACTTCAGCCGGCGGCGTTCTACCGCAGGGGCGAGCACTGCCTCGAAGAGCACCTGAGCCGGCCCCCCGATGAATGGAACCGCCGAAACGGCAGCGGAGGTCGCTGTTTGGGCGTGATCCTGCCAACGGGGTTGCGGAAGAGGTTCGAGGCTCCCAGTCACGCGCCTGATGCTCGCGCGGTTCGCGGGGCATAGCGGACCGATGCACTCCGGTGTTGCACCCGGACTAGAGATCGATCGGTCACTACTACTCTGCAAGGGTGAAGCGCGAGGAGGCCGAACGCCGCATCAAGGCACTTCTGGACTTCCATGCTGCCGTCGGCGAAGTTCTCCAAGAGACGCTGACCGGCAAGAGCATCGAGGGTTTCGGCGTGTCGCTCGGCGCGCCAAAGCCCGGACGTGCGACAGAGTGGACAGCTGCGAAGGCGAAGGCAGACATGCTCTCGATGCCGGCCGCGCGGGCATTCGACGCAGCAGGGGTTGCGCTCGATTTCAAGCGAGCCGGCACTTGGCACAGGGAGCCCGTGAATCCAGCGCTCGTCTGGCATCAGATCCTCGAACAGGACACTTGGTTCCCTCCGTCGATGCTCGACCAAATGACGAACAGAGCGATAGGCAGACTCCAGGATCTTCGTGACGACCCGCCGGCCCATGCACGGCGCGGCGTGTTCATCCCATTCCCGACATTCCGCTCGCTGTCGAAAGCCGGCAAGTGGGCGGCAACCATTGTGACGGGCCTCATCGTCACTGTGCTCGGGGCTGGCATCGCTCACTGGCTCGGTTGGGTCTGAGCTCTCCTCGTGCATTGATCGGCGCCGAGATCGCATACCTGCGCGGTCGAGCACCACGACCCCGCGACCGCCAAGCGCCACCTGAGGCGGCGACCCCACATCACCTACATCATTTTGTAGGACGCTGACGGAACGCCTTGCGAATGGCGCCCCGCCTCGCGATCACCTTCTGATGTGCCCGGTTGAAGGCCTTCTTGGCGGTGTCAGGCAGTCGCCCCAGACGGTGAGAAGCCAAGAGGTAGACGTACCCCTCCTCGCGTTCCTCGACTGCGATCGCCTCGACGATTTCGATTCCACCGTCCGCCAGCGTTCGGTACACGATCCGGTGCGTGATCGCGCCGCCGGTGATGCCGAAGTAGAACTTGAAGCAGTCCGAGAGGTCGCCGTAGAACGCCATGTCCTTCAACTCCTCGCCGGCGACCTTGCCATCAGCGAGGAGGTCCAGGAGAGCGACGGCGCGGACCTTCAACCTGGGATCGTCCTCGCCGAGTCGCTCGATGTCCTTTTCGACCGCCGGATGGGCCCGCCACTTGCGGCCAGCCGGCGCGCTCACGCGGTGATGTTCAGCTCTGCCAACAGTGCGGCGGTCTCAGCTGAGATGTCAGCCTCGTCGAGGCCCAGACGAGCAACGAGCTCGTCGCCGGAAACTGGGGTGAACGATTCGGCCAGACGAGCCTTGGCTCGCTCGGCGATCATCACGTCTTCGAGCAGTGGTGCGATCTTTGCGGCGAGTGCTGCGGGAATCAGCAGCGCATCCGCATGGCGGTACGAGCCGATGTACACCGGCTCGGCCTCGGCTCCGTGCTTGCGGAACTCGTCGAGGATCGCCGGCAACTTCTTGCGGGTCTCGGCGGTTCCCATGATGTGCGGTGTCACCAGTGCCATGAACGTGATGGTACCCCCGAGCCCCAATGTTGTCCACCATGTTGTACAACATTGCCGACCCGCGCCCATAGAGGCCGAGTGTCAACCCACGATAAAACCGCGCCCGATCTCCCGCCGCGCCGCCGCATCCAGGAATGGAGCCAGGAATGGAGCCAGGAATGGAGCCAGGAATCCGACTCTCCGCCCTCCTCGAGCCCTCTCGCAGCGGCGCTGGGGAGGCCACAGGCACACACCCAGTCGGCGCGAAAGCCCTGGTAGATTGCTACTCGATGCGCATTCCACTGATGGCCCGAGCGATGACGAGCTGCTGGATCTCGCTCGTGCCCTCGAAGATCGTGTGGATCTTCGCGTCGCGGTGCCAGCGCTCGACCGGGTACTCACGGGTGTAGCCGTAGCCGCCGAGGATCTGGATGGCGTCCTCGGTCACGCGCACGGCGACCTCGCTCGCCTTGTACTTGCTCATCGAGCCCTCACCGTTGGTGAAGCCACCGTTGCGGCTCAGCCACGCGGCGCGCCAGATGAGCAGGCGGGCGGCGTCGATCTCGGTCGCCATGTTCGCGAGCTTGAACGCGATCGCCTGGTGCATGACGATCGGCTTGCCGAACGCCTTGCGCTCCTTCGCGTAGTCGAGCGCGTACTCGTACGCCGCACGAGCGATACCGAGCGCCTGCGCACCCACGGTCGGGCGGGTGGCCTCGAAGGTCGCCATCGCCGGCTGCTTCTCGCCGCTGTGGCCCATCTCACGAGCACGGGCGAGCTTGGCGTCGAGCTTCTCCTTGCCACCGAGCAGGCAGCGGCCGGGGATGCGCACGTCGTCGAGGACGACCTCGGCCGTGTGGCTCGCACGGATGCCGTGCTTGAGGTACTTCTGCCCCTGGCTGAGGCCCTTGGTGCCGGGCGGCACGACGAAGCTCGCCTGACCGCGGCCCTTCAGCTCGGGGTCGACGGCGGCGACGACCACGTGGACGTCGGCGATGCCGCCGTTGGTGATCCACGCCTTCGTGCCGTTCAGCACCCACTCGTCGTTGGCCTCGTCGTACACGGCGCGGGTGCGCAGATTGCTCACGTCGCTGCCGGCATCGGGCTCGCTCACGCAGAACGCGCCGAGTTGCACCTTGCTGGCGTCGCCGTAGCACTGCGGGACCCACTCCATCACCTGCTCGGGCGTGCCGTTGCCGCTGATGCCGGCGGCGGCGAGGGCCGAGCCCATGATCGCCATGCCGATGCCGGCATCGCCCCAGAACAGCTCCTCCACCGCGACGGGCAGGGTGAGCGCGGTCGGGTCGGCGAAGGCGTTCATCAGGAACTCCCAGCCGTAGAGACCGATCTTCGCGGCCTCCTCGACGATCGGGTACGGGAACTCCTCGCGCTCGTCCCATTCGTGGGCAGCGGGACGGATCACGTCCTCGGCGAACCCGTGGATCCACTTCTGGATCTGGACCTGGTCTTCGTTGAGCGAGAAATCGGCCATGGCTGTAAGTTACCCCCGGGTAACAACGGTGTGCAACTGGTGACCGTCCGTCCGCTGCGACGCGCGTCACGGATGACAGAGTGAGGTCGTCGCACGTCGGGAGGGGGACCCGTGGGGTACGGAGCAGCACATCGGTCGGGAGCGCGGCCGGGAACGCCGGGAACGCGACCGGTGACGGGACCGGCAACCCGGTCCGGCACGCGGTCAGATCGTCGACGCGTGATGCCCGTCCTGGTCGCGGGCGCGCTCCTCGCCGGTGCGTGCAGCGGCGGTGACGACGACGCCTCCCCCACCACCGCGGCGCCCGCCACCACGGAGGCGGCGCCGGGCACCGACGCACCGGACGGCACCGCCACCGCGACCACGGAATCGCCGACGCCCTCGACGGCACCACCGGACCGGCCCGCCGACTCGGCGCTGATGAACGCGATCGACGCCGCGCTCTCGCTGGCGCCCGAGGGCTGCGACCCGCTCGACACGCGGCACTGCCTGCTGCCGTTCCCCTCCAACGGATACCGGCGCGACGGTCGCGTCGCCTTGCCCGCCGGGGGCATGCCGGCCAACGTCGACGGCGTGCCGATCGACCCGACCGAGTGGAACCGCAACGACGGGTTCAGCCCGAGCACGCCGATCCTCGTCCACCTGCCCGACGTGGACCCGGCGATCCTGCCGCCCTGGACCGACCTCGAGGCGTCGCTCGCCGACGACGCTCCGATCGTGCTCATCGACACCGCCACCGGCGACCGCGTGCCGCTGTGGGCCGAGCTCGACGCCTCCGCCGACTCCGACGACGACCGGCTGCTGATGATCCGCCCCGCCGTGTCGCTCACCGAGGGTGTCACCTACGCGCTGGGCCTGCGCGACCTCGTCACCGCGTCGGGCGACCCGATCGAGGCGGAGCCCGTGTTCGTCGCGTACCGCGATCGCCGCACCACCGACATCGCCGCGATCGAGGACCGCCGCGACGCCATGGAGGCCACGTTCGACGCACTCGCCGCAGCGGGCGTCGAGCGCGACTCGCTCGTGCTCGCATGGGACTTCACGGTCGCGACCGCGGAGGACATCGCAGGCCGGATGCTGCACATCCGCGACACCGCCCTCGCCGAGCTCGGCGACGCCGCGCCGCCGTTCACGATCACGTCGGTCACGCCCGGCGAGGAGGGCAGCGGCATCGCCCGCCAGGTGGTCGGCACGTACACCGTGCCCAACTTCCTCACCGGTGACGGCGGCCCCGGCAACCGCTTCTCCTACGGCGACGGCGTGGTCGCCACCGGCGACGAGCTGCCGCAGCAGAACGGCACGCTCGAGGCGCCGTTCGTGTGCAACATCTCCGACGCCACCCTCGCCGGCGGCGAGCCGGCGCACCTCGTGCAGTACGGGCACGGCCTCCTCGGTTCCGAGCGCGAGATCGGTGCCGGCAACGTGCGCGCCTTCGCGAACGAGCACAACGTGGTGTTCTGCGCCACGAAGTGGGCGGGGATGAGCGAGGACGACATCGGCAACGCCGTGGCCACGCTCACCGAGTTCTCCAACTTCCCCACCATGGCCGACCGGCTGCAGCAGGGCGTTCTGAACCAGATCGTGCTCGGCCGGTTGATGACCGCCGACGACGGCCTCGCGAGCGACCCGGCCTTCCAGGCCGACGACGGCTCGCCGCTCGTCGACACCGCCCACCTCGACTACGACGGCAACAGCCAGGGCGGGATCATGGGCCAGATGCTCGCCGCGGTGTCGCCCGACATCGAGCGCGCCGTGCTCGGCGTGACGGGCATGAACTACAGCATGCTGCTGGAGCGGTCGGTCGACTTCGACACCTACGCGACGATCATGCAGCCCGCCTACCCGAACGATCTCGACCGGGTACTGATCATCGCCCTCGTCCAGATGCTGTGGGACCGCGGCGAGGGTGCCGGCTACGTGCACCACGTGGTGGACGACCCGTACCCCGGCACGCCGGCCAAGGAGCTGTTGCTGCACGTCGCGTTCGGCGACTGGCAGGTCACCGAGCTGTCGGCGATGGTGGCGGCTCGCACGATGGGCGTCCCGATCCACCGGCCCGTCACGGCCGAGGGTCGCAGCGGTGAGGTCGTACCGGGATGGGGGCTCGACGCGATCGAGTACCCGAGCGACGGGTCGGGCCTCGTGATCTGGGACTCGGGCAGCGACCCGATCCCGTTCGACAACGTGCCGCCGCGCACCAGCCGCGACTCGCACGAGGACCCGCGCGCCGACGCCGACGTGCGACGGCAGAAGGCCGCGTTCCTGTTCGACGACACGCTGATCGACGTGTGCGACGGCGCCGCCTGCACCGCCGACGCCCGCGACTGAGCGGGCGGGCGACCGCACACCGGCCGCTCGGTCAGCGCGGCGGCAGCGGGATCCGCAGCAGCGTCGGCGCGATCGTGGTGTAGATCAGGTTCGCGCCGGGCTTGTACACGTGCACACCGTCCCAGCGGTAGCCGAGGTCGCTCGACACCGCCTCGTCCGTGCACCACTGCACGGGGCCCGGCACGAACGTGACGTGCTCGGGCTGCTGCGCCGCGAGTTCGCGCATCAGGTCGTTCAGGTGGGCCACCCGTGCGTCGTCGCCGCGCTCGGGCAGCGCCGGCACGCCCGCACCCTTCACGTCCTGCGGGCGCATGCACGCGATCTCGAGCAGGCCCACGTGCACGCCCTCGGCCACCAGCGCATCGATGCCCTGCTGCAGACCGGTCAGGAAGCGGGCGTCGCCCTCCGGTGAGGCGAAGGGCACCAGCGTGCCGTCCACCTCCACGTCGAACACGTCCCACGCGCCGAGCACCACCAGCGCCAGCTCGGCCTCGGACTCGCGAGCTGCCCGCGCCCAGCGGTCGGTCCAGCCCTCGCAGTTGACGAACGACCGCGAGAAGCTCCGGGCCGAGCGCACGTTGCCGTCCGTGTAGACGCTGCACCCCTCGACGGACCCGTTCGCGATGCCGAACGCCGACTCGATGCCGTCGGGCAGGTTGATCGCGAGCGAGTTCGCCATCGAGTCACCCACGACCACCACCCGCCGTGGAAGCACCGGCGCCGTGACGGGCGGCGCGGACGACACCGGGACGGTCTCGGCCACCGTCGAGGCGACCGCCGGATCGGTCGACGAACCGATCGCCGAGCCGAGCAGCGGCTCGGGCGCCGGGCTCGGCGGCGGCGTCGCCTGCGTGGCGACGGGCCCGGTCGCGGACGTCACCGGCGTGCTCGACGCCGGCGCCGCACCCGCCGCCAGGCCGGTGTCGGCGAGCGCCGCAGTGTCGAGGACGAACACTGCGTCGGCGCCGCCGGCGGCCGGGTCGACGTGCTCGGCCGATGCGAAGAACGCACCGAGCGGCACCACCAGCGCGGCCACGGCCACGCCCCCCGCGAGCGTGGTGGTGCGCCAGTGCGTCGACCGCACCCCGGCGAACCAACGACCGAGCGCCCCGTGGCGGATCGGCGTCTCCACGAAGCGGTACGACAGCTCGGACAGCACCACCGTGATCGCCATCGCGAGCACGAACGGCGCCCACTCGCCGGCGTACGCCTCGCACACGACCGACACCGGCCAACTCCACAGGTACAGCCCGTACGAGCGCTTGCCGATCTCGACGAGCGGACGCAGCGCGAACACCGGTCGGGCGAGTCGGGACGACGGGTGCACCACGGCGAGCACGAGCACGAGCGACGCCACCGACACCACCGGGAGCTGCCAGCGGTACAGCGCCCGATCGGTGAGCGTCGCGGCGACGAACGACCACAGGAGCACCGCCACGGCCACGACGGCGGCGAGATCGACGGCCCACCCGACACGCGTCGGGCCGACCGGTGGGAGCGGCGCCGCACCGCCCGCATCAGGGTCGAGACCGGCGCGAGCGGACGGCTGCGGGCGTGCGGAGCGCCAGGGCCGCCACACGAACGCGGCGGCGGCGCCGAGCAGCAGACCGCTCGCCCGGGTGAACGTCGACAGGTACAGCAGGTTCACCCGGTCGTCGGTGAGCTGCGGCGCGCGGGCCAACCACCACGTGAGGACGATCACACCGAGGGCTGCGGCGCCGACGATCGCCGCACGCACACGAAGGCTGCGCGCCAGCGCGGCGAGACCGAGGAACAGCAGCGGCCACACGACGTACCACTGCTCCTCCACCGCCAGGCTCCACAGGTGGCGCAGCGGCGACAGGTTGCCGAAGTACTGCGCCCCACCGACGATCTGACCCCAGTTGGCCGCGTAGAGGATCGACCACGGGTAGTCGCGACGCAGGTCGGACTGCATCTGCGCACTGCCCCACAACGCCGCGTACACCCCCACCGCGACGAGCACGAGCACGAGCGCCGGCAGCAGCCGACGGGCGCGGCGGATCCAGAACTGACCGAGCGACACACGTCCGTGCCGCTCGCGCTCGTCGAGCAGCAGCGACGTGATGAGGAAGCCCGACACCACGAAGAACACCTCGACGCCGAGGAACCCGCCGTGCAGCCACGAGAAGCCGGCGTGGTAGAGCAGCACGGCGACCACCGAGATCGCCCGGACGCCGTCGAGGCTGGGCTGGTAGCCCATGGGCGCGCCGCGCCGAGCCGGTCGGAGGCTCGGATGCGTCGGGTCGCCCGAGCGCGCGCGGGGATCGATCACGGTCGTCACGGGGCGTCCAGTCTCGCAGCTGACCGGTCGGGTTGCACCGCGCACGGCGCCGGCCGGCCGTGTGGAGATCGTTCCCACCACCCGTCGCCACCGGCCTCGGGCCAGGCGCGGACGGGTCGTCCGACGATCGGACCCACCCGTAGCATCCGGCCGATGCCCGATCAGCCGACCGCTCCCGTCCCGGCGCCCCCCGACCCGGCGCACCTCGACCGTCGCGCCCGGGCGGGCCGGGCCGTGCGCGACCTCGGCCATGGGCTGATCGGCCACCAGGTGGACGACGCCCTCCTCGACGAGCTGGCCGCGTCGCTCGAGTCGCTCACGGCCCG
>CAEZSR010000103.1_pt1 | contig 14581 bp, 14 predicted proteins | sample 7264011 | NCBI WGS metagenome assembly CAEZSR01 (sample SAMEA6813783, study PRJEB35770) | freshwater metagenome | biome: Freshwater; feature: Freshwater reservoir; material: water | place: Czech Republic | collected 2016-08-15 | depth 0.5m m | reverse complement strand
GGTTGTTCAGCTTGGTGCGTCCGCCCTTGGATCGTTCGATGACGTGGTGGGCGTCGAACTTGCCGGCGTGGTGGCAGCCGGGGAACTGACAGGTCGGGTGGCGGCGTTGCAGGAAGTTGCGTTGCCGTTTCGACGGGGCTTTCTTGCGGTCGCGTTCGATCGGCCCGTCCGGGGTGTCGATCACGGTGGTGACCGCGCCGTCGCAGGCGAGGCATTCGGCGAGCTCTTCGGAGATCGGGTTGCCGTTGTCCAGGATTGCGTGCCCGTCCTCGGACACGTGTGCGATCACCTCGACCGTGACCTCGCTCCGGCCGAGGACGAGCTCGACGAACGCATCGGCCTGTGACTGTGACATCGGCTTCCCACGTTCGATCGTCGATGCTTCCCGGACCGCGGCGACGATGCCGGCGCCGATGTCGGCGGGGAGTTGCACGGTGAGCGTGATCCCACCGTCGTCGTTGGTCGCCCACCGGAAGCTGCGTTCCGTGATCTGACGGGCGTCCTCGCGGCGGGTGGCTCGACGGCCGGCGGCGACGAGTTTCGCGAGCTGTCCGGCGGTGAGGTGGGGGGCGACCTCGCACCAGCGCTGCTCGGTGTCGGGGGTGGCGACACGGGTGAGTTCACGGACCTTCGAGTACGACAGGTGACCGTCCCAGAACGCCTGCTTGATCAACGGCAGCTCCTGCACCGCCTTCGCGACGCGCAGCCGTTCCGACGCGGCGACGGTGGCGAGGCCGCACTTCCACGACAACCAGTGCTGCACCGACACGCACCCCCACGATCCCCACGCCTGCCGCCGGTCGTACTCCACGAGCAGGTCCAGGAATCGGGCGAGGCCTCGTGATTCCCACGCCGCGTGCGCCACCAGCTCGGCTTCCAACTGTTCCGTCGCGATCTCCGAGAGCTCCATCCACTGATCATGACCAACGGGTGTGACACACCGACCCCGGCCAACCGACCGTGGGCCTCGACGGTTTCCCGCGGGAAATGGAACCCTCGACCCTGGACGACGACCGTGCGCTGTCGTCGTCGACCGACCATTCATCTGCAGATGGGAGGAGGACCTGCCGATTTCCAGCGGGAAGTCCGCGACGGCGCGGACGCGATCGGGTCGCTCGCTTCCGCTGACGCGTGCTGCGAGGATCAATCGAGTGAACACCGGGCCCGACCAGCGCGAGGAATTCACGGGAGGCGTGCATCGCGTCTCTCGTGTCGGCGGAACCGTCGTACGTCCGATGGGCCCCTCTTCCCAAGCGGTCCACCAGGTGCTCGTGCATCTCGAACGGGTCGGTTTCGTCGGAGTTCCGAGGTTGATCGCCACGGACATCGAGCGCCAGACCGAGACAGTGAGCTCCTTGCAAGGCGAGGTCGGCCACTCTCCGCTCCCGCCGACCTTCAGGTCCGACGAGACCATGCGCTCGGCTGCAGGCTTCCTCCGCCGGCTTCACGACGCGCTCGCGACGTTCGACATCCCGCGTAGGGCGGAGTGGTGGCTTCCTCCTGTCGAGCCTGCTGACATCGTCGTGCACGGTGATTTCGCGCCGTACAACTGTGTTGTCGTTGACGGCCAAGTGACCGGGGTCTTCGACTTCGACACAGCGCATCCAGCCCACCGACTGTGGGACGTGGGCTCGGCCGCGTACCGGTGGGTGCCACTTGTCGCCCCGTCGAACCCGGATGGCTTCGGGACGCTCCAGTCCCAGACGCGTCGACTCCGGGAGTTCTGCGCTGCATACGGCACCAGCGATCTCGGATCTGTCATCGACAACGCTCGCCTGCGTCTTCTCGCCATGGTCGACAACATGCGGGACCTTGCAGCTCGCGGGCACACTGCGTTTCGACAGCACCTCCGAGATGGGCACGACACGCTCTACCTTCACGACGTCGCCTACCTCGAAGAGCATCGTTCGACCCTCGTCGGAGACTGACCACGACCAATTCGTCGACTCGTTCCGGCGACGTCTGGTGCGTCGGGGGCGCGTGGCGCCTGCGAGCGCACCGGACGTCTGACGACGGGGGCTCGACCCGCACGAAGTGGACGGTGAATTGCGCCCGTCGCAAGGAGCCCGTCAGGCGCCGGCGAGCCAGGCGGTCGCGGCTGCGGCGAGGTGGATCGGGTCGTCCACCCCGCACAGCTCGCGGGCCGAGTGCATCGAGAGCTGCGGGATGCCGACGTCGACCGTGTCGATGCCGAGGCGAGTGGCGGTGATCGGGCCGATCGTCGAGCCGCACGGCATGTTGTTGCGGCTCACGAACACCTGCCACGGCACGCCCGCCGCCTCGCACGCCCGCTGGAACGACGCAGCGGTGCCGGCGCTGGTGGCGTAGCGCTGGTTCGAGTTGATCTTCAGCGCCGGGCCCTGGTTCACGATCGGGCGGTGACCCGGTTCGTGACGCTCGGGGTAGTTGGGGTGCACGGCGTGCGCGTTGTCGGCCGACAGGCACGCCGAGCGGGCGAGCGCCGCCAGGTGCGCCGAGCGGCTCGCGCCCCGCGCGAGCGACATCCGCTCGAGCACCTGCTCGAGCAGCGGACCGGCCGCACCGGTGGTGCTCTCGCTGCCGACCTCCTCGTGGTCGAACAGCGCGATCACCTGATGGTGGTCGGCGGCGGCAGCGCTGGTGGCGATCGCGTCGGTGGCCGCCCAGCACGACAACTGGTTGTCGAGCCGGCCGGCCGCCAGCAACGACGAATCGGCGCCGAGCACGGAGGCGGGTGTGCGGTCGAACAGGCACAGCTCCCACCAGGCCACGTCACCTGCGGCCACCTCGATCTGCGCGGCCAACCACTCGCGGAACTCGCCCTGGCGCGCGGTGCCCGATCCCCACACGGGGGTCAGGTGCTGCTGCTTGTCGAGCACGAGGCCCTTGTCGTTCACGTCGCGATCGAGGTGGATGGCGAGCTGCGGGATGCGGCAGACGGCGTCGTCGATGGTGACGTCGGCGACCGAGCCGTCGCGCAGCACGACCCGGCCGGCGATGCCGAGGTCGCGGTCGAGCCACGAGTTGAGCAGCACCCCGCCGTACACCTCGACGGCGAGCTGCTTCCAGCCGAGCTGGCCGACGTCGGGTCGCGGCTTGATGCGCAGGCACGGCGAGTCGGTGTGGGCGCCGACGATGCGGAACGGCGCCGCTCCGGCACCGTCGACACCTGCCGTGCGGAACGCCACCACCGAGGCACCCGACGCGACGAACCCGGCCGCCGGGAGCTCCGTCCAGTCGTCGCCGAGCGCGAGCGGCTCGAATCCGGCGGTGAGCAACGCCGCAGCGGTGGAGCCCGCCGCGTGCCACGGCGACCGTGAATCGTCGAGGTAGCCGATCAGGTCGTCGAGGGTGCCCATGTGCGACTCAGCCCTTCTGGAACAGACCCATCGGCAGGCCGGTGTTGCGCAGGAACGACGTCTCGTTGATCGTGACGACCGACCGCTCCCCGCTGCGCGCCGCGGCGACACGGTGGATGGAGGTGTAGTTGGGGTAGAAGAACCCCTGCTGGAAGCCGTTCGCCGCGGTGTCGAGCCCGAGGATGTGGGTGAGGTAGCCGTTGATCACGCCGCCGTGGCACACGATCGCGATCTTGTCGCCCGAGTGCTTGGCGATCAGGTCCTCCACGCTGTCGACCACGCGACCGCGGAACTCCTCGGGGGTCTCCTCGTGGACGTTCCACTCGCCCTTCAGCATCGACTGCCAGCGCGGGTCGTTGGCGGCCTTCAGCTCCTCCACCGGCACGTACTCGTTGGAGTTGCGGTCCCACTCGGCGACACCGTCGACCAGCACGATCTCGCGGCCCTGCGACGCCGCGAGCGGCGCGGCGGTCTGCTGGGCGCGCCGCAGCGGGCTCGCGTAGACGGCGTCGAGGGTCTCGCTGGCGAGGTACTCGGCGAGGTGCCGCGCCTGCTGGTGACCCGCCTCCGAGAGCTCGGGGTCCGCCACCCCTTCCTCGAGTTCGCGCCGGATCGGCAGGGCATGGCGGATGAGCAGCAACTCCATGGGGCCCTTGATTAGCAGGCCGGACGCGAGGTGGCGGTGTCGAGACCGGTGGACCGTCGCCGACGCGGGGACCGACACGCGATCCGTCGGGCGTGCCGCTGTCGGAGATGGGCGCCGCCACGGATCGAGATCGTGTTCCGGCCGACATCGCCGCGGCGCGGTCGGCGGGCAGGCTTGAATGTCGCCATGGATTCCCGGACCACGGACTCGCGCACCACGGGCTCGCGCACCACGGACTCGCGGACGAAGGACTCGCGGACGAAGGACTCGCGGACGAAGATCGTCGCGACACTCGGACCCGCGAGCGAGTCGCCCGAGGTGCTCGACGCGATGATCGTCGCCGGTGTCGACGTCGTCCGGCTCAACCTCTCGCACGGGAAGGTGGAGGACCACGTGCTGCGCTTGCACGCGGTCCGGGCGTCCGCCGACCGGGTCGGTCGCGTGGTCGGGGTCCTCGCGGACCTGCCGGGACCGAAGGTGCGCGCCGGGCAGCTGCCCGACGAGGGCGTCCGGCTCGTGGCCGGCGAGACCCTGCGGCTCAAGGCCGGCGAGGGCGCGAGCGACGGCACGTGCTTCCAGGTCGACTACGCCACGCTGATCGACGACCTGAGCATCGGCGACCGGGTGGTGATCGGCGACGGCGCCATCTCGCTGCGCGTGGAGGAGGTCGGCGACCACGAGGTGGTCACCCGGATCCTCACCGGTGGCACCACGCAGGGCCGCCCGGGGGTGCACATCCCGGCCGAACGCCTGCGGTTGCACACGCCCACCGACGACGACCTGCGCCTCGCGGCGATCATGGCCGCCGAGGGGGTCGACTTCCTGGCCGTGTCGTTCGTCCGGTCGGCGTCCGATCTGGTGAAGGTGCGCGAGGCGGTCGCACCGCACCGGCCGCACCTCGTCGCGAAGATCGAGACCCTCCCCGCCGTCGCCGCGCTCGAGGAGATCGCGGCCGAGGCCGACGCGGTGATGGTGGCCCGTGGTGACCTCGGCATCGAGTGCCCGCTCGAGGACGTGCCGCACCTCCAGAAGCGCATCGTGCGCCACTGCGTGGAGATGGGCGTGCCCGTGATCACCGCCACCCAGATGCTGGAGAGCATGATCACCTCGCCGTCGCCCACCCGGGCCGAGGTGAGCGACATCGCCAACGCCGTGTTCGACGGCACCGATGCGCTGATGCTGTCGGCGGAGACGGCGATCGGGCACGACCCCGTGGCGGTCGTGGAGTCGATGCGCCGCATCGCGGAGCGCGCCGAGATGGAGGCCAGCTACAGCGCCTGGGGCAGCCGACTCGGCCGGATGCAGCGGCGCCAGTGGCCCGACGGCCCCGACCGGATCACGATGGCGATCACCCACGCCGCGGGGCTCGCCGCGGTCGACGCGGGTGTCGACGCGATCCTGTGCTGCACCCGGTCCGGGCGCACCACGCGGGCGATGGCCCGATTCCGTCCGACCCCGGCGCTGATCGGCCTGTCGCCCGACCTTCGCACCGTGCGCACCATGGCGCTGTCGTGGGGTGTCACGCCGATGGTGGTCGACACCTACACCTCCACCGACGAGCTCGTGTGGTTCGCGGTGGAGACCGCGGTGAAGGCCGGCCACGTCCAGCGCGGCCAGGTGGTGCTGGTGCTCGCCGGCGCCCCCGATCGGCCGAGCGGCGCGGCGACCGACGTGCTGCGCATCGTGCAGGTCTCGTGACCGCGGGCGCGACCGGCGCCGACGGTGTCGTGTCGCTCTGGGCCGACGAGGCCGGCCCGGTCGACGCGCCGCTGATCGCGCTCATCCACGGGTCGATGGACCGTTCCAGCGGGATGTTGAAGCTCGGTCGCCGCCTCGACACGACGCACCGGGTGGCGCGCTACGACCGGCGCGGGTACGGCCGGTCGGTCGACGCGCACGGCCGGCACCCCGGCCCGTTCGACATGGGCCACCAGGTGGCCGACCTGCTCGAGGTGCTCGCCGGCCGGCCCGCGGTGCTGGTGGGTCACAGCTACGGCGGCAACGTCGCGCTCGCCACGGCGGCGCACCACCCGCACCTCGTGCGCGGCGTGGTGGTGTACGAGACGCCACTGTCGTGGGAGCCGTGGTGGCCGGGCAACACGGCGGGTGCGGCGGCGGTCGCGTCGGGCTCGGATCCCGAGGTCGCAGCGGAGCGGTTCATGCGCCGGATGATCGGTGACGAGCGCTGGGAGGCGTTGCCCGACCGCACCAGGGCGACCCGCCGGCTGGAAGGTGCGGCGATGGTGGCAGAGCTGGCCGACCTTCGTCAGCAGGTGCCCTGGCGCCCCGAGGACGTGCGAGTGCCGCTGGCCGCCGGGTACGGCAGCGGGGGAGCGGCGCACCACGCCCGGGCGATGCGCCAGGTGGCCGAGCAGGTGGCCGGTGCGGTGGTGGTGGAGCTCGAGGGGTGCCGCCACGACGCACCGCTCAGCCATCCGGCGTTGTTCGCCGACCGGCTCGTGCTCCCGCTGCTCGCCCGACTCGGCTGACCCACCGGCGGCACCCGCCGCCGCCGACGGCGTCCCGGCCGAACAGCCGATCAGCCGATCAGCCGATCAGCCGATCAGCCGGAGGTGTCGTCGCCCGGCACGTCGACGCCGGGGACCGTGATCGTGGTGCCGACGAAGGTGCACTCGGTGTCGCTGGTGTCGCCGACGGCCACCTTGTCCTTGGCCCGGTCGGCGCAGTCGACCAGGTTCGACCGCTGGGTCCACACCCCGAGCGCGAAGCCGGCGAAGACCAGCATCGTGACGATCTTGGCGGTGATGTTCGAGATCGCCGCGGCCGACACGACCGACAGCACCACGAACCCGACGACGATCGCGATCGCCAGGTGTTTGGCCCCGTCCACCGTCAGAGCGAGCATGGTCGTCAGAGTACGTCCTAGCGTGATCGCCGTGAGTGACCCCAACGCGAGCCGTCCCGTCCACCTGAGCACCTCCGGCCTGCCGAGCACGGTGCTACCCGCCGCCGACCCGGCCCTCCGGCACGAGCTGCTGCAGGCCGTCGGGGCGCCCGACGACGTGCGCCGGGCCCGGGTGAGCGAGGTGGTCGCGGCCCACCCCCGGTACCTCGACGCGTGGGCCGAGCTCGGCGACCTCGGTCGCGACCCGATCGAGCGGTACGCCGCCTACCGCGTCGGCTACCACCGGGGTCTCGACGCGCTGCGTGCGAACGGCTGGCGGGGCTCGGGCTACGTGCGCTGGTCGGAGCCGACCAACCGCGGCTTCCTGCGCTGCCTGCGTGGGCTCGGGCAGATGGCGGCGCTGATCGGCGAGGTCGACGAGGCCGAGCGCATCACCGTGTTCATGGCCCAACTCGACCCGGGCGGCATCCCGGAGGTCGGGGACTGAACACCACGCCCGACACTCCCGCCACACCAGCGGCGCCCCGCCGGCCGAGCGGCACGCCGAGGACGCCGCCCACGCCGCCCACGCCGCCCACGCCCGTCGTCGGAGCGGTGCTCACCGGTGGCGCGAGCCGTCGCATGGGTCGCGACAAGGCGTTCGTCGAGGTGGAGGGTTCGGCGATGGCGCGGCGCGTGGCCGATGCCCTCGTCGCCGCGGGGTGCGGTCCGGTCCTGGCCGTGGGCGGCGACGCCGTCGGGTTGTCGACGCTGGGCCTGGTCGCCGTGCCGGACCGCTGGCCCGGTGAGGGCCCCCTCGGGGGCATCCGCACCGCGCTCGCCCACGTGTCCGAGCAGGTGTCCGAGCAGGTGTCGGGGCAGGAGTCGGGGCAGGAGCCGGGGCAGGAGTCGGGGCAGGAGCCCGGGCAGGAGCCCGGGCAGGAGCCGGCGGGCGCCCCCGTGCTCGTCGTCGCGACCGACCTCCCATGGCTGGACGCCACCACCCTCGGCGCGCTGCTCGAACACGTCTCCCGGACGGATCTCGACGTCGTCGTGGCCCGATCCGGCCGGCTCGAGCCGCTGTGTGCCCTCTGGTGGCCGTCGGCCGCCGGTCCGCTCGCCGCGGCCTTCGACGCGGGCGAGCGCGCCGTCCACCGCGCGATCGCGGGGATGCGGGTGCAGGAGGTGGCCGTCGACGGCGCCGCGCTCGTGAACGTGAACCGGCCCGACGACCTCGCCGGCCCCGTCACCGGTGCGCCCTGACCAGGTCGACGAGCCCCAGGTCGAGCCGGGTGGGCGGGCATCGCACCCGGTAACGTGCCGTCCATGACCATCCGGGAAGTCTCCGTCGACGACCTCGCCGCCGCGCTCGAGGCCGGCCATCGCGTGGTCGACGTCCGCGAGGTCGACGAGTACGTCTCGGGCCACGTGCCGGGCGCCAACCTCGTCGTGCTGGGCACCGTGCCCGACCACGTCGACGAGTTCCGCAGCCCCGAGGGCGTCACGACGTACGTGATCTGCAAGGCCGGCGGGCGCAGCATGAACGCTGCGCAGTACCTGCTGGGTCACGGCATCGAGACGGTGAACGTCGCCGGCGGCACCATGGCCTGGATCCAGAGCGGCCGCCCGGTCGTCACGGGGGACCAGCCTTCGTGACACACCGTTGGGTGGCCACGCAGACGGAGTTCGACGACATCGTCGATCGCCTGTGCGCCGAGCCCCGCTACGCGATCGACACCGAGTTCCACCGCGAGCGCACGTACTACCCGAAGCTCGCGCTCGTGCAGTTGAAGTGGGGCGAGGAGGTCGCGCTGGTCGACCCACTGGCCGTCGACATGTCGTCGATCGCCCGCCTGTTCGCCTCTGCGTCGCTCGCGGTGTTCCACGCCGCGCAGCAGGACCTCGACGTGCTCACCCACGCGGTCGGCGTGGTGCCGGCGCGCATGTTCGACACCCAGCTGGCGGCCGGGTTCACCGGGTACAGCACCCCGTCGCTGACCTCGCTGCTCCACTCCGAGCTCGGGGTGAGCGCCTCGAAGGGCGACCGGCTCACCGACTGGCTCCGGCGACCGCTCACCGCGGATCAGCAGACCTACGCCGCGGGCGACGTCGACCACCTGCTCGAGCTCCACGACCGCCTGAGCGCCCGGCTCGACGGGCTCGGCCGGCTCGAGTGGGCGCTCGACGCCTGCGAGGAGCTCCGCACCCGGCCCACCGGGGCGGCCGACCCCGAGCAGGCCTGGTTGCGGCTGAAGGACGTCCGGGTGCTGAAGGCCAGGGCGCGCGGCGTCGCCCAGGCCGTCGCGGCCTGGCGTGAGCGGCGGGCCGCGGCCGTGGACGTTCCGGTGCGCCAGATCCTGCCCGACCTCGCGATCCTCGGCATCGCCCAGAAGCACCCGACCACACCGGCCGAGCTCGCGCAGGCCCGCGGGGTGGAGGAGCGGCACAGCCGCGGCGCGATGGGCGCCGAGATCCTCGCCGCCGTGCAGGAGGGGCTCACCCGCGAGGTGCAGCTGCCGTCGCCGGACGGCGACGACCTCGATCGGTCCCTCCGGCCCGCCGTCACCCTGGTGTCGGCCTGGGTGAGCGAGGTCGCCCGAGCCGAGCGGATCGACACGGCGCTGCTCGCCACGCGATCGGATCTGGTCGCGCTGCTGCGCGGCGATCGCACCGCCCGGCTGGCCGAGGGCTGGCGTGCCGAGCTGCTCGGCGACGGCATCCGGTCGCTGGTGGAGGGCCGCGCCGGCATCACCTTCGACGGGCGCGGTGGGCTGAAGCTGATCCCCACCGTGGCGGCGTCCGCGACCCCCGCGGCACCGCCGGAGTTCCCGCCCGCCGAGATGGCCGCGGGATCCTGATCCTCAGCGGATCGTCCGGCGCAGCCGGTTCCAGAGCGCGTCGAAGCTCGCCGCCACGTCGGCGCTGCGGCTGCCGTAGCTGTGGATCGCCCGACGCTCTCCGATGGCCTGGTTGAGCACCACGCGCTGGGGGACCACCGGCTGCCAGACCGCCTTCTTGCCGACGATCCGGGTGAGCTCGTCGTAGCGCCGCTCGGCCTCGCCGCTCACGGCCGGCACCCGGTTGACGATGACCCCGCTGAGCTCGAGCTCCGCGTTGTGGGTGTCCCACACGTCGTCGATCAGGTCGGCGACCGCGCCGATGCCGCGGAGCCCGAGCGACGAGGGCTCGACGACGATGACGGCGTGGTCGGCCGCGGTGAGGGCGCTGGTCGTGAGGTTGCCGAGCGAGGGCGGACAGTCGAGGAGGATCGCGGTGTACCCCTCGGCCACCTGCCCGAGGGCCGTGCGCAGGCGCGACGGGGTGCCGGCCTCGCGGGACTGCAGGTCGGGCGAGCCGGGCACGAGGTGGATCAGCTCACTCCAGCCGCTCTCGACGATCGCGTCGGCGGCCGAGGTGCGGGCCAGCACGTCGGCGGTGCTGAGCTCGGCCGTGGCGGGGTCGACACCGAGCACCCAGGTGGCCGACGCCTGCGGGTCGAGGTCGACCACCAGCACCCGGTCGCCGCGGTGCGCGGCGGCCGATGCCAGGCCGAGCGTGACGGTGGTCTTGCCGACCCCGCCCTTCTGGTTCAACAGCGCGACGGTGCGTCCCATGACGGGTCATCATGGCACCTCCCCGCCGGGCCGGCGGCTGCCCACCGCCGGTCGTCGGGCACCGTCACCCGGTCGGGGCGATGTATCACCCGTTCGGGTGGCCCCCGGGTACGGGTCCGTGGCCGCCCGGTCGGACCGGGTCCGCTGCGGTGACGTCCGAGGATGCCGTTGACCTGGGGTGACGTCCGGCGCCGACGGGGGACGATCGGAGCGTCCGGATCGCTCCGATGCGAGCCGGGGCGGTCGTGGTGGCGAGACTATGCCCGCCGATCCAGTCGGCCTCGGGGTAGGCTGGAGCCCAATGTCAGTTCTCTAGAGTTCGGGAGCCCTACCGTGAAGAAGGGTCGTCACCGCCGCTTCGAAGAAGCGCGCAAGCTCAAGCAAGCAGGTCCCAGTGCGTTCGATCTGGGCTTCGGCGGCAACGGCCACCGGGAGAGTACTCAGGACGACGAGTACGCAGCGCTTGCTGAAAAGTACGGCGTCACGTTCGACGAGGACGACGACCCGGACGAGGTCGACGACCTCGACGACGAGTACGCGGACGACCGCCGCTCCGACCGGGACTGACCCACACCCCCTCGACCGCCCGCACCCACCCCGGATCTCCGGCCATCCCGGCCGCGCCGCGCCCGCTGCGGCGGTCACCACCCCCGAACCCCCAGGGAAACATGAGCTCTGCCCTTCGTAACGTCGCGCTCGTGGCCCACGTCGACCACGGCAAGACCACCCTCGTCGACGCGCTGCTGCGAGCCACCGGCACCTTCGCCGCACACCAGGCGGTCGTCGACCGCGTCATGGACTCCAACGACCAGGAGCGCGAGCGTGGCATCACCATCCTCGCGAAGGCCGCGTCGATCACCTGGAAGGGCGTGAAGATCAACCTGGTCGACACGCCCGGCCACGCCGACTTCGGTGGCGAGGTCGAGCGGGCCCTCACCATGGTCGACGGCGTGCTGCTGCTGGTCGACGCCGCCGAGGGACCGCTGCCCCAGACCCGGTACGTCCTCCAGAAGGCGCTCGCCCGGAACCTCCCGGCGATCGTGATCATCAACAAGGTCGACCGTCAGGACGCCCGCGCCGACGAGGTCCTCGACGAGATCTACCAGCTCTTCATCGACCTCGACGCCGGCGACCACCACATCGACTTCGAGATCATCTCGGCCGTGGCCCGCGACGGCCGGGCGATGAAGGGAGTCGGCATGCCGCCTCCCGATGCCGACCTGAGCCCCCTGCTCGACACCATCGTCGAGGCGATCCCGGCACCCCAGGGCGACGCCGACGCACCGCTGCAGGCGATGGTCACCCAGCTGGACGCGAGCGAGTACCTCGGTCGCCTGGCCATCGGCCGGGTCGTCAACGGCGTCATGCGCCGGGGCGAGACCGTGGCGCTGCTCGAGGAGGAGTTCGCCGAGGGCCAGCCGCCGCTCAAGCGACGCCTGAGCCAGCTCATGTGCTTCGACGGCGTGTCGCGCAACGAGGCCGACGAGCTGCACGCCGGCGACCTGTTCGTGATGGCCGGCTTCCCCGAGGTGGAGATCGGCGACACGATCGCCTCCGTCGAGGCCCCGGTGGCGCTGCCCCGACTGGTCGTCGACGAGCCGGTGCTGCGGATGACCTTCGGCGTCAACACCTCGCCCCTCGCGGGCAAGGAGGGCAAGTACCTCACCAGCCGGCACCTGGTCGACCGGCTGAACAAGGAGATCCTCGGCAACGTCTCGATCAAGCTGTTCGAGACCGGCTCGCCCGACGTGATCGAAGTGGCCGGCCGTGGTGAGCTCCAGCTGGCCGTGCTGATCGAGTCGATGCGCCGCGAGGGTTACGAGCTGCAGGTGAGCCGCCCGGAGGTGATCACCAAGGAGGTCAACGGCAAGCGCTTCGAACCGCAGGAGCGCGGCGTCGTCGACGTCCCCGACGAGCACGTCGGCACCGTCACCCAGGAGCTCGCACCGCGCAAGGGCCGCATCACCGACCTCCGCCCGGGCGACGCCGGCCGCACGATCATCACCTTCGAGTGCCCGAGCCGCGGCCTGATCGGGTTCCGCTCGATGCTGCTCACGGCCACCCGTGGCACCGCCCTGCTGCACCAGCACCACGCCGGCTGGATGGCGTGGGCGGGCGAGATGAACGACGCCCGCGGTGGGGCGATGGTCGCCGACCGGATCGGTGTCGCCACGGCCTACGCGCTCGACAACCTCCAGTCGAGCGGCACGTTCTTCATCGAGCCCGGCGAGCAGGTGTACGAGGGCATGGTGGTGGGTGAGTGCGCCCGCGAGCACGAGATGGTCGTCAACGTCGTGCGTGCGAAGGAGAAGACCAACATCCGCACGCACAGCCACGACGACGCCGTGAAGCTGCCCGCCCCGAAGATCCACACGCTGGAGACGGCGATCGAGTGGATCGCCGCCGACGAGCTCGTCGAGGTGACCCCGAAGGCGATCCGTATCCGCAAGCGCCACCTGGGTCTCGAGGACCGCCGCAAGGCGAACAAGAAGCTCGCCACCACCTCCTGAGCTGCTGGCGCCCGACCGCCGACGGTCGCGGGCCGGGTCAGCGGCGCCGCACGGCCGGATGGGGGAGCGGGGTCCACCTCGGACGCGTGAGCAGCGGCACCAGCTGGTCGTAGACCTCCTGGCCCACCATCCCGACGATCTCGTCGCGCAGGTACTCGAACACGGGCACGCCACCCACGAACGCGTCGGGGCTCTCCGTGCACCACCAGTGGAACTCCTCGCCGCCGGGCCCCCAGTCGCGTCGCTTCCACTCGCGCAGCGTGCTCGTGACGTGGCCCTGGTCGTCGGTCTGGTGATCGAGCCGCAGCGGCAGCTGCCAGCACACGTTCGGCTTCCAGTCCATCGGCCGCTCGCCCGCCTCGAGCGCAGCGCGGTGCAGCGCGCACCCCGGTCCGCCCTCGAAGCCGGGACGGTTCAGGAAGATGCACGCGTCGTCGACGAGGCGGGTGACGGTGGCACCGTCGTCGCCGGCGTCGAGGAAGCCCTGTCGCTTCGCCTTCTTGGCGAACTGCCACTGATCGGCTCGGAGGCGCACCACGGCACGCACGACGGTCTGGACGTCGTCGTCGTCCACGAAGTGCGCCCCGTAGCTGCAGCACCCCTGGGCCATCTCGGTCGCGTCGGCGTCGAGCACCCCCTTGCAGCCGTTGCCGAAGATGCAGCTCCAGTTCGAGCGCAGGAACGTGGCGTCGACCATCCACGTGCGGTTCTCCGACCGGTCCTCGAAGCTGATCCATTCGTGGGTGTCGAGCGGCCCGGGCGTCGGGGCACCGACGGCCGTGGTCCGATCCGTGGTGTCGGGGGTGGGCGCGCTGGCGGGACGGGCACGAACTGGCACGTCAGCGAATGTAGAGCCTCGGTAGGCTCACCGCTGCCATGACGACTCCCCGCACCGCCGACGAGCTCCGCACCGCCTTCACGGGCTTCTTCGCCGACCGCGGCCACCAGGTGGTGCCCTCGGCGAGCCTCATCCCGCACGACCCGACGGTGCTGTTCACGGTCGCGGGCATGGTGCCGTTCAAGCCCTACTTCGTCGGCGACGAGACCCCGCCGTACAAGCGGGCCGTGAGCTCGCAGAAGTGCGCCCGGGCCGGCGGCAAGCACAACGACCTCGACGACGTCGGTCGCACCAAGCGCCACCTCGTGTTCTTCGAGATGCTCGGCAACTTCAGCTTCGGCGACTACTTCAAGCACGACGCGATCCCGTGGAGCTGGGAACTCGTCACCGAGGTGTTCGGCTTCGACGGCGACCGGCTCTGGATCACCGTGCACGAGAGCGACGACGAGGCCGAGGCGATCTGGCACGAGCAGGTCGGCGTGCCGATGGAGCGCATCCAGCGCCTCGGCGACAAGGACAACTTCTGGCAGATGGGCGAGACCGGGCCGTGCGGCCCGTGCTCGGAGATCCACATCGACCGCGGCCCGTCGTTCGGTCCGGAGGGTGGCCCGCTGCACGACCCGCACGGTGACCGGTTCATGGAGTTCTGGAACCTGGTCTTCATGCAGTACAACCAGGCCCCCGACGGCAGCCGTTCGCTGCTGCCGAAGCCGTCGATCGACACCGGCGCCGGCCTCGAGCGGATCCTGTGCCTGGTGCAGGGCGTCGACGCGGTCTGGGAGGCCGACCT
>CAEZSR010000099.1_pt1 | contig 15006 bp, 12 predicted proteins | sample 7264011 | NCBI WGS metagenome assembly CAEZSR01 (sample SAMEA6813783, study PRJEB35770) | freshwater metagenome | biome: Freshwater; feature: Freshwater reservoir; material: water | place: Czech Republic | collected 2016-08-15 | depth 0.5m m | reverse complement strand
TGACTTGAGTCGCGGTGGGCGACTGGGCAGGCTGGCGTCATGACGTCCGGCCACCCCTCCCGACGCGCCCCGCGGCGCGGCTCCCGCCGGACGGGCGCGCTCGTCGCGGTCGTCCCGGCCGTCGCGCTCGTGGCCGTGCTCGCCGCCTGCAGCGACTCGGGGAGCAGCGCTCCCACCACCGCGCTCGCGCCGCTCGTCACGCCGCCGCCCGCCGCCTCCACCACGACCGCCGCACCGACCACCACGACGCCGCCCACGACCGCTGCCCCCACCACCACCCTGCCGCCGACCACCACGCTGCCGCCGACCACCACCACGACGTTCCCCTTCGTGAACGACGGGGCCTTCGTGCTGGTCGCCAACGCGGCCGACGTGCCGGGCGCCGCCTCGGCCTACACCGAGGCGCTCGCCGAGTACGGCTTCGCGATGCTCGAGCCCACCAACGGCGCCGGGCCCGAGGAGATCATCGAGGTGAGCCGGGTGTACGCCCGCCCCGACCCGGCGTCGCAGGCGGTGGGCCTGTCGGTCGCGAGGGTGATGGGTGGTCTGCCGCTCGAGCGGATGCCCACACCGGCGCCGATCGACGGCGCCACCGACGGTCTCGGCGAGGCGACCGTGCTCGTGATGCTCGGCCGCGACCTGGCCGACCAGCCGCTCCCCGGACCGCCTCGCGACTGACCCCCACCGTTCGCCGGCCGATCGCCGGGACATCGGGACCGATCGACCCGGACGCGGTCCGGCCGGACCGGCTCAGGCGGGTTCGGTGGCCGCCGGCAGACCCACGAGGTGCGCGGTGTCGCCGTACCGGCGCAGCGCCCAGTGGTTCGGGCGCACCAGCTCGAGCTCGGTGATCGAGGTGTTCAGCGTGGTGATGTTGAACGACCCCGTGGGCGGCGTCTTCAACGCCTGCCGGAGCACGGTGTCGATCACCCCGCCGTGACACGCCACGAGCACCACCTTGCCGGCGTGCTCCTCGACGAACCGGCGAACGGTGGCGCCCACGCGGTAGTGGAAGGCGGCGAGGGTCTCACCACCCGGGAAGGTGACCCCGAACGGATCCTCCTCCCACGCGCCGGTCCCGAACCGGTCGACGAAGTCGGCCATCGTCATCCCGTCGCACTGCTCGCCCGGGTCGTGCTCGTTGAAGCCGGGCTCCACCACGATCTCGGGGCTGCCGAACGCGGCTGCGACGATGTCGGCCGTCTGACGGGCCCGCGGGAACTGGCTCGACACGACGAGGTCGGGCGTGAACTCCGGGGCGGCGGCCCAGCGGGCGCGCAGCGCCTCGGCCTGACGGACCCCGAGCGGTGAGAGCCCCGAGCAGGTGCGGTGACCACCGATCACCCGAGCGACCGTGCTGTTGGATTCTCCGTGTCGGACGTAGACGAGGCGGGTCACAGGGGCGAGAGCTTACTTTTCGTTCACCGGAGACCCACCGTGTGAGCGGCCGCCATAGCTTCGCGGGAGTGCGAGCTGCGGCGGTGAGCGAGATCGACCGACTCACGGTGACGAGCCTCGGAGCCGACCCGCGCAGCGCCCCCCTGGTCGCATCAGCCCAGCTCCTGGGCGTCGCCGAGGTGGTGGCGATCGACGTCGCGGACGTCTTCTTCGTGGCCGGGACGATCGACGACACCGTGCGCGACCGCCTGTCGGAGGTGCTCGTCGACCCGCTGCTGCAGGAGGGCGCGTGGGGCACGCCCGCCGACGACCGTTCGGGCACCGTGATCGAGGCCGCGCTCCTGCCGGGCGTCACCGACGCCGTCGCCGCGACGGTGCTCGCGGTGGCCGACACGCTCGGGCTGGCGGTCGAGCAAGCGGCCACCGGACGTCGCTACGTCGTGCACACCGCGGGCGGGCGCGCCCTCACCGACGACGAGCGCGATCGCCTCGCCAACCGCCTGCTCTCCAACGCCGTCATCGAGCGTGTGGCGGTGGGAGCGATCGAGCCGGCCTTCGCCCACGCCTCCACCCCCACACCGGTCGAGCGGGTGGAGGTGCGCGGACTCGACGACGACGCCCTCGCGGCGCTGAACCGCGAGCGCGGCATGGCGCTCGACCCCGCCGAGCTACGGGCGATCGCCGACTGGTTCGAGCGCGCCGGTCGGGCGCCGACCGACGTCGAGCTCGAGACCCTCGCCCAGACCTGGAGCGAGCACTGCGCGCACAAGACCTTCCGCGCCCGAGTGGTGCTCCCGGACGGCACGCTCGCCCCGTCGCTGCTCGGTCGCCTGCGCGACACCACCGAGAAGCTGGCCGCCCCGTTCGTGCGCAGCGCCTTCGTCGGCAACGCCGGCATCGTGTCGTTCTCCCCCGGCGTCACCGTCGCGGTGAAGGCCGAGACGCACAACCACCCGTCGGCGATCGAACCCTTCGGCGGCGCGAACACCGGCGTCGGCGGCGTGATCCGCGACGTGATGGGCGCCGCGCACCACCCGATCGCCACCACCGACGTGCTCTGCTTCGGCCCGAGCGACCTCCCGCACCACGAGCTCCCGCCCGGTGTGATCCACCCGCGACTCGTGCGCGACGGCGTGGTGGCCGGTGTGGCCGACTACGGCAACAAGATCGGTCTGCCCACCGTGGCCGGCGCGGTGCTGTACGACCCCGGCTACACGGCGAACCCGCTCGTGTTCTGCGGGTGCATCGGCGTGGGCGCCGACGTCGCGCCGCCGACCGGACCCCATCCCGGCGACCTGGTGGTGGTACTCGGAGGTCGCACCGGCCGCGACGGCCTGCGTGGCGCCACCTTCTCCAGCGCCACGATGGACGCGACGACCGGTGACGTGGCCGGCGCGAGCGTGCAGATCGGCGACCCGATCACCGAGAAGCTGCTCATCGACCTGCTCCGCGACGCGACGGGGTGCTGGTCGGCGATCACCGACTGCGGCGCGGGTGGCCTGTCGTCGGCGGTGGGCGAGATGGCCGAGCACACCGGCGCCGACGTCGACCTCGCGCTCGCGCCGCTCAAGTACCCGGGCCTCGCGCCGTGGGAGATCTGGCTCAGCGAGGCACAGGAGCGCATGGTGGTGGCCGTGCCGCCCGAGTCGATCGAGCGCCTCCGCGAGCACGCCCGGCGCACCGGGGTCGAGCTCACCGTCCTCGGCACGTTCACCGGCGACGCGGTGCTGCGGGTGCGCCACGGCGACGAACTCGTGCTCGAGCTGGAGACCTCGTTCCTGCACGACGGCCGCCCCCAGCGCACCCTGCCCGCCGAGCTGCCGTCACCGCGGCGCGACGGTGCGATCCCCCGCTGCGACGACCACGCCGCCGCCCTGCTCGCCCTGCTGGCCCACCCGAACATCGCCTCCAAGGAGGCGATCGTGCGGCGCTACGACCACGAGATCCGCGGCACCACCGTCGTCCGGCCGCTCGTGGGCGCTGCGCTCGACGCACCCGCCGACGGGGTGGTGCTCGCCGAGCCGTCCGGCTCGGTCGGTCTCGCGATCGGCCACGGCGTGAACCCGTGGTACGGCGTCGCCGACCCCGAGCGGATGGCCCACGCCGTGGTGGACGAGGCGATCCGCAACGTCGTCGCCGTCGGCGCCGACCCGGCGATGGTGGCGCTGATGGACAACTTCTCGTGGGGCGACCCGCGACGGCCGAGCACGTTCGGCGAGCTCGTCGTCACCGTCGACGCGATCTGTGAGGCGTCGCGGGCGTACGGCGCCCCGTTCGTGAGCGGCAAGGACTCGCTGAACAACGAGTACCTCGGCGCGGACGGCGAGCGCCACAGCGTGCCGCCCACGCTCGTGATCACCGCGGTCGCGCACGTGCCCGACGCCGACGCCGCGGTGACCCCGGACCTGAAGGCGGCGGACGACCAGCTCGTGCTGATCGGCACCACCCGGCCCGAGTTCGGCGGCAGCCACCTCGGCGCCGTGCTCGGCGGCTTCGACGACCCACGGTCGGGCTCGGCGCCCGAACCCGACCCGCGCGCACCCGAGCGGTACCGGCGCCTCCACCGTGCGCTGCGCACCGGTCGCGTCCGGGCGTGCCACGACGTGAGCGAGGGTGGGCTCGCGGTGGCATTGGCCGAGATGGCCATCGGCGGCCGGCTCGGGGTGTCGGTGGAGCAACTGCCCGTCGACGATCCCACGGTGGCGTTGTTCGCCGAGAGCACCGGTCGATTCGTGTGCGAGGTGGCCCCGGGCGACGCCGCGTGGCTGGCCGCCGAGCTCGACGAGCCGGTGCACGTGCTGGGCACCGTGGTCGCCGATCCCGTCGTGCACGTCGGGCCGTGCCGAGTCGGCCTCGACGCCGCCGTGCGCGCGTTCGGGGGTGCCTCGTGAGCGTCCGACCACGCGCACTCGTGCTGCAGGCACCGGGTACCAACCGCGACCACGACGCCGTCTTCGCGCTCGAGCTGGCCGGTGCCGACGCCTCGATCGCGTCGCTGCTCGACCTCGCCGACGACCCCGCGCCGCTCGACGCCGCGCAGCTCGTCGTGGTGGCCGGCGGGTTCAGCCACGCCGACGCCCTCGGCGCCGGCCGCATGTTCGCGCTCTCGCTCGACCAGGTGATCGGCGACCGCCTCCGGGCCTTCGTCGACTCGGGCGGCCCGGTGATCGGCATCTGCAACGGCTTCCAGACCCTGGTGCGCGCCGGCCTGCTGCCGGGCGCACTCGGACACAACGCCAGCGGCAGCTTCCAGTGCGAGTGGGTGACCCTCGACCCGCAGCCCGGCGTGTGCGTGTGGACCGAGGGCGTCGAGCCCGTCGACTGCCCGATCGCCCACGGCGAGGGCCGCTACGTGCACCCCGACGTCGCCGAGCTGGAACGCAACGGCCAGGTGGCGCTGCGGTACCGGCGCAACCCCAACGGCTCTGATGCCGACATCGCCGGTGTCTGCGACCCCACGGGCGTGGTGCTCGGCCTCATGCCCCACCCCGAGAACCACGTGATCGCACGCCAGCACCCGCTCCACGTGCGCGGCGGTGGCGGCGGTCTCGGGTTGCAGCTGTTCCGTCGTGGTGTCGAGCACACGAGGCGGAGCTGATGCGCCCGGGGGGCAGCACCGAGACGCTCGACGACATCGAGCTACCCCTGCCCGACCGTCGCGCCGGCAAGGTGCGGGTGTCGTACTCGCTGTCGCCCACGGAGCGGCTGTTCGTCACCACCGACCGGCTGTCGGCGTTCGACCGGATCATCGCGTGCGTGCCGTCGAAGGGGCAGGTGCTCAACCAGCTGGCCGCCTGGTGGTTCGAGCACACCCGCGACGTGGTGGCCAACCACCTCGTCGAGGTGCCCGACCCCAACGTCACCATCGGCCGAGCGGCGCACCCGCTCCCCGTCGAGGTCGTGGTCCGCGGCCACATCACCGGCGTCACCTCCACGTCGCTGTGGCGCCAGTACGCGAACGGCGCCCGCACCATCTACGGCTACGACTTCCCCGACGGGTTGCGCAAGAACACGGCCCTGCCCGCAGCGATCGTGACGCCCACGACCAAGGCCCACGACGGCGGCCACGACGAGCCGATCAGCTGCGCCGACGTCGTCGCCCACGGCCTGGTGCCGGCCGAGCTGTGGGAGCAGGTGCAGGCCGCTGCGCTCGCCGTGTTCGCCCGCGGCCAGCGCACCGCCGCCGATGCCGGCCTGATCCTCGCGGACACCAAGTACGAGTTCGGGCTCGCCGTGGACACCGGCGAGCTGCTGCTGATCGACGAGGTGCACACGCCCGACTCGTCGCGCTACTGGGTGGCCGCGACCCACGAGGAACGGCTCGCCGCCGGCGACGAGCCGGAGAGCCTCGACAAGGAGCTCGTGCGCCGCGCCCTGATCGGGCTCGGCTACGACGGCGACGGCGACCCGCCGACGCTGCCGCCCGACGTGGTGGCCGCGGCGTCGGCCCGCTACGTGTTTGCCTACGAGATGCTCACCGGCCTGGAGTTCGTGCCGGGCGAGACCCCCATCGCCGCCCGCATCGCCCGCAACCTCGCGCCGCGGCTCGCTGCTGCAGCCGCCCGCCCCGGTCCCGGAGACACCACATGACACGACGCATCCCCCTGACCGTCACCCCGTCGCACGCCCCTCCGGCAACCCCCGGGCCGGCGACCACCGGCCCGCTCGACGACGACAGCCCGCACGACGAGTGCGGCGTGTTCGGCGTGTCGACACCCCACGGCGAAGGTGTCGCCCAGCTCACGTTCTTCGGCCTGTTCGCGCTGCAGCACCGGGGCCAGGAGGCCGCCGGCATCGCCGTCAGCGACGGCAGCCGGGCCCGGCTGCACAAGGACGCCGGTCTCGTCAGCAACGTCTTCACGCCCGAGACGCTCGCCCCGCTCAACGGTTACCACGCCATCGGCCACACCCGGTACAGCACCACCGGCGCCAACGCGGTGCGCAACGTGCAGCCCTTCCTCGTGGAGACGATGCACGGCCCGCTCGCGGTGGCCCACAACGGCAACCTGGTGAACGCGCCGGCGCTGCGGGAGGAGCTGCTCAACAAGGGCTTCGGGCTCACGGCCACGAGCGACACCGAGGTGATGACGCTGATGCTCGCGGCCGCCGGCGGCCGCACGTGGGAGGAGCGCGTCGAACGCACGCTGCCCGCGTGGAAGGGCGCGTACTCCGTGGTGATCCTCGCCGCCGACCGTGTGATCGCCGTGCGCGACCCGTGGGGGTTCCGCCCGATGAGCGTCGGCCGCCTGCCCCACGGCGGGTACGCCGTCGCCTCGGAGACCTGTGCCCTCACCACCCTCGGGTGCGTCGACATCGACGAGGTGCAACCCGGCGAGATCGTCACGCTGCGCGGCGCCGAGATCCAGCGCCGTGCTGCGCTCGCCCCCGCCGCGTCACCGGCGCGGTGCACCTTCGAGTTCGTCTACTTCAGCCGTCCCGACAGCGTGTGGGCGGGTCGCAACATGCACCACGTGCGCCAGCGGCTCGGCGAAGAACTCGCCGCCGAGCACGGCGTCGACGCCGACGTGGTGATCCCCGTGCCGGACAGCAGCATCCCCGCCGCGATCGGCTACAGCCGGGCGAGCGGCATCCCGCACAACGACGGGCTGATCAAGAACCGCTACATCGGCCGCACCTTCATCGAGCCGACGCAGGACCTGCGCGAGCGAGGGGTGGCGCTGAAGTTCAACGCGCTCGCCGAGAACCTCGCGGGCAAGCGGGTGGTGATGATCGACGACTCGCTCGTGCGCGGCACGACGGCGGGCCCGCTGGTGCGGCTGCTCCGCGACGCCGGCGCCACCGAGGTGCACATGCGGATCACGTGCCCGCCGATCACGCACCCGTGCCACTTCGGGGTCGACATGGGTCATGACGACGACCTGATGGCGGCCCGGCTCACGGTGCCCGAGATGCAGGCCCACATCGGGGCCGACTCGCTCGCGTTCTTGTCGCTCGACGGGATGATGCGGGCGATCGCCGGCGAGCGCACCGGCGGCTACTGCGACGCGTGCTTCACCGGCGCCTACCCGATCGAGGTCAGCCAGGCCCAGCCCAAGCTCGGCTTCGAAGGGGTGCTCGCCTGATGCGCGTGCTGGTCGTCGGCAGCGGTGGCCGCGAGGCCGCGATCGCGTGGGCGTGCGAGCGCCACGGTCACGAGGTGCGCAGCGAGGCGGGATTCGATCCCACCCGCGACGCCGAGGTGGACCTGGTGATCGTCGGGCCCGAGTCGGCGCTCGTGGCCGGCACCGCGGACGCCTGCGCCGCGGCGGCTGTGCCGTGCTTCGGGCCGACCGAGTCGCTCGCCCGGTTGGAGAGCTCGAAGGGGTTCACCCGGGCGCTCGCGCAGCAGCTCGGCATCCCCTCCCCCGCGTTCTTCCGCACCGACGACGCCCACGCGGCCATCACGTGGTGGCGTGCCCTCGAGCGGCCGGTGGTCGTGAAGCTCGACGGCCTGGCCGCCGGCAAGGGTGTCATCGTGCCCGACACCCCGGCCGAGACCGACGCGGCGATCCGCTCGCTCGCCGCGCAGGGGCCGATCGTGCTCGAGGAGCGGCTCACCGGGCCGGAGTGCAGCCTGCTCGCGCTGTGCGACGGGCGCACCGCCGTGCCGCTGCCCATCGCGCAGGACCACAAGCGGATCCACGAGGGCGACAGCGGCCCGAACACCGGCGGCATGGGCGCGTACGCACCGGCGCCGACCGGTCACGACGCCCACGAGCTCACGAAGCGGTTCGTGCAGCCGGTGCTCGACCACTTCGCCGCGAAGGGCGAGCCCTACGTGGGCGTGCTGTACGCCGGGCTGATGCTCACCCCGGACGGCCCGAAGCTGCTGGAGTTCAACTGCCGCTTCGGTGATCCCGAGGCACAGGCCGTGCTGCCCCTGCTGCAGTCCGACCTCGCCCAGCTGGCCCTCGCCTGCTGCGAGGGCCGCCTCGACTCGGTCGAGGTCGTGGTGCGGCCGGGTGCCGCGTGCACGGTGGTCGCGGCAGCGGCCGGCTACCCCGAGGCGCCGGTGAGCGGTGCCACCATCACCGGCCTGCGCGACGACGGCGACACCTCCGCCGGCTCCGACGTCGCCGACGGCGGGGCGCTCGTCTTCCCCGCCGGCACGGACGGCACCCGGGTGACGGGTGGGCGGGTGCTCGCCGTCACCGGGCTCGGCCCCGATCTCTCCGCCGCCCGCGACGCCGCCTACGCCCGGATGGCCCGGATCTCCTTCGACGGCATGCAGGTACGCCGCGACATCGGCTGGCGCGCCGTCGCGGCCACGCTGTCGTCGTACGCGGCCGCCGGGGTCGACATCGACGAGGGCACCCGTGCCGTCGACGCGATGCGCACGGCGGTCGAGCGCACCCACACGCCCGCGGTGCTCGCCGGCGTCGGCAGCTTCGGCGGTGCGTTCAGCGCGGCGGCGATCAAGGCGATGGACGATCCGGTGCTGGTGGCGAGCACCGACGGCGTGGGCACCAAGGTGGAGCTCGCGGCCCGGCTCGGCCGCTACCGCGGTGTGGGCGCCGACATCGTGAACCACTGCGTCGACGACGTCCTCGTGCAGGGCGCGACCCCGCTGTTCTTCCTCGACTACGTGGCGTCCAGCCGGCTCGTCGCCGAGCACGTCGCCGAGGTCGTGACCGGCATGGCCGAGGCCTGCGAGGCCTGCGGCTGCGTGCTGCTGGGTGGCGAGACCGCCGAGATGCCGGGCGTGTACGCCCCCGGTGCGTTCGACATCGCCGGCACCCTCGTCGGCGTGGTGGACCGCGCCGACCTGCTCCCCCAGCCGGGCGTCGCCGCGGGTGACGTGCTGCTCGGTGTGGCGTCGAGCGGCCCGCACACCAACGGCTACTCGCTGCTGCGCAAGGTGTTCTCGTGGATGCCGATGGACGCCGTCCCGGCCGGGTTCGACCGTCCGCTCGGCGAGACGCTGCTCGAACCGCACCGCAGCTACCTGCCGGTGCTGCGCGACGCGCTCGCGACCGGCCGGGTGAAGGCGCTCGCGCACATCACCGGCGGCGGGCTCCCGGAGAACCTCCCCCGCGTGCTCCCCGACGGGGTGGCCGCCCGCGTGCGCCTCGGCTCGTGGCCGGTGCCGCCGCTGTTCGACCTGGTCCGCAGCGTGTGCACCTCGATCGACGACCACGAGCTGTACCGCACGCTGAACATGGGCATCGGCATGGTGGTCGTGTGCGCCCCGGACGACCTCGGTGCCGTGCAGGCCACCATCGCCGAGCGCACCTGGGTGATCGGCGAACTCGTCCCCGGCGCCCGCGAGGTCACCCTCCACCACTGACCCGCGAACTTTTCGTTCAAGCGGGGGCGGCCCGTCCTGGGGGACGCGTAGCGTCGGTGCATGGAGTCACGTGTCGTCCTGCCTCGCCTCGTGCTGATGGCATCTGGCAACGGCTCGAACACCCAGGCCGTCCTCGACGCGTGCGCAGCGGAGCGGATCCCCGCCCAGGTGGTGGCCGTCGTGAGCGACCAGGCCGAGGCTCGCGTGCTCGCCCGGGCGGATGCCGCCGGGGTGCCGGCGGTGCACGTCGGACGGCGTGCCGGCGAGTCGCGAGCCGACTACGACGCCCGCCTCGCCGATGTCGTCAGCGGCTTCGCACCCGACTACGTCGTCCTGCTCGGCTGGATGCGGATCCTCACCATGAACTTCCTCGGGTGGTTCCCGGGGATGGTGGTGAACCTGCACCCTGCGCTGCCCGGCGAACTGCCCGGCACACACGCCATCGAGCGGGCCTTCGACGAGTTCCGCGCCGGGCGCCGCACGTCGTCCGGCGTGATGGTGCACCTCGTCCCCGACGAGGGCGTCGACGTCGGTCCGGTGCTCGCCGCCGCCGCCGTCGAGATCGAGCCCGACGACACCCTCGACTCCTTCGCCGCCCGCGTGCACACCACCGAGCACCGCCTCGTGGTCACCACGCTCGCCGGTCTCTGCCGCGACCTCCGCCCAGCGGAGGACTCGGCCGTCCCCGCCCGTCGCTCCGCCCGTCCCGAGGAGATCCCCGCATGACCCCCAACGACCAGCTCTTCGACCGCTTCGAGGCGCTCACCTTCGACGACGTGGTGATCGTCCCGGGCTACAGCAACGTCCTGCCGGACGCCGTCGACACCAGCGCCCGGTTCGCCGCCGACATCGAGCTCGCCGTGCCCCTCGTGTCCGCCGCGATGGACAAGGTCACCGAGGCCCGCATGGCCATCGCCATCGCCCGCGAGGGCGGCATCGGCGTGATCCACCGCAACCTCGAGATCGCCGACCAGGCCGCCGAGGTGCAGAAGGTGAAGCGCAGCCAGAGCGGCATGATCACCGACCCGGTCACGCTGCACGCCGGTGCCACGCTCAACGACGCCGAGGCGCTGATGAACCGCTTCCGCTTCAGTGGCGTGCCGATCACCGACGACGGCGGCCGCCTCGTCGGCATCCTCACCAACCGCGACATCCGGTTCTGCGAGCCCGGCGACTTCGAACGCCCCGTGAGCGACTTCATGACCTCCGAGGGGCTGGTCACCGCCCCGGTCGGCACCACCCTCGAGCAGGCCAAGCAGGTGCTGCAGAAGTACCGGATCGAGAAGCTGCCGCTCGTCGACGACCACGGCTTCCTGCGCGGCCTCATCACGGTGAAGGACATCCAGAAGCGCCAGGACCACCCGAACGCGACCCGCGACTCGAAGGGCCGGCTGCGCTGCGCGGCTGCCGTCGGCGTGGGCGCGGACCTCGAGGACCGCGTGGACGCGCTGCACGCGATGGGCGTCGACGCGATCGCCATCGACACCGCGCACGGGCACTCCGCCGGTGTGGTGAAAGCGATCGAGCGGATCAAGTCGAACTGGCCCGACCTGCCCGTGGTGGCCGGCAACGTGGTCACCGAGGAGGGTGTCGAGGCGCTCCACGCCGCCGGCGCCGATGCGGTGAAGGTCGGCGTCGGTGCGGGCTCGATCTGCACCACCCGCGTCGTGAGCGGTGCCGGCATGCCGCAGCTGTCGGCGATCTGGTTCACCACCCGCCGCGCACGGCAGCTCGACGTGCCCGTCATCGCCGACGGCGGCATCACGTACTCCGGCGACATCGTGAAGGCGATCGCCGCGGGTGCGAGCACCGTGATGCTCGGGTCGCTGCTGGCCGGTACCGACGAGAGCCCCGGGGAGATGGAGCTCATGGAGGGACGCCGCTACAAGACGTACCGCGGGATGGGGTCGATGGGTGCGATGCAGGGCCTCGGCGCCGACCGGTACGCGAGCGGCCAGGGCTCCACCGCCGTGGGTGCCGCCACCCGCAAGCTCGTGCCGGAGGGCATCGAGGGTCGGGTGCCGTACGCGGGCACGCTCGGCGACGTCGTCTACCAGCTCGCCGGCGGCCTGCGCAGCGGGATGGGCTACGCGGGCGCGGGCACGCTCGACGCCCTCCGCACGGCCCGGTTCATGCGGGTCACCACGGCGGGCCGCGAGGAGAGCCACCCGCACGACGTGACGATCACGAAGGAAGCGCCGAACTACCAGCGCACCTGATCGCCCATGGCGGTCCGGCCCGGGCGAACGGTGCTGCGGCGCCCGGTCAGGGCCGGTGCCCGCTCAGACGCGGCGGCCGGTGAGCGCGAGCAGACGGGTCTGCGCATCGGCCTCGGACGGCACGTCGACCGACGCGCCGAACATGCCGCCGGCACGCAGCCGCTCGGCCACCGGCTCGGCGTTCGCGAGCGCCCGTGCCACGCAGGCGGGGTCGAGCCGGTCGTCCACGCCGAGCGCTCGGGCGAGATCCCACGAGTGGACCGTGGTGTCGGCCACGTTGAACCCGATCATGTCGTCGACCGCGGTGGGACCGCTCCAGTTCTGCACCACCCGGTGGAGCGCCCCGGGCTGGTCGAGCGCCTCGATGAGGCCGTCGCGGGCCGCAGCCCAGGCCGCGTACGGGTCGTCACCGGTGTTGCGGTCGGGGTCGACCATCGGGTTCATCGTCACCGGGGTTCCGCGGACCAGCGACTCCATGTACCGCTGGACGGCGAGCACGTGGCCGATCACGTGACGAGCGGTCCAGCCCTCGCACGGCGACGGGCGATCCCAGTCGGCCGGCGTCGCCATCCGTGCGACGTGGTCGAAGCCGTAGATCGCCTTGGTCCAGATGCGCAGGTTCTCGCTCATGCGCGCACTGTACGACGGCCGATCTGGCACGCTGCACCCGTGCGCCGCTCGATCGACGACTACCCGTTCACCCCCGACGACCTCCCGCCCAGCGACGACGAGCTGCAGCAGCTCTCGTGGGCCGTGGCGATCAGCGACGACTACGACGACGCCGAACCGCGCGTGGTGCTGACGATGGAGGAGGTCGGCTCGCCCGGCGAGGGCCTGATCATGCACCTGAACGGCGAGCAGGCCCGCCGCCTCCGCCTCGCCATGCGCGACGCGTTGCGCGAGATCGGCGAGGCCCCGGGCGACTGATGCGACCGACGTGACCGACGCCATGGATCCGCCGGTCACCCGGTCGTGCCGGGGTCCGACCTGGTCCCGGGAAAACGAGGACCAGACCTGTCCACCTCGCGTCCGGCCGTGTAAAGTTGACCGAGCCGATCAGCTTTGTTCGGCTTTCGACCCGCCGATCGTTGGAGGTCTCACCATGGCCATCGCTCCCGTCGTGCCGCCGGCACGGGATCTCGTGGAGGAGCAGTACCGCGACATCGAGCGGTTCGAGCGAGCGATCGCGCAGTACCTCGCGGGCGAGATCCCCGAGGACGTCTTCCGCGTGATGCGCCTCAACAACGGCATCTACGGCCAGCGCCAGGGTGGCACCAACCAGATGGTGCGCATCAAGCTGCCGGCCGGCACGATCACGCCCGAGCAGCTCGACCTGATGGGTCACCTCGCCGAGACCTACTCCCGCGGCTGGGGCCACATCACGACCCGCCAGAACGTGCAGATCCACTTCGTCGAGCTCACCAAGGTGCCCGACGTGATGCGCGAGCTCGCCAAGGTCGGCCTCACCAGCCGCGAGGCCTGTGGCGACACCGTCCGCAACGTGATGGCCTGCCACCTCGCCGGCGCCTGCCCGCACGAGCAGCTCGACGTCACGCCCTGGGCCGAGGCCACCTTCGAGCACTTCGTCCGCAACCCGCTCGGTCAGCGCCTGCCGCGCAAGTTCAAGGTCAACTTCTCGGGCTGCAGCACCGACTGCGGCCAGGCGATGTTCAACGACGTCGGCGTGGTGGCCACCACCCGCACGCTCGAGGACGGCACGGTCGAGCAGGGCTTCCGGGTGTACATCGCCGGCGGCCTCGGCGCCACCCCGCACCCGGCCCTCGCGCTGGAGGACTTCACGAGCCGCGAGGACCTGCTGCCCACGGTGGAGGCGGTGCTGCGGGTGTTCGACCAGACCGGCAACCGCGACAACAAGCTGCGTGCCCGGCTCAAGTGGGTCGTCGATCAACTCGGCATCGACGAGGTGCGCCGCCGCGTGCTGAAGGTGCGCCACACGCTGCCGGCGTCGTCGTCGTGGCCCGGCGGCATCCCCGAGATCGTCGCCAAGGCCGGCGACGCCCCGGCGGGTCGCAGCACCACCGTCGAGGCCACCGCGGTCGGCCAGGGCGTGGCCGTGGCGCTCACGCCGCGCGATCCCTACGAGCGGTGGGTGGTCACCGGTGTCGTGCGCGGCACGGCCAACGGCACCGTCTCGGCCGTCGCCTATGCGGCGCTCGGCGACATCACCGCCTCCCAGTTCCGGGCGCTGGCCTCCATCCAGCGCGAACTGGGCGCCGACGTGCGCCTGTCGAACCGCCAGAACGTCGTGTTCCGCGGCCTCACCGAGGGGCAGCTGCCCACGCTGTACGCCCGCCTCGAGGCGATCGGCATGGCCCGCCCGGGCGCCGAACTCGCCCGCGACGTCGTGGCCTGCCCCGGCGCCGACACCTGCAACATCGCCGTCACGCAGTCGCGTGGCCTGGCCGCCGCGATCGGCGAGGCGCTCGAGGACGCCGGTCTCGCCGAGGTCGGCGGGGTGCGGATCAACATCTCCGGCTGCACCAACAGCTGCGGCCAGCACCACGCCTCCGACATCGGCTTCTTCGGTGCCGAGCGTCGTGCGCACGGTCGCTCGGCCCCCGGCTACCAGATGCTGCTCGGCGGCTACGTCGGCCAGGAGCAGATCCACTTCGGCGACAAGGCCACCCGCCTCCCCGCCAAGGCCGCCCCGCAGGCGGTCGTGCGGGTGGTGCGCCGCTTCGCCGAGGAGCGATCCGCCGGCGAGACGTTCCGTACCTGGCTCGACCGCTCCGGTGGTGCAGCGGCCGTCGGCGCCACGCTGAAGGACCTGGACGTGTTCCCCACGTTCGACGACGACCCCGACTTCTACGTCGACTACGGCGAGACCGGCCCGTTCGTGGCTGCCGTCGGCGACTCGGAGTGCGCCGTCTGACCTCGTCCTGGGTGCCACGCTCGTCGTCCGACCAGCACCGGTGAGTCGAGCGAGGCACCCAGGACGGGTCGCCATCGATCTGGGTGCCGGCGATCGCTCGCACGCTGCAGCAGTGAGTCCACCGAGGCACCCAGGACGGGTCGCCATCGATCTGGGTGCCGGCGATTCCTCGCACGCTGCAGCAGTGAGTCCACCGAGGCACCCAGGAC
>CAEZSR010000098.1_pt1 | contig 15018 bp, 15 predicted proteins | sample 7264011 | NCBI WGS metagenome assembly CAEZSR01 (sample SAMEA6813783, study PRJEB35770) | freshwater metagenome | biome: Freshwater; feature: Freshwater reservoir; material: water | place: Czech Republic | collected 2016-08-15 | depth 0.5m m | reverse complement strand
GGTAGAACGCGAGCGAGCGCTCCGCGTCCTGCACGACGATGCCGAGATCGATCGAGTCCTTGGTGAGCTGCACGCCCATGTGTCCCCCTGCGTGGTCCGGTCGAGAGTGCGGCGCCCCACGCCGCATCCCCACCCTACGCAGACGTCACACGGCCGAACTCACACGGCCGGACTCACACGGCCGGACTCACACGGCCGGACTCACACGGCCGGCACGACGGGCTGCTGCTGCGTGATGCAGTGGATGCCACCGCCGTGGGCGAAGATGTCGCGGGCGTCGTGGAGGACGATCTCGCGGCCCGGGTAGGCGTCGGCCATGATCCGCGCCGCGACCTCGTCGTTCGGGTCGTCGAAGGCGCACAGGATCACCGCGCCGTTGCACACGTAGTGGTTGATGTACCCCCAGTCCACGATCTCGCCCTGGTCGTGGGTCGTGCGAGGAGCAGGGACCTCCACCACCTCCAACGGCCGACCGGCGGCGTCGGTGCTGGCGCGCAGCACGCGCAGGTAGTCCTGGCAGATCTCGAAGTCCGGGTGCGAGCGGTCGGTCTGGACGTGCGCGAGCACGGTGCCGGGCCGGCAGAAGGTGGCGAGGATGTCGACGTGGCCGCGGGTACCGAACCGGTCGTAGTCCTTCGTCAGCCCGCGCGGCAACCAGATCACCTTCGACACGTCGAGGTACGCGCGCAGCTCGGTCTCGACCTGCTCGGCGTTCCAGCCGGGGTTGCGGTCGGGGTCGAGCTGCACGGTCTCGGTGACCATCACCGTGCCCTCGCCGTCGACGTGGATGCCGCCACCCTCGTTCACCATCGACGAGCTGAACAGCTCGGCACCGGCGAGGCCGGCGATGAACGCACCCACGTGGCGCTCGTCGGTCGGGTCGGAGAAGTCCTGGTTCCCCCAGGCGTTGAACGTCCAGTGCGTGGCGCCGAGCCGGCCGTCGGCGTGCACGAGGAAGGTGGGACCGCTGTCGCGCGCCCAGGCGTCACCGGTCGGGGTCTCGTGCACCTCGATCGACTGGTGCAGCATCGAGCGGGCGACGTCGGCGTCACCCACGTTGCACACCACCGAGACGGGCTCGAACCGGGCGATCGTGTTCGACACCGATGCCCAGATGCGGCGGAGCCGCTCGAGCTCGCCGTCGCTGCCGTCGCCGAAGGTGGGGTTCACCGGCGGGAACTCCATCCACGTGCGCTCGTGCGGATCCCACTCGGCGGGCATGCGGAACCCGGCGGTGCGAGGGGTGGTCATGGGTGCTCCTGGGAGTGGGCGCGGACTGGGCGCGGCGACGGGACGCGGCGGACGGGACGCGGCGACGGGACGGGATCGGACGGGGTCAGAGGAAGTAGAGGCGGCTGAGCGCCACGGAGTCGGCCGGGTCGGTGTACACGACCTGGCCGTCGAACTCGACGACGCCGGTGCGCGGGTCGACCTCGACGGTGCCGAGCCGGGCGTTCAGCACCATGTCGGCCGGACCGATGCCGCGGGTGCCCCGCACGGCCACGCGACGGCGGCGGGTGGTCATGTGGTCGACGCCCGCCGCCACCGCGGCGCCGGCCACGAAGGCCACGGACAGGTCGGCGGCGGTGGCACCGAAGGAGCCGAACTGCGGACCGAGCACGAGCGGCTCGCACGTGTCGGTGGTGGCGTTGGGGTCGCCGGTGACGCCGTAGGCGGGGAAGCCGGCCTTCAGCACGAGCTGCGGCTTGGCGCCGAAGTGGTCGGGTCGCCAGAGCACGATGTCGGCGAGCTTGCCCACCTCGATCGAGCCGATCTCGTGCGACAGGCCGTGCGCGATCGCCGGGTTGATCGTGAGCTTCGCGACGTACTGGCGCACGCGGTCGTTGTCGTGGCGCGTGGGGCCGGGGTCGAGGTCCTGCTTCATCTTCGCCGCGAGCTGGAACGTGCGCCGCACGGTCTCGCCGGCGCGACCCATGCCCTGCGCGTCGGACGACGTGATGCCGATCACGCCGAGGTCGTGCAGCACGCCCTCGGCACCCATCGTGCCGTTGCGGATCCGGTCGGTCACCATCACCCCGTCCGTCGGCGAGTGGTGGTTGAGACCGTGGCAGGCGAAGATCATCTCGTAGTGCTCGTCGAGCGCGTCACGGCCGAACGGCAGCGTGGGGTTGGTGGACGACCCGATCACGTTGGGCACACCGGCGAGCTTCAGCACGTTGGGCACGTGGCCGCCGCCGCAGCCCTCGATGTGGAACGCGTGGATGGTGCGACCGTCGAGCACGCGCAGGGTGTCCTCCACCGCGAGGCACTCGTTGAGCCCATCGGTGTGCAGCGCCACCTGCACGTCGTGCTCCTCGGCCACCCGCAGCGCCGTGTCGAGCGCTCGGGTGTGGGCGCCCATGTCCTCGTGCACCTTGAACCCGCACGCGCCGCCCTCGACGAGCGCCTCGACGAGCGGTGCCGGGTCCGACGACGAACCACGACCGAGGAAGCCGATGTTCACCGGCCACTGGTCGAACGCGTTGAACGCGTGACGCAGCGCCCACGGCGAGTTCACGCCCACGCCCCACACGGGCCCGAACTCCTGGCCGATGATCGTGGTGACGCCGGACGCGAGCGACGCCTCCATGATGCGCGGCGACATGAGGTGCACGTGCGTGTCGATCGCACCGGCGGTGGCGATGAGCCCCTCGCCGGACACGATCGAGGTGCCGGTGCCCACGACCACGTCGACGTCGTCGAGCACGTCCGGGTTGCCGGCGCGGCCGATGCCGCAGATCCGGCCCTGGCGGATGCCGATCGACACCTTCCCGATGCGGTGCATCGCGTCGATGATCACGACGTTGGAGATCACGAGGTCGCAGGTGTCGCGCACCGCGGCCGCCTTGAGCAGCAGGCCGTCGCGGGCGGTCTTGCCGAACCCGGCGAGGAACTCGTCGCCGCGCCGCTGCGCGTCGTACTCGATCTCCACGACCAGGCGGGTGTCGCCGAGACGCACGCGGTCGCCGACCGTGGGGCCGTGGATCGCGGCGTAGTCGTGCGGGAGGATCTCGTCGAGGTCGGTGTGCCCGTGGGGGACGTGACCCCCTTCGTGCTCGTGCTCCACCCCGTCGTGGGAGTGCCGGTGCGAATGGCCGTGACCGTGACCGTGACCGTGGGGGTGGGGGTGCGAGTGCGAGTGTGACGTGCCGGTCACGACGATGCCTCCTGTGATCCGCTGCCGTCCTCGGAGGCCTCCGGGGCCTCCGAGTTCTCCGGGGACTCCGGGGTCTCGGCTCCGAGGTAGCCCTGTGTGACGGCACGGGCGAGCGCCGCCTCCTTCGCGCCGGGCGCGTCGAGCGGCCCGTCCACGAGACCGGCGAACCCGATCGCGATGCGGGCGCCGCCGATCGGCACGAGCGGTGCGGACACCTCGGCGCCGGGGTCGAACCGCAGCGAGGCGCCCGCGCTGATCGCGAGCCGGCGGCCGTAGGCGGCCGCCCGGTCGAAGCGCAGCCGCGGGTTCACCTCGAAGAAGTGGAAGTGCGAGGTGATGCTCACCGGCACGTCGCCGGTGTTCACCACGGTGAGCGTCACGACGTCGGGCGGCGTGTCACCGGACGCGTCCGACGCATCGGGCGACCGTGGGGCGACGAGGACCGCACCCGGGGCGTCGTCGCCGAGCGAGACGGCGTCGGCACCGAACGGGTTCCGCACGACGACCATGCGGGTGCCGTCGTCGAACACGGCCTCCACCTTCACCTCGCTCACGATGTCGACCACCCCGGGCAGGACGTCGTCGGGACCGAGCACCGACGCGGCGGCAGCGGCGGCCTCCACCACCCGCCGGCCGTCGCGGGCGGCCTCGCAGACCGTGTCCGCGATGAGGGCGGTCGCCTCCGGCACGTTGAGCCGCAACCCACGGGCTCGACGGGCCCGGGCGAGCTCGGCCGCCGTGAAGATCAGCAATCGATCCCGGTCGGTCGGGGTGAGACGCATGCTCGCCAGGGTATTCGCCCGGCTCCGACCGTGCGGCCGATTCCGGCGCCCGACCGCATCACACCCCCTCCGTACGGTGCCGGCATGGTCCTGCCGAGCCCGCTCCCCACCGATCCGTCCGGCCCCGCTGAGCGTCCCGCGTCCATGCGCTCGCACCCGTCCGCGCACCGGCCGGCGGCCTCGCACCAGCACGCCCACGCGACGGGCCCCGGACCGCGCGGCTGGGTCGACGCCGGCGCACCGGTCGAGCGGGTGCAGCTCGACGAGCGCAGTTGGGTCGACGTCGTGCGCGGCCTCGTCCCCGACGCCGAACGCGTCCACCACGAGGTCCTGCGCGCCACGCCCTGGCGGCAGGGCCGGTCGTTCCGGTACGAGCGCTGGGTCGACGACACCCGGCTCAGCGCCACGGTGGCGGGGTCGCGCCGCCACCCGGCGCTGGCCGCGGTCGAGACCTGGCTCGTGCGGCGCTACCGGGTCCGGTTCTCCGGCGTGGTGCTCACGCAGTACCGCGACGCCCGCGAGTCGCTCGGGTTCCACCGCGACACGGGCATGACGTGGCTCGACGACACCCTCGTCGCCGTGTTCACCCTGGGTGCGCAGCGGTCGTGGTTCCTGCGTCCCGACACCGGACGCCAGCGCTTCGCCGACGACGACGAGCTGCGCGACGTCGTCGACCTCGCGCCGTCCGGTGGCGACCTGCTCGTCATGGGCGGTGCGTGCCAGCGCGACTGGCTACACGCGGTGCCGCCGTCGGCGGTCGCGGTGGGCGGCCGCATCTCGGCGCAGTGGCGCTGGGCGTCACGTCGCGGCGAACCCGACCTGTCGCTGCGTCACCGCGACGCCTGGCGGTTCACGTCGGCGCGCTGACCGCGGGCACCGGGGCCTCGTCGCCACCGTGCGGGAACACCAGCTGCGCGGTGAGACCGTGGGTCACGTCGGCGAACACCTTCGAGAGCCCGGCCACCAGGTCGTCGAGCGAGACGAGCCCGACGACGGCGTCGCCATCCACGACGGGCAGCCGGCGCACGGCGTGGTGGTGGAATGCGGCGATTGCGTCGCGGACGTCGGCGTGACGGTCGACGGCCACCACGCCGGTGGTCATCACCCCGTCCACGCGTCCGTCCACCGGGAAGCCGGTGGCCATCGCCCGCACCACCAGGTCACGGTCGGTCACCATGCCGACGGGACGGTCGTGCTCGGCCACGACGAGGCATCCGACGCCGGCGCGGGCCATCAGCGCCGCGGCCTCGCGGATGGTCGCGTCGGGACGGATCGTCACGACCGGACGTGCGGTGAGATCGGCGATCTTCATGACGGGACCTCCTCTGGTGCGCCAGCGCGGTGGGTGTCGCGGTGGGTGTCGCGGTGGGTGTCGCGGATCAGGCAGTCGCTGCCGGGGAAGAGCAGCGTGACGTGGCCGGTGTCGTCCCATCGCACCAGGAACGGTGCGGTGCCGTCGGGTCCTCGGGCCTCGAGCACCTCGCCGGTGCGGTCCGGTTCACCCACGTGGTGACCGGTGACGATCAGCTGCGATCCGGGTGTCGCTCGCATCGTGTCCTCCTGTGGTGCCGATGTCCGGGGACGTCGTGCCCCCACGTCTGTCATCGCGCCGGCCGGCGGCGCCGACGAGGGCACGAGGTCCCGATCTCGTCGAGCACCGGGAAGGAGCGCTCGGGGATCTTCGACCCGCCACACCATCGGGAGTGTCCGGTCGGCGTCTGGTGAACGCTGCGTGGTCGACGCGCGCGGTCTGCGGTCGTGCCCTCCCCGGCCGTGGTGACTCGCCTCCCCGACCCGGATCCTTCGCCCCGTTTGCAGCACTCCTGGTCAGACGCATGTTCCGGTGGTGGCACCGCACCGCTACGGTCGACCCGATGTCTCTGTGGTCTCGCCGCCGCAACCTGTCCGCCCTCGCCCGCCTCACCCCGACCGCACCGGTCGGGGGCGGCTCGGCACACCGGCCGCACCGGCCGCACCGAGCGCGCTGGGCCGCGATCGGCGCGGCGGTGGCGGTGTCGCTCGGCGGGGGCAGCGTGCTCGTCGCCTCGGCCTCGGTCACCTCCGGCACCCGTTCCGTGTACGTCCCGATCACGCCGTGCCGGCTGTTCGACACCCGCCCGGGCGCCGACAACGTCGGGCCACGCGCCACCCCGCTCGGAGCCGGTGAGGCGGTGAGCTTCGTCGGCCGCGGCGCCTCCGGGCGGTGTGCGATCCCCACCGACGCGATCGGGCTCCAGCTCAACGTCACGGTGCTGAACGGCACCTCGACGAGCTACCTCACCGTGTGGGCCACCGGTGACAGCCAGCCGCTCGCGTCGAGCCTGAACTGGCGCTCCGGCGACGGACCCATCCCGAACGCGGTCACCACCTCGCTGTCGGCCGGGGGCGGGCTCAGCGTGTTCAACTTCGCAGGCACGGTGGACGTGTTCGCCGACGTGACCGGCTACTACGCCGACCACAACTTCGACGACCGCTACTACACCCGCGCCCAGATCGATGCGATGATCAGCGGTGCCGCCGGCGTCGTCGGCCCCCAGGGTCCGGCAGGTCCCGCCGGCCCGGCCGGTGCCGCCGGTGCAGCAGGGGCGCCCGGCGCGAGCGGGCCAGCAGGTGTCTCCTGCAGCACCGACACCTCGGCGCAGCTCACGGCCTCGCAGCTCGGCCAGCTCCGGTGGGATCTCGACCCCGGGCGACCGTTGACCGTCGGCGTCGGCGCACAGCCGAGGGGCATCGCGTTCGATGGAACCAGCATCTGGGTGACCAACTCGGACTCGGACGACGTCACGAAGATCGACCCGACGACCGGCGACGTCATCGGCACGTATGCGGTCGGCGACTACCCGTTCGGCATCGCGTTCGACGGCACGTCGATCTGGGTCTCCAACCGTGACAGCGCGAGCTTGACCCAGTTGGACGTCAACACCGGTGCGGTCGTCAACACGATTTCCCTCAGCCCGGGTACGTCGAACTACGGCCTCGTGTGGGACGGCACGCACCTGTGGACCAACCACAACACCTTCGGCGTGCTCCGTATCAACCCGTCCACCGAGGTGGTGTCTCCGTTCTCGTTCCCCGGTGGTACGGGTTTCGCCCTGGGATTCGATGGCAGCCACATCTGGGTTCCGAGCCGACAGAACCCCGTCGTGTCCCGGGTCGACATCGCCAACCCGGCGGACCCTCCGGTGCAGGTCACGGTCGGCTCGCTGCCGTATGGCGTCGCCTTCGACGGCGAGGCCGTGTGGGTCGCGAACGAGGGCTCGAACACCGTCACGAAGATCACGAACATCAGTGCTGCGACGCCCGCCACCACCAGCCTCGCCGCTGGTTCCACCCCACGCGGTGTGATGTTCGACGGCTCGTGCATCTGGGTCTCGAACTACAACGCGGGCACGATCTCGCGGTTCGACATCCGGCTGAACTCCCGAGTCGACATCCCGACGGGAACGACTGCGGTACGCACGATGGCCTTCGACGGCTCCAGCATCTGGCTCGTGAGCGGAGACAGCGCGAGCGTTCGTCGCCTGCGCAACTGACCGGCGCCCCCGAGCGGCGCGAGTGATCGCGTTCCGAGGGGAACTCGCGCAGCCACAAGATATCTGTTGCAACGAATATCGTTGTGACGTACCGTCGCCGACGTGGCAGCTGCGACGTGGGGTGGGGAGCCGGAGATCGTGTCGATCGGCCGTGAGGCGCACGTGAACGTGCTGCTGCTCGCCGACCGCAACCTCGCGTCCCTCGAACGCATCTGCGCGACCGCGGGGATCACCCACCAGCAGTACGTCGCGCTGTTCCGGCTGTGCCTCGCCGACGATCCCGACGCCGGGGTGCCGATCGGATCGGTCGCCGACGGGCTGCTCAACCGCGCCTCCGACGTGACCCGCCTCGTCGACCGGCTCGAGCGCGGCGGCTTCGCCGAGCGCCTGCCGAACCCCACCGACCGGCGCAGCGTGCTCGTGCGGGCCACCGAGTCCGGCCGCCGCGCCTTCGCCGCCGTCACCCCGCAGCTCCAGGAGTTCCACCGCCACCAGTGGGCGGGGCTCTCGGCCGACGAGCTGCGCACGCTGTCGCACCTGCTGGTGAAGGCGCTCTGGGCCGGGGCCTGACCGACCCGGCTCGGCACTCGCACCACCCGCACGTCACCCGCCAGCACCCGCCAGCACCCGACACCTCACGCCCACCACGCCCACCACGCCCACGCACCGGAGGAACCGTGCACCGACAGCTCGAACTCGCCTACCTCGGCATCGAGGTCCCCGACCCCGCCACGCTCACTCCGTTCTTCGGCGACGTGATCGGCCTCGTGCCGGGCGAACCGATCGGCGACGCGACCACCTGGCGCAACGACGACCGCGCCCACCGGATCGTGGTGCAGCCCGGTCCGGCGAACGACGCCTCGGTCGTCGGCTTCGAGGCCGTCGACGACGCAGCGTTCGATGCGATCGTCGCCCGGCTCGCCGCTGCCGGGTTCGCCGTCGAGGACGGCTCGGCCGACGACGCCGCCGCCCGCCGCGTCACCCGACTGGCGCGCACCGTGGCACCGTGGGGCGTGCCGGTCGAGATCGTCACCGGTCTGGCCACGGCGTCGAGCCCGTTCACCTCCGCCCTCGTGCCGGGTGGGTTCCACACGGCCGGCGTCGGCTTCGGTCACGTCGTGTTCGCCACGACGGCCTTCGACGAGTCGCACCGCTTCGTGACCGAGGGACTCGGCCTCACCCGGTCCGACTGGCTGCAGATGGAGATCATGGCGGGCATCGAGCTGGAGGTGCGCTTCTACCACTGCAACGAACGGCACCACACCGTGGCCCTCGCTCGTGCCCCGTTCGAGCTCCCGCAGCGGTTGCACCACGTGATGGTGGAGACGGTCGAGCGCGACGACGTCGGCGCGGCGTTCGACCGGGCGTGGGCCACCGACCTCGCGATCCCCAACGGCCTCGGCCGTCACGACAACGACGGCATGTTCAGCTTCTACGTGCAGAGCCCGGCTGGGTTCCAGGTGGAGGTCGGCCACGGCGCCCGGGTGATCACCGACGACTGGCAGGACGACCGCCGTTACGACCGCATCTCCGTCTGGGGCCACCAGCCCCTGCGCCGTGCCTGAGCCGGCGACGAGCGCCACGGAGATCCCGGGGACGGCCTCGACGTCGCCGTCCGACCGGCCGGACTGCGACGTCGCCGTCGTCGGTGCCGGGCCCACGGGCCTCACGCTCGCGATCCTGCTCGCCCAGCGCGGCCGATCGGTCACGATCCTGGAGCGCTGGCCCGAGCCGTACCCGCTGCCGCGCGCCGTGCACTTCGACCACGAGGTCGGCCGGATCCTGCAGTCGTGCGGCATCGGCGCCGGCCTGCGCGCGATCAGCGAGCCGACGGACGTCTACGAGTGGCGCAACGCGGCGGGCACCACGCTGCTGCGCTTCGGCACCCGCGGCGACGCTCCGTCGGGGTGGCCGTCGTCGTCGATGTTCTGCCAGCCGCAGTTCGAGCGCCTGCTCGGCGAACGCGCCGACTCGCTCGCGTCGATCGAGCTGCGTCGCGGGGTGGAGGTCGTCGGCGTCGAGGACCGCGGCGACCGTGTCGTGCTCACCGCTGCCGACGGGTCAGCGCTGTCCGCCTCGTACGTGATCGGCTGCGACGGCGCGAACAGCACCGTCCGGTCGCTCACGGGTCTGCCCGTGCACGATCTCGGCTTCTTCTACGACTGGCTCGTCGTCGACGTGGTGCTCCACGAGCCCCGGGTGTTCGTGCCCACCAACCTCCAGGTGTGTGACCCCGCCCGTCCCACCACCGCGGTGTCGGGCGGTCCGGGCCGGCGCCGGTGGGAGTTCATGCGCCTGCCGGGAGAGTCGCGCGACGAGCTCGAGACCGAGGCTCGGGCGTGGGAGCTGCTCGCGCCGTGGGACGTCCACCCGGGCAACGCCCGGCTCGAGCGCCACGCGGTCTACACGTTCCAGGCCCGGTACGCCGAGCAGTGGCGATCCGGGCGGGTGCTGCTCGCCGGCGACGCCGCGCACCAGATGCCGCCGTTCGCCGGGCAGGGTATGTGCGCCGGCATCCGCGATGCGGCCAACCTCGCGTGGAAGCTCGATCTGGTGCTGGGCGATGTGGCTCCCGATGCGCTGCTCGACACCTACCAGCAGGAGCGGCTCCCCCACGTCCGTCAGGTGATCGACGTCTCGATGGGACTGGGGAGGGTGATCTGCGTCCCCGACCCGGTCGAGGCCGCGGCCCGCGACGAGGCGATGGCGGCGATGGTGGGCGACGAGCCCACCGCGATGCCCGACCTGCCCGGCCCCGAGCACGGGCTGGTGCACCCGAGCGCGCCGTTCGCCGGCCACCTGTTCGTGCAGGGCGGCGACGCGGCGCGGCCGTCCGACGACGTCCACGGCGCCGGGTGGCGCCTGGTGACCCTCGATCCGCCGGCCGCCGCAGGGTCGTCGATCGATCCGGCACTCGTCGAGTGGTTCGGGTCGATCGGCGGTCGTGTCGTCGACGTCGGGGGCGTCGGGGGCGTCGGGAGCGTCGGCGGTGTCGGCGACGGCGGCGGCGGGACCGGCGACCCGGTGTTCGACCGCTGGTTCCGGTCGCACGACGCGCGCTGGGCACTCCAGCGACCCGACTTCCGCCTCTACGGTGCGGGCACCACCGCCGCCGAGGCGACCGCACTGCTCACCGACCTCCGCACCCACCTCACCGACCCCACCACCGACCCCACCACCGACCCCACCACCCCGACGCGATGAGCGATGGGTGCGTCACCGCCACGCATCGCTCACCGCGAACCCGGAAAGGAACCCCATCGTGAAGATCGCCCACCTCGACGGTCGTGCCGTGCTCGTGCTCGACGGCGGCGTCGCCGACGTCGCCACCGCCTCGGACGGCCGCTTCGGACCCGACCCGATGTCGCTCTACGACGACTGGGACGCATTCGTCACCTTCGCGGCCGGGGTCACGGCACCCACCGGTGAGCTGGACGAGACGAAGCTCGGGAACCCGGTGCCCCACCCGCGCCAGGTGTTCGCGATCGGGCTCAACTACGGCAAGCACGCCGAGGAGTCGGGCATGAAGCTGCCCGAGGTGCCCGCGACCTTCACGAAGTTCCCCGCGTCGCTGTCGGGTCCGTTCGACGACATCGAGATCGTCGGGTCGAGCATCGACTGGGAGGTCGAGCTGGTGGCCGTCATCGGCCGCCGGGCCGACCGGGTCGCCGAGGCGGACGCGTGGTCGTACGTCGCCGGCCTCACCGTCGGCCAGGACATCAGCGACCGCAAACTGCAGTTCGCCGCCGGCGCCCAGTTCTCGCTCGGCAAGTCGCGCCGCGGCTACGGGCCGATGGGGCCGTGGCTCGTGACGCTCGACGAGTTCGCGAACCCCGACGACCTCGCGCTCGGCTGCAGCGTCGATGGCGAGACCGTGCAGGACGCCCGCACCAGCGACCTCGTCTTCGGCGTGCCGCGCCTGGTGGCCGAGTTGTCCGCCGTGCTGCCGCTGCTCCCCGGCGACGTGATCTTCACCGGCACGCCCGACGGCGTCGGCGTGGCCCGCAAGCCACCCCGTGCGCTGCAGCCCGGCCAGGTGCTCGAGACCTGGATCGAGGGCATCGGCCGGATGCGCAACGTCTGCCGCTGATCACCCGGGGCGCCGGGCGCACGGCGTGGTGCGGCGGCGTCGCCGAGACGATGGTCTCGACCGCGATCCACTGCGACGCGGACATCGGCCCGGTCACACGCCGGCCGACGACTCGTGCCACGGACGGAACCCGAGTCTCTCGTACAGCGTGATCGCAGCGGTGTTCGATGCGTCGACACGCAGTGCGATCAACGGGTCGGTCGTCATGACGGCCGACGCCGCAGCAGCGAGCAGGACGGTCGCCAGACCGGCCCGCCGATACCCGGGCGCGGTGAACAGTTCGATGATGAACGGGCAGTCTGGGGTGTCGTCCCACGGTGCCTGTTGCACTGTCATCACCGAGGCCACGAGTTCACCATCGTGAACGATCACCGGTGACGCCTCATGGAGGTATGCGCCGTACTCACCGTGGTACGAGGCGGCGACGTCGGCGATCGCCTCAGCCTCGGTCGTGCACGCATCGCCGGGTGGGTACGCGCGGAAGTAGAGCGAGCCCACCTGGTTCACGTCGCCGTTGGTCGACGGCCTGACCGTGAACGCGCTCGAAGGCAGTGACGTCTCGATACCGGCCAACGTCGCCGTGTGGATGATGAGGGTCAGGTTCGCCAGGCCGCGAGTATCCCATTCATTCCTTCATCCTGTGCCCGCCGACGACGGGACGGCAGGCGTGTGTCCACGACGCACCAACCCGAACCATGTCATCGATGCGGGGAGACCCTCACACCAGTCGAGCCAGCCACCGGGCACATGTCGTCCAGTTGGTCACGCAACGTGCAGAAAGCGTCGGAGGGCTTCGCGCATGACCTCGCTCGTCGTGGTCTCGTCGGCAGCGGCGCGTGCCTCCACTGCGGCGCGCAGTTCGGGATCGAGACGCACCGGGACCACTTCGGCCGGCCCCGAGCCCATCGATGGGCGACCACCTCGCGGGCGGAGCGTCGCGACGTCGTACCCCGCTTCGGCCTCTGCTGCCATGCGCTCGATGTCGGCCTCCGTGACGGGCTTGCCTCGCGAGACGCCGACGACCGGGCTGTTCGTGTTCTTCTTCGTCATCGTCATTTCTCCGGTGGCCTGGGGAGCATCGCTCGGTACTGGGTCCGCATCGGCATCGCGTGGATTGCCATCTCGCGCCCGTCGTCGAAGTGGAGCACGATCACCTCCAACAGGTTGCCGGCGCGATCGGAGCCCAGGATGAGCGTCCGTGACGGCGAGTCGCCGTCGCCCATGTCGGCCACGACGAGCGCCGCTTCCACGGCGGATCCGTCGTTTCGTGGCGCCCCCGGCAGGGATCGAACCTGCGACCTGCGGTTGAGGAATCGGTCCAGAACCGGTCCAGGCAGTACCAACACGTACCGTCCAGTGCCACCTAGCAGGCATGACACGAATCAGTCTGTCCAGCCTGTGCCGGGAAACCCGCTCTGTTGTGGACCGTCCGTTACCACGGCGTTACCACGCAGCTATGTCTGGCACGCCTGCATCTCGGGCTGGTCATGGTCGGCCTGGACGCCGGTGACGCAGTGGCATGACCGTGACGCTCTGGTGGCGTTGCGTCCGAACCGTGCGTCCGCTCACCGCCGCACGGGCGACGTGTGACTCGTCGCATGCCGCTGGTCCGTGGCCCGACGGACCACGACGGAGAGGACGACGGCCCCGCCGGCAACCTGGCCGATCTTGCTGGATGGCGAAGAATCGGCACATCGCGTGAACGCTCGGGTCGGCGGCGGGCACGAGTCGTTGTATGGCAGATCGGATCACTCGAGGTGTCCCGCCGACTCCGGCGCAGGTCGAGTGCGTCGGCCGTTGGTTCGACGAGCACGTCGATGCCGTGCACCGGTACGCCTCTCGTCGCCTTGGCGAGGACCTCGGTCGCGATGTGGTCAGCGAGACGTTCCGTGTCGCGCTCGCACGGGTCGCGGAGTTCGACGAGACGAAGGGCACTGAGCAGGCCTGGCTCTTCGGCATCGCCACCAACATCATTCGCAGACATCGCCGAACCGAGCAGCGACTCCTGCGAAATCAGATCCGGACGTACCTTCGGGAGCCACCTCCGCCAGATCCGATCACCCAGGTCGACGACGACGTCGATGCCGTCACGCGATGGCAGCGGCTCGCCCTTGCCGTCGACGAGCTCAGCGACGAAGACCGGGACCTGCTCGTCCTGTGCGCATGGGAAGAGTTGACCAGCGTCGAGGTGGCCACAGCCCTCGGCATCGCGCCCGGCACGGTGCGGTCCCGGCTGCACCGGATTCGTTCAGCCCTCGCTGCAACCGAAAGGAGTCACCATGGATGAACTCGAGATGTTTCAACTGCTTCGGCCGGAGGGCTCGACGCTGAGCCCCGTCCAGCAGGCAGAGATCCGCAGCGAGTTGTTCGGTTCCCCAACGAGGGTTCGGGTCCCGGCCGCGCTCGGCCGGGAAGCCGACGATCATGCGGACTCGTGGCTGACCGTCATCCCGACGAGGAAGCAACGCCGTTACCGCTCACCGTGGACGGTTGCCGCAGCGATGGCGTTGTTGATCGCCGGCAGCGCGGGCGTATGGGTTGCGACAACGAGTGAGACCGCCACCCAGGATCCCTCCCCAACGGCGGGAACGAGGACAGCGCTCCCTGCCTACGCAGCGATCGACGCGCCCGAGTACGCCCCACAGGCGGTCTACGAAGATCTTGGCGGAGTCCGGATTCCCACGCTGCTGCCAGCGATCGACGTCTGGGAAGGAGGCGGCGCAACGCTCGTGGTACGCACGTGGCCGAGCACGACGCCCGCCGCCGATCCGTTCGCAGCGCCCACATCGCCATCAACGGCATCGACCGTGGCGGAGCTGGCGCCGACGGCCACGCCCGACTTCATCGCGAACTCGATCTGGGGTGACGGCCGGTCGGTCCAACCGGTCACGATCCGGGGCTTGGCCGGTGGTATCGAGGAGCTGGCCGACGATCAGTTCGAGTTCTGGATCCCGAGTTCGACCTCCGATGCGTACGCCGTCGTCGCAACCCGTGGCCTCGACCGCGCGGCCGCTGTGGCGGAGATCGAGCGACTCGGCGTCGTCGACGGTGTGCTGCAGCCGACGGGTGGCTTCAGCCTTGCGCAACAGGTACGCACTCCTCCTTCGCCCGCTGAGATGGGGCACGAAGCGCAGGTGATCTACGGACTCGACAACGGGCCATGGTTGTCGACATGGCGCACGCCCGCTGGGGTCACGAGTGTCGAGGAGACGATCAGAGGGCCGGGCGGCTGGCGCACGTCGGTCGACGGTCATGACTCGATCGTCTGGAGCAGTCTGGGACGAGCGAACGTCCAGTGGCTCGACCCGTCAGGCGTCGTCGTCCAGCTCTCCATCGAGGGATCCGAGTCCGACGCGGTTGCCCTGGTGAGCGAGGTCGAGATGATCGACCATGGCGCATTCGTGGGTCTCGGTTCGGAAGCGAGCCGATGGGTCGAGTCGGATCTGCCGGTCATCG
>CAEZSR010000093.1_pt1 | contig 15360 bp, 19 predicted proteins | sample 7264011 | NCBI WGS metagenome assembly CAEZSR01 (sample SAMEA6813783, study PRJEB35770) | freshwater metagenome | biome: Freshwater; feature: Freshwater reservoir; material: water | place: Czech Republic | collected 2016-08-15 | depth 0.5m m | reverse complement strand
GTCGCTGCGGCACCTGCGCGCACGGTGACGCCGTCGCGTGCGAGTGCCCGTTCGACGACCGCGGAGGCCTCGGGTTCTTCGCGGGGCAGGATCCGGTCGGCTGTTTCGAGGAGGGTGACGGTGCTGCCGAGTCGGGCGAAGGCCTGCGCCATCTCGCATCCGATCGGTCCACCGCCGAGCACCGCGAGTGACGGTGGGAGCCGGTCCAGGGTGAACAGTGTCTCGTTGGTGAGTGGCCGGGAGTCGCGCAGGCCGGGGATCGGTGGGATGAGTGCCGTGGCGCCGGTGGCGACGATGAACCGTCTCGATCGGACGGTGTCGCCGTTCACCTCGATGGACGTGGGTGATCGGAACCGTGCATACCCGGCGATCACGTCGATGCCCTCGCGGGCGAGTGCAGCGGAGTCCTCGGTTGCGGCGATCGTCTCGATCGCTGCGTGGACGCGTCGCATCGACTCGTCGAAGCCGTGCCCGGCCGCGGCCGCGGCGAGCAGCGCCTTCGAAGGGACGCAGCCGGTGAAGGTGCAGTCGCCCCCGAGCGGTCCGTCCTGCACGATGACCACACTTGCCTTGCGCCGTCGAGCCTCCTTGGCCGCCACCAGACCGCCGGCGCCACCGCCGATGACCACCACGTCGTAGTTCTTCATCGATTCCCCTGGGTGTTGATCCGTGAGAGAGGAACCCGGCTGGGCGTTCGGAGCTTCCCTCGTCGGGCGGCGGGAATCGGTGGGTGGCGGGCCGGGTTCCCGTGGGCATGACCCACGCGTCGCGATCGGCCGAGGCGATCGCCGTGCCCGAGGGCCGTGCAACGGGCACCACGCGACGGGATCGATGGTCGCCGTTCGGAACGGATGATCGCGCAGCGCTGGGTCGGTGCCCGCCCGGCGGTCGCGATGCTCCTCGTCGCCGTGGTCGTGGCCGGTGGGCAGGAACCGACTCCGTGGCATCAGCGATGATGGTGGCCGCATGATCGATCGCCGGCTCCGGCTCGCCAAGGACCTCGTCGTCGAACCCGTCGCCGCCCGCATCGTCGGTCGCGTGCCTCCGATGGCGCTGACGGTGCTCGCGTTCCTCGCCGGTGTCGGCGGAGGCGTGGCCGCCGGCTTCGGGTTTCGCTGGTCGGCGGTGGCGTTGTGGTTGGCCGGGCGGGTGTTCGACGGTCTCGATGGTGCGGTGGCCCGGCGGAGCGGACGGCAGAGCGATCTCGGTGGCTACCTGGACATGTTGGGCGACACGATCGGGTACGCGGCGGTGCCGATCGGCATCGCGGTCTCGCAGGACGACACGACCGTGTGGGTCGCGTGTGCCGTGCTGCTCGCCGCGTTCTACGTGAACACGATGTCGTGGACGTTCCTGGCCGCGATCGCCGAGAAGCGTGGGAGCGGTGCGGCCGAACGCGGTGAGCGGACCACGATCCACATGCCCGCCGGGTTGATCGAGGGTGCCGAGACCATCGTGCTCTTCACGCTGATGCTGGCCGTCCCGGGTCGGGCGACCGAACTGTTCGTGGCGATGTCGGCGCTCGTCGGGGTGACGATCGGCCAGCGCGTGGTCTGGGCCGTGCGGAACCTGTCGTGAACGCACCGTTCGAACGGTCGTCGGGGCGCCGCTGGGCGCGGCTCGCGTTCGCCGGCGCAGCGTGGCTCTCGCTCGCGATCGCCTGGATCGTGTACCAGCGACGCAGCGGCCTCGGCCCGGTCGATACCGCACAGGAGCTCGTCGACACGGCGCGGGGGAACTGGTGGGCGATCATCGGGTATCTCGTCATCTCGCTGCTGCGCCCCTTGGTGCTGTTCCCTGCCAGCGTCGTGACGGTCGCGGCCGGGTTGCTGTTCGGTCCGGTCGTGGGTGTCGCCGTCGCCGCCGTCTCGGCGAACGTCTCGGCACTGATCGCGCACACGGTCGGCCGGAGCTTCAGCCGACCCGAACGGGCCGACGAGGTGACCTCACGACTCGGCGGGTGGGCCGCCCGGCTGAGGGGCAACGGGTTCGAGGCGGTGCTGTTGATGCGGCTGTTGTTCCTGCCGTACGACCCGGTGAGCTACGCGTGCGGTCTGCTTCGTGTGCGCCGTGGCGAGTTCCTGGCGGCGAACGCGATCGGCACGTTGCCGGGCACGGTGGCGTTCGTGCTGATCGGGGCGTCGATCACCCGGCTCGACGAAGGCTTCGGAGGCATCGATCCGGTGACGTTGTCGGTCTCCGTGCTGCTCGTCGTCGCCAGCATCACGGCATCGCGTGTCATCAAGCGGCGTCAGCGAATCGTCGCGCTCGCTCCGCAGGAGTGATCACGTCGGGCGGGCCTGGCGGCGGTGGGTCCGATGTGTCGCGTGTCCTCGTCGTGAGGTGCTGTCACACTGAGCGTCTCGGGTGTCTCTCATGTGGGTGACAGCGGCGACCGTGCCGCTGCGGAAGGAGCAATGACGCATGACCACGAACACCGCACCAGCGATCGAGATCGTCCACCTCACGGTGGCGACCGGACATGAGGACGCGTTCCTCGCCGAACGCGACGGCATGATCGCCGCCGTCCGAGAGGTGCACCCCGGGCTGTTGCACGCACAACTCGTCGATCTGGGCGACGGCCAGTGGATCGACCTCGTGCGCTGGCGAACCATCGACGAGGCGCACGCAGCAGCGGCGGACTTCCCGAACATCCCGCAAGCAGGCGCATGGGCGGCTCACATCGCCGAGGTCACCTCGATGACCCACGGCCACATCGCGCACGAGAGCCGCTGAGGGATGGACCCCGACCGGGACCTCGACGAACTGACCTCACTCGCGCTCACAGCGAGAGACGGTGATCGCTCGGCGCTGGAGGAACTGTGCCGGCGTCTCCAGCAACCCGTCTACCGCATCGCGCTCCGCTTCACGGGGCACCCGGAGGATGCGAAGGACGCGGCGCAGGAGATCCTGGTGCGCATCGTCACGCACCTCGGTTCGTTCGAGGCCCGGTCCAGGTTCACCACCTGGATGTACACCCTCGCGACCCGGCAGCTGCTCCGATCGGTGAAGCGTCCGACGGAGGCCTCGGTGCTCGGTCCTGAGGCGTTCGGTGCGTTCATCGACGGCAATCTCGGCGATCCGTGGAGCACCGAGGACGAGGTCGCGTACCGGGAGTTGTGCGCCGATGTCCGCCTGTCGTGCACGTACGGGATGTTGCTCTGCCTCTCGCGAGAACAGCGCATCGCCTACCTGTTGGGGGATGTGCTCGGTTTCACCGACATCGACGGGGCGCTGGTGTGCGACGTGACGCCGGCGGCGTTCCGGCAGCGGTTGTCGCGCGCTCGCGCCACCATGCGAGACCTGATGGGCGAGCGATGTGGCCTGGTGCGCTCGGCGAACCCGTGTCGGTGCAACCGGCTCGTGACGGCCTCCATCGACAAGGGCATCCTCGACCCGGCGAACCCGGCCTTTGCACGGCATGCCGGTGTCGTGCTGCCGATCCCCACGACCACCCTCGAGCGAGCAGCGGCCGAGCTCGATCTCGCCCTCGCCACCGCAGAGGTCTATCGATCGTCGCCGCGTGTCGAGGCGCCGATCGCGGTGTGGAGCGATCTCGCCGGGTCGCTGCCCGAGCTCCTCGAACGCTCGTCGGACGAGGCCACAGCGTTCAACTCGTGAGGTGCTGGATCATGGCGTTGCCGGCTGACGCGGTGGGCTGGGTGGCGTGGCGGTAGATGAGGAGGGCCATGCGGGTGCCGTCGTGTCCGAGTCGGTCGGCGATGGTTTCGATGGGGACGCCTGCTTCGGACATGCGTGATGCTGCGGTGTGGCGGAGCTCGTGTGGGTGCCAGAGCGTCGCGTCGGTGCCGAGCAGAGGCGCGGCAAGGTCGGACAGGGCGAACTCGCGGCTGGCCATCGTGCGTGGTCGTTCTCTGTTGCCTGGTCGCTACCGAGAATCGCGCGACGGCCACCAGCACCCCGACGATGGCCGCTGACTCCTGCACCACGAGATGGGACTCACCCGGGCCACACGCGCTGAAGCCCGCCGCGATCTGATCCGCTCGACCGAAGGCTGGTTCAACCCGCGACGGCTGCACTCCTCGAACAACGACCGCAGCCCCATCGACTGGGGGGACCTCCACTACCGTCGCGGTGACGGCATCGCCGCAGAGCGAGCCGTCCGTCAGGCGGGGCGAACCTCGGTGTCGAGATACGGGGTTGCTGGGTTGATGAGTCCGGGCCGGAGTTCGAATGGTTCGAGGTCGGCCCATCGTCCTGGGGTCCAGATGACTCGGACTTCGTCGATGGAGATCGACAGGATCCGCGTGGCGTACGCGTCACCGGCCGGAGCCCGAGCGATCGTTCCCACGCCGGTGATCTGGATGGTGCGCCCGCTCCGATAGTCGATGCAGAGCAGACCTATCCGGGAGTCGATGAGCAGGTTGCCGAGCGTCTGAAACATGCCATTGCCGAGATAGTCCGGCAGCGAGATCGAGGTCTCGTCGAGCACGGTCACGAAGCCAGGGGGCCCGCCGCGGTGCGTGGGGTCGGTTCCATGTTCGGCGTGATGGGATGCAAGGAAGACGGTGTCAGAGTCTTGGAGTTGCGTGCGGTCCTCGGCGTCGAGGTGACTCCGCTCCTCATGCGGCGGGATGTCGGACGGCTCACTGCCCGCCGCCCCCTCCAGCTCGAGCGACCGCTTGAAGATGTACTTGCTGCACAGCCCGAACGATCGATCCATTCGGTACAGGATCGATCCATCGTGGGCGACCTCGGCGCGACCGAGGGACTTCATGCGTCGCCTCCGGGCCGGATCGAAGTAGAGAACGCCGAGTTCTCCGGTGTCGGTGATGTTGCGGAAGAGCGGGTCGCCCTCGATTGCCCGCGGGGCGGCGCGCACGCTCGTCGGAGCCTGCACGCTGAAGAGCTCACCAGGACGTCCGATGAGAGGCGACGCCCACGGTCGCCCGCGATGGTCAACGGAGGCGGCGACGGAGAAGTTCCGCGCATCGACGAACCGAGCTTCGGACTCACTGAGCGCCGGACGAAAGGGCTGTTCCACGAGTTGGTCGAACGCGGCGGTGTCGACGCCGGACTCGAGTTGCAGCCGAGCTTCCCCCTCGTGGAAGTGCCGATACATCATGGTCATCGCCGGCGCCCCGCGACGGCCGGTCGCCGAGTCCGCCCATCCGCGTGTGGACCGACGGCGGGCGTTGTGAAGCGGCACTGAACCTCGACGACGTGGCGGATCAGAGCCTCGACGTCGACGTCGTGACACGGCGTCGCGAGATGCACGTGAGGCCGCTTGACGCCCCGGTGGCGCTCATCGAACGCCGCCGCCGCCGACCTCCACAGCTTCCGCTGATCATGTTCCATGACACCTGCGATCTTTGGGTGTAACCGTTGAACGACCGTTTACAGGTTACATCTCTGCCGAATCATGTCAAGGCCGCAGCGCCCGCACGTAACCTCGCTGCCGTGAACGCGATCGACCAGAGGCCGGCGACCGGTAGCCCTCTCGCTCTCGATCTGCTGAACACCAGGTGGCGACACGAGGGCGATGAGTTCGATCTGCTGCTCGACGATGACGCACTCGTTTCGTTCAATCGCCGCCATGGCGTAGATGTCGACTCCAGAGACATCATCGCCACGCGAACAGCCTTGGTCCGCACACGTGAGGTGATCGAACACCTCTTCGATGATCAGCGGCCCGATGGCAGCGTCGATCACGTCGCCCCCGAACTCGACGCACTTCTTGCGGGCGCTGTCGTCACCTTGACGTCGACGACCGATGGACCTCGTCTCACCATTGCCAGCCCGGAACGAAGTCGAGATCTCGCGGTCCAGGCTCTCATCAGCGCTGTGGACCTTGCCAGCGAACAACCGCGGCGGGTTCGAAGATGCGATCACGAGCACTGCGTCCTGTGGTTTCTCGACACGTCGAAGTCCGGGCGCCGCCGCTGGTGCTCCATGGATCGCTGCGGCAACCGAGCCAAGGCGCGGCGACACTACGAACGCACTCGGGCGGCGAACGGAACGAACGGCGCGAACGAACCTGAGTGAACCCGGACACTTCAGCGCGGCGAGGCCCGCCTGCTCACGTGGTCGGGCCCGGGCGAGCGGCAAGGGGTTGGACACCGATGAACCGAGCCTCCGGGGATCCCGCGGCGATCGAGATCATGCGGTTCTGGTGCCGCTGAGGTTGAGGACGATGACCCCGGTGACGACGAGTGCGGCGCCGAGCAGGGTTGTCGGCCGGAGATGGTCGCCGAATGCGAGAGAGCCGATGATGACGATGGCGACGGTGCCGACACCCGAGTAGGTGGCGTAGGACGAACCGAGGGGGAGGACGGCGATTGCCCTGCTGAAGCTGACGAGCACGCCGAGGTAGGCGAGCAGGGTGAGGCCCGCCCAGGCGGGGACGGAGAAGCCGCGGGAGAGGCGACTCGACGTGGTCGCGATCGCGTCGAGGATGATGGTGAGCACGAGCCAGATCATCGGGTCGTCCGGTCGCGGGTCGGGTTGGTGCCATCGACGAGGCCGAGCACTCCTCCACCACGGCTCGTGGCGTCGTGGACCCCTGCGCCGAGGAGTCCGCGCAGGGCGGGTTCGAAGGATGCGATCGTGTCGGCGGGGATGTTGGCGGCGTGGTTCTCGACGGGGCGGAGCCAGCCTGCGCAGTAGGAGATCGACAGCACCCGGCGCCGCCGGTCCGTGAGATTGGCGCCGCCCCCGTGGACGAGGTCACCGCGGAACAGCAGGACGTCCCCGGCCCGCATCGTCGCTCGGGTGACTTCGTCGGGGTTCGCCTGGCGTGAGGCGGGCCAGCGGTGACTTCCGGGCGCGACGTGGGTGGCTCCGTTGTCGATCGTGCAGTCGTCGAGGGCGATGATGGCGTTGACGACGACCGGGTGATCGCCCAAGGGAAGTGCGGGCCAGGAGTCGCTGTCGCGGTGGAGGTACTGCGCCGTCTCACCGGTTCCGATCTGGATGAGTTCGCCCGCGTTGAGCAGCACGCTCGTCGCAACCGGGTCGAGTGCTCGGGTGGCCCACTCGACGAGGAACGGATCCGCGATGAGTTCGGGCCCCCACCTGGGGAGTTTGTGGGCGAGGCCATGGAGGCGCAGGGTGCGGTGGCCGAGAAACCGGTCGTACAGTTCCGAACCACTGTCGGGCAGACCGGCGTGCGGGTGCGCGGCGAGCCACTCGTCGATCTCCCGGTTCACCCCGGCGAGCCGTGCGGCGTCCAGCCAGCCCTCCACGATGATCGCGCCGGGTTCGCGGGTGGACTCGACGAGGTCGTCCAACGGGGTGTCTGGCCCGACGCGAGTCGCAGGCGGGGCGTCGGCTCGCGCTTCGTGGCGCGGAACGCTCGAGTCGTCGGTGGTGGGGTGGTTGACGGGGATGGGGTTGGCGTCGGTGATCAGCCACCATGTGCCGCCCTCCGGGCCGGTGGTCTCGGGGCCGTAGATGTGTCCCGCGCGGGTCCAGCGGACGTCGCCGGACCGGTACACGCCTTCTCCGGCGATGTGGTGCTCTCCTTGGACGTAGAGGTAGCAGACGTCGCCGTGGTGGCTGTGTCGGGGTCGGGTGGTGTGGGGTGGGTCGCTGACCTTGATCATGTACGGCACGCCGGCCTGGCCGAAGGCGTCCGGATGGATCCAGAGCTGCCCGTCGGTGTCGGGATCGGCGATCGGGGTGACGTCGTCCGGGCGGATGTGGAGATGGTCGAGCATGGTCGTGTTCCTTGTCTGATCAGCCGACGATGGTCGGCCAGTCGGCCAGTCGTGCGCGGTTCGTCGTGGCTCTGCGGGCCAGCTGGCGGGAGGTGGCGAGCTGCTGGCGCCACCCCTGAGCAGTGGCGTGCAACGACCCCCGCCGACGCTCGACGGTGAACACCCCGGCGGTCACGTGTCCGTGCAGCGTGAGCTGCCGGAGATCGTTCATGGCGGTGTCCTCCTCGTGGATCAGCAGCACACCGGGGCCGTCAGGGATCGATGTGTTCATCTCGATCTCGGGGGCGTCGAGGTCCGCCGGCCGCGGGATCGGAAACACACCAAGTGCACCTTCGTGGTCGAGGACCGTGATCGTCGCGAGGTCGCGTCCCGGTCGCTCGACGACAGCGTCGGGTGCGATCGACATCACCACCCGGCCCACATACCAGGCGAAGAGTCGACGATGCCACGGGATGCCGAGGATGGCGCGTGCCGGCGGATACTTGGCGAGTTCCTGCTGGCGGAGATGACGATCGAACCAAGCGGGCGTCAGATCGACGGCAACTGCCGCCCGGCCGCTCAGGTGGACTCCGCCGGCCAACAGCGCCACTCTCGGATCCCGTCGCACTGCGGCTGCCTTGTCGATCAGGGCCAAGGTCGACGTCACGACCGGGACACCGTCGACGACGTATGGCGTCACTGCGCACGCGTTCGGGTGTCCCGATCGCATGACGTAGCTGAACACCCCGACCTGAGCGCCGTCCAGCGCCTGCACCAGTTCAGTGGTCATGACGCAAAACATACGTTGCGTATCAGATGTTGCGCAACATGCGATACACAAAAGTTGCGAGGCGACTAAGATCCGGACATGCCGAAGCAGGTGGATCACGAGCAACGCCGACAAGAGATCGTGGCGGCCACGTGGCTGGCCCTGGAGGACGTCGGGCTGGACGGCACCACCATGCGGGAGATCGCGCTACGAGCCGAGTGCACCACCGGCCGACTCAACCACTACTTCGAGAGCCGCGACGCGATCATCGTGGCGGCGCTCCGCCAGGTCCACTCCGCCGCAGCTCATCGCATGCTCAGCGCGCTCGACGGACTGACCGGGATCGACGCGCTTCGCGCGGTCCTGCTCGAGTCGCTGCCACTCGACGCGCAACGCCGAAGAGAGTGGAAGGTGTGGCTCGCCTTCTGGTCTCGAGCCTCCACCGACGACGCGCTCCAGAGCGAGAACACGCGCCGCTACACCGAATGGCGCGACCTCATCTCCACTCTGCTGAAGGCGTTGGACGGCGCGAACGAACTGGACCGCGGGCGCACCACCGACGCCCTCCTTGCCATCGTCGACGGACTCGGGCTGCAAGCGACACTCGACCCGACAACGATGACTGCGCGACGGCTCGAACAAGCCATCGATCAGGTCCTCCACGACATGATCCCCCGAACTCATCCCCACCGGACAGCCGAGACCGTCCGCGTCGCCGAACGTCCGCCCGCCCGGGCGTCGCGATGAGACCGCGAACACCAGGATCGGTGCAGTGGTGATCTGCGCTGGGGAACCGAGCCGATCTCGTGTGGAGAGGGACTCCTCGTTGTGGCCGAACTCCAACGACGACGGCCGCCGGTCGGTCACCAGGACCGGCCGGCGGCCGTGCGTCAGGAGCGGAACAGGTGGCGGTCAGGCGCCGATGCGGATGAGCTTCTTGTTGACGAACTCGTCCGCACCCCAGCGGCCGAGCTCGCGGCCCGAACCGGAGCGCTTCACGCCGCCGAAGGGCAGCTCGGGGCTGTCGGCGCCGACGATGTTGACGTACACCATGCCGGCCTGGATCGCGTCGGCCACGCGGGCCGCCTGCTCCGGGTCGGTGGTGAACAGGTAGGAGCCGAGGCCGAACGGCGTGTCGTTCGCGAGCTCGATCGCCTCCTCCTCGTTGCTCACCTTGTGCACGATCGCGACCGGACCGAACAGCTCCTCGTTGTAGGCCGGGTTCCCGGGCGTCATGCCGGTGATCACGGCCGGCGGGAAGAAGGCGCCGCGGCGCTCACCCGCCGACACCACGCTGGCGCCACCGTCGATCGCGGCCTGCACCTGTGCGCTGAGACGATCAGCGGCGGCCACCGACGAGAGCGGTCCGATCTGGATCTCCGGATCGGTCGGGGCGCCCTGCTTGGTGCTGAGCACCGACGCGGTGAACTTCTCGAGGAACTCGTCGTAGAGCGAGTCGATCACGATGAACCGCTTGGCCGCGTTGCAGGCCTGGCCGCAGTTGTCGACGCGGGCGAAGGTGGCCTTCTCCACGACGGCGTCGAGGTCGTCGGTGGACAACAGGATGAACGGATCGCACCCACCGAGCTCGAGGACGACCTTCTTCAGGTGGCGACCGGCGATCTCGGCGACCGCGGCGCCGGCGCGCTCGGAACCGGTCAGCGACACACCCTGCACGATCGGGTTGGCGATCACGTCGGCGACCTGCTCGTTGCTGGCGTAGATGTTCGTGTAGGCACCGACCGGGAAGCCGGCGTCGAGGTAGATCTGCTCGATCGCGGCCGCCGACTCGGGGCACTGCGGCGCGTGCTTCAGCAGCACGGGGTTGCCGATGATCAGGTTCGGGCCGGCGAACCGGGCCACCTGGTAGTACGGGAAGTTCCACGGCATGATGCCGAGCAGCACGCCGAGGGGGCTCTTGCGAACGATCGCCGAGCCTTCGCCGCCCATCAGCGTGATCGGCTCGTCGGCGAGGAACTCCTCGGCGTTGTCGGCGTAGAACTGGTAGATCGCCGCGCTGAACTGCACCTCGCCGACGGCGTCGCCGGTCGGCTTGCCCATCTCGCGGCTGATGATCGCCGCGAGCGCGTCCTGCCGCTCGAGATGGAGTTCCGCGACCTTGGCGATCAGCGCGGCGCGCTCGGCCACGGAGGTCGTCCGCGACCAGGTGCGGAAGGTCTCCTGCGCCTGGACGACGGCGGCGCCGAGGGCCTCGTCGGAGATGGTCGGATAGGTCTGGATCGTCTGGCCGGTGGACGGGTCCACCACTGCATACGTCGTCACGACTGTGTCACCCTTTTCGGTCGTCGGCGCCCGACGGGACGCCGTCACCCCCTCACCGTACCCGGCCCGCGGGGGCCGGTCGCCCCGGCGACGGGGTCGAATCGGCCGACCACGGCGGCGTGGAACCGGTCGCGAAACGCCTGCATCCTGCACCGCTGGACGACGTCGGCCCGAGGCCGACCCTGAACGACCGGGGCGCAGGGTCACGCCTGAGAGCGGAGGACGGCCTCGGTGAAGGGGTGGTCGACGAGCCGGTCGTAGTCGGAGTGGCGTTCGAGCCAGCCCGTGATGAACGGACACAGCGGCACCACCTGCTCGCCCGCGGCCACGTGGTCGAGTGCGGCGCGTGCGAGCACCGACCCGAGCCCCTCGCCCTCGTGCGACGGGTCGATCTCGGTGTGGGTGAACAGCCATCGGCCGCCACGATGGACGTACTCGGCCAGACCGGCCGTCTCACCGCCGACGATGATGGCGAAACGCTGCTGCTCGGCTTCGTGGTGGACGGCGACCTCGGGCTACGACGATGCGGGTTCGGATGCCATCACGCCATCCTGTCCGGGCCGCCGGCGACGTGCCCGCAGGATGCGGGCTGTCAGCCGGTCGGCCCGATGGATCGTCGCGGCGCCCTGCGCTCAGAAGATCGGGATCGCCGGCGCGCTGGGCCTCGTCGGGTCGTGTGCCGGGTCGTCGGCCGCCAAGGTGCCCTCGAACCACGGATGCAGCTTCCAGTCGGGCACCGGTGGCTCCGCGTCCTCCGCGGGCACGAACGGCGAGCTGGAGACCTTGCGGTACTCGTGCACGTATCGACGGCAGTTGGCGAACACGGCGGTGGCTCGAACGGAGACCGCGCAGATCGCGCCGGGGTAGGAGGCGGTGAGGTCGTCGTCGAGGTGCACGGTGGCGTGGCCGTTGACCCGGAGGCGGCTCCCGGACTCGAGGTCGACGAACAACAGGCCGACGTTGGGATTCACGGTGATGTTGCCCAACGTTCGGAACATCCCGTTGCCGTCGTAGGACGGGAAGCACAGGGTGTCGGCCGCCGTGACTCGGACGAATCCCGGCTCGCCGCCCTTGTAGGAACAGTCCGGAACGCCGTGGGTGTCGGTCGTCGCGATGAAGAACATGTCCCGAGCGGCGATGAACGCGGCGAGCTCGTCGGAGAAGGTCGTGCCGGCGACGTCACCGAGTCGATCGGCGAGCCGCCGGGTGTCGAACCGATCCTGCAGCTCACGCTGCCCGTCGTGGTAGTCGAGTGCCATTGCTGCACCTCCGCAGTTCGGGTGCACACGACGCTACCCCCCACGGTGGGAACCGCCGAGCCCGGGTGCGCCGAGGCAGATGGCGTACCTCGGCGCACACGACGCGGGTGGGCGGCCGGTGCGGGCCGCTGGCGCGGGTCAGGTCTCGATGAGCACGGTCTGCAGTCCGGTGAGGTCGTTGCCACAGCGGCCGACGAGGTAGGCGTCGATCCGGACCGTGCCGACGCGGTACACCTGGACGTCGGTGAGGTGCCGTTCGATCACCCGCAGGAGGCGCTCGAACTTCCTGACGTCCCGCGCCTGCTGGCGGTCGTGCCACGGCTGGCGGTACGCCACGTTCCGGAAGAAGTGCTGGAGGTCGACCACCTCGACCACGGTGTCCGGTGTGTGACCGGTGAGCTCCAGCAGCCGGGCCGTCGTGAGGGGTCGCCTCGCGGCACCCGTCCAGGTGAACGTCGTGAACGGGGAGTCGGACTCGCTGGGCATCAGCAGCCCGGCGCTCGCCTTCGTCATCATCGTGGTCACCGCCGCGCAGGAGCGTGTCCTGGCGGGTTCCGCCGACGCCTGGGCGGCGACGCCGGGAAGGGCCACGATCGCGGTGATGGAGGTGATCGACGCGATCACGAGACGGGCGCTGACACGCGGTCGGCGTGCGCCGACGATCGGATTGGCTCGTTGGAGTTGCATGCCCAGTGAGAGGGCGTCGGCCGGGCGGGTTCGGAACCCGCCGCCCGAGATTCGGACTCGCGGGTGGGTCCGGTCGTGCGCCGTCAGGGAAGCAGGTCGACGGTGTCGCCGACGCGTACGGTGCCCGCTCGGGTGACGTTCGCGTAGGCGCCGAGGCAGGCGAAGTCGCCGAAGCCACCGAAGTCGCGGCGGTTGTGCCGGGCGATGGCCTGCAGGACGGTCTTGTCGTCCTCGAGGCCGGGCTGGGCGAGGGTGGTCATCACACACCTCGGGGCGGCGTCGCCGAAGGCGACCTCCGCGGTGCCGATGCGGGCGCGCAGGCCGGACCAGTCGTTCTCGACGAACGACGTCGCTTCATCAGGGGCGCGGTGGTGATCGATGACGATGCCGGGGCGGAAGCGCTGGATCGTGAGCGTCGGCTCCGGTGCGAGTGAGCGGAGGTGGTGGAGGCTGGTGGTGGTGAGCACGTGGAGGGGCGCCAGGTCGGCGAAGCTGCCGGCGGGGAGCGGGAGGTCGACGGAGACGCCCGAGAGCGCGAGGCCCTCGATCTCGGGCCATTCGCTCGAGTACACCTCCGGGTCCGTACCGACCGTGTCGATGCGCACCGGGAGGTCGAGGAGATCGGTGAGCGCAGCGTCGAGCTGGGGTCGGTCGGCGTGGATGTCGTAGGTGGTGTCGCCGACGGTGACGGTGACGGTGTCACCGGACGTGACGGCGCGGCACGTGAGCAGCAGGCGGCCGAGCCGGGGCCGCTTGGCGCTCACGATGGTGTCGGTGGAGAGGTCGCGCAGCGCGAAGCGGCGGTCACCGACGATGCCGTGCTCGTCGAACTCGACGCTGTCCACCCGCTCGCCCTGCATCGACTTGACGGGATGGCGCCACAGCTCGGCGATCGTGCCGAGTCCGGAGCCGGTGGTGGGTGCGTCGGGTGAGGTCATGACGGGGTGCCTTTCGTTCGTGATCCGCGGGTGCGGCGTGCGGGGCGGGCCGGTGGTTCGCCGTCGGTCGGTGCGAGCAGCGCGCCGGTGAGGAGCGAGAGCTGGTCGGCGATGCGACGTGCGCGTTGCTCGCCGGAGGCCGCGAACATCGCCGCCTCGTTGATCGCGCCGAGCAGCAGCGGCGCGACCATCCTCGGCTCGGCACCGGGAGCGAGGCGACCCGTGCGGTGCAGCTCGTCGAGCAGCTCCACGATCAGGCCGAGGGAGCGGCCTCCGTCGAGCGCGCGCCAGCGGGTCCAGCCGAGGGCGGTCGGCGCCTCGACGAACACGATGCGCTGCACGACCGGGTCGGCGGCCAGCGCGTCGAGTACGGCCGGCCCGAGACGCAACAGCCGCTCGCTCGGGGTCGTGACGGTGGACAGGGCCTCCTGTGTCGCTGCGACCAGCGCTGCGCCGGCCTGCTCGAGAACGGCCTCCATCACCTCGGTCATGTTCGCGAAGTGGTGATACAGCGCACCGCGCGTGACGCCGGCGGCCTCCGTGAGCGAGGTGGTGGTGACCACCGAGTAACCGAGGCGCGAGAAGAGGTCGGTCGCGACCTCGACGAGGTGCCGTCGTGTGGCCTGCGCCTGTGCCTGGCGGAGCGTGCTCATCCCGGTCGACGGTAGCACATTGACATGCAAGCTGTATTTCACATACGAAGTGTATGTGAATTCGGACCAGATTCGCTCGCTCGCCCCCGGCGCCCCCGGCGCCCCCGGCGCCCCCGGCGCTTCAGGTTCGTCCGTTTCGCGCGACTCCGAGGTTCCGTCGCAGAGATAGATTGATCAGATGGTCAATCTGCTCGAGGTGCGGCGATGACCGCGGTTGCGGCGGATCGGGACGTCCATGGTGAGTGCCTCGGCGGGCAGGTGGAGCATCTCGACGCAGCTCTGCCGGGCCCAGGTGATCAGTTGGCTGCGAGGGAACGAATCGTTGAGGGCCGCCTGGATCGCCAATCCGTCGATCGCAGCGGTGATCCGCCACGCGGCGTGCTTCGGTTCGGCGTGGTGGAAGACCCCGGATCGACACCCGGCGGCGACGATGTCCGTGACCATCTGCTCCCAGTTCGCGGTCACCCGTTGGGTCGCCGCTCGCATGCTCGGACTCCGCACCGCCTCTGCCCAGGCGTCGAGCCACATGAGGTACGACCTCCGGTTGGTCGGAGTGAGCGGGGCATACACGTGGAGCAAGGCCCACAACTGTCGGAGCGGGTCGTCGTGCTGGGCGATGACCGCACGCATCGCGCTGAGGTCGTCGTTGGCCGCGGTCTCGAAGGACTCGGCGACGAGCTCGTCGCGGGTCGCGAAATAGTGGAAGGCCAACCCCGGACTCACGCCCGCTGCGTTCGCGACCTGGCGCATCGTCACTCTGGAGAATCCGTCCGTCGCAGCGATCGACCGTGCGGCATCGACGAGCGCTCGCCGGCAGTCCTCGCCGTCGCTGCGGGTCGGGCGGCCGGAGCGGTTGACGGTGGGCATGGGCCGATTCTGTCAACGGCTCCGGGGTTCGCGGCGCATCGCATCAGAGGGCAGGTTGACGCCGGTGCTGTCCGCATCCCGGTTCGTCGCGAACGGCGGGTCGCTCGCGACGTCGAGCACGTCCACACCCACCGGGAGGTGGCCTCGGCGCTCGTGGACGCGCTCGCCGGTCGCCCCGAGCTGTCGCAAAGGAGATCCTCGTGACATCGCACCCTGCTGCTCGGCCCTCCGAGCGTGAGGTCACCC
>CAEZSR010000092.1_pt1 | contig 15685 bp, 8 predicted proteins | sample 7264011 | NCBI WGS metagenome assembly CAEZSR01 (sample SAMEA6813783, study PRJEB35770) | freshwater metagenome | biome: Freshwater; feature: Freshwater reservoir; material: water | place: Czech Republic | collected 2016-08-15 | depth 0.5m m | reverse complement strand
CGTGACGCCGGCGGCGACGGAGGGCGAGGCGGCCACCGGTGCGGCGAGCACCGGGGCGAGCACGGCGGCGAGGGCGGCGAGGGCGACGAGAACCAGGCTGACCGTCCGGCGCATGGGGCGGCAGCGTAGACGGAGCCTCGGCGGCGGGCACCGCGGGCGGGCAGGATGCCGCAACGGTCACACGGCCACCCCCTGGAGAACCCCGATCCGGCACGTCCGCGGGCATGTCACACGGCGCGGCTACGGTCGGCTCGTGCAGACGACGAGCGCCGAGCTGGTCCCCGACCGCCGCACGCTCGCGCCGCTGCGCAACGGCCGCGGGGACCCCACCACCCAGCTCGGCGCCGCCGAGTTCGTGCGGGCCACGCTCACTCCCGACGGCCCGGGAACGCTGCACCTCGACTGGCGCGGCGGCACGCTCCAGGTGCGCACGTGGGGGCCGGGCGGCGACTGGCTGCGCAGCCGCGTGCCTGGTCTCGTCGGCGCACACGACGAGCCGGTGGTCTTCGACGACGCGCCACCGGCGCTGGCCCGGGCGCAGCGCAACCACCCCGGCCTGCGGATCGGGGCCAGCGGCACGCTGTACCACGACCTGCTCCCGACGATCCTGGCCCAGCGGATCACGGCGATGGAGGCGATGCGCCAGTGGCGCCGCCTGTGCCTCGAGCTGGGCGAGCCGGCACCGGGTCCGTTCCCCGGGGTGCGGCTGCCGCCGGCGCCCGACCGGCTGGCCGCCACGCCGAGCTGGTGGTTCCACCCCCGCGGGGTGGAACGCAAGCGGGCCGAGCCGCTGATCACCGTCGCCCGCCACGCGGATCACCTGTGGCGCTGGGGCGGGTCCTCCCCCGCCGAGGCGGCCGGCAAGCTGATCCTGCTGCCCGGCATCGGCGAGTGGACGATCGGCACGGTGCTCGGAACGAGCTTCGGCGAACCCGACGCCGTGCCGGTGGGCGATTTCCACTTCAAGAACGTGGTGGCGTGGTCGCTCGCCGGTGAGCCGCGGGGCACCGACGAGCGGATGCTCGAGCTGCTCGAACCGTTCCGCGGCCAGCGCGGCCGGGTACTGCGGCTGCTGCTGCTCGACGGCAACGGCGCCCCCAAGTTCGGCCCGAGGCAACGCATCCAGCCGATGCACCGGTGGTAGCGTCGGGCGGCCCATGAGTACCGCCACGGCCGAGTTGCCGACCCACACCGAGACCTCGACGTGGCCGTCGTACCTCCGCCGGGTGGGCATCGCGTACCTGGCCTCGCGGCTCTGCGTGATCGCCGGCGCTGCGATCGTGGCGGCCCAGGAGGTCGCCGAGGCCAACCGTGACGGCCTGCCCCGGCCGGACAACGCGGTCGGGCTGATCACCCAGGTGCTCACCTCCTGGGACGGTGCCTGGTACTACCGCATCGTCCGCGACTGGTACCCGACGTCGATCCCGGCCGACATCACCTACAACGACATGGAGGCCCGGGCCGCCTTCTTCCCGGCCTACCCGATGCTCGTGCGGGCGGTCGATCCGATCCTGCCGGGCGGCGACGTGTTCGCCGGGGTGTTCCTGAACTTCGTCCTCGGCGCGCTCGGCGTGTACCTGATCGGCCTGCTCGCCCGAGACCTCTACGGCGACCGCATCGCGTACCGGGCGATGCTCCTGGTCGTCTTCTTCCCCGGCAGCATGTCGCTGAGCCTCACCTACTCCGAGGCCACGCTCATCACCGTCGCCGCAGCCTGCCTGTTGCTGTTGCACCGCAAGCAGTGGCTCGCCGCGGGCCTGCTCGCCGCGATCGGGTCGGGCACCCGACCCAACGGCGTCGCGCTCGTGGCGGCGTGCGCCATCGCTGCGGTCCTGGCCATCAAGCACGAACGCGACTGGAAGTCGCTCGTCGCCCCGCTGCTGGCACCGATCGGCTTCGTCGCCTTCCAGCTCTACCTGTACGACCGCACCGGCGAGTGGGCGTGGTTCAGGGTGCAGCGCGAGGCCTGGGACGAGGGCACCAGCTTCGGCTGGACCGCCGTCAAGAACACGCTCGAGGCGTTCACGCGTCCGCTGTCCTCGCCGACCGACACCATCACCGCCGTGTCGGTGCTCGCGATGATCGCCCTGCTCGTCGTGATGGTGAAGCGTCGACCACCGTGGCCCATCGTGGCGTTCACGCTGGTCGTCCTCGCGCTGATGATCCTGCCGGCAACCGTCACCGCCCGGCCGAGGTTCCTCTTCACCGCCTTCCCGCTGTTCATCGCCGCCGCCGCGTGGTGGCCGGAGGAGCACGAGGAGGCCTGGGGCCTCACCATCGCCATGGGCGCCGCCGGACTCGTCGCGCTCACCGGCCTGTACGGCGTGCTCGGCGCGATCCCCTGAGGCCGTACGGATGAGCGGGACGGGTTCCCCCCCGGAGCGCCGCGGCTGGCGGCCGCCACCGCTCGGCGTGCTCCTGCTGGCGGCGCTCACCTACCTCCCGGCGCTCACCGCGAAGCCCGGGCGGATGCCGACCGACACGAAGCTGTACCTCTACCTCGATCCAGGACGCCTCATCGCCGACGCCCCGTTCACCTGGGACACGCGTCAGTTCGCCGGGTGGGTGCCGCACCAGACGATCGCCTATCTCTGGCCGTCCGGTCCGTGGTTCTGGACGTTCGACCAGCTCGGCGTCCCCGACTGGGTCGCCCACCGGCTGTGGATCGGCACGCTGCTGTTCCTCGGCGGCCTCGGCGCGCGCTGGGCGGCACGTCAGCTCGGGATGGCATCGACACCGGCGGCGGTCGCCGGCGTCGTGTACTGCCTCTCGCCGTACCTGCTGCCGTACGTGTCGCGCACGTCGGTGATGCTGCTGCCGTGGATGGGCCTCGGCTGGCTCGTCGGGCTGACGGTGCGGGCCACGGTCCGCACCCGATGGCGTGACGTCGGCCTGTTCGGGTTGGTGGTGCTCACGATCGGGGCGGTGAACGCGACCGCCCTCGCGCTCGTCGCGCCCGCGCCCGTGCTGTGGCTGCTGCACGCCGCGTGGCAGCAGTCGATCACCTGGCGCACGGCCGTGATGACGGCACTCAAGCTCGGCGGGATCAGCGTCGTGGTGTCGCTGTGGTGGATGGTGATGCTCGTGGTCCAGGGGCGCCACGGAGCCGACGTGCTCGCGTTCTCCGAGACGCTCGAGGCGGTGTCGCTCACCTCCACCAGCACCGAGACGCTCCGCGGCCTCGGGTACTGGTTGTTCTACGTCCGCGATCCGTACGCCTTCACCACCACCGCGGCGATCGATCACCTCGGCAGCACGAGGGTGATCCTCGCCGGCTACCTGCTCACCGCGCTGTGCCTGCTCGGCCTCGCCCTCGTGCGCTGGTCGCAGCGCCGCTTCGCCGCCTGGCTCGTCGTGGCCGGCATCGTGCTCGCGGTCGGGGTGCACCCGATCGACCAGCCGGCGCCGCTCATGGCGCCGCTGCGCGACTCCGCGCTCGGGCTCGCGCTGCGCAGCAGCACCCGGGCCCTGCCGTTGAGCGTCCTCGGCCTCGCACTCGGCGCCGCGTCACTGGTCACGCTGGCCGGTCGGGTGCGTGTGCGCGGCCGAGGACTGGGCACCGTCGCCGCCGCCGGCGTCGTGGTCGTCACGCTGATCGGCATCCCCGCGGCCACGTCGGGCGGCTACGTCGACCCCGCGCTCGAGCGCGACCAGGACGTGCCGGCGGCCTGGGACGAGGCGGTCGCGGCGCTCGACGCCGGCTCCACCGAGCACCGGGTGATGCAGCTCCCGGGATCGGAGTTCGGTGCGTTCCGGTGGGGCTACACCGTGGATCCCCCGCTGCCGGGGCTCACCGACAAGCCACTGGTCACGCGCGACCTGCTGCCGCTCGGCAGCCCCGGCGCGATGGATCTGCTGTACGCGCTGGACAACCGGTTCCAGGCGGGCACGCTCGAGCCCGGCGCGATCGCACCGGTCGCCCGGTTCCTCGGTGTCGACACGATCTGGGTCGCGAACGACCTGGCGTTCGACCGGTTCCGCACACCCCGGCCCGAGCTCGTGGCGGCGATGTTCGCGACCGAGCCCGACGGTCTCGGCAGCCCGGTGCCCCACGGCGACCCGGCCGTGAACGTGCCCGACATCGCGATGCTCGACGAGCAGGAGCTGTCGTCGGGCCTGATCGGCACCCCGCTCGCACCGGTCGAGCTGGTGCCCGTCGACGATCCGCAGCCGATCGTGCGCACCGGGACGCAGGTGGTCGTGCTGGTGGGCAGTGGCGACGGGATCGTCGACGCGGCCGCCGCCGGGTTGCTCCGTGGCGACGAGGTGGTGGTCTACGCCGCCGATCTCGACACGATCGTCGCGGCCCCCGTCGACCGAGCCGTGCCGAACGGTGCGCTGCTGGTCGTCACCGACTCCAACCGCGACCGCGCCGCGCAGTGGCGCGGCTCGCAGGACGTGACCGGCATGACCGAGTCCGGCGGCGCCGTGCGCGACGTGCTGCGCGAGGACTCCTCCGACCAGCGCCTCGCCGTGTTCGCCGACGTCGACGCGGACGAGCAGACGGTGGCGCTCCTCGACGGCGGGTTGGCGGTCCGCGCCACCGGCTACGGCGAACCGTTCGCGCTGCGACCCGAGGACCGCCCGGCGATGGCCGTCGACGGCGATCCGGCGACCGCCTGGCGCGTGGCCGACCGCTCCGATCCGGTCGGCGAACGCATCGAGCTGTCCACCACCGACGGCACCCTCACCCTGCTCCAGCAGCAGCTGCCCGACGCCACCCGACGCATCGCCGAGGTCCGCATCGACGCCGGCCGTGCTCCGGACCCGACGTCGAGTCAGGTGATCGTCCTCGACGACCGGTCGCTCACCGCCCCCGGACAGCCGGTCGAGGTCCCCGCGGGCGAGCCGGTCTCGATCACGATCACCCGCATCGCCGCGGTGCCCACGGGCACCGACACGGGGCCGAGCGCGGTCGGGTTCGCCGAGCTCGGACCGGTCGCGACCGAGACGGTGCGACTCCCCGTCCGCGGCATCGACTCGGTCACGTCCTCGCGGCCCGTCGCCGTCGTGATGACCCGCGACCGGGTGCGCGCCACCAACCGCTGGCGGCACGATCCAGAGCCGCGGCTCGACCGCACGTTCGAGCTCCCGGTCGAGCGGACCTTCGACGTCGCCGTCACCCTCCGGCGCGACGACCGTGCACCGGACGCACTGCTCGACGACCTCGCCGTCGCGAGCGGCGTCGCGAGGCCCCAGGCCACGAGCACCCGGCGCCTCACCGGCGTGCCGGCGGCGCGGGGTTCCGCCGCGGTCGACGGCGACCCGCTGACCGCATGGACCACGCCGTTCGGTGAGGCGGTGGGGTCGGCGCTCACGATCGAGCTCGCTGCACCGGCGAACGGGCCGCTCACCCTCGTCCAGTCGATCGACCCGCGCACGAGCCCGATCACCGAGATCGCGATCACCTCCGGCGCGGGCGAGTGGATCGTGGCCGTGCCCGCACCCGACGCCACGGGTGCGAGCACCGTCGCGCTGCCCGCACCGCTGGCCCCCGGTCCGGTCACGCTGACGATCACCGCGGTCGAGTCACGCACCACCGTCGACCGGCGATGGGCCGAGACGGTGCAGCTCCCCGCCTCGATCAGCGAGATCGGCGGGCTCGAGGTCGCCACCCGCCCGGTCGCCGACGCGTCGCCGGTCGGCTGCCGGAGCGATCTGCTCATGGTGGACGGCACCCCGGTGGGCGTGCGGGTCGACACCGACCACCTGGAGCGGCTCGCAGCCGGGGAGACGGTCGAGTCCGAGCTGTGCACGCCCGACGGCACGACGCTCGATCTCGACCCGGGCGTTCACCGGTTCCGGACCGCCCCGGGTGCGACCACCGGCATCCACGTCGACCGACTGGTGCTGCGTTCCGGCGAGGCACGGGTGGCCGAGCCCGTGGCCGAACCCACCGTCGAGCGCACCCGATCGACCCGGACGGTCACCGTGGCGCCGTGCCCGACGGGCTGCTGGCTCGTGCTCGGCGAGGGGTACAACCCCGCGTGGGAGGCTCAGACCATCTCGGACACGACGGTGACCCCGCCCGTGGCCCCGGTGCAGGTGGCGGGCGGGTTCAACGGGTGGTGGCTCTCGCCGTCCGAGACGGCTCGGACCGTGGAGCTGCGCTGGACCCCTCAGCGCGGCCTCGACCTCGCGCTCGGCATCGCCCTGCTCGGGGTGGTCGCCTGCGTGATCCTGGCGCTCGTCGATCGGCGGGTGCGTCCCACCGCGCTCCCCGTGGCGCCACCCGACGACGGCATCGAACCGGCGACCGATCGCCCCCGCCAGGCCGTCGCCGCGGCCGCGGTGCTGGTCGTCGCCGCCGGCCTCGCGATCGCGCCGGTGTGGGCCCTGGTGGCGCTGGTGCCGGCCGCCGTGATCGTGGCGACCCGACGGTCGTCGTCGGCCGCCCTCGCCGCCTCGGTCACCGTCGGCGTGCTCGGTCTGATGGTCGCGTGGCGCCAGTACCGCGAGCGCTTCCTCCCCGACGCCGCCTGGCCGGGCCGCTTCGACGACCTGCACCGGCCCGGCGTGTTCGTGGTGGTGCTGCTGCTCGCCGGCACGTGGATCGACCGCACGGCTGCGACCCGGCCACGGGATGCGGACGGACCGGACGACCGCACCGGGGTCGACGCGCTGGACGACGTCGACGGTTCGGGGCCGGATCAGGACACGGCAGCGGTGACCACCGACCCGGCCAGGTAGCGGTCGACCACCCAGCGGGCCGCGTCGGGCGTCCAGTGCAGTCCGTCGGGCCGCAGCGACCCGTCACGGAAGCGGCCGATGGAGTCGAGCCAGCCCTGGAGGTCGATCACGCGGATGCGGTCCGGATCGCCGGCGGCGACCTCCCGGATCACGTCGAACTGCACGCGGTAGCGATCGAGGTCGAGCATCTTCCGCTGCTCGCCGGCGAAGGCGGCGATCGGGTGGGGTGCGAGCACCCACGCCACCCGAGGCACGTCGAGCTCGGCGAGCCGTTCGGCGAGTTGTCGGTAGTCGGCGAGCAGCCGCTCGCGAAAGCGCGGGTCGAACGGATCGAGCGGTCCCTCGGCGTCGCTCCAGATGCGGTCCTCGACGTCGCGCATCGTGACCATGAGCACCAGGACGTCCGGTTGCAGTTGCGCGACCGACTCTGGGAGGCGCACGTCGAGCAGCTCGTCGCAGGGCCCCTGCCAGTCGATGTCGCCGTCGGTGGGCACCACGCCCCCGCGGACGAACCCGCACCCGGCCACCGACGCGTCGGTGACCTGGGCCAGGTCGGGGTGATCGATGGCCCAGGAGGCGAAGCCGACGGCGGTGGCCTCCGACGTGGAGTCACCGATGGTGAGGATCCTGACCGGCCGCGACAACGCAGGAACGGGCACCGGTTCCGGATCGAGCACCACCGACCCGCCGTCGGTCTCGTCGATGCCGTCGGACCCGGTGTCGTCGGACCCGGTGTCGTCGGACCCGGTGTCGTCGGACCCGGTGTCGGCGGGGGCGCTCGTCGTGTCGGTCGACGTGTCGGTCGGCGGACGCGTGGACGGGGTCGCGTCGGCCTCACCGGTCGCGCCCGTTGCGGTCGGGCCGTCGACCACCTCGAGCGGTGGCAGGGTGCCGTCCACCGGCACGATCGTGGCCACCCCGCCCGCGTTGGCGTCGGCCGAGAAGGTGTCGGCCGGTCGTACGCCCACCACCACGACGACGGCGAGCGCGAGGGTCGCCACCCCGCCGGCGACGAGCGGCCGGCTCCAGGTGGGGTTCCACCGGCGCACGGGCTGCTCGACGAGCGCGGACGACAGCGCGGCCACGGCGAAGGTGACGGCGAGCCGCACGCCGAACAGCGCCCACCCGTCCACCCCCACCCGGTCGGAGGTCAGCACGGCGAACAGCGGCCAGTGGTACAGGTAGAGGCCGTAGCTGATCGTGCCGGTCCACACGATCGGTCGCCACGACAGCGCGGTGCGCACGGGCGACGGGTACTGGAGTCCGAGCACCACCGCAGCGCTCGCGAGCGCGAAGGCGGGAAGCCACCCCTCGTAGGCCGGCCCCTCGGCCGCCGGCCAGGTGAGCGCCGCCCACAGCACGACCACCAGCCCCGCCGGAGCGAGCGCGGCGAGCGCCCGGGCGGTCGAGGGTCGTCGCACCTCGGTGCCGCGACGGTGCAGCACGCTCGCGAGCCATGCGCCGACGAGGATCTCGCCGATGCGCGCCGGCGTCGCCCAGTAGGCGGCGTCGGGCCCCCACGTGATCGCGACCAGCGGGGCGGCAGCGGCGCCGACCATCGTCATCCCGACGATCCACCGACCGATCGACCGGGCCGACGAGGCCACCCGGAACACCCCGAGCAGCACGAGCGGCCACACCCAGTAGAACTGCTCCTCGATCGCGAGCGACCAGTAGTGCTCGAGCGGTGCCACCCGGCCGAGCGTCGCGTTCGTGAGGTCGGCGTAGCTCGCGTCGTCGAGGAGCTTCACCCAGTTCGCCACCTGGAACAGCGCTCCCAGCAGGTCGCGTCGCAGGCCGTCGAACTCGTCGAAGGCGCCGGCGGCAGCCGCCACGGCCACGGCGCCGAGGCAGAGCAGACTCGCCGGGAGCAGCCGCTTCATCCGGCGCGCGTAGAACCGCCCGAGATCGATGCGGCCGGTGCGGTCGTGCTCGACGAGCAGCAGCGACGTGATCAGGTAGCCCGACAGGGTGAAGAACACCGACACACCCACATAGCCGCCGCTCATCCAGGCGAATCCGCCGTGGAACACGAGGACGAGGCCCACGGCCACCGCTCGCAGGCCGTCGAGGGCGGGTTGGTACGCGATCGTGCGGTCGGCGCCGCTCACGTCCCGCTCACCGTCCGATCGACCGCGTCCGCATCCACTGCGATCACGTCCTCCGCGTCCGCTGCTGCGACCGCGTCCGCTGCTGCGACACCGACACCCTCGCCGGCCCGGGTCGATCGGGCGGCGCGGTGGTCCCACCACGCCACGGCGGCCACGGCGGCGAGGACGACGACGGTGGGCTCCATCGACGATCGGATGCGGTGCGCCCCGTAGAACAGCACCGTCGTCACCGTCACCGACAGCACGGGGCAGGCGAGCAGCAGCAGCGGCCAGCGGACGGTGGGCGCCCACGCCGGCACCCATCGGGTCGAGCGGCGGGCGCGGGCCCGCGAGGCGCGGGCCAGCACCACGGCACCGGCGATCGCCGCCGGAGCCACCACCCACCACATCGCGATGCCGGCCCAGGACGCCCAGCGGTAGCGCTCCTCGCCGACGTCCTGCGCGACGAGGCTGTCGAGCCCGTACAGGTCGAGGGTGCGGGCGATACGGGCCGCCACCACCTTCGGCAGTTCGTCGAGGTGGTCGCGTGCGTACTCCAGCGCCATCTCCCGCTGGCGGGCCGAACGCACGCTCGGCTCCTCGTCCATCGAGTACGCGGGATCGGAGGTGACGCAGAAGATCGACCAACCACCGAGCTCGGGGCCGGAGAACGTCGTGTCGCAGTAGCTGCCGAGCAGCGTGGTGCCGTCGTTCGTGGTGAGCGTGACCGGCTCCTCGAAGCGGGCCATGTTGAACGCGACCCAGGGCGCGACCGTGGCCGCGGCGACGGCGCCGAGCAGCACCATCGGCGTCAGCGCCTCGCGGGCCCGGGCCCGCCGGTCGCCCTCGGCGGCACGCCACACCGTGACGGCCAGCAGCACACCGACGAGCGGGCTGAGCAGCGCCAGTTCGCTGCGTGCGAGCGCGGCGAGACCGGCGACGAGGCCGACCACCGCGGCTCGACCGAGCGACGGCGACGACAGGCAGCGGTGCGCCGTCCACAACGTGAGGCACACCATCGCGATGCTGATGCTCTCCGACATCACCAGGCCGTCGTTCATCCAGAGGTTCGGGTACACCGCGGCGATCGCTGCGGCGACGAGCCCGACCCGCGGACCGGCGATCCGGCGGGCCAGGACGCCCACCATCGCGATCGTGAGGACGCCGAACAGCACGGTGACGAGCCGTTGCCAGGGCACCGGGTCGTCGACCCAGCTCACGACGGCGAGGATCGTCGACGTGAGCGGCCCGTGCTCGGCGCCCGGTCGGTCGACGAAGATCTCGCGGAACCAGATGCCGTCGGCGAGCTGCTGGGCCTGTGCGGAGTAGTAGAGCGAGTCGTTGAGCAGCAGCGGTTGGTGCCACTTGTCCACGACGAGCACTCCCAGCCGCCAGAGCGCCCCGAGCGCCACCACGACGCCGAGCCGGCGCCGGAACCCGCGGTCGAGGTCGCGGTCGGGGTCGCGGTCGAGATCGCCCTCGGTGTCACCGTCGGGGCGGCGGTCGGTGGCGGGGTGGACGGGCTGCATGCTCCGGGAAGTATCGTCGGTCGTCGATGCCGTGGGGAGGCATCGTCGCCTCGCGGCGTCACGACCGCGACACCACACATGACCACCGAGTTCCAGTCACCACGAGTCCTGGCGCGCGTGCGACCGCGCGCGGACCGGCTGCGGCGCCGTCCCGGCGCGGAGTTCGGCGCGGCCTCCCGGGTGGCGGCGACGACACCGGTGCCGGGCGCGCCGCACTGGCGGGCGCTCGACGGGCTCCGCGGCGTGGCGGTGGCAGGCGTGGTCGCGTATCACCTCGGCTGGATCTCGGGCGGGTTCCTCGGCGTCGACCTGTTCTTCGCGCTCTCCGGTTTCCTGATCACCTCGCTGCTGTTGCGCGAGCACGACCACGAGGGTCGCATCGACGTGCTCGCGTTCTGGGGACGGCGGTTCCGTCGGCTGCTCCCCGCGGTGATGGCACTCGTGGTGGTGGTGCTCGCGTGGTGTGCGATCTGGGGGACGCCGGCCGAGCAGGCGGGGGCCCGCACGGACGCGCGCTGGGCGATCCCGTACCTCGCGAACTGGCACCTCGTCGCAGCGTCGCGCGACTACTGGGCCGCGGCCACCGAGTCGTCGGTGTTCATCCACCTGTGGAGCCTCGCGATCGAGGAGCAGTTCTACGTCGTGTGGCCGCTGCTGGTGTGGTGGGCACTGCGCTCCCCTCGGCACGGGCGGCGCCGGCTCACCGCGGTCGTCGCGATCGGCGCGGTCGCGTCGTTCGCGGCGATGGTCGTGCTGGCGATCACCGACACCGCGAGCCGCGTGTACTTCGGCACCGACACCCGGGCGGTCGCGCTGCTGCTCGGGGCGGCAGTCGCGCTGTGGTACGCCCGCCGCGGCGCGACGGCCCGCGACCTCGCCGGCGGCGGGCGGCGGACCGACCTCGTGGTGGCGGCGCTGGCGGTCGTGCTGGGGGTGTCGTGGGTGGTGGGCGGTGATCATCTCGACGCGCTCGTGCACGGCGGGCTCGCGGTGCACTCGCTGATCGCCGCGGTGCTCGTCGGCCTGGTCGCGCTGAGCAGCGACCGCGGCGGCCGCACTGCGTCGGTGCTCGACCGTCGGTGGCTCGTGTGGCTCGGACAGCGCTCGTACGGGATCTACCTCTGGCACTGGCCGGTGATCGTGCTGGCCGAGCCGCGATGGACGGCCGCTGCGCCGTGGCTGCGCGACCTCGCCGTGATCGGAACGTCGATCGTGCTGGCCGAGCTGTCGTTCCGGCTGCTCGAGCACCCGGTGCGCCGCCGAACCGGTTGGGCGTCGGGCCGGCGAGCCTCGTGGGCCACCGCGATGGTCACCGTCGCGGCGATCGTCGCCGCCGTCGCGGCGCCCTCGGGTCGGGGCCACGTGGCGGCGTTCGACGCCGGCACCGTCGGGGCGCCCGTCGTCACCGCGACCACGACCCCGGCGACCACCCCGGCGACCACGACCCCGGCGACCACCCCGGCGAACGGTCCGTCGACCTCCCTCGCCACCTCCCTCCCCGCTGCTGACGACGACGAGACGCCCGACGACCGGCCGACCGACAACCGGCCGACCGACGACCGGCCGACCGACGACCGGCTGAACGACGACACCACCACCGTCACCACCGTCACCACCGTCACCACCGTCACCACCGTCACCGCCGCACCGCCCCCGCGCCACGTCGTGGGGTCGGTGCTGTGGGTCGGCGACTCGGTCGCGAACGACCTCGCCCCTGCGCTCGGCGCGGCGTTCGCCGCCGCCGGGGTGGGCTTCACCGACGGTGCGGGGGACGGGCTGCGGCTCACCCCCGGCGGCGGGGTCGACCCGGTCGCGGTGTACGGCGAGCTCGTCGCTGCGACCACGTTCGACACGGTGGTGGTGCAGATGTCGTTCTGGGACTCCCCCGCCTCGCTCGACGAGCTGCGCGTGGCCTACACGTGGCTCCGCGACCAGGTGGTGGCGCGTGGGGCGACGATGGTGATCGTCACACCGCCGCCCGTTCGCGACGACCTCGTCGATCCGGGGCTCGACCGGCAGATCGCCGTCGCCCGGCAGCTCGCCGCCGACGGCACCGGGCGCGTGCACCTCGTGGACACCTCGCCGATGTGGGGCACGACCATGCTGACCGACCTCGAGGGTGACGGCGCGCCGGATCGCAAGCCGGACGGGGTGCACGTGTGCCCGCAGGGAGCGGCGAAGTTCGCCGCCTGGCTCGTGGCCGACCTGGCAGCCCGCCTCGACGGCATCACCCCGGCACCGCCGGCCACCTGGGTGGTCGGATCCTGGACCGCCGACGAGCGCTACGACACCCCGGCGGGCGCCTGCACGGCGCTCGGCTGACGCAGGTGCGAGGCGACGCCACGGACCACCGCCGCAGCGGCACGCAGGACTAGCGTCGGCGCCCGTGAACGGGGGCGGCGCGACCACGGGGACCACCGCGCCGACCGCCACCCACGGCCGCACCATCACCTACGAGCCCGGTCTCGACGGGCTCCGGGCCGTGTCGGTCGCCGGGGTGCTGTTCTTCCACGCGTGCGCGACCTCGGGTCTCGACGGGTGGTTCCGTGGCGGCAACCTCGGGGTGTCGGTGTTCTTCACGCTCAGCGGGTTCCTGATCACCACCCTGCTGCTCACCGAGCACCATCGCGACGGCCGGGTCGACCTCGGTCGGTTCTGGACGCGACGCATCCGTCGCCTCGTGCCCGCCTCGCTCACGGTGGTGGTCGCGGTGACGTTGCTGTCGACCACGAGCTGGTTCGACCTGCGCCGCGCCGACGCCTGGGCCGCGCTCGCGAGCGTCACCAACTGGCACGTCATCGCCGGTGGTGAGGCGCGCCTGCTCCAGACGATCGTCGGTCCGCTCGGCCCCACCTGGTCGCTCGGCGTGGAGGAGCAGGCGTACCTGGTGCTCGGGTTCGGGGCGTGGTGGGCCACCCGGCTCGCCCGACCGGCGCGGGCGATGGCGATCGGTGCCGGTGCGGTGGTGGTCGTGTCGGTCGTCGTCGCCAACGTGGTGAGCACCTGGTCGCCTCGCCTCGAGTTCGGCACCGACGTGCGGGCCGCCGAGATCGCCGTCGGCTGCCTGCTCGCCGTGGCGCTGCGCGAACGGCGGGCGTGGATCGACGCCCACGCACGCGTGCTCGACGTGGCCGGCGCGGCGGCGCTCGCGGCGATGGTGGTCGCGTTCCTGACCGCCGGGACGGCGCCGTGGTTGCTGCGCGGCGGGCACGCCGCGCTCGCGCTCGTGTGGGCCGTCGCCATCACCTCCGTGCTGGCGCACGGTCGCGTCCACCGGTCGCTCGCGCTCGTTCCGTTCGTCGCCGTGGGGCGCTGGAGCTACTCGCTGTACCTCGTGCACTGGCCCGTCTTCCTGGTCCTCTCCCCCGAACGCACCGGCATCGACGGCGTCGCGCTCGTCGCCGTCAAGATCGCCGTCGCGACGGCCGTCGCCGTCGCGCTCCACCTCCTCGTCGAACAGCCGCTGCGAGCGTCGACGGCGAGCACCCGCACCACGGTCACCGCGTGGCTCGCCACCTCCGTCGCCGCCGGCGTCCTCGCCGCAGTGGTGCTCGCGTGACTACCCTTCCGTGATCGCCATGGACCCGGACCGTCTGCACGAGCCACCCGTCCTCGACGTCACGGTTCCCGTCTACAACGAGGCCCACGTGCTGGAGCGCAGCATCGGCACGCTGCACGCCTACCTGCGCGAGCACTTCCCCTTCACCTGGCGCATCACGATCGTCGACAACGCCAGCACCGACGGCACGCTCGACGTCGCCCGGCGGTGCGCCGAGACGTTCGAACACGTGGTGGTGCTGCACCTCGACCGCAAGGGCCGCGGTCTCGCGCTGCGCGAGGCCTGGACCCGCAGCGACGCCCGGGTGTGCGCGTACATGGACGTCGATCTGTCGACGGGCCTGGACGCGCTGCTCCCGCTCGTGGCACCGCTCGTCACGGGGCACAGCGACCTCGCGATCGGGTCGCGCCTCGCACCGGGTGCCTCCGTCGCCCGCGGGCCGAGGCGCGAGATCATCTCGCGGACGTACAACGTGATCCTGAAGACCGTGTTCGCGGTGCGGTTCCGCGACGCGCAGTGCGGGTTCAAGGCGATCCGCACCGACATCGCACGACTGCTGCTGCCGGCCGTCGAGGACACCGGCTGGTTCTTCGACACCGAACTGCTGCTGCTCGCCGAGCACAACGGTCTGCGCGTCCACGAGGTGCCCGTCGACTGGGTCGACGACCCCGACAGCCGGGTCGACGTGCGTCGCACCGCGACCGACGACCTGAAGGGCGTGTGGCGGATGGCCCGGTCGTTCGTGCGTGGCGGCGGCCGGCTCGACCTCGGTCCGATGCGACGAGCTCCGCTCACGGAGGACTTCGGACGCCAGCTCGTCGGGTTCGCCGCCGTCGGCCTGGTCAGCACCGGGGTGTCGCTGCTGCTGTTCCTGTTCCTGCAGCAGCACGTGCACCCGGTGTGGGCGAACGTCGTCGCGATCGCCGCCACCGCGGTGGCCAACGCCTGGGCGAATCGCCGCTTCACCTTCGGGCACCGCAGCCGGATCGATCGTGGCCGCGACTACGCCGCCGCGGCGGCGATGCTGCTCACCTCCGTCGCGGTGTCGAGCGGGCTGCTGGCGATCACGCTCTGGGCCGGGGGTGGTCTGCTCGCCCAGTCGCTCACGCTCATCGGCGCCTGGGCGCTCGTCGCCGTCGGCCGCTTCGCGCTGTTGCGCGCCTGGGTGTTCGCCGCGCCGCCGGCGGAGGAGACCGGCCGCAGCATCGTCACGCGTACCTGAACCGCCCGTCGGCGATCGGCCGATCGGGCGATCGGGCGATCGGGCGATCGGGAGCGAGGCGGGTCAGGACGGGCGGAGCAGCACGGCGACGGTGGTGGTGCCCACCTGACGACGCAGCTCGCTGGTGCGCGTGAACACCTCGGCGACGCTCGGGTCGAGCTGCAACGCGCCGGCGGCGACGAGCTCCGCGGCGAGACCGCTGCGGACGAAGCCCACCGCGTCGAAGCTGGCGTCGAGGATCTCCTGTTCGGTGCGGCCGAACGCGCCCTCGGCGACGAGGCGGCGACCCTCGTCGCCGAGCACGACGCCGAACGCCGCGATCTCGTCCACCATCGCCTGCTCGCCCGCGAGCAGTTCGTCGATCGTCGCAGGATCGAGCGGCGAGGAGAACGCGATCCGCTCGCTCCCCTCCGGCACCTCGAGCGCGTCGCGACCCTCCAGCAGGAACACCGTGCGCGGCTCGTCGCCGTCGGCCCGACGGTCGTTCCCGAGCTGGCGCACCAGGCCGGGATCGAACACCCGCAGGTCGACTCCGGCCTGCTGGAGCGCCGCCATCACCACCGCCGAGTACGGCTCGAGGTAGCGGAGGTTCGTG
>CAEZSR010000091.1_pt1 | contig 15840 bp, 17 predicted proteins | sample 7264011 | NCBI WGS metagenome assembly CAEZSR01 (sample SAMEA6813783, study PRJEB35770) | freshwater metagenome | biome: Freshwater; feature: Freshwater reservoir; material: water | place: Czech Republic | collected 2016-08-15 | depth 0.5m m | reverse complement strand
GCCCGCCCGCGTCGGGGGTGTGGGGGTCTCGTGGGACCCGCCCCGTGGACGCCGAGTCCGAGGTCGACCTGCGGGCGCGGGCGTCGTGGCACGCCGGCGCAACAGCCCGGAAAACGGAAGACGCCCCGTCGAGCGCAGCACACCCGGAGGTGCGCGCGCCCGACAGGGCGTCTCGGTCGGGATGATCCACCACTGAGCGATCGCCCGGCGTTAGCCTTCGTCCCGTTCAGTTTCACCGCCCGTCAGAGCCGGAGCTCTGGCGGGCGGTTCCCGTTTGTCGGCCACCCACCCCGGTTGCCCGGTGCAGCTGAGCCGACGTGGCTGGCTCGTCCCCGGACGGTCACCCGTCCGACGCCTCCCCAACCTGCCGACGTCGTCGCCCCAGTTGCCTGGTGCTCGGTCGCCGACCGCCGCTGCGTCCCGCCACCCGGTCGCCCGAGCCGACGTTCTGCCGCGACTGCCGCCGTGTCGTCCCCGGTCGCCCGGTTCGGACCCGTCGACTGGCGGATCTTCCCTGTGCGCCGCCGCCGCTCCCGCCTCGTGAACCCGGTTGGTCCCTTTCACTCGCAGTGGCGGCTCCGACGGTTGCCCATCGTCGCTGTCCCCACGGGTTCGAGGCCGTTCCTCGGGCTCCGGTTGGCGTGCGCTCGCCGGTGCGATGCACACTCTGCACCCTGCGTTTTCCCTGGTCAAGAGGCATTTTTCAAGTCACAGGGTTATCCACCACATTTCCTGGTCATCCCCAGGAATTCGTCGGCTGTCCACCGTTCCTCCACATGGTTGTGCACATGTGAATCCACAGATCCGGCCGCGCGGCGTGGTCAGCGAGGGGCCGTCGTCCAGATGATCCGTTGACGAACATCGTGTGCGAACCTCGCAGACGAGCGCCGGCCGGGTTGACGTCCGGGCACCTTCCCGACACAATCACCCACATGACGTCGCACCTCGCCGCCTTCGCCGCCGCCCGGCGCCTCGGCACCATCGACATCATCATCATTCGATAGCGCACGTGGTCCTCCCACGTGCGCTCGCAGCCGCCCCTCGGGGCGGCTGTTTCGTTTCTCCGGCACGGATCGACCGCCCGATCATCCCGGCACGAACAGGAGCACAGAGATGAGCAACGAAACGCAGCCGACGGGTTCCACCGCCACCCCGACCGTCGAGATCGTCGAGATCGTCGAGATGGTGGAGGTGTTCGACACCACCCTGCGCGACGGCCTCCAGGTGGAGGGTGTCTCGGCGACGGTGGACGACAAGCTGCGCATCGCCGAGCAGCTCGACTTCCTCGGCGTCCACTTCATCGAGGGTGGCTGGCCGGGGGCGAACCCGAAGGACATCGAGTTCTTCGCCCGGGCCGCGACCGAGCTGCGACTGTCGACGTCGACACTGGTGGCGTTCGGCTCGACCCGCCGGCCGAAGGGCAAGGTCGACGACGACGTCACCCTCCGGAACCTGCTCGACGCGAACACCTCGGCGGTGTGCATCGTGGCCAAGAGCTGGGACTACCACGTGCTCGAGGCGCTGCAGACCACGCTCGACGAAGGCGAGGCGATGATCGCCGACTCGGTGGCGTTCCTCACGGGCGCCGGTCGCCGCGTGATGGTCGACATGGAGCACTTCTTCGACGGCTACAAGCGCAACCCCGAGTTCAGCCTGCGCGCCCTCGAGGCGGCGGTCGTGAAGGGCGCGTCGCACGTCGTGTTGTGCGACACCAACGGCGGTTCGCTGCCCCACGAGATCGAGCAGATCGTGGCCGACGTGTACCGCCACGTCGGCAACGACGTCACGATCGGCATCCACTGCCACGACGACACCGGCTGCGCGGTGGCGAACTCGATGGCGGCGGTCCGGGCCGGCGCCCGTCACGTGCAGGGCACGCTCAACGGTCTCGGTGAGCGCACCGGCAACTGCAACCTCACGACCGTCATCCCGAACCTGCAGCTGAAGCTCGGCATGAGCTGCCTGCCCGAGGGTCGCCTCGAGCGCCTCACCGCGGTCAGCAGCCACGTCGCCGAGGTGCTCAACCGGCCGATGAACCCGCAGGCGCCGTACGTGGGTGTGTCGGCGTTCGCCCACAAGGCCGGGCTGCACGTGAGCGCGATCAAGCGTGCACGCGACGCCTACGAGCACGTCGATCCCGCGCTGGTGGGCAACGGCACCCGGTTCGTCGTCAGCGAGATGGCGGGTCGGGCGACGATCGAGGTGAAGGCCGAGGAGCTCGGCCTCACGATGGACGGCGCGGCGGTGAACCAGGTGATCGACGATCTGAAGCGCCTCGAGCACGAGGGCTACCACTTCGAGGCGGCCGACGCGTCGCTCGAGCTCCTCATGCGCCGTGCGTCGGGCTGGGCGCAGGACTGGTTCCGCGTCGAGAGCATGCGTGTGATCACCGACGAGTTGCCGAACGGCGAGTTCTCCACCGAGGCGACCGTGAAGGTCTGGATCGGCGACGTGCGCCACGTGCACACGGCCGAGGGCAACGGTCCCGTCAACGCGATCGACACGGCGCTGCGGGCCGCGCTGACGGCCGCCTACCCGGTCCTCGGCAGGATCCACCTCACCGACTACAAGGTGCGCATCCTCGACGGCGCGACGGCCACCGGTGCCGTCACCCGCGTGCTGCTCGACGCCACCAACGGCGAGCGCAGCTGGACCACCATCGGTGTGAGCGGCAACATCATCGAGGCCTCGTGGCGAGCGCTCGAGGAGAGCCTCGTCTACGGCCTGCTCCACACCGAGGCCTGACGTCCGGATCCTTTCGTCCGTGACGTCCGTGACGTCCGTGGCGTCCGTGGCGTCCGTGGCGTCCGGACCCGATCGTCGAGGTCGTGGTGCGCGCTCGTGAATCAGCAGTTGATGGCGATGACGATCTCGACCGGTGTGGGCCCGCGGTCGGCCGCCGGCGTCGGGTCGTCACGGTCCCCGTCCGCGCGGACGGCCCGTTCGAGGTGTGTCCTGGCAAGGTGGAACGGCTCGCCGTCGGGTAGAAAGTGAGCTGTATGGCCGCGCCGAAGTTCGCTCCCGTCTCACCCGTCGAGGACCCGCGCTCGTACGCGTCGCCGGATCACGTGCCCGGAGCGTGGATGCCCGACCGTCCGGGCGAGATCGTCGGCTTCCAGCCGGCGGGTGCGCAGCTCGGGTACCAGGGCCCCGACCAGGGGTTCGGCATCAAGATCGCGAACACGTTCCGGTCGAAGCTGCAGCTCGCCGGCGGCGAGCACGCCGACGACGCGATCAAGGGGTGCCTGGCGATCGGTCTGAAGCGGGCGTCGCTGTTCAGTCGGGCACCGGTCATCCACGACTTCACGATCGCGTTCACGATCTGGGGCTGGCTCGACGCCGACCCGCCGGCCGGTCTCGTCGAACTGCGCCGCGGCCTGTTCGTGGGTGCCGCCGGCCACCACGGGTACCACCACCAGCGCCACCTCGCCGACATGGTGCCGGAGTCGACCCTGCGGATGACCCCGCAGCAGGCTGCGGCCGCCTACCCCGGACGGTGGCGCGACCTGGTCGGTGCCGACCACGCCGACCACGCCGACCACGCCGCCGGTCACTGACCGCACGAGCGCCGCGACCCGCCACGTCGCGGTCCAGCACATCCGCGACCCGACCGATCGGGTCGGTTCGCTCGACCACTCTCGAGGAGGACCCGTGTCCGACGTGCAACCGTTCACACTCACCGACGAGCAGCGTGAGTTCCGGGCGGTGCTGAAGCAGTTCGTCGCCGACAGGATCGCGCCGCACGCCGCGGAGGTCGACCGCTCGGGCGAGTACTCCTGGACGACGTTCGAGGCGCTGCGGTCGATGGAGCTGACCGCGCTCAGCTACCCGGCCGAGTACGGCGGCGCTGGTGCGTCGTTGGTGGATCAGGCGATCGCGGCGGAGGAGCTCGCCGCCGGCTGCACGGCCACGAGCCTGCAGTTCCTGATCTCCAAGCTGGGCATGCTGCCGGTCATCAACTTCGGGTCGGAGTTCCTGAAGTCCACCTACCTGCCGCGCATCTGCCGCGGCGAGAGCCAGTGCAGCTACGGTCTCAGTGAGCCCGACGCGGGCAGCGACGTCGCCTCGATGACCACTCGGGCCGTGCGCGACGGCGACGTGTGGACGATCGACGGCACGAAGTGCTGGATCACCAACGCCGGCATCAGCGACCTCTACACGATCTTCGCCCGCACCTCGAACGACCGCCACACCGGCATCACCGCGTTCCTGGTGGAGGCCGGGTGGGGTGTGCAGGTGGACAAGCTCGAGCACAAGCTCGGCATCAAGGGATCCCCGACCGCGGTCATCCGCCTCGACGGCGTGAAGGTGCCCGATTCGCACCGCATCGGCGAGGTCGGTCAGGGCTTCGCGATCGCGATGCACACGCTCGACCGCAGCCGTCCGACGATCGGCGCGCAGGCGGTGGGCATCGCCCAGGGCGCGCTCGACGTGTCGCTCGCGTACATGAAGGAGCGCACCACGTTCGGTCGTCCGATCGGGTCGAACCAGGGTCTGCAGTGGATGGCCGCCGACTGCGCGATGCGCATCGAGGCGGCCCGCGCGCTCGTGTACCGGGCGTGCGCCATCGCCGATGCCGGCGACCCGTACGGCGAGCTCTCGATGGCCGGTGCGATGGCGAAGTGCTTCGCGAGCGACGTGGCGATGCAGGTGACCACCGACTGCGTGCAGTTCCTCGGCGGCTACGGCTACACGACCGACTTCCCCGTCGAGCGCATGATGCGCGACGCGAAGATCACCCAGATCTACGAGGGCACCAACCAGATCCAACGCATGGTGATCAGCAAGAAGCTGGGCCTGTGAGGGCTTCGTGCCGTCGATCTCGGTGACCTCGAGGCCGGCGTCGACCGCCTGCTGCGCTGCGAGCACCGCACGATCGCCAACCCGTATCGTGAGTCGTGACATGCACGACCGGCGAGCAAGGAGGGCTGGCGTGGACCTCGAGATCGACCTGCGGGCCGACCTGAACGCACAGGACGACGACGGCAACGGGTGGTCACTGATGCGCGACGCACGCGACCTGTCCCGCATCGTGCCCGGCGCCATGGTGCTGGCCGGGAACGAGCAAGCGCAGGCCGTGGTGCGAGTGCTGCACGTCGATGACGACGGCCAGGTCCACTTCACGATCCTCCCCGGGCCGATCAGCAAGAATCGCCACCTGCTGGACAGAGCTGCGGCGACCTGACGGCCGACTCCCGGAGATCGGCTCGCACGATCTGTGCGCCCCGTCAGAGACTTCCCACCGCCAGATCGGCGGATAGGGCGCAGGCGTGTTGGTGTGTCGCGATGTGCTCAGTGGGTGATGAGGCGCTCGAAGCGTTGACGAGCACCCTGCCTCGTCATGCCGAGCTGCGCGCCAATCGCGCCCCATGACAGGCCTGCGCGATGCGCAGCCAGCGCGGCGGCCTCGATGCGTGCATCGGCCTCGCGCCGAGCGGCAGCTGCGGCGCGGAGTTCGCGCAGCGTCGCTGCGTCGGTGACGGAGTACTCGTCGTCGGCGTGATCGTCGAATGCGGCGACGAGCGCTTCGGCGTCGGCGGCGGTGAGGTCTCGGGGATGCTTCTTGGCGGTCATGGTTGTTCGCCCCTGTGCGGTCGGATCAGCTTGAGGTACTTCGGTCGGGCGGGCATCGCGTGGATCACGTAGTCGTTGTCGTCGTCGGCCACGACGCCGATCTCGAGGAGCCGACCGGCTTGATCGGGGCCGAGGACCATGGAGAAGTCGGGTTGGGCGGCGACGGTGATCGAGGCAACGGCGTTCTCGAAAGCATGGCGTATGTCGTCGTCGGAGATCCCGTGCTTGCGAGCGCTCGGAAGGACCTCCACGGCGACAACTGTAGTTGTCGCACTGCCCCAACGGCAACGGGCTCGTAGCGAACGCTCAGAGAGCGCGTCATGCCCGGTCTGGCGCGGCGGCGCAAGGACATCGGCGCGCACATATCGGCGGCGGCACCGAGCAGATCGGGAGCGCGCCATCCCGAGTTCCATCCCGAGAACTCGTTGGTACTCGTCGGGACGGGATGGCACTCGCCGGACTCCCGGCCCAGCTCAACAGCACGGGGTGGGACTCGTTGGGACGGGCTGGACGATCGATCCAGACCACCCAGATCTACGAAGGCACCAACCAGATCCAACGCATGGTGATCAGCAAGAAGCTGGGCCTGTAGAAGCGGCGCGGACGGATGCCGCCGGTGCCGCGACCGGTCGGTCGTCCTCGCAGGAGCACCGTCCTGGGTGCCACGGCCTCCGGCTGGCCTGCGTCGGTGAGGGCTCACTGGCGCCCAGGAATCAGGGCCCCACGTCTTGGGTGCCGGTGACCTCGGATCGCCAGGCGGTTCGTCGGGGCGTGGCACCCAGGACGTCCGACCGCCCACTCGTCAGGCGGTGACCTCGAGGGTGAAGGTCACGGTGGTGGTGCCGTCGGTGAGCGTCACCGTGGTGGTGCCGGCGGCGAGCGGCTTCAGGCCGGGGTTGAACGACGCACTGCCGTCGTCGCTGCCCGGGGTGAACGAGGCGACGGACGGGTCGGCGACCGTGGCCGTCCACGAGGTGGGGGTGTCGGTGTCGATCACCACCACGTTCGACAGCGGGACCGAGACGGTGGTGCCGTCGATGGCGTCGACGTCGACGATGACCGGCGACGGGAGCTGCGCCTCCGTGGTCCCGGTGGCGCCGGACGTGTCGGCGGTGTCGGACTCGTCGGAGCAGGCGGCGAGCGACGCCGACAGCGCGAGCACGGTGAGGGCGGCGAGGGTGCGGATGCGGCGGGCGGTGGTGTTCACGGTGGTTCCTCTCGGTCGGTGACGACGGTGTCGCACACCTTCGACGTCATCGGGTCACCGATCGGTTCCCACGCTCAACCGCCGAGAGCCGCGCTCACCACCTCACGAGCGGCCGCCTGCACCTGGGCGAGGTGCTCGGGACCGCGGAAGCTCTCGGCGTAGATCTTGTAGACGTCCTCGGTCCCCGATGGGCGGGCGGCGAACCAGGCCGACTCGGTGGTGACCTTCAGGCCGCCGATCGCGGCGCCGTTGCCGGGTGCCGTGGTGAGCTTCGCCACGATCGGCTCGCCGGCGAGCTCGGTGGCGGTGACCTGCTCGGGCGACAGACCCTTCAGCACCGCCTTCTGCTCGCGGGTCGCGGGCGCGTCGACGCGCGCGTAGGCGGGCGCACCGTGGCGCTCGGTGAGCGCGGCGTAGCGCTGCGACGGGCTCTGCCCCGTGACGGCGATGATCTCCGCAGCGAGGAGGCACAGGATCAGGCCGTCCTTGTCGGTGGTCCACACCGACCCGTCGCGGCGCAGGAACGACGCACCGGCCGACTCCTCGCCACCGAAGCCGATCGTGCCCGACACGAGCCCCGGCACGAACCACTTGAAGCCGACGGGCACCTCGTCGAGGCGGCGTCCGAGCTCGGCGGCCACTCGGTCGATCATCGACGACGACACGAGCGTCTTGCCGATGCCGCAGTCCGGCGCCCACCCGGGCCGGTGCCCGTACAGGTACTCGATCGCGACGGCGAGGAAGTGGTTCGGGTTCATCAACCCGCCGTCGGGGGTGACGATGCCGTGGCGGTCGGCGTCGGCGTCGTTGCCCGTGGAGACGTCGAAGCGGTCGCGGCCCGCGATGAGCGACGCCATCGCGTGCGGCGACGAGCAGTCCATCCGGATCCGGCCGTCCCAGTCGAGCGTCATGAACCGCCACGTCGCGTCGACGAGCGGGTTCACCACGGTGAGGTCGAGCCGGTGACGGTCGGCGATCATCGCCCAGTAGTCGACGCTCGCACCGCCGAGCGGGTCGGCCCCGATGCGCACCCCGGCGCCCCGGATCGCGTCGAGGTCGACCACCGACGGCAGGTCGTCGACGTAGCGGCCGCAGAAGTCGAACACGTGCGTGGTGTCGGCCGTGCGTGCACGGGCGAACGGGATGCGGCGCACACCGGCACCGTCCGCGGCGAGCAGCTCGTTGGCGCGGTCGGCGATCCAGCCGGTGGCGTCGGTGTCGGCCGGGCCGCCGTCGGGCGGGTTGTACTTGAACCCGCCGTCGGTGGGCGGGTTGTGCGACGGGGTGACGACGACGCCGTCGGCACGGCCGCGGTCGCCGGCGCTGCGGCCGGCGTTGTGCTGGAGGATCGCGTGGCTGACGGCCGGCGTGGGGGTGAAGCGGTCGTCGGCGTCGATCATCGTGGTGACGCCGTTCGCGGCCAGCACCTCGAGCGCGGTGATCCACGCCGGCTCGGACAGACCGTGGGTGTCGCGCCCGAGGAACAGCGGCCCGGCGATGCCCTGGGCGGTCCGGTATTCGCAGATCGCCTGCGTGGTCGCGGCGATGTGCGCCTCGTTGAACGAGCCGTCGGTGCTGGTGCCGCGGTGGCCGGACGTGCCGAAGCTCACCCGCTGGCCGGGATCGGCGAGGTCGGGGCGGACGGTGTAGTACGCGGCGACCAGGTGGGGGAGGTCGACGAGATCGGCGGGGGTGGCGACGGTGCCGGCGCGTTCGTGGGCCATGGGGACACCCTGCCAGACAGGAGCCGGAGGGGAGTGGAGCGTCGTGCCCGTCGTTCGGTCCGGGTCAGAGGTGACCCTGCACCGGTTGCGGGGTATAGGGCGACTCGAGGTCGCGCAGTTCGTCGGCCGTGAGGGTGATGTCCAGCGAGGCGATCGCGTCGGTGAGGTGCTCGGGCTTGGTGGCACCGACGATGGGTGCGGTGACCGCCGCGTGCTTCGACACCCAGGCGAGCGCGATCTGCGCCCGGGGGACGCCGCGCTCGGCGGCGATGCGGGCCACGGCCTCGATCACGCCGGCGTCGGCCGTGCCATACAGGGTCTTGCCGAACTCGTCGGTCTCCTTGCGGGCGCTCGATTCGGCGGGGTCGCGGGTGAGCAAGCCGCGCGCGAGCGGGCTCCACGGGATCACGCCGACGCCCTGGTCGAGGCACAGCGGCAGCATCTCGCGCTCCTCCTCGCGGTAGACGAGGTTGTAGTGGTTCTGCATCGTCACGAACCGCGTCCACCCGTTGCGCTCGGCCACGTGCTGTGCCTTCGCGAACTGCCACGCCCACATCGACGACGCGCCGATGTAGCGGGCCTTGCCGGCCTTCACCACGTCGTGCAGCGCCTCCATCGTCTCCTCGATCGGCGTGCGGTGGTCCCACCGGTGGATCTGGTAGAGGTCGACGTGGTCGGTGCCGAGCCGGCGCAGGCTCTGGTCGATCTCGAACATGATCGCCTTGCGCGACAACCCGCCTCCGTTCGCGCCCGTGCGCATCGGCATGTACACCTTGGTGGCGAGCACGATCTCCTCGCGCCGCGCCATGTCCGCGAGCGCACGGCCGACGTACTCCTCGCTGGTGCCGTCGGAGTAGGCGTTGGCCGTGTCGAAGAAGTTGATGCCCGCCTCGAGGGCCTGACGGATGAACGTGCGGCTCGTCTCCTCGTCGAGCGACCACGGATGGGCACCCCGGTCGGAGGCGCCGTAGCTCATGCAGCCGAGGCAGATGGGGGAGACGTCGAGGCCGGTGCGGCCGAGCTTGCGGTACTTCACGGCGCGACTCTACGGAGCGGCGTCACGTGCGGGCGACGGCGGTGTCCTCGGCCTCGTCGACCGGTGCTGCATCGCCGCCGGTGGGGCGCGTGGCGAGCCAGCACCCGCTGATCACGAGCACGAAGCCGATCGCGATCGCGGCGGTGAACGGCTCGTCGAGGAACACCGTGCCGAGGGCCACGGCGAACACGGGGTTCACGAACGTGATCACGGTGGCGCGTGCCGCGCCGATCTCCTCGATCAGCCGGAAGAACACCACGAACGCGAGCCCCGTGCACACGAGTGCGAGCGCCACGACCGACAGCGTCGCCCCTGCGGACGGCATCCGGTCCGGCAGCGACACGGCGGCGATCGGCAGGTAGATCACCGTCACGATCGCGAGCGACAGCGCGATCACGCCCATCGACGGCACGTCGGCGAGGCGACGGCTGATGATGAACGGCGCCGTGGCGTAGCAGACGCACACCACGAGCACGAACGCGACGCTCCACCACGGTGGTGCCCCCTCACCCGACAGGTCGTTGCCCACGAGCAGCGACACGCCGCCGATCCCGAGCGCGATGCCCGCGAGTCGCACCGGCCGCAGCGCCGCCCGTTCGCCGAGCGAGAACGCGGCGAGCGCGCCGAAGATCGGAACGGACGAGATGATGAGCGCGGCCAGACCGGACGCGATGTGCTGCTCGGCGGTGGTGAGCAGGATCCAGGGGACCGCCATCTCGAGTACCGCGAACGCCACGATCGGTCGCCAGTGCGCGAGCGCGGGACGCAGCTCACCGGCGCGCACCGCCAGCAGCACGAGCACCGCGGCGGCGAGCGATGTGCGGCCGAACACCACGACGGCCGGCTCGAGTTCGTCGACGGCGACCGAGATGAAGAAGTACGGCACGCCCCAGATGAGCGCCATCGCCCAGAACAGCACCCAGCCCCGTGTGGTCACCGGTCGATCCTGCCGCAGGCGGGGCCGGATCGGCCATCGAGATGCCTGATCGACATCAACAGCGTGCCCGATCGACCCGTTTCAGTCACCTCGGCGTTCGGCCTCGATCTTGGCCCGGAGCTGCTCGATCGTCATCTCCGCCACCGGCTCGACCTCGTAGTCGTCGCCGCTCGTGGCCGTGTCGGGCAGCGGTAGGTAGTACGCGTTGCCCTTGGCCGCCCAGTCGCCGACCATCTGGAAGAACGCCGGTCCGGCCGGGTCGATCCCGCGGATCGGCATCGAACCGCGACGGATGGTGAAGTCGTGCGGGGCGAGCTCGCCGGCGCGGACGAACCACCGCTCGGCGGCCTCGGGACGGTCGTGCTGGGCGAGCCACCAACCAACGGCGAACGCGGCGCGTGCCTCCTGGTGGGTGTCGTCCGCGACCTTGGTGTCGGTGGCGACGTCACCGGGGTAGGCGGGCGCCTCGCCGTGCACCCACGCCCGCAGCGCCGCGAGCGGCTTGCGGTTGTGGAAGCGGGTGATGCTCGACATCTCGTTGGACACGTAGTGGACGTCCTGCGGGCGGACGATCCGGCCGTCCTCGTCGATCCACACGACCGTCGGGACGTTCACCATGTTGTAGAGGTCGGCCACGCGGTGCTCGGTGTCGACCAGGCTCGGATGCGTGGCCCCTGCGGCGTCGACGTACGGACGCGGGTCGTCGAGCGACCGGTCGATCGCGACGGTGAGCACCACCAGGCCGTGCGGTGCGAGTTCTTCGTGCAGTGCCTGCCACACGGGCAGGTCGTAGCGGCAGCCTCACCAACTGGCGTAGGCGTAGAGCACCACCTTCTTGCCGCGGAAGTCGCTCAGCCGGTGCAGCACGCCGTGCACGTCGGGCAGCTCGAAGTCGGGTGCGGTGCCGCTGCGCAGCGCAGCGGCGCGGTCGGCGGCGGGCGCCGCGAACGCGGCCACGTGCTCGTCGGTGTCGATCGCGAGCGGTCGGCCGAGGAGTCGCGAGAGCAGCGCGGCGTCCAGCGCGCCGGCCGGCGCATCGGCCGGCACGGGGATGCACACTTCGTCGCGGCACAGGCCCTCGGGCTTGCGCTCCCACCCGAGCAGCGCCGGGTCGATCACGAGGGTGTCGCCCCCGGTCGAGCTCACGGTGTGGGCCTGCTGCTCGTCGATCACGGTCCAGGTCGTCATGCGCGCACCCTACTGCGCTCCACCGCGGCGATGAACGGTCCGGCGGCCCCGGGCCGAGGTCTACGCTCGCCGTCGACAGCCGGGGGGTGGCGCATGGGGACGTCGGACGACGCACTCGTCGATCGATTCGTGGAGCAGTACGTGGCGACGATGGAGGGTGTCGAGCCCGACCTCGACCGGTTGATCACCGAACCGTCGGGCCTCGACGCTGCAGGCATGCTCGCGGCGATCGGTCACCCGTCGCTCTCGGTGCCCGGTCGTCAGCCGATCGCGCTGCAGCTGATCGCGGACTTCATGGCGCCCGAGGGGTCGATCTACTTCGACGCGATCTACGGCGCGATGCCCGGCCAGCTCGCCACCCGACGGTGGCTGGTCCCGACGATGGCGTCGATCGACTTCATCCAGTTCGTCCCGCAGGCGCCGCACGTGCTGTTCGACGACGGGCTCGGCGGCACGTCGCTCGACGAGTGGCAGATGGTCGCCGTGATCGGCGACGAGCGGATGCCGCTGTCGCGCGGGGTGAGCGTGCGCCGCTACCGCGACGGGTGGATCACCTGGGCGTGCGACGTCTACGACACCGGCGTGTTCCGCGTGCCGCCGCCCCCCGAGGCCGGCGTGGAGGCCGCACCGATCCCCGACTGGCCGCGCACCGCCTGGCAACCCGACCCGTCCGTGCCCGAGACCCGGGTGCGCGACGTGGACTGGGACGCCGTCGCCGCCGAGTTCCACCCCTCCGAGTCCGTGTACCGCGATCCGATCTTCGGCGAGGTGCGCGGTCGCGACGCCATCCGGTCGTGGTTGGCCGACGTGATGCCCAAGGCGGGCGACGTCGTGTTCGAGCCGCTCGGCCCGCTGCTCGACGACGGCACCACGTCGGTGCAGGAGTGGCAGCAGATGGCGGTGCAGCCCGACGGCTCGCGGGTGTTCATGACCCGTGGCACCAGCGTGCGCCGCCGGCGCGACGGCCTGGTGGTGGAGGCGACCGACTACTTCGACACCGCTTCGCTGTTCGACCCCGACGTGGTCGCGGCGAGCCTGGCCGCCGGTTCGACGATGACCGCCGACGACGTCGCCCGCCACCGCTCCGTGTGAGCGGGCGCTCCCACGACGTCGGGTGACCCGGCCGGCCGTCAGGCGGCCAGCCGGAAGCCGATCCGCAGTTCCTTCAGCGCACGCAGGAAGTAGTTCGGCGCGATCGTGAGGTCGGTCTCCGGGAGGAACCACATCTCGTCGAAGCGTTCGACGACCGCCTGGAAGCCGGCGTACAGCTCGCGGCGGGCGAGCGGCGCGCCGAGGCAGTGGTGGATGCCGAAGCCGAACCCGAGGTGCTTGCGGCTGTCGGTGCGCTCCAGGTCGAACACGGCCGGACGCTCGATCGCCCGCTCGTCGCGGTTCGCGGCCGAGTAGCCGACGATCACGAGCGAGCCGGCGGGGATCGTCACCCCGTGCAGCTCGACGTCGACGGCGGTGGTGCGCATCAGCCGCTGCACCGGTGCCTCGAGGCGCACGGCTTCCTCCACCATCACGGGCAGGAAGCGCTCGGGGTCGCTCTTCAGCCGGTCCCACTGCTCGGGGTGCTCGATCAACAGGCGGATGCCGCCGGAGAGCGCGTTGGTGGTGGTCTCCGAACCGCCGACGAAGGTGTCCGCCATCATCTCGGCGTGCAGCTCCTCGTCGGTGAGCGTGCGGCCCCACTCGGGGATCACCGTGTTCACGAGGTCGGAGAGCAGGGTGTCGTCGGGTTGGCGGCGGAGCCGCTCGAAGATCGGCTGGAAGTAGTGCTGCGCCTCGATCTCCATCTCGGTCGACCACACCACCTCCTCCGGGGTCTGCATCAGCCCGAGGCGCTGCACCCAGGCGTCGGTCCACGCCTTGATCCGCCAGATGTCGTCCTGGTTCGCGCCCATCTGCAGACCGATCACGATCAGCGGCAGCGGCACCGCGAACTGGCGCACCGCGTCGCAGCTGCCGGCTTCGGCGACGTCGTCGATCAGGTCGTGCGCGAGCCGCTGGATCGCGGGCTCCAGCTCGGCGATGCGCTTCGGTCGGAACGCGTGGTCGAACAGGTTGCGCATCTGCCGGTGCTCGGGTTCGTCGCGGCCGGCGAGGGTGCGGCCGGGCACCCAGCCCTTGGCCTCGTAGAGCGCCTGGATCTCCGGGCGCATGCTGCGCCGGCTGCCGCTCACGAACCGTTCGGTGTCGACGAGCAGCGTCCGCACGTCCTCGTGCCGCGTGATCACGTAGCCGCGCAGGCGCGGGTCGAACCACACGGGCGCCTCGTCGCGCAGCGTGCGCAGCGCGTGGAACGGGCAGTCGTTGATCGCAGGGTCGAAGAAGTTCACCCCGTCGAGCGGCATGGGTGTGTCGCGACCGTCGTCGTCGACGGCGCTGGTCTCATCGGTGACGTGCGACATGCGGCCCCCTCGCGGTCGTCGGTCGTCGTGACGCCGAGCGTACGGGCCGCGTGGTGCGGCCGTCGGATCGAACGCGGCGACCCTCGACTGCCCGTCGTCGTCAGGCGGCGGTGGGGGTGAGCGACCAGCGGATGAGCTGGGTGATCGCGGCGCCGGCGGGGCGCACGAGCACGGTCTCGCTCACCGGCAGGAACGGCAGGCGCAGCGGCCAGCGCGTCCACGCCGGCAGCAGGCTGATCGCCGCCGCGCCGAGCACCGCGTACGGGGCGCGTGCCGCCAGCGGCAGCGGTGGCTCGAGCAGCAGGAACCGGGCGGCATCGCGGGCCTCCTTGGTGCCGTGCAGTTCGGGCCGGTACTCGCGCAGCTCGGCCTTCAACTCGCGCACCGACGTGGGCGGCTCGTTGACGCCGAGCTTGCGGGCCACGAGCGAGGTGTCCTTCACGTAGCCGTCGGCGTCCGCGTCGGACAGCGGAGCGCTGCCGTAGCGCTGGTACGCCACGAGGAAGCTGTCGACCTCGCACACGTGCACCCAGCGCAGCAGGTGCGGGTCGTTGGCCGAGTAGGGGCGTCCGTCGCTCGCCGTGCCCACCACGCGCTCATGGACCTTCTTCACCGCGGCGATCGACCGTTCCGCGACGGGGATCGGTGCGAACGTGGTGGCGGCCAGGAAGTCGGCCGTCCGCTGGAGGCGGCCCCAGGGGTCGCGGCGGTAGTCGGAGTGCTGCGCCACCCCGGCCATGGCGAGCGGGTGCAGCGACTGCAGCAGCAGGGCGCGGAGACCGCCGACGAACATCGAGGCGTCGGCGTGGACGCGCCGGATCGGTCGGTCGTCGTCGAACCAGCGCGGCCCGGGCGCCGTCATGATCGCGGCCGCCTTCTGGTCGGGCTCGTCGCCGATCACGCGCTGACGGATCTGTCCGGCGAGCCAGGCGCGGGCGGGTTCGAGGGCGGGGGTCGTCACGGCGCGATACCCGGGTGCTCGGTCACATCTTCGGTACGACGACGAAGGCGATCGCGGCGAGGTGACATCCGGCACCGATCACCGTGAAGGCGTGGAACACCTCGTGGTAGCCGAAGACTCGGGGCCACGGGTCGGGGCGCTTCGTGCCGTACACGACGGCACCGACGGTGTACGCGAGGCCGCCGCCGAGGACGAGCCCGAACCCGAGTCCGCCGAGCCCGGCGTGGAGCTGCGGCAGGGCGATCGCGGCCGACCACCCCACCACGACGTAGATCGCGGTGAACAGCGCCCGAGGCGTGCTGAACGGCAACCACTCGACGAGCACGCCGACGGCCGCACCGGCCCACACCGTGACCAGCACCGCGGTCTGCCGCCACCCGTCGAGGCCGATCGCAGCCACCGGCGTGTAGGCGCCGGCGATCGCCAGGAAGATCGTGGAGTGGTCGAGGCGCTTCATCACCGAGTGCGCTCGGGGTTGCCAGGCCACCCGGTGGTACAGCGCCGAGACGCCGAACATGGCGAGCGTGCCGGCGGTGTAGATCACCAGCAACGCACGCTGTCCGGGCGTGGTGTCGGGGAGCGCCACGAGCAGCACGCCGGCGACGGCGACGGCGAACGCGGCGACGACGTGCGACCAGCCCCGGAGGAGCGGCTTGGCGACGGTCACCTGCATGGGTCGACCGTACCCCCTTCCGGGCGGGAACGGCCATCAGGTCCGCGCTCGGCGTGGGTCGGGCGTGGGTCGGGCGGCGGTCGGGCGGCGGTCGGGCGCCGGTCGGGCGGCGGTCGGGCACCGGTC